>Ga0207648_10002923_pt1 | contig 18084 bp, 16 predicted proteins | sample KBSMisM32_FD_184310 | JGI IMG/M metagenome (GOLD analysis project Ga0207648, IMG submission 184310) | Miscanthus rhizosphere microbial communities from Kellogg Biological Station, Michigan, USA - KBS Miscanthus M3-2 (SPAdes) (version 2) | ecosystem: Host-associated > Plants > Roots >...
TGCGCGGGGCACGCTCGCGCAGACGAGCGTCTACCCGCGCGAGGTCGTGAAGACCGCGCTCCGGCGCAACGCGGCCGCGGTGATCTTCGCGCACAATCACCCGTCGGGCGTCGCCGAGCCGTCGCGCGCCGACGAGCTCCTCACGCAGGCGCTCCGCAACGCGCTGACGCTCGTCGACGTCCGCACGCTGGATCACCTGATCGTCGCCGGCGCGCGGGTGACGTCGTTCGCCGAGCGCGGGCTGATGTAGATCTTTGAATATAAAGATGAAATGGCAGGCCGGCCGCGGTCGGGGCCTGGCGGGCAAGCCAGCCAACCGCTTGATCCTGCGGCGAAAATCGGCGATAATCGATCTCTTTGCCACGAACATCTGCATCGTAAGGAGCGAGCCATGGCTCGAGTCTGTCAAGTCACCGGCAAGGCCCCGATGACGGGCAACAACGTTTCGCACGCGAACAACAAGACCAAGCGGCGCTTCCTGCCCAACCTGCAGCGTCGCCGCTTCTGGGTCGAGAGCGAGAACCGCTGGATCAGCTTGCGCCTGACCACCAACGCGCTGCGCACGATCGACAAGAACGGCATCGACAAGGTGCTGGCGACGCTGCGCGCCCGCGGCGAGCACGTCTAGGAACGGAGAGCGCCATGCGCGAGAAGATCAAGCTCGAGTCGACGGCCGGCACCGGCCATTTCTACACGACGAGCAAGAACAAGAAGACGAAGCCCGAGAAGATGGTGATCAAGAAGTTCGATCCCGTCGCGCGGAAGCACGTCGACTACAAGGAAGCGAAGATCAAGTAACGCGACTGGGGGTCGCGGCCGGGCGCGATGTCGGTGCCCGGCGAGCACGAAGGGCCGCGCGAGCGGCCCTTCGCGCTTTCAGCGTGCCGAGGCGTCGAGCAGGTAGCGGAACGCCGCCGACGCGCGGAACACGGCGCCGAGGTCGGACCGCTCCTCGAGAAGCATGCGGCGCGCGTCGTCGCGCCGCCCGGCACCGAGCGCGCCCGCCACCGCCGCGAGCGTCGCGTACTCGCGCTGCCTGGGCGTGAGGTCGTCGCGGGCCGCCAGCGTGCCGGCCGCCGCCGCCGTCGTCGCCGCGTCGCGGCGGCCGATCGCGCGGAACAGCGCGATCCACGTCGGCGTCGTGTCGGGCAGGACCGCGCGGCAGCGCGACTGCTCGACGACGTCGGCGTAGCGGTCCATGTCGGCGGCAGGAAGCACCGGCGTGAACGCACCCGCGAGCGCGACGACGGCATCCCACGCGATCGCCGTCGAGGGAGCGCGCACGCAGTCGACCAGCGCGGCACGGGCGTTCGCGATGTCGCGGGCGTGCTCGATGTCGGGCAACGCGTCGCCCGCGACGAAGCCCGGGCCGGTCACGAACGCGTACGCCTCGCGCGCATTCGCCCAGTCCTCCGCCAGGCCGAACGCGGACGGCGGCGATGGCGGCGGCATCGCGCCCGGAGGCGCGCGTCCCTCGACCAGGTCGACGACCGGCACGATCGCACCGACCAGGTCGATGACGTCCTTCACCGAACGCCCCTTGAAGCGGGCGGCGGGCGCGTTGAGCTCGACATAAGGGTGGTAGTCCGAGTTCGGGGGCGCGTCGCTGGAGGCGACGAAGGCCGCGAGGCCGCGCGCGCCGAGGATGCGTCGACGGTCGATGTCGGCGGACGACGCGATGCCGGCGCTCGCGAGGCGTTGCGCGAACGCGGGCGACGCGAACAGCGGTCCGGCGTCGACGCGCCCCGCACCGCGCGTCGCGACCAGGATGAGGTCGGTGCCGTTGGTGCCGTAGAGCGTGGCGTCGGGGAACGTCTCGAGCGCCGCCTTCAGGATCGATGCGAGCAACGGCCGGTCGAACTCGTAGCCCTGCAGCCACTGCGCGAGCACGCCTCCGTCGTTGAGGTGGCGCGCCGCCTGCCGATAGAACTCGCCGGTGAACAGCGATGACACGCCGGCGACCCACGGGTTCGACGGCTCGGACACGATGATGTCGTAGCGGCGATTCGCCTTCGCGAAATACGACTTCGCATCGTCGACGACGATCGTGCTGCGCGGATCGTCGTAGGCGCGCGCGACCTTGTCGCCGAAATGGCGCGCGCCGTCGATCATCGCGGGCTCGATCTCGATCGTGTCGACCGCGCGGATCGATGGCAGGTCGAGCAGCGTCGCGGTCGTCATGCCCGATCCGAACCCGATCACCGCGACATCGCGCGCGTGCGGCGCATGCGTCAGGGGCAGCGCGGCGGAGAGGATCATGGTCGACTCGTCGCCGAGCGTCCACGAGCGGTCGGCCCCGAGGTTCGCCGACGCGTCGGGCTTGCCGTTGGTGCGGATCGTGACGATGCCGGACGGCAGCCGCGTGACGCTGACGGTCGCGGTCTTGCCGTCGCGGTCGAACAGGATCGTCATCTCGTCGCGGATCGCGGCGATGCCCGAGCGGTAGACGGCGGCGATCGTGCGGCGCGGGTCGATCTGGAGCGTGAACGGCGCCAACGCGACCAGCGCGAGCGACGATGCGACGAACGCCGCGAGGATCGCGCCGCGCAGCGTACGCCCCGGCACGCCCAGCAGCACGACGCCGAGCGCGATGTCGACCGCTGCGGCGGCAATCAAAGTCCCGGCGAGGCCGAGCTGCGGCAGCCCGACGTGCACGGCGAGCAGCACGCCGGCGATCGCGCCGAGCGTGTTCCACGCATAGACATAGCCGATCGCGCGCTCGCCGAAGCCGTCGCGAAGCAGGAGGAAGGTGATGAGCGGCAGCGTCATGCCCGCCGCGAACGTGGCCGGCAGCATGATCGCCATCGCGATGCCCGCGCTGCCGAGGTTGAACAGCGCGTAGCCGCCGTCGGTCTTGGCGAGCGCGCCGATCAGCCATGCCATCGCGTCGAACGCGCGATCGTAGAGCACGATGCTCGCGAGCGCCGCGAGCCCCATCAGCACCTGGATGACACCCAGCCACGCCCGCGGCGACGACAGGCGGTCGATCCGCCGGCGAATCCACGCGCCGCCGAGCGCGAGGCCGAGGATGAAGCTCGCGAGCATCAGCTCGAACGCGTGCGTCGACGACCCGAGCACGAGGGCCAGCATGCGGATCCAGGCGATCTCGTAGCCGAACGACGCGAGGCCGGTGAACGCCGCGACGGCGAACAGCAGCCACGGCGCCGCCGAGCGCCCGGCCGGGCGTTCGACCATCGCGCGTGCGGGCGGCGCACGGCGCGCCAGCGCGTACACGGCCGTCGCGAGAACGATGTTCGTCGCGCCCGCGAGCATCGACGCCCCGGGCAGACCGGCGAGCGGTACGACGACGAAGACGCAAGCCAGGACGCCGACGACGGCGCCGAGGCTGTTCAGGAAGTAGAGCAGCGCGACGCGGCGGCCGGGATCGCGCGGCGCGAGGCGCAGGACCCCCGACGTCATCAGCGGGAACGTCGTGCCGAGCAAGACCGACTGCGGCAGGATCAGCGCCGCGGCAAGCATCCACGAAGCAAGGCACGGCGCGTCCACGGTGCACGTCGCGGGCAACAGCGTGTCGTACGCCCAGTCGGTGGACGCGACGAATACGGGATGGAACGCGAGTGCCATGCACCCGACCACGAGCTCCGCGGCGGCGTAGGCGACGAGCGGGCGGGGGAGCCGATGCGAGACGCGGCCGGCGCCCCACGCGCCGAGCGCCATGCCGCCTATGAACACGACGAGCACGACCGACTGCGCGTACGCGGCGTGCCCGAGGAAGAGCTTGAGGTACTGCGACCAGATCGACTCGTAGACGAGCCCGCAGAACCCGGAAACGAGGAACAGCGACTGGACCGCGACGATGCGGCCCGTCGGCGTCAACGCGTCAGGCGTATCGCTTGAGCTTCAGCGAGAACTGCGCGAGCGGCGCGATGCCCGAGGCTTCGGCGCGACGGCACCAGTCCTGCAGGCGCGCGAGCAGCTGCTCCGAGGTCTCGGTCGAGCGCGACCACAGCGCGGTCAACTCGGCGCGCATCGCGACGATCTTCGCGATCGTCTTGCTGTGCTCCGCGAGGTGCGCGAGGCGATGGCGCTCGCCTTCGGGCAGCGCGTCCGGATCGGTGATCCAGCGCTTGAGCCGTCCCGCGCTCGGCAGCTCGAGGCCGCGCGCCTTTTCGCGGAGCGCCTCGACCTCGAGGCGGCATGCCGCCTTGAGCGCACGCGCGTACGTCGTCGCGACGTGGTAACGGTGCGTGATCACGGCCTGCAGCGTCGCCTGGTCGGCTTCGGGCTTCGACGCCTCGAGCTTGAGCTTCGGCGCGACGCGGCGGACCTTCGCGAGGCCGACCGCCGAGAGCGCGCGGATGTAGAGCCAGCCCAGGTCGAACTCGTACCACTGCGCCGAGAACTTGGCGGAGGTCCCGTACGCGTGGTGGTTGTTGTGCAGCTCCTCGCCGCCGATCAGCAGGCCGAACGGCACGAGGTTGGTCGACGTGTCGGACGTCGCGTAGTTGCGGTAGCCCCACCAGTGCGCGAGGCCGTTGACGATGCCGGCGGCGAAGAACGGGATCCACGCCATCTGGACCGCCCAGATCGTCGCGCCGATGACGCCGAACAGCATCACGTTGAGCGCGAGCATCAGTCCGACGCCCTGCCACAGGAAATGCGCGTAGACGTTCCGCTCGAGCCAGTCGTCCGGCGTGCCGTGGCCGTAGTGGTCCAGCGTCTCCTGGTTGCGGGATTCGACGCGATACAGCTCGGCGCCGGTCCACAGCACGGTGTTGAGGCCGCGCGTCATCGGGCTGTGCGGATCCTCCGCGGTCTCGACCTTCGCGTGGTGCTTGCGATGGATCGCCGTCCATTCCTTGGTGATCATGCCGGTCGTCAGCCACAGCCAGAACCGGAAGAAGTGCGAGACGATCGGGTGCAGGTCGAGCGCGCGGTGCGCCTGGCAGCGGTGCAAAAAGATCGTCACCGAGGCGATCGTGACGTGCGTCATCACGAGCGCGACGACGATGACCTGCCACCACGTCAGCGGGACGAGGCCGTGGGCGAGGAACTCCAGCGCGGCGTTGAAATCGGGCATTCGGGAGGGCGCCTTGAAAAGGTCGGGCGTCCGTCAGGTGGGAGAGGGCGCCATTGTACCCGCCCCGGGGCATCCCCCGGGAAAGGTCGGCCGAGCGGTGGGCGCGCCACCGTACATAAGGGCCAAACCCTTGTATTTCAAGGGTTGCCGGAGGACGGCTGCCGCCCGTCGGGTGCCGCCTCGCGGCGGGCGGGCGCACGCGAGAACTGGACATCGCGCCGGGGCGGCGGAATGGCGATGCCGGCCTTGCCGAGCGCCTCGACCACGTGGCGCAACAGCGCGCTGCGAAGGGGGCCCGCGCCGCCTTCGGCGTGACTCGACCACAGCGTGAGCTCGATCTGGATCCCCGAGTCGCCGAACCCGGTGACGAATGCCTGCGGCGCGCGCTCCCCGGACAACAGCACGCTCCGCTGCGCGCGCGCGGATTCGACGAGCAGCAGGAGCACGCGATCGAGATCCGTGCCGTAGGGAACGGTGAGCGGCACGACGATTCGCATCAGCGCAGTCGCGTGCGAATGGTTGAGCACGGTCGTGGTGACCAGCGTTTCGTTCGGCACGATCGCCTCGACGCCGTCGAGCTGGCGCACGACCACGTAGCGCGACGTGAAGCGCGCGATCTCGCCGTGCCTGCCGTCGACGGTCACGAGGTCGCCGAGCTTGATCGACTTGTCGAGCACCACCGTGAACCCGGCGATGTAGTTGGCCGCGAGCTTCTGCAGGCCGAGCCCGATGCCGACGCCGAGCGCGCCGCCGAACACGGAAAGGAGCGTGAGGTCGATGCCGATCGCGGGCAGCGCGATCAGCACGCCGAGCACGATCAGGATCGCGCGCAGGAACTTCGCCAGCACGACGCGCGTGTTCGCGTCGAGCGCGGTCGCCATCAGGCGGCGCTCGATGAAGCCGGAGAGCCAGAGCGTCAGGGCGATCGTGACGACGACGACCACGAGTCCCTGGCCGATCGTGTAGAGCGAGATCTGGTTCTTGCCGATCGTGAACGTCACCGACTCGAGCATCGCGTTGATCTCGGCGGTGACGCCAAGGAAGTACAGCGCGACGATCGCGAAGATCGCGAACGCGATCAGGTTCTCGGAGCCCTCGAGCCACGCGGCCCGGGCGAACAGCCGCCGCACGGTGTAGACGAGCACGTTGATCACGGCGAGCGCGATGACCAGCGGGATGGCGAGGTCGAGGAAGAACAGCGGGCCGCTGCGCCCGAAGAGCGCGCGCGCGACCAGCACCATGACCAGGAGCAGGATCGGGAACATGCCGATCGCGAGGCGGCCGACATGCGTCGTCGGATCCTCGGGGTGGCGGCGCCGGAAGCGGACGTGCACGAACGATGCGACGCCGACGCATGCCAGGAGCAGTCCGAGCTCGACCCAGCCGCGGGTCGTCGTCAGCGCGCCTTCCAGCCGCGAGAAGTCGATCATCCCGAAGGATTATCGCTTGCGCTCGAGGATCGCGGCGTAGAACGCGTCGCAGCCGTGCTCGGGCGTCGACAGCTTGAGCGTCGGGCCGGTCGGAAGCGCGATGCCGGCGCGCGCGAGCTCGGCCTGCGCGTCGCCCAGCGCGAAGTCGGGATGCCCGGCGAGGAAGCGCTCGACGACGTTCTCGTTCTCGTCGGGCAGGACGCTGCAGGTCGCGTAGACGACGCGTCCGCCGACCTTCACGAGCGATGCGGCGGAGGCGAGGATCGCCGTCTGCTTCGCGCTAAGCTCCGCGACGTCGACCGGCTGGTGGCGCCACTTGAGGTCGGGGTTGCGGCGCAGCGTGCCGGTGCCGGTGCACGGCGCGTCGACCAGCACGCGGTCGACCTTGCCGGCGAGACGCTTGATCTTCGTGTCGCGCTCGTGCGCGATGACCTGGGGGTGCACGTTCGACAGCCCCGAGCGCGCGAGGCGCGGCTTCAGGTTGGCGAGCCGCTTGGCGACCGGGTCGAACGCGTAGAGCCGCCCCTGCGAGCGCATCAGCGCGCCGAGCGCGAGCGTCTTGCCGCCGGCGCCCGCGCAGAAATCGACGACCATCTCGCCGCGGCGCGGCGCGACGAGGAACGCGACGAGCTGGCTGCCCTCGTCCTGCACCTCGACGCGGCCGTCGACGAACCACGGGTGCTGCGCGAGCATCGGGCGGCCGGTGATGCGCAGGCCCCAGGGCGAGTACGGCGTCGGCACGACCGCGAGGCCGTCGGCCTGCAGGGCCGCGAGCGCGTCGTCGCGCGTCGCCTTCATGGCGTTGACGCGAAGGTCGAGCGGCGCGCCTTCGCGTGCGCTCCTCGCGAACGCGGCGCGCCGTTCGGCGCCCATCGTTTCGCCGAGCCGGTCCCACAGCCAGTCGGGCAGGTCGGCGCCGATCGCGTCCGCCAGCGGTTCCTGCATGCGCGCCTTGAAGGTCGCGAGCCATTCGCGCTCGTCGCTCGTGAGCGCGGCGTCGACCTCGCGCACCGACTTGCCGAGCTCGCGAACGAGCGTGGCGAGCGCGAGGAGGCGCGGTTCGCTCGTCGCGGCCAGCGCCTCGAGCGAGCGGCGGTGTCGCAGGAACGCGAACACGCCTTCGGCGACGAACGCGCGGTCCTGGACGCCCATCTGCGGGCGCGCGCGGAAGAACTGGCGCAGCCGCGCATCGGCCGGCGAATCGAGCGGCGCGACCGTGCGGATCGCGTCGGCGAGCGCCTGGACGCGTCCCGGCGGCAATCCCGTGCCCACGCGGCCGGCGCTACTCAACGCGATTCGCCTCGTCGACGCGGATCGCCGCGAGCACGACTTCGATCGTGCCGCGCAGCGTGTTGGTCACGCGCATCTTGATCGGCAGGTAGCGCAGCGAAGGCGCGAGCCACACGACCGACTCGGTGCGCCCGTCGTCGCTCGTCCGGTGCCAGCGCTCGGCCTCGACCTGCCCGTACGGCCACTCGACCACGTCGCTCCCTTCGCGCGTCACCTTGATCTTGAACACGCGCCGCGTCGTGACCAGCGTGAACGACTGGTCGGCCTGCGACGGCGGCGCGAAGTAGAACTGCCACATCAACGACAGCGGATCGAACGTCGGCAGCTCGAGCGCCGCCGTCTTGTCGTCGTGCAACGTCGCGATGCCCGACTCCCAGTCGAACGTCGCGACCTCGCGGCGATCGCTGCTCCCGCGCTCGACGCTGAGCTCCCAGGGCTGCAGGCCGGCCGGCGTGATGAGGCCGCGCACCACGACCTTGCCCTGGCCGCGCAGCACGAGCGCCGCGAGGCCGCGCGCCTCGCCCACCGTCTCGACCTTGTAGCGTCCGTTCGCGTGCTCGAAGCGGTAGCTCGCATCGCCGATGTAGACACCGACGCCGTAGTAGACGCGGTAGGCGAGCTCGACGCGCGAGGGCAGCGTCTTGATCGACGTCGGCGTCGGCGGCGCGCTCGGCGCCTGCGTCTCGGCGAGCACCGGCGGCAGCTCGGCGATCGGCGTCGTCGCGTCGTTCGGCACGTCGACCAAGGGCGCGACGTCGGGCGTCGACGGCGCGACGACGGTCGTCGGGTCGAGCGGCAGGAGCGGAGAAGTCTTCCGCGGACGCGTTACCTTCGGGGCCGGCGATGGCGTCGCGACCGCGGGCGCGGGCGGCGGCGGGACCTCGGTGATCGTCGCGGTGAGCACCGTCGGCACGTTCGCGTCGTCGACGTCGACCGGCCACATCGTCACCGCCAGGTGCAGTGCGAGCGAGCCGACCAGCGCGATCGCGAGCACGCGCCAGCGTCGCCGGCTGCGCGGCGGGCGCAGGGGCGCCGCAGTCGCGGCGGGCATCGTCAGCGGGGAGGCCATTCGGGTTCGATCCCGGAGCGACCGGGCGGTTCCGCGTCAAGCGGCGCCCGCGCGGCGCTCGCTCGCCGGCGCGTCGACGAAGCGTACGCGCGGCCCGTCGATCGCGAGCCGGCCCGCGCAGAACCACTGCACGGCCTGGGGCAGGAGCTTGTGCTCGAGCTCGAGCACGCGCGCGGCGAGGCTCGCCTCGTCGTCGTCGTCGCGCACGGTCAGCGCGGACTGCGCGATGATCGGCCCGACGTCGACCTCCGGCGTGACGAAATGCACGGTGCAGCCGTGGATCGTCGCGCCGTCGGCGAGCACGCGCCTGTGCGTGTGAAGGCCCGGGTAGGACGGCAGCAGCGACGGGTGGATGTTGACGAGGCGGCCGGTGTAGCGCCCGACGGCGGCCGCCCCCAGGACGCGCATGAAGCCGGCCAGCACCACGAGGTCGGGCGACGAGCGGTCGATCGCGTCGCACAGCGCCGCGTCGAACGCCTCGCGTGTCGCGAACGCCTTGTGATCGACGACTTCGGTCGACACGCCGTAGTCGCGCGCGATCGCGAGCGCGCCGACGCCAGGCCGATTCGAGATGACATGCGTGACGCTGCCCGCGAACGCGCCCGCGCGCTCGGCCGCCAGGAGCGAGCCCAGGTTGGAGCCTCGCCCCGAGCAGAGGACCGTGATGCGCGCGAGCGTCACGCGACGACCGCGGCCGGCGCGCCATCGGGCCGGGGCACGATCGTGCCGATGCGCCACGCGCGCTCGCCGTCGGCGGCGAGTCGCGCCAGCGCGCGGGCCTCGTCCTCCGCGGCGACGACGAGCGCCATCCCGATCCCGCAGTTGAAGACGCGCAGCATCTCGGCGCGGTCGACGCGTCCGTGCGTCGCGAGCCAGTCGAACACCGCGGGCCGCGGCCAGCGCGACGCGTCGAGCTTCGCCTGCGTCCCGGCCGGCAGCATGCGAGGAACGTTCTCGGTGATGCCGCCGCCGGTGACGTGCGCCATGCCCTTGACCTGTAGCCCGCGCATCAGCGCGAGCAGCGGCTTCACGTAGATGCGCGTCGGCGCCATCAGCGCGTCGGCGAGCGTGCCCTCGCCGAGCGGCGCGTCGAGGTCGGCCGCGGCGTCGTCGACGATGCGCCGGATCAGCGAATAGCCGTTGCTGTGCGGGCCGCTCGACGCGAGGCCGAGCACGGCGTCTCCCGGTGCGATCGTCCTGCCGTCGACGATGCTCGATTTCTCGACCACGCCGACCGCGAACCCGGCGAGGTCGTACTCGCCTTCGGCGTACATGCCGGGCATCTCGGCGGTCTCGCCGCCGATCAGCGCGCAGCCGGCGAGCTCGCAGCCGTGCGCGATGCCCTTGACGACGCGCTCGGCGACGTCGACGTCCAGCTTCCCGCACGCGTAGTAGTCGAGGAAGAACAGCGGCTCGGCGCCCTGCACGAGGATGTCGTTGACGCTCATCGCGACCAGGTCCTGGCCGATCGTGTCGTGACGGCCGAGCGTGAACGCGAGCTTGAGCTTGGTGCCGACGCCGTCGGTCCCGGCGACCAGCACCGGCTCGCGGAAGCGCTTGCCGACCTCGACCAGCGCGCCGAAGCCGCCGATGCCGGCGAGCACCTCCGGGCGCATCGTGCGCTTCGCGTACGGCTTGATGCGCTCGACGAGCGCGTCGCCCGCGTCGATGTCGACGCCGGCGTCTCGGTACGAGAGTCCGGGGGTGCGGGAGGGGTCGGCGGGCGGCTTCATCGCGTCGGGGCCGTCGTCGGTCGGCGGAAGAGGCGCGCGCGGCGCGAACGCGGTAAAGTGCGACGCCCAACAAGGCAGCGAAGCGCGCGAATTCTACCGGAAATGGATCCCGCCCGCCCCGACGAGCCGCCCGCCGCGCCGCCGCCGACGCCGACGACGCCCAACGTCGAGCCGACGCCCGTACGCGTCCACCTGCACCGGCTGGTGCCGCCGCACCAGTACCTGTGGGTGATCGGGTTCGCGCTCGTCATCATCCTGGCGCTCGAGTTCCTGGGGCCCGTGCTCACGCCGTTCCTGGTCGGCGCGATCATGGCGTACATCGGCGCGCCGATCGTCGACCGGCTGCAGAAGCGCGGCATGCGGCGCACGACCGGAACGCTGGTCGTGACGCTGATGTTCGGGCTCGCGGTCGTCGCGATGCTGCTCGTGCTCATTCCTCTGGTCCGCGCCGAGTTCCTGCTCGCGGCCAAGAAGCTGCCCGACCTGTTCGCGCAGCTCGCCGGGCGGATGGCGCCGTGGCTCTACGAGAACTTCGGCGTCGTGATCGCGCTCGATCCGGGCTCGATCAAGGAGTTCGTCACCGAGAACCTGGACGAGCTCAAGGATTACACGCCGCGCATCGCCGCGGGCCTCAAGGCGGGCGGCCTGTTCCTGCTCTCGCTCATCGTCAACCTCGTGCTGATCCCGGTGGTGATGTTCTACCTGCTTCGCGACTGGAACATGCTGTGGAAGCGGTTCTTCATGATCGTTCCGCGCCGCTGGCGCTGGAAGACGCGCGAGATCGCCGTCGAGATCGACCGCGTGCTCGGCGAGTTCCTGCGCGGGCAGGGCCTGGTGATGGTGTCGCTCGCGATCTACTACATCGTCGGCCTCTCGCTCGCCGGGCTGCAGTTCGCGATCCCGATCGGCATCCTGATCGGCCTCCTGGTCTTCATCCCGTACATCGGCTTCGGCACCGGCTTCGTGCTGGGGATGCTCGCGGCGCTGTTGCAATGGAACGGGCTGCCGGGGTTCCTGACCGTCGTCGCGGTGTTCGGCATCGGCCAGATCCTCGAGAACTACGTGCTGATCCCGTGGCTGATCGGCGACCGGATCGGCCTGCACCCGCTCGCGGTGATCTTCGCGCTGCTGGCGTTCGGCAAGCTGTTCGGGATCGCCGGCGTGCTGCTCGCGCTGCCGGCGTCCGCGATGATCCTGGTCGGCCTGCGCCACCTGAGGCGCAAGTACCGCGCGAGCCCGCTGTACAGCGACGATCCGGAAGAGGCCTGACCGGCGGTGGCCGAGCAGCTGGTCTTCGAGCTCGTCGCGCCCGGACCGCCGACTTTCGCGACCTTCGTCTCGGGCCGCAACGCCGAAGCGGTTGCGGCGCTCGAGCGAATCGCGGCGACGCCGGGCAGCGAGACGAGCGTCGTGCTGTGGGGCGCGAGCGGCGCGGGCAAGTCGCATCTCCTCGCCGCGGCGGTCGCGGCCGCCGTGCGCCACGGTCGCACCGCGCACCTCGTCGCAACGCCCGCGCAAGCCGATCCCGCGCTCGCGGCGGGCGGCGCGCTCGTCGCGGTCGACGACGTCGATCGCGCGGACCCGGACGCGGCGGCGCGCCTGTTCACGCTCTACAACCGGGTGCGCGAGCACGGCGGGACGCTCCTCGCCGCGAGCGCGCAACCGCCCGCGCGCCTCGCGCTTCGCGACGACGTCCGCACGCGGCTGGGATGGGGGCTCGTGTTCGAGATCGTGCCGCTCGCCGACGACGACAAGCCGTCCGCGCTCGCCGCGTACGCGCGCGAGCGCGGATTCGCGCTCGGCGACGACGTCATCGGCTACCTGCTCGCGCACGGACGCCGCGACATGCGCGCGCTGGTCGCGACCCTGGTGGCGCTCGACCGCCTCTCGCTCGCGCAGAAGCGCCCGGTGACCGTGCCGCTCGTGCGCGAGTGGCTGCAGCGGCGGATCGACGAACGCTGACCCCGCGCGTGGCGCGTTCCCGTTTGACCGAGTGTCAACCCTTGAAGAAGCCGGACCGTTATGGGCGCCGACACTGTCTTTTGCCGCGTTTTCCGGAAAATCCGGCGACGGGGCCGAAGATGGAACGGTGGACGGCCATTCGGGGGATGGTCGGCCGCCCCGATTACCCCCCGGACCGCCCCGGGCCGCCGTCGCCCGGGAACGGGTCGCGGCGCCGGCGCAACAGTCCGTCGACGACCGGGGTCCCCACGGGGGTCTTTGGTTGCGGACGGGGGTCTTTTGACGTAAGATTTCAAGGCTTTGGAACACTAGGATCGACCAGGTCCCTCGAGGGCCGGAAGCATCCACGACACTCATTCACACAGAACACACTGAGGGACTATCCATGAGCAAGCTTCTCGTTGCGCTGATCGCGGCTTCGTTCGCGACCGTCGCCGGCGCGCAGGCCGGCGCCACCAAGCAGGAAAAGCAAGGCACCGTCCAGTCGGTCACGCAGGACGCCGCCAAGTCGACGACCGCGCAGGGCGAAGCCGCCGACGTCGCGAAGGCGAAGGCGCAGAAGAGCGACCCGAAGGCGCTGCCGGACAAGTCGGCGAAGCAGGCCGCGACCGCGCAGACGACCAAGACGCAAGCCGACACCGGCGCGTCGGCCCAGTCGCAGGCGGCGGACGTCGCCAAGGCCAAGTCCGAGAAGGGCACGCCGAAGGCGGCGAAGCCCGACCTCAAGGACCCGGCTGTCCAGAAGCAGATGCAGAAGGCCGCGACGCAGTAACTCGCTTCCTTCCCGCAGCAGAAGGCAGGGGCGCCGTCGTGGCCCCTGCCTTTTTGTTTGGGATGCCGCCATGCGCGAAGTCGCCGCCCTGAGGCCCACGGTCACCGTCGCCGCGATCGTCGAGCGCGACGGGGCGTACCTGCTCGTGCGCGAGCAGACGCGCAACGGGGTCCGGCTCAACCAGCCGGCCGGGCACCTCGAGGCGGGCGAGACGCCGCCGGCGGGCGCCGCGCGCGAGACGCTCGAGGAGGCGGCGTGGCGCGTCGAGCCGACCGCGCTGGTCGGCATCTACCGCTGGGATGCGCCCGACAACGGCGCGACGTTCGTGCGTTTCGCTTTCGCCGCCACGCCGATCGCGTCCGTGCCGGGGCGGGCGCTCGACGAAGGCATCGTCGACGCGATCTGGATCCCGTACGACGAGATCGTCGCGCGCCGCGACGAGCATCGCAGCCCGCTCGTCCTGCGCTGCATCGACGATTACCGAGCGGGCCTGCGCTGGCCGCTCGACCTGGTGCAGGACGTCGTGGGCGAGGGCGCGGGAGTGCTGGTCAGGTGAAACGGCAGAGAATCATTGTCGGCCTGTCCGGCGGCGTCGACTCGTCCGTTGCCGCGTTGCTCCTGAAGCAGGCGGGGCACGAGGTCGTCGGCGTGTTCATGAAGAACTGGGAGGACGACGACACCGACGAGCACTGCACGTCGCGCGAGGACCTCGTCGACGCCGCCGCGGTCGCCGACGTGCTCGGCATCGAGCTCGAGGCGGTCAACTTCGCCGAGGACTACCGCCAGCGCGTGTTCGCGACCTTCCTCGCCGAGTACCGCGCCGGGCGCACGCCCAACCCCGACGTGCTGTGCAACAGCGAGATCAAGTTCCGCGCGTTCCTCGACCACGCGCTCGCGCTGGGCGCCGACCGCATCGCGACCGGCCATTACGCGCGCGTGCGCCGGACCGGTGCGCGCGTCGAGCTCCTGAAGGCGACCGACGCCTCGAAGGACCAGAGCTACTTCCTGCACCGGCTGACGCAGGCGCAACTCGCTCCGGTCGAGTTCCCGCTCGGGGACATCGCCAAGAAGCGCGTGCGCGAGATCGCGCGCGAGGCGGGATTGCCGACGCACGCGAAGCGGGACTCGACCGGCATCTGCTTCATCGGCGAGCGGCCGTTCCGCGAGTTCCTCGCGCGCTATCTCCCTCGCGCTCCCGGGCCGATCGTGACGCCGGAGGGACGCGAGGTCGGCCGCCACATGGGGCTCGCGTACTACACGCTGGGCCAGCGCCAGGGACTGGGCGTCGGCGGGGCGCGCGGCGCGAAGGAGGCGCCGTGGTTCGTCGCCGCGAAGGATGCCGCGCGAAACGCGCTGGTCGTCGTTCAGGGCCACGACGATCCGCGGCTGCACGCGTCCCGCGTCGACGCGATCGAGCCGCACTGGATCGCCGGCGCGCCGCCCTCGCTCCCCGCGAGGCTCGCCGCGAAGACGCGCTACCGGATGGCGGACGCGTCGTGCGTCGTGAGCGCGACGGCCGACGGCCTGCGCGCCGCGTTCGACGCGCCGCAGTTCGCGCCGACGCCCGGGCAGTACCTGGTGCTCTACGACGCTGACGTGTGCCTCGGCGGCGCCGTGATCGCGACGAATGCCGGGCCGATCGCGCATGCGCGAGGCGAAGCCGGGACCCGCCTGGATACCGCGCTACCGCGCTAGTTCGCGCAGCACCAGAACGTGTACATGTTGATGAACGACCGCGGGTGCGCGCGCTCGACCTCGTCCCATGCTTCGAGGTCGGTTCTTGCGTCGCGGCCGGGATGCATGAGCGCGAACGCCGCGCCCGCTGCATCGTCCGGCTCCAGCGCGAGCAGTCGCAGGTCGAGCTGCCCGAGGCACTCCGCGATTTCCTGCAGCGAATACTGGCGCTCCTGGACGTGAAGCACGAGGTCGCGGAACTCGTTGAGCGAGTAGAAGTCGTAGGTGCGAAGGACGTCGCGAATCGGATCGGATCTTGGCAGGTCGATGATCGCGCGACGGACCTTGCGCATCTCGTCCGCGGATGCCGTGGGCGCAAGCCGCGACGCGAACTCGCGCGCTGCGTTGATCGGCTCCCGCGCGCGGCGGCTGTAGAGCGCGATCTTCATCAGCCCATGCGGCGCGAGCAGATCGCGCAAGACCCGCCACCCCGCCATCGGCTCGCGCAGATGGTGCAGCACGCCGACGGACTCGATGATGTCGAACCGGACGCCGAGGGTTCCGAGCTTGAGCACGTCGGCCTGCCGAAAGGAGACGTTGGCGACGCCGAGCTTCTCGCTCATGCGCGCGGCGTAACCCAGGCTCGCGAGGCTCAGGTCGACCGCGAGGATCTCCGCGCGAGGAAATTGCCGCGCGACCTGGATCGGGTGGCGCCCGGACCCGCATCCGGCGATCAATATCCGCAGCGGATCCGGAGCGGCCCGTTCCGTTGGATGGCCATGCAGGTGCGCGTAGAGCTGTTCGAAAGTCGCCTCGTCCGCATCGGACACGCTGTTCCAACGCGGGTACGGGTTGTCCTCGTATTGGGCGTTGACCGCCAGCGAGACCGGGTCATCGATGGGTGTCACCGGCGGATGCCGGGAAGCCAGTGCGGCTTCGCGCATGCGATCCTCGATCTGTTCTTCCATCAGCTTGCCGAGTCCGGGGCTCCAGGCGCGCTTTCGCAGCGCATCGACGTCGCGCAACCGATGCAACGGGATGTACATCGCGAGCACCGCGAGCTCTTCCTCCGTCGCTTCCTCGAGCGAGGCTTCGATGCGGGTCCGCAGCGACCGGACGGCCGCGCTCTCGTCGTCTGACGCGAAGAAGGCGTAATTCGTCAGGAAGCAATTGCGTGCGAGCGCGCACACGAACTCGAGGGGAATGCCGGACGCGTCGAGCGAGCGGTTGGCCGGGTCGAGGCGCCGAAGCATCGAACGGCGAAGTCCCGTCAGCGCCAATTCGAGCGATGGATCGCCCATGATCGTTCGGGGCAGGGCCGTCAGCAGCAGACGGTCGTGCATCCACAGCGACAGTTGCGGCGACGGAGGGTCCAGGACGTCCGCGGCGCCCTGGCGCTCCGCGAGCACGGCGAACCCCGGGTGGGCCTTCAGCAGTCCCGAAATGGCCGGGAACAGCCACAGCGTGGAGACGCGCGGATCGTCGCAGAGCGACGTGAGCGTCGCGCGATCCTCGTCCGACGCGTAGTTGAGGGTGATACCGACCAGCGCCTCCGCGAGGAACCCTCGCAGTCGGGGGTCGTGAGGCGCCCCGCGCACGCTGAGGAACGCGAAGGGGAGGGCGTCGAGCTTTCGCCCCTGGCGACGCAGGAGACGCGCCAGTTCCAGGTTGGCCTCGACGTCGCCGGGCTCGACGGCCAGCGCGCGTCTGTAGTGGACTTCGGCTTCGTGCCAGCGACCGGCGTCCTGGGCGTTGCGGCCGAGCGCCAGGATCTCGCGGACGTCGGGCGCCGTCGAGGGACTCGGCCCTTCGTTCCCGGGGTGCCGAGGCTCGACGAGCGCACGTGGACCGCGCGTGAACAGGTCCCGCAGTAACCGGAGCAGCATGCTGTTCGGGCGAACGACGTGCTGCTAGAACGGAATGTCGTCGTCGAAGTCGTCCGGCTTTTTCGCGCCGCCGCCGCCGCCGCTGCCACCGGCACCGCCTCCGGAGCCGCCGCCCGAGCCGCGCGACGATCCGCCGCCGCCGCCGCCGCCACCGCTGCCCCGCGACGGCGCACGGCGCTCGCCGCCGGACGGCTCGTCGTCGCCCGGCGCGCTCCCGGCGCCGCCGCCGTCGCGCGGTCCGCCGAGGAGCTGCATGCGGTCGCCGACGATCTCGGTCGCGTACTTCTCGACGCCTTCCTTGTCCGTGTACTTGCGCGTCTGCAGGCGGCCCTCGATGTAGACCGAGCGGCCCTTCTTCAGGTACTCGCCCGCAATCTCGGCCTGTCGACCGAACAGGACGACCGAGTGCCACTCGGTCTTCTCCTGCTTGTCGCCGCTCTTGTCCTTCCACGTCTCGGTCGTCGCGATGCGCAGGTTCGTCACCGCGTCGCCGCCGGTCGTGTAGCGCGTCTCCGGGTCGCGGCCCAGGTTGCCGAGCAGGATCACCTTGTTCACCGATGCCATCTGTCAGGTCCTTCCCATCGAAAGTGAGGATTCGGCGGCGGCGGGCGGCTCACCCATCGTCGCGCTTGCCACGAGCCAGGTCAGCGCCAGCGCCGCGCCTGCCCCGTACACGGCAGGTGGGCCAGCGTACTTGAGAAGCAGGCCGCCCGCGGCGCCGCCGACGAACATGCCGAGGTACTGCATCGCACTGAACACGCCGATCGCCGAGCCGCGCGACCCGCGCGGGGCGAAGCGCGACACCATCGAGGGCAGGCTCGCCTCGAGCAGCGTGAACGCGCAGAAGAACACGAACAGCGCCGCGACGATCGGGACGAGCGCGCGACCGGCGAAGGCGAGGATCGTCATCGCCACCGCGAGCGTCGCGATCGCCGCGGTCATCACGCGCTTGCCGCGGCCCGGCCGGTCGGCGACGCGGAACAGCGGCAGCACGACGAGGACGGAGGCGACGAGCACCGGCAGGTAGACCTGCCAGTGCGACGCCGGCGCGAGGCCCGCGTCGCGCAGCGCGAACGGCACCTCGACGAACAGCGCCATCAGGATCGCGTGCAGCGCGAAGATGCCGAAGTCGAGGCGCAGGAGCTGCGGGTTGGCGATGGCGGCGCGCGACAGGCCGCGCTCGTGCGGCGTCGCCGGACGCGGCGCGTCGGGCACGCCGCGAGCGAC
>Ga0207648_10002924_pt1 | contig 18081 bp, 19 predicted proteins | sample KBSMisM32_FD_184310 | JGI IMG/M metagenome (GOLD analysis project Ga0207648, IMG submission 184310) | Miscanthus rhizosphere microbial communities from Kellogg Biological Station, Michigan, USA - KBS Miscanthus M3-2 (SPAdes) (version 2) | ecosystem: Host-associated > Plants > Roots >...
GATGTCGGCCACCACCGGGACGCCGAGCATCGCGAGCTCGCCGACGGCGACGGTGGAGGTGAAGCCCTCCACCCGGAAGTTCGAGGGGTGCACCTTGAGCACGAACGCGGTCTGCTCGCCGACCACGTCTCGGTAGTCCTCCAGCCGCACCCGGTTGGTCGTGCCCACCTCGCGCAGCCGACCACCGACCGACTCGACCAGCTCGGGCACCCGGAAGCCGTCACCGATCTCGACCAGCTCGCCGCGCGCCACCACCACCTCGCGGCCGAACGCCATGGCACAGGTGACGAGGGCGAGCGCCGCCGCTCCGTTGTTGACCACGTGGACCCCGCCGGCGTCCGGCACCGCCGCGGCCAGGGCGGCCAGCGCCGCAGACCCTCGCGACCCGCGGCGGCCGGAGACCAGGTCGAGCTCGACGTCCGTGGCGCCGGAGGCGATGGTGACCGCCTCCACCGCGGAGGCGGAGAGCGGCGCGCGACCGAGGTTGGTGTGCACGACGACACCCGTGGCGTTGACGACCCGGCGCAACGAGGTGGCGGCAGCGGGCAGGCACGCGAGCACGACCGGCACCACGTCGTCCGGCTCGACCCGTCCCTGCCGGCAGGCCTCCAGCACCTCGCCGACGGTCGCCTTGACCCGCGTCCGACCGAGGCGCGTGCAGGCGGCCCTGACGTCGGGGGCGTCGAGGACCGTGTCGGTGCGCGGCGTACGACGTCTCGGGTCCGCCATGCACGCTCCTTCGACGCGGCGGAGGCGGACGGGAATCGAACCCGCCTGACCGGGATGCCCGGCCACTACGGTGTTGAGGACCGCGCCCGTCACCAGACGAGGAACGCCTCCGCGGGACACTCTATGGGCCGCCCGTGGTGGAATCACCCTTCGAGGCAGAGGCGTGCCGGGTTCGCAGTGGGTACGTTCGAACTCATGGGAGAGAAGCGCCTCCTCGAGTGGCCCGTTTTCCGGCAGCTGACCGGGTCCGACCGGCTCGGCCGCGGGGCTGCGGCGATGTCGGCGCGCAGCCGCACGCTGCAACCGCGCACCCTCGACGCCGACACGGTGGTCAGCTCGGTCTGCCCCTTCTGCGCCGTGGGCTGCGCGCAGAAGGTGTTCGTCAAGGACGGCCGCGTGACCCAGATCGAGGGCGACCCGGCCAGCCCGATCTCCCGCGGGCGGTTGTGCCCGAAGGGGAGCGCGAGCAAGCAGCTGGTGACGTCGCCGAGCCGGGTGACCACGGTGCGCTACCGGCGGCCGCACGGCACGCAGTGGGAGGACCTGGAGCTGGACACGGCGATGGACATGATCGCCGACCGGGTCGTCCGCACCCGCAAGGAGTACTGGCAGTGGGAGGACGAGGAGGGCCGACGCACCCGCCGGACCCTCGGCATCGCGAGCCTCGGAGGAGCGACCCTCGACAACGAGGAGAACTACCTCATGAAGAAGCTCTACACGGCGATGGGTGCGATCCAGATCGAGAACCAGGCCCGCATTTGACACTCCTCCACGGTGCCCGGTCTGGGCACCTCGTTCGGCCGTGGTGGCGCAACGACCAACCTGCAGGACCTGCAGAACGCTGACTGCATCCTGATCGAGGGCTCCAACATGGCCGAGGCCCACCCGGTCGGCTTCCAGTGGGTGATGGAGGCCAAGCGCCGCGGCGCCAAGGTGATCCACGTGGACCCGCGCTTCACGCGCACCTCGGCCGTGGCCGACCTGCACGTCCCGATCCGGGCGGGCTCGGACATCGCGTTCCTCGGTGGCCTGGTGAACCACGTGCTGACCCACGACCTGGACTTCCGCGAGTACGTCGTCGCCTACACGAACGCTGCGAACCTCATCGACGGCGCCTTCGCCGACACCGAGGACCTCGACGGCCTGTTCTCCGGATTCGACCCGGACACCGGCCTCTACGACCCGACCACGTGGCGATACCAGCCGCCCGAGGACATGGACGAGGACGAGCAGCAGCGCGAGGAGGAGCTCGAAGGGGACGAGGCCCCCGGCGCGGACCAGCGGGCGTCACACCAGGCGGCACGCTCCGAGAGCCACGGCTCCGGCGGGGCGCCCGTCTCGTGGAAGGGACGCCGGGACGAGACGCTGCAGGATCCGAGCTGCGTGTTCCAGATCCTGAAGCGGCACTTCGCGCGCTACACCCCGGAGATGGTGCAGGAGGTGTGCGGCATCGAGCCCGAGCAGTTCCGGGAGGTGGCCGACGCGCTCACCAGCAACAGCGGGCGCGAGCGGACCGGCGCCTTCTGCTACGCGGTCGGGTGGACGCATCACACCGTCGGGGCACAGATGATCCGCACGGCGGCGATCCTGCAGACGCTGCTCGGCAACATCGGTCGCCCGGGCGGCGGGATCATGGCGCTCCGCGGCCACGCGAGCATCCAGGGGTCGACCGACATCCCGACCTTGTTCAACATCCTGCCCGGCTACCTGCCGATGCCGCAGGCGTCGCAGCACCAGTCGCTGGACGAGTGGGTCGAGGACGAGGAGGGCAAGACCGGGTTCTGGGGCAACGTGCGCTCCTACGCCGTGAGCCTGCTCAAGTCCTACTGGGGCGACGCGGCCACGGCCGACAACGACTTCTGCTTCGACTACCTGCCCCGGATCACCGGGGACCACTCGACGTACAACACGGTCAAGGCGCAGATCGAGGGCCGCTGCAAGGGCTACTTCCTGGTCGGGGAGAACCCCGCCGTCGGTTCGGCGAACGGCAAGATGCAACGGCTCGGACTGGCCAACCTCGACTGGCTGGTGGTGCGCGACCTGCAGATGATCGAGTCGGCGACGTTCTGGAAGGACGGACCCGAGATCGAGACCGGTGAGCTCGTGACGGAGGAGATCGGCACCGAGATCTTCTTCCTCCCGGCGGCCACGCACGTGGAGAAGGCCGGCTCCTTCACGCAGACCCAGCGGATGCTGCAGTGGCGGGACAAGGCCGTCGACCCTCCCGGTGACGCCCGCAGCGACCTGGACTTCTACTACGAGCTCGGGCATCGCATCCGCGAGCGGCTGGCCGGGTCCACCGACGACCGGGACCGACCCCTGCTGGACCTCGCCTGGGACTACCCGGTCGACGAGCGCGGGGAGGTGGACGGCCAGGCGGTGCTGCGGGAGATCAGCGGCACCGGCCCCGACGGGGCGGCACTGTCGGCGTACACCGAGCTGAAGCCCGACGGCTCGACGGCGTGCGGCTGCTGGATCTACTGCGGCGTCTACGCCGACGAGGTCAACCAGGCCCGGCGGCGCAAGCCGCACTGGGAGCAGGACGAGGTCGCCGCCGAGTGGGGCTGGGTGTGGCCGGCCAACCGGCGCATCCTCTACAACCGAGCCTCCGCCGCACCCGACGGGAGCCCGTGGAGCGAGCGCAAGAAGTACGTCTGGTGGGATGCGGAGCAGCACAAGTGGGTCGGCCGTGACGTGCCGGACTTCGTGCCGGACCGGGCGCCCGACCACGTGCCCGACAAGGGGGCGAAGGGTCCCGATGCGATCGGCGGCCACGACCCGTTCGTCATGCAGACCGACGGCAAGGCCTGGCTCTTCGCCCCGCTCGGTCTGGCCGACGGACCGATGCCCACCCACTACGAGCCGCCGGAGTCGCCGGTCCACAACCCTCTGCACTCCCAGCAGGGCAACCCCGCGCGCCGCCGGCTCGACGATCCGCACAACCCGGTCAACCCGAGCTTCTCGGAGGTCTTCCCCTACGTGTTCACCACGTACCGTCTCACCGAGCACCACACCGCGGGCGCCATGAGCAGGACGCTGCCCTACCTCACCGAGCTTCAGCCGGAGCCGTTCTGCGAGGTCTCGCCGCGGCTGGCCCGCCAGCGGGGGCTCGAGCACCTGGGCTGGGCGACGATCGTCACCGCGCGCACCGCCATCGAGGCGCGGGTGCTGGTCACCGACCGGCTGCGCTCGCTGCGGCTCGGTGACCGCATGGTCGAGCAGGTGGGGCTGCCGTACCACTGGGGTGGCAACGGGATCACGACCGGCGACTCCCCGAACGACCTGGTCAACGTCACCATGGACCCCAACGTCTACATCCAGGACAAGGTCGGCACCTGCGACATCCGGCCCGGCCGCAGGCCGCGGGGTCGCGACCTCACGGCGTACGTCGCGGACTACCGGGAGCGCGCCGGGGTCGACCCGCAGCACCCGACGAACGGAGGCACGGACTGATGGGTTCCTTGTGGGGACGACTCGACGACGTGACCGGGGACGCGGGGTACGTCGACCACGAGCCCCGGATGGGCTTCTTCACCGACACCTCCGTGTGCATCGGGTGCAAGGCCTGCGAGGTGGCCTGCAAGGAGTGGAACCAGGTTCCCGACGACGGGTTCGAGCTGACCGGCATGTCCTACGACAACACCCAGGCGCTCGGGGCGAGCACCTGGCGCCACGTCGCCTTCGTGGAGAAGCCCTTCGAGACGGTTGCTGCGCAACCTCCTCAGGAACCACCCCATCCGACCACGACCGACCTCGGGCTCCCCGGCATGGGGCCGCCGGGATGGGACACCCACGAGAGCGGCCTGCCCTCGGGCGAGGACCAGGCCACGGCCTCCGGCGACGGGGGCATCCGGTGGCTGATGTCGTCCGACGTCTGCAAGCACTGCACGCACGCGGCCTGCCTCGACGTGTGCCCGACGGGGTCGCTCTTCCGCACCGAGTTCGGCACGGTCGTCGTCCAGCCCGACATCTGCAACGGCTGCGGCTACTGCGTGCCTGCCTGTCCGTACGGCGTGATCGACCTGCGCGAGGACGACGGCCGGGCGTTCAAGTGCACGCTGTGCTACGACCGGCTCAAGGACGGCCAGACTCCGGCGTGCGCGCAGGCGTGCCCCACCGAGTCGATCCAGTTCGGCGAGGTCGGCGAGCTGCGCGAGCGGGCCCGGCTGCGCGTCGCCGAGCTGCACGACAAGGGTGTGGACGTCGCCCGGCTCTACGGGGCGGACCCCGACGACGGGGTCGGTGGCGACGGCGCGTTCTTCCTGCTCCTCGACGAGCCGGAGGTCTACGGGCTGCCGCCCGATCCGGTGGTCACGACCCGCGACCTCGGCTCGATGTGGAAGCACGTCGGCGCCGCCGCGAGCGCACTGGCCGCGGTCGGCGTGGCGTCGTTCCTGGGACGGCGCCGATGAGGGAACGCACCATGGTCCCCGAGCCGGAGTTCGAGTCCTACTACGGCAGGCAGATCATCAAGACCCCGACCTGGAAGACGCCCGACGTCCCGCTCTACCTCTTCCTGGGCGGCATGGCCGGTGCCTCCGCGGTGCTGGCAGAAGGGGCTGCACTGACCGGCAACGTCGTCCTCGAGCGGGTCACTCGTCTCGTCGCCGCGTCGGGCGCCGGTGTCGGCACCGTGTTCCTGGTCCATGACCTCGGCCGGCCCGAGCGGTTCCTGCACATGCTGCGCGTTATCAAGCCGACGTCCCCGCTGTCCGTCGGCTCATTCATCCTCGCGCCGTTCAGCGCACTCTCGTCGGCAGCAGCCGCGTCGTGCCTGACCGGCCGGCTCCCCCGGCTGGGACGGCTGGCCGGCCTCGGGGCTGCCGCGTTCGGACCGCCGCTCGCGACGTACACGGGCGCCCTGCTCGCCAACACCGCCGTACCCGCCTGGCACGAGGCCCACCGCGAGCTGCCGTTCCTTTTCGCGGGCTCGGGTGCCAGTGCCGCCGGCGGTATGGCGCTCTTGCTGACCCCTGTGCAGCACAGCGGCCCGGCCCGCCGGATGGCGATCGCGGGAGCGGCCATCGAGCTCACCGCGTCGGAGCTGCTCAAGCGTCGGCTCGGCATGGTCGCGGAGCCCTACGAGCGAGGACGCCCGGGTCGGTTGATGCGGCTTGCGTCGCGGATGACGCTGGGGGCGACCGTCGTCTCCACGCTCAGCGGCCGCTCGCGTGCGGTGTCGGCAATCTGCGGGGCGACGTTGGTCGCCAGTTCCGTGGTCACCCGGTTCGGCGTCTTCGAGGCCGGCCTGGCGTCGGCACGCGACCCCAAGTACACCGTCGTACCGCAGCGGGAGCGGATGGCGGCGCGCGCCCGGACTTGAATGGACCGGCCCGGTGCGGGTACCCCGGACCCATGACACTCGAGCTGCCGCTCCGCCTCACCCAGTACGCCGCCGGGGGCGGGTGCGCCTGCAAGGTTCCGCCGGGGGAGCTGGAGCGGGTGCTGGCCGGTCTTGCGGGAGCTCGCGCCGGTGCCGACCTGATGGTGGGCGTCGAGAGCGGCGACGACGCTGCCGTGGTCCGGATCGAGGGCGACCGGGCTGTGGTGGTCACGGCGGACTTCTTCACGCCGGTCGTCGACGACCTCTACGACTGGGGCCGCATCGCGGCAGCCAACGCGCTCTCCGACGTCTACGCGATGGGTGGCGAACCGCTGGTCGCCGTCAACCTCCTGGCCTGGCCGCGTGACCAGCTGCCGTTCGACCTGGCAGCCGAGGTCCTTCGAGGTGGCGCCGAAGTGGCGAGCGAGGCGGAGTGCTTCGTGGCCGGCGGGCACAGCATCGACGACCGCGAGCCGAAGTACGGCATGGCCGTCACCGGTCTGGCCCACCCGGAGCGGCTGCTGCGCAACGACGCCGGTCTCGCCGGGACGCCGCTGACCCTCACCAAGCCGCTCGGCCTCGGCGTCCTCAACAACCGGCACAAGTCCACGGGCGAGGTGTTCCCCGAGGCGGTGGAGACGATGAGCACGTTGAACCGCGACGCATCTCGGGCGGCCGTCGAGCGCGGGGTCATATGTGCCACCGACGTCACCGGTTTCGGGCTTCTCGGACACCTGCTCAAGCTCTGCCGCGCCAGCGGGGTCGGAGCCGAGATCGAGGCCGGCGCCGTGCCGTACCTCGACGGAGCGCGCGAGTCGCTGGCAGCGGGCTGCGTGCCAGGCGGGTCACGGCGCAACCTCGACTGGGTGCGCCCGCACCTGGAAGCGCATGTCGACGACGACGAGCTCCTGCTGCTGGCCGACGCCCAGACCTCGGGCGGCCTGCTGGTCGCGGGTGAGCTCCCCGGTCACCCGGTGATCGGCCGGCTCGTCCCCTCCGCCGGGACTGCGATCTCCGTCCGCTGAGAGGCGTCGAGGGTCGCCGGCGCCTGCGGGTCCGGCGCGTCGCCGAACCCGCGGTCGATGGCCCACAGGATCGCCTGGCTCCGGCTCTCCACGCCCATCCTTCGATAGGCCGACCGGATGTAGGACTTAACGGTGTTGATGCTGAGGTAGGCCCTCTCGGCGATCTCCTGGTTGCTGAGGCCTTGGGAGATCAGCCGCAGGATCTCCCCCTCCCGTACCGACAGGTGGTGGAGCTCGGCAAGGGTGGCGACATCGGGGTCGTCGACCTCCTCCTGGTCGCAGACCAGAACCACCTGCTCGCCCCCGGACACCCGGCGCAGCGCGTCGGCGAGCGTCGCCGCGTCCAGTCGCTTGTCGAGGTGACCGCTGGCACCACGTCGGAGACTCGCCTCCACCGCCTGAGGGGTCGAGTCCCAGCTGTGCACGACCACGTGCTTCGCGCCGTACGCGAGAGACAGCTCGGACACGCTCGGCGGCTCACCGCCGGAGTCCGGATCGACGAGCAGCACGTCGACCGGTCCGACGCCGTCGTCGGCGCCGGGCACGTGGACCTGGAACGGGGCAGCGCACGTCTCGAGCATCCGTGCGATGCCGCCGCGCACCAGCTCGCAGTCGGAGAGGACGGTGACGGTCAGGCACCGGGCTCCGCTGACCGGTCCGGTCCGCGGCTGCACCGTGCTCGTCGGGTCAGGTCGGGTCGAAGCGAGTTCAGTCGTCATCTTGCTGAATCCCTGTATGAGAACTCAGGCGGAGCGGCAGCAACGAGCCACGGACCGCACGCCAACGGCCGTTTCTGGACCGTTCAAAAGACGCTGGCATCTTACCGCTCTCGAGCAGTCGCTAAACATGGATCTTCAGCGCGCGTTGTGCTCGCTCACGAGCCTGAGGGCAAGGTCACGGATCTTCACATTGCCGTGCGACGACGCCCGCACCAGGAACGCGAAGGCGCGGTCCTCGTGGAGCCCGTAGCGCTCCATCACGATGCCGATGGCCTGGCCGATGATCTTGCGTGACTCCAGTGCGGCGTTGAGCTCAGAGACCTCGCGGGTCCGCTCGAGCGCACTCGCCGCATGGGCCGCGAACAGGTCGGCGAGAGGCTCTGCCTCCACGTGCAGGGTGTCGCGCGACATCGAGTAGAAGTTGAGAGCGCCCAAGGTGCCGCTGTCGTCGAGGAACAGCCGGACGGCGAGCTGGGAGCGGAGGCCGAGGGCCACGGCCCTCGGCATGTACGCCGGCCAGCGCTGATCGTGTCGCGCGAACGGCACCGTGACCACGGGCTGCTCGCGCATCGCCGACAGGCATGGACCCTCGCCGAGCTCGTACTGGAGGTCATCGAACTGCCCCACGAGTGGGTCGGTGGCCGCTCTGGTCTCGATCTCGTCGGACCGGGTCACGATCGAGATGCCCACGTGCTCGAAACCTGGAACCGACCTGCCCGCGACCTGGGCGATCCGGGTCAACGTCTGGTCGAGGCCGTGCTCGCGACTGAGGGTACGCACCGCCTCCGCGATCGAGGCGACGTGTGACACCGTGGTCGTCATTGGTCCATCCCTTCCGCTCGACAGCGGCGGAGGCGCCGTGCGCGTCGGTCCGGGCGGCTGAACTTCTCCAACGTACTCGCGCCAGGGGTCACGTGGCGGGTGGGCGGCCACGCCGGTGGTACGTTTTTCGGCAAGGCAGGAGGTGCCTGTGACTGACGAAGGCTCGCTCCTGGCGCGGCTCACGCGGCGGCTGGCCGACATCCAGCCGGCGGCACCGTTGCCCCGGCGACTCGTCACCGCCCTGTCCGAGGTCCTGGAGATGGACGGAGGCGCGATCACGATCGGCTACGCACCCACCGAGCGGGTGACCGTGTGCGCCACGACGCCCGTCGCGCAGCGGATCGAGGAGCTCCAGGACGTCTTCCGGGAAGGGCCCAGCCTTGACGCCCACCGGAGCGCGGTGCAGGTGGTCTCCGGCCCGCGGGAGCAGCGAGCCCGGTGGCCGCTGCTGATGCAGGCGCTCGTGGAGGAGCACCCCAGGATCCGCCTCTTCGCGGTGCCGATGATGCCCGACCGCAGCGTGCTCGGGGTGGTGTCGCTCTACCGACTGGACGGCGAAGGCAACTCGGTCGACGGGCGCGACGCTCAGTTCCTGGTCGACGCGATCGGCATCGCGGTGCTCGGCGGGTTCGACCGTTCCGAGCCCGGCGACCTCGTCTGGACGGCCCGCGACCGGGTGAACCAGGCGACAGGCATGGTGGTGGCACAGCTCCGGATCGCGCCGGAGGACGCCCTCGCCCTGCTGCGCGCGCACGCCTTCGCCCACGGCGCAACGCTGGTCGAGGTTGCTGGGCACGTGGTGTCGCGCGAGCTGGACTTCCGGGTCGGCGACAACGGGAGGGCAGGGGCATGACGACGGTGATCTCCTCGCTCCAGGCGTTCGCCGACGCCATGGCCGGCATCGTCGAGGACCACGACGCCGGTGATGTGCTCCGCGAGCTGCTGGAGAACTGCGCGGTGCTCTACCCCGCCGCGGCGGTGGCGGTGCTGGTGCGCGACGGCCGGCCCGGGCTTGAGCTGCTGAGCGCAACCTCGCACGGGGCCGAGGAGCTGGAGCTGCTCCAGATGCAGCACGAACAGGGGCCGTGCGTCGAGGCGATCTCGTCCGGTGCGCCCGTGTTCGCCTCGAGCGCGGGGGAGATGGTGCAGCGATGGGGCCCGATCGGGGAGGCAGTCGCCGCCCGCGGGTTCACTGGCGTGCACGCGTACCCGATGCACTGGCGCACGCAGGTCATTGGCGGCCTGAACATCTTCCTGTCAAACGGAGCCGTCCCCGCGCCGGAGAGCAGGACGATCGGGCGGATGGCGGCCGACCTGGCCACGCTCGTCGTGGTGCACACCTCCGACGCGCCGACCGGCCAGATCACGGCCCGGGTGCACGAAGCCGTCACTGCACGCTCGGTGGTGGAGCAGGCGAAGGGGGTCCTCGCCTACCAGCACGACGTGGGCATGGCCGCCGCCTTCGACCTGCTGGTGCGACGGGCCGCGGAGCGGGGTGTCCCCGTGAGTGAGCTCGCGCGCACCATCGTCGAGGAGACCCACCGGGGATCCAGCAAACCCTGACGTCGACCTCGCTCAGGTCAGGTGCAGCCGGATGACGGTGCGTGCCACCTCGACGTCCGTGCTGGCCGACCTGGCGGCGGCGTCGTGCAGCCGCTCGAGCGCGGTCTCCGTGTCGACGCCCTGGCTCGCCGCGATGAACCCCACCGCCATGTCGATGTCGGCCTGGGCCGCGAGCACCTCCGGCGCAGCGGCGGCGCGCAGGCGCGTGCTGAAGGACAGGTCGGCATCATTCACTGCGTCGGCCGCATGGGCGCCCACGATCCGGGCCAGCTCGTCGTGGTGGCCGTGGAACGCGTCGCGGGTCGAGGCATAGAGGTTGACGCCACCGACCACGCGGCCCTGGTCGACGAGCGGCATGGACAGGCTGCTCTGGACGCCCTGGCTGGCGCTGGCGCGGGCGAACAGGGACCAGCGCTCCTCGTCGAGAAGGTCAGCCTCGTTGATCTCGACCAGCCGGTCGGTTCGCGTGGCCTCGACGCACGGACCGCCGTCGAGGTACTGCATCGCGTCCAGCTGGGAGGTGTCCGGGTCGGAGGCGACGAGTGTGAGCGTGACGTTGTCGTCCACCAGCGTGAGGCTGAGGCCCATGCACGTGGGCACCTCGTTGACCACGCGCTCGCCGAGGCGGCGCAGGATCTGCTCGACGTCCGTGTCACCGAGGCGCTCGAGCTTCTCGATCGCCTCACGCGTGGGTGGGATGGGTTCCACCGTTTGCTCTCCTGTCTCGGGGCGGGCCCTTGTTTTCTTCCCCGTACCCCGGGCGGCCGCTGCCATGCGTCTGCCAGATCCCGTGCCGCGCGATCGTCGGCGCGACACCGACAGAGTTCGAGGGGGCGAGATCAGGACCGCTCGGGGCGTCCCGCTTCCGCGACGAGTGAGGTCGCATGCCTGGCGCGGGACCGGGTACCGGGACCGACGTGCAGAAGTGGCCAGCGCTGTCCGTGGTCGACGAAGGAAGGGGAACGGGACGACATGATGGTGACGACACGCGCGACGATGGCTCTCGGGCCGGTGTGCGCCCGCACCGGTGACACCCTGGTCGAGGTGGCCCGGACCCTGCGTGACCGTCGCCTCGGGGAGCTGCCGGTCTGTGACGAGGCGGAGACCCTGGTGGCAGTCGTCACCGAGCGCGACCTCGTCGTGGGGGCGATGGCGGACGGCGCGGATCCGATGACCACCCGCGTGCGTGACCTCGGACTCGTCGCTCCCGTGTCCGTGCGGGCCGATGCGTCGGCCGAGGAGGCGCTAGGCCTGATGATCGAGCACGCCACCAGACGCCTGCCAGTGGTCGACGACGGCGTGCTGGTGGGAACGGTCACACAGGTCGCGCTGGCCTTGGCCCTGTCCGAGGAGTCGATCGGGAACCTGATTGCGGAGGCCGGCAGGTCGCGAGATCGCTGACAGCGTGTGCCGGCCGAGAGTCGCGTCTCAGTTGCTGCTCGCGGCCGGCAGGCGACCGTGGTCCACGACATGACGAGCCACGTCGCGCAGCTTCGTGTTGGTGTGGCTGGAGTAGCGGCGTAGCAGCTCGAAGGAACGGTCGAGGTCGAGATCGTAGGTGTGCATCAGGATGCCTTGCGCGACACCGATCAGGTGCCGGCTCTCCATGGCCGTCTGCAGCCCGGTGACCAGCCGAGCGGTCCCGAGTGCGTTGGCGGCGTGGGTGGTGAAGATCAGGGCGGCGTCCACGTCGTCGCGGTCGAACGCACGGCGCCGCCCGGCGTACAGGTTGAGGGCCCCGAGCACCTCGCTCGGCGTGGACAGCTGCACGCTCAGCACCGAGTGCACGCCCAGCTCCGCGACGCGGTGGCCCCAGGTCGGCCATCTCGGGTCGCGGTCGAGGTCTCCTGCCACGAACGGTTCCTGTTCGAGCGCCGCGTCGACGCACGGCCCCTCACCTAGCTCGTGCTGGAGCCGGTCACACTCGCTGGCCAGGTCGGAGGTCGAGGCGACCGTCTGGGTGGCGCCGCCCCGGCGCATGGTCACGCTCGCGTGCTGCGAGGATCGGACGACCTCGAGCGCGCGCCTGAGAACCGCGTCGGTCGTCGGCTCTTCGTGCGGGGCACCGAAGAGGTCACGGCTGAGTTCGGCGAAGTACGAGGCAGAGCCGTCGCGCGCGGTCATGAGTTCGTGCTCCCGGGAGGCGGATACCGACGTCCCAAGCGTATCGGGAGGTCGGTGTTGGGCAACCCTCAGCTCGCCAGCGATCCGGGAGGCAGGCGGCCCAGCTGGCGACGCAGGTCGGCATAGATGCGTGACAGCAGTCGGGAGACCTGCATCTGGGTGACCCCGATGTCCTCGGCGATCTCCTGCTGCGTCAGACCCTCGAAGAATCGGAGCCGGAGGATCCTGCGGTCGCGCGCGGCCAGCCGCTGCACGACGGGCGCGAGCATCACCCGGGCCTCGGCGGCGGTGGAGCCACGCTCCTCGTCGGGGAGCAGGTCGCCCAGGCTGGCGGTGCTGCCGTCACCGACCGGATGGTCGAGGGAGGCCGGTGTGAAGCAGCCCTCACCCCCCAGTGCCTCGCGGACGTCGGTCTCCGCCTCCCCGAGATGGGCGGCGATCTGGCCCGGTGTCGGCTCGCTGCCGGTGTCGCGGGCGAGCTCTGCACTGGCGGTCGAGACCCGGCGCTGCAAGTCCTGGATGCGCCGGGGTGGGCGCACCATCCACCCGTGGTCCCGGAAGTATCGGCGGATCTCTCCACGGATCGTCGGCACCGTGTAGGAGAGGAAGTCGTACCCGCGTGTGCTGTCGAAGTTCTGCGCCGCCTTGACCAGGGCCATGTACGCGACCTGGCGCAGGTCCTCCGTCGGGATGCCGCGCGAGCGGTACGGCGACACCACGGCGTCAGCCACACCCAGGTTGGCCATCACCAGCTCGTCGGTGAGCTCGTGCCGCTCCCCCGGGGAGGTGCAGTCGCGCATCCGCTGCAGCAGCTCGTCGGTCAGGTCCCGGCGCTGGGGGCGGGTGAGTACCTGCCCCATGAGCTTGTCGGAAGGACCGGTCGTCGGTTGTTCCATGGTCGTCACTGCTGCACCGCCGTCGTCGTCCCAGGGGAGAGGACGCACCGCCGTTTGCTCCAGCGGATGTCGGTGGATCGTTTGCCGTCTAGCGGCGCGGTCACCCGGAACCGCAGCAGCCCATCGTCATGGGCCGTGCTCGACACGCTAGCCAGCCCGTCACGCGCCCGGGCACGCCCGTGCGGGTGAATCTGCGGCACCGGCGACCCGGCGCCAGCTGTGACCGGCATCGCGGCCGACGTTGTGGGTACCGGCAGCCATTGCTCCACCCGTCGAACGCTCGAGGAGACCACGCGCATGAGCACAGATCGCCCGGGTGCCCGCTGGTGGGTGCCCGACGACGTGTCCAGCGGAGCGTTGCACTCCGGGATCGAGGCGTGCCAGGGCTGTGAGCTCTACCGCGACGCCACCCACGGGGTCCCGGGACGGGGGCCGCAGGATGCGTCGCTGATGCTCGTGGGGGAGCAGCCGGGCGAGGACGAGGACCGCGCGGGCGAGCCCTTTGTGGGGCCGGCCGGAAAGCTGCTGGACCGCGCCCTCGCCGATGCCGGCGTGCCACCCGAGTCGGTGTTCCTCACCAATGTGGTCAAGCACTTCCGCTGGTCGGGCACGCGCGGCAAGCGGCGGATCCACCAGTCCCCGAGCAGGGTGCACGTGGCCGCGTGTGGTCCTTGGCTGGTCGCCGAGCTCAGCCTGGTGAGACCGAGCGGCGTCGTACTGCTGGGCGGGACGGCCGGGAAGGCGGTGTTCGGTACCGCGTTCCGGGTGGGGGAGTCCCGTGGCCGGATGGCGGACTGGCCCGTCGACTTCCCCGGGTCCACGAGCACCACGCCGGTCCCGGACTGGGTGTTGCCCACGCTGCATCCGTCGGCCGTCCTTCGCTCGCGGGACCGCGACGCCGACTACCGGACGCTCGTCGACGACCTGACGCTGGCACGCTCCGAGCTCGGAGCGGCGTGAGGTGCGACCGCGTCAGTGGTTGCGCAGGGCGTCGATGAGCTCCTTCTTGGACATCGAGGAGCGGCCCTCGATGCCGATCTCCCGCGCACGCTTCTCGAGCTGGTCCTTGGTCCAGTCGTCGTAGCTGCCGCCCTCGCCGCCCTTACGGCCGACAGACGACCGCGACGTGTTGGCGCTCGCGTTGGCGATCCGGGCCGCCTTCTCCTTGCTGGCGCCCTCGTCGCGGAGCGCCTCGTACGTCTCGTCGTCCTTGACGGACGGTCCGGGCTTGCGTCCGGGCATCACAACCTCCTCGGGTCGGGCCGGTCAACCGGCTCGGACCGGACCGGTACCCGGCTCGACGGAGCACAAACGGTGCGGGTCCGGCCGTAAGCGGCTGTCCGCCGTGGTACCACCGCGGCCGCCAACAAACGCCGGAACCGTAGGCATGCCGCGTCCCAGGCGGGGTACCGGACAGGCTCTCGACGGCGAGGAGTGGTCATGACGGCAGCGACGCGGCAGCCGGGAGCCCAGCCGGGAGCATGGGCATGACCAGGCCGGCACCGGAGGAGCCCGAGGCCTCCGCAAAGCGTGACGACACGACCTCCGACCCGTCCCAGGACGACACTGAGGGCACCGAGTGGGCCAACGAGGGCGGCGCCGTGCAGGAAGGTCCAGCGACGGACCCGGACCACCCAGGCTGAGGCCGACCGTTCGTCAGCTCCCGGCGCCGAACAGGGCCGTGCTGCCGTCCGCCCACACCACGAGCCCGCTCTGACGCCGCCGCCTGCGCAGCCAGTCGAGGGCGTCGCCGCCGAGCGCGAAGGCGACGGTGGCGTCGATGTCGGCCCACACCAGGTCGGGCCCGACGACCGTGACCGAGGCGACCCCGGCCGGTGTCCGCCCGGAGCGCGCGTCGACGATGTGTGCTCCGCGGTGCGCCAGCCCCGAGGTGGCCACCGCTCCGTTCCGGACCGGGACGACGGCGACGACCCGGGCCGGGTCGTGCGGGTGCTCGACTCCGATCCGCCAGCCCGGACTGCCGGCCATCGCGGTACGGCAGACCAGGTCGCCCCCGGCGGAGAGGCAGACGTCGGTGTCGGCCAGCCCGTCGAAGGCCCGGACCGCGCGATCCACGGCCCACCCCTTCACCACACCACTCGGGTCGAGGATGGTCCCCCCGCCGGGGTCGGCGCGTCGTACGTCGAAGGCGCCACCGGACTGCTCGCGGGCGAGCTCGCCCAGCGCGAGGACCTGACGCACCTCCTCGGGGCACTCCTCCGGCGAGAGCTCGTGGCGGGCCAGCCGGGAGACCACCGAGTCGTTCCGGTAGGTGCTGAACATCCGGTCCGCCTCGTGCAGGATCTCCAGCGCTGCCTGCCAGGCCGCCTCACCGCGTTCGTCGTGTGCGTGGCGCCCGCGCAGGGCGAGGCTGATCGGCATTCCCATGATCTGCTCCACCCGCCGCTCGACCGGAGCTGTGCCGGGCGATGCCTGCTTCGCGCTCACAGTCTCGCCTGGTCGAGCGCGCTTTGGAGGGACTCGAGGTAGCCGTTGCTGGTGACTGTCGCGCCGCTGACCATGTCGATCTGGGCGCTCTGTGCGTCCACGGTCTCCTGGGTCAGGATCGGCAGCGCGTAGTCGTTGATCTCCTGGTCCTTGCCGTTGCCGCTGGGGTACTGGAGCACGGTGACCTTGCTGATCGTGCCGCCGGTTACGGTCAGTCGGACCTGCACCGGACCCCACTGGGTGTCGGCCACCGAGCCGGTCACCTCGGTGCTGCCAGTGGCGTTCGATCCCGAACCCGAGCCCGACGAGGTGCCGCCCGTTGAGGGGGACCCGGACGAGGTGGACCCGGACGAGGTGGACCCAGACGTCGACCCGGGGCTGCTGGTGATCGGGCCGGACTGGATGGAGGTCGGCGCGCTGGTCGCAAGCGGACCCGAGGTGGAGGTGTTGTAGCCGAGCAGCAGAACCAGGGTGGACAGGGTGCTCAGCACGAACAGGGCGATGCGTCTCATCGGGTCACCACGCAAACGTCTCGAGATGGATCTGGGCAGGGGGGAGGCCAGCGGCCTCCAGAGTGCGGCGGACCAGGGCGGTCCACGGTTCCGGGCCGCAGAGGTACACGTCACGCTCGGCCACGTCCGGGACCCAGTGCCTCAGGGCGCCCAGGTCGTCGATCCGCCCCAAGCTGTCGCCCAACCCGTCACCGAGCCAGGAGTCCGGGCGCCGGCGGCGGCCGGGGAGGCGCAGCACCTGCAGTCCGCGCTCGCGGGAGAGCTGGTCGAGCTCACGGGCGAAGAGCGGCTGGCGGCTGAAGCGCTCGACCAGGATCGCCTCCCCGGGTGCGTACGAGAGGCCTTCGGCCAGCGCGCGCAGGGGCGTGATGCCGACCCCGGCGCCGATCAGCGCGACCTTGCGACGGGTGCGCGGCCGGGCGCTGAGCCGGCCGTACGGACCTTCCACGATCACGCGGGTGCCGGGCCGGAGCCCGCGGGTCGCGACGCTCCCGTCGCCGACGCCCTGGATCGTGATCCGGAGGCTGCGCCCGTCCGGTGCCGCGGAGAGCGAGTACGGGTTCGCGCGGGTCCAGCCCGGACCGGACAGGAAGCGCCAGGTGAAGAACTGGCCGGCCTCGACTCGGAACTCATCCATTCGGTGGCCGGTGAGGTAGACCGACCAGATGCCCGCGCCCTCGTCGACCACCGAGCTCACCTGGACCCGGTGGCGCAGGTTGAGCAGGAGCGGCTGGCCGACCCGCCAGACCAGGACGGCGGTCGCGGCCAGTGCCCAGGCGGTCCACCAGAACAGGGTCTTCGCGGTGGATCCGAGGAACTGCTGGCCCGTCCACAGCTGGTGCGGCAGCGCCAGGCCGACGCCCAGGTAGGCGTACAGGTGCAGCAGATGCCAGGACTCGTAGCGCAGTCGGCGCCGGGCCGCCTTGATGCTGGTGAACACGACCAGGAACAGGCACAGCGTGCCCGCGGCGGCCAGCAGCATGCCCGGGTAGTCGACAGTCAGCTGCCAGAGCATCGCGGGCGTCGCCAGGAGCCGCCCGGCGGCGTACCCCCAGGTGATGGTGACGACGTGGAAGACCACCAGCGTGAACGAGGTGAAGCCGACCAGCCGATGCAGCCTGGCCAGGCGGTCCTGACCGAAGGCGCGCTCCAGCGGCGGAACCCGGGCCATCAGGACGACCTGGGCGAGCAGCAGGACCGAGGCGAGAAGTCCGCTGAGCCGGCCTACCGAGGTCAGCCCGGCGGCCCAGCCGGCCAGGTCCTGGACGCCGCGGTCGGTCTCCCACCAGTACGTCACGAGCAGGAGCGACAGCCACAGCGTGGAGAGGCTCGCCAGCCGGACGCCGGCATCGACCCGGGCGCGACGGCCGAGCGGGTCGGGGATTGCCGGCATGATCGTGCCCGGGCGTCCATCAGAGATCGTCGTCATGTGTCGTCGCTCCTACCGGCCGGGCCGTCGTTGGACCTTCCGGAGCCGTCGCCCGGTGCGCTTTCCTGCGCCGCCCGAGGTGGGTTGCCGGTCGTCGGTTCCCCGCGGTCCCCGCTGGAGGGCTGGTCGGTCACGGTTGCTCCCGAAGTCGTAGTGATGACTACCCTGCGGGTGCCCGCTGGGTCCCACGTGGGACTTGTCTATGAGCCCCCTGTGGGTGGTGCCGCGGGACAGGCTCTCCCGTAGCCTGCTCATGGACGGGCGTGAGCCCTCCCCGACTCTCGGAGGCTCCATGACGACCACCCCGCCGGAGCGACCTGCTCCGGACGCGACCGCTCCACCGACGCCCGTGGATGCGGACGGTACCGACGCCACGCCCACGCGCGAGGACTCGCCGGTCGGCCGCGAGCCCGAGCAGCCCACGCCCGAGGACCCGCTGCGCGGTTCGCGCACCAGCGGCGCGTGGATCGGGCTGGCCGTGGTCGCGATCC
>Ga0207648_10002928_pt1 | contig 18072 bp, 16 predicted proteins | sample KBSMisM32_FD_184310 | JGI IMG/M metagenome (GOLD analysis project Ga0207648, IMG submission 184310) | Miscanthus rhizosphere microbial communities from Kellogg Biological Station, Michigan, USA - KBS Miscanthus M3-2 (SPAdes) (version 2) | ecosystem: Host-associated > Plants > Roots >...
AGGCCAGCGCGGCCGCCGTCGGCTCGTTGACGATGCGCAGGACCTCGAGCCCGGCGATGCGGCCCGCGTCCTTGGTGGCCTGGCGCTGCGAGTCGTTGAAGTAGGCGGGGACGGTGATGACCGCCTTCGTGATCTTCTCGCCGAGATAGGCCTCGGCGGTGTCGCGCATCTTCTGGAGGATCATGGCGGAGATCTCGGGAGGCGAGTAGACCTTTCCTTCGACCTCGATGCGCACATCGCTGTTGGGGCCCTCGACGACCTTGTAGGGCACCATCTTCTGCTCTTCGTTGACCTCGGCGTACTTCCGCCCCATGAACCGCTTGATCGAGAAGATCGTGTTCTCGGGGTTCGTCACGGCCTGGCGCTTGGCGACCTGGCCGACGAGCCGCTCGCCCTGTTTCGTGAAGGCCACGACGGAGGGAGTCGTGCGTCCGCCCTCCGCATTCGCGATCACCGAGGGCGCGTCACCCTCCATGATGGCGACCACGGAGTTGGTCGTACCGAGATCGATCCCGATGATCTTGCTCAAGAAATCCCTCCTGCCTACGAAAGTACAGCATTGAGTCTGATATTGTCAAGAAACATGCGCGGACCGGATTTATACGCCTTGAAATCAATAAATTAGACGCGGGACCGGCGTCGTCCCGAACATCCACTAGAATCCGCGCGTCGACTCGCTTCATGGTCGAAACCTTCGTCCTGAAGGGCGACGCCGCCACCGCCTTCCAGAAGTCGCCGGATCTCGCCACCGCGTCCGCCGCGCTGCCCGCGGGTGCGTACACGACCTTGCGCACGTATGGCGGCGACGGAGTCCCGTTCCTCGACGATCACGTGCGGCGCCTCGAAGAGTCGTCCGCGTTGCAAGGACGTCCGGCCGTCCTCGACCCTCGCCGGCTGCGGGTGGCGCTGGCCGCGGTGCTGCGCGCCACGCGCCATCCGGAATCGCGCATCCGCGTGACGTTCGCGCCGCCCGAGCTCTTCGCTTCCGTCGAGGCTTTCGAGCCGATGCCGGAGCGACTCTACGAAGAGGGCGCCTCGTGCGTGACCGTGCCCCTGCGCCGCGAGAAGGCGCAATCGAAAGACACGCGCTTCCTCTCTTCGGCCCAGGGCGCCTATCGGGCGCTGCCGCCGGGCGTGCACGAGGGGCTGCTCCTCGGCGAGGACGGGGCGCTGCTCGAAGGCCTCTCCAGCAACGTCTTCGCCGTGATGGACGGCGTGCTCCGGACGGAGGAAGCGCGGGCCCTGCACGGCACCACTCGTGGGCTCGTCCTCGAGCTCGCGCGCGGGGTCGTCCCCATTTCGTTCGAGCCGATCCGCAAGGCGGACCTCGGCCGCGCCGCGGAGATGTTCCTGACCAGCGTCTCGCGCGAAGTGCTCGGCGTGGTCCGGGTGGACGAGGTCACGATCGGCCGCGGGAAGCCGGGGTCCCTGGCCCGGGACCTGCGCAAGCGCTACCGCGCGCGGATGAAGTCGGTGGCGGACCACCTGCTGCGCTGAGCGGACGTCACATCTCCGCCCACTTGCCGTTGCCCTCCCAGACCCTGATGACGAGCGGGAACCGGATGTGCTCCCGCAGCTGGCTCGAGAGCAGCGCGCAGATGTTCTCGACGGTCGGAAACTCGAGGACGTCGTTCCAGTGCCGATGGTCGTATTTCGAAAGCACCTCGCGCGTGCGCGTCTTGAGGTCGTTGAAGTCCACGACCATGCCGCCACGGTCGCTCTCCCCTTCGATCACGACCTCCACCTTGTAGGTGTGGCCGTGCACCTGCCCGCACTTGGGGTGGCCGGGGAGGAAATGCGCGCAGTCGATGTACTCGGTGATTCCGAGACGCATGGAACAGCCCAGACTACAGCGGAACCAATTGTTGGTAAAGGTCCCTTGTCGCGAGGCCGCGCGGACGCTAGCGTAGAGGCGTGAGAGCTTCCGGGCGTGTCGACGAGCGCCGCCGCTCCAGCGCCGCCCATGTCCGCTCCATCCTCGACAACACCCTGGACGCGGTCATCGCGCTCGACGCCGCCTTTCTCGTGACGTTCTGGAATCCGCAGGCCGAGCGGACCTTCGGGATCCCGCGCAAGCAGGCGATCGGCCGGCCCCTGGCCGAGCTGATCCTCCCCGGGCCGCACCGCGGGCGGCTCACGGACGTCCTCACCCGGCTGACGCCGGTGGAAGGAGGATCGAATCAGCGCCTCGAGGTGGAGGCACGGCGCGCGGACGGCGGGACGTTCCCCCTCGAGCTCACCATCACCGCCATCCCCGACGGCGGCGACTTCAGCTTCAGCGCCTTCGCCCGCGACATCACGCAAAGGAAAGACGACGACCAGGAGCGGGCGCTCCTCCTCCGCGATGCCGAGAGGGCCCGCGGCCAGGCGGAGACGGCGGCCCGCGTGAAGGACGAGTTCCTCTCCACCCTGTCCCACGAGCTGCGTACGCCCCTCACCGCGATCGTGGGCTGGACGTACCTGCTGCGCGGAGGCCGCCTGGACGAGGCCACCGCCACCCGCGGCCTGGAAGCCATCGAGCGCAACGCGGCCGCGCAGGCCCAGGTCATCTCGGACATCCTGGACCTGTCCCGCATGGTGGGGGCGAAGTTCCGCTTGAACGTGCGCCCGCTGCAGCTCGCCCCCATCGCCGCCGCCGCTCTCGAGCCGTTGATGCCCGCCGCCAATGCCAAAGGTCTCAAGGTCCAGACCCTGCTCGATCCCGCCGCGGGCCTGGTCGTGGGCGACCCCGACCGCTTGCGGCAGGTCGTGTGGAACCTGGCCGCGAACGCGGTCAAGTTCACCCCGCGCGGGGGCCGCGTCACCGTGCGCGTGGAGCGCCTTCCCCATGCGGACGTGCGGCTGGTCGTGGAGGACACCGGCGAGGGCATATCCGCCGACTTCCTTCCCCACGTCTTCGAGCGCTTCCGCCAGGGCGATGCGTCCAACACGCGCAGCCACGGCGGCCTCGGCCTGGGGCTCGCCGTCGTGCGCCATCTCGTGGAGCTGCACGGCGGCACGATCGAAGCGCGCAGCGAAGGCGAGGGGCACGGCGCGACGTTCACGGTGGTCCTGCCCGTCGCGGATCCCGCGCCGCTCCCGCCCGCGGCGCCCGCGCCCGCGGGGGCCGCCGTCCCGACGGCGTGGCTCCCGGCGGATGCGCCCGACCTCTCCGGCGTGCGCGTGCTCGTCGTGGACGACGGCGAAGACGTGCGCGAGGTCGTGAGCGTCGTGCTCGGCCAGTGTGGAGCGGAGGTGCGGGCGGTCGGCACCGCGAGCGAGGGCCTGGACGCGCTGGCCAGCTTTGCGCCCCACGTCCTCGTGAGCGAGGTCGAGATGCGCGGAGAGACGGGGTTCTCGCTCATGCAGAAGGTGCGGGCGCTCCCGCCGGAACGCGGCGGGCTGGTGCCCGCGGCCGCCCTCAGCGCGTACGGGCGCACGGACGACCGCGTGCAGGCCCTGCTCGCCGGGTTCCAGATCCACGTGCCGAAGCCCGTGCAGCCGGCGGAGCTGGTGGCGGTAGTGGCCAGCCTCGCCGGGCGCACTCCCGGCGCCACGAAGTCCTAGGGCGTCCGTTTCTCCGGAGGCGTCCCACGGACGGCGGCGGACAAGGCTTCGTCGAGCGGAGTGAGGAACCGGCCCAGCAGCGACTCGAGCGCGCGTCCGTCCCCGATCTCGTCGCAGAGGAGGCAGTCCAGCTCTTCCGGGGGCATCCCTGTTCCCGCGCGGGCGCGGCGGTCCGCCTCCTCGACGGAGACGACGCGGATGCGGAACTCCGCCGGACGCCGGCGGTCGCGCGCGACCGCGGCCAGGGCGTCCACGAACTCGCGGAAGGTGACCGCCTGGGGACCCACGAGATCGATCACGCGGTGGGGCCCACGTCCGGGCGCGGGTGCGGGCGTGGGGCCGCCGATACCGGCCACGACTGCCGCCGCGGCATCGCGCACCGCGACCGGCTGCATACGATAGGCGCCGTCGCCGACCTGCTCGACCTCGCCCGCCGCCATCTGCTTCAGCAGCGACGTCACCAGGCCGTCGCGGGGCCCCACGATGTAGGAAGGGCGGAAGGCGAGGACCTCGAGGCCGGACTCGAAGAGGACGGCTTCCGCCCGGAGCTTGGAGAGGAAGTAGCGGTCGGTGGTGCGCGGCGCCATCCCGTAATGGGCGACGCCGAGGCCGCTGAAGTACACGACGCGCGGCACGCCCGCGGCACGGGCGGCGGCGGCCACCGCGCGTGTACCCTCCACGTTGACGGCGTCGAAGGTCTCGCCCCTCTTCTCGGAGCCGATCTGGGCCAGGTGGACCACGGCCGCCGCGCCCGCGAGGACGGGCGTCAGCGCGTCCACGGTCAGGCTCGGGACCATGATCGGCGCCCCGCCGGCGTAGGTGACGGTCCGCGCGGACTCCTCCGAGCGGACGAGCCCCGCGACTTCCCAGCCTTCCGCCGTCGCCGCGCTGATGACGTGACGGCCGACGAAGCCCCCGGCGCCGGTGAGAGCGAGGCGCGGCACGCGCGTCCTACCGGGCGGCGGCGGTCCCGCGCGCGCCCGATCCCTTGAGGGCGCGGCCGGGAGTGGCGCCGGTGTGCTCGCCGTCGCGCAGCACGGGCACACCGTTGACCACCACGTGGCGCATGCCCACGGCGTACTGGTGCGGCTGCTCGTAGGTCGCCTTGTCGGCGATGGCAGCGGGATCGAAGGCGACGACGTCCGCGAAAGCGCCGACCGCCAGCGTCCCGCGGTCCTTCAGTCCGAGATTGGCCGCGGGCAGCGACGTCAGCCGCCGGATCGCCTCCGGCAGCGGCACGAGCTTCTCGTCACGGACGTAGCGGCCCAGGAGGCGCGCGAAGTTGCCGTAGGCGCGCGGGTGCGTCGACGACTTCAGGAACACGCCTTCGGGGGCCATGGAGGACGCATCCGACCCGAAGGACACCCAGGGCAGCTGGACCTGCTTGCGGACGTTGTCCTCCGACATCAGGAAGAAGACGACACCCACCCGCGTGCGGTCCTCCGCGATCAGGTCGAGGATCGTGTTCTCCGCGTCTTTCCCGCGGATCTTCATGACCTCGTCGAGCCGCTTGCCGGTGAGGGGCTTGAGCGCGTCGTTCTTGAACTCGACGAGGAGCAGGCCATGCGGCGTGCCCGCGGCCTGGCAGAGGTTCTCCCAGCCCTGGGCCGGCGCCCGCATCTCCGCGATCATGCGCGCGCGCGTGGCCGGATCCGCGATGCGCTTGAAGAGCGCGTCGTAGCCGCCCGCGCGCGACCAGGGCGGGATGCAGGCGTCGAAGCCGGTGGATCCGGCGGTGTAGGTGTACATGTCCGCGGTGATGCGCAGGCCTTCCTTGCGCGCGGCCTCGATCTTCGCGATGGCCTGATCCATCTTGGGCCAGTTCGACGCGCCCGCCGCCTTCAGGTGATAGATCTCCGCGGGCACGCCCGCCGCCCGCGCGATGGTGATCAGCTCGTCCACCGCCTCCAGGAACCGGTCGCCCTCGCTGCGCAGGTGCGAGATGTAGCGGCCGCCGTAGGGCGCGGCCGCCTTGTTGAGCTCGATCAGCTCTTCCGTCGAGGCGTAGGTGCCCGGCGCATAGATGAGCGATGAGCCGATGCCGAGGGCCCCCGCCTCCATCTCCTGGCGGACGAGCGCGCGCATCTTCTCGAGCTCCGCCGGCGTCGCCGGGCGGTCCTCCAGGCCGACGACGTGCTCGCGGATCGTCGCCGCGCCGATGTACGAGGCCACGTTCGTCGAGACGCCCTTCTTCTCGAGGAACGCGAGGTACTCCGCGAGGGTGGTCCAGGTGATGTCGTAGCGGATATCGCCCATCTGCTCGACCGCGCGCCGCTTCATGTCGTCCGTGAGGGGGCCCATCGAGTTGCCCTCGCCCATGACTTCGAGGGTCACTCCCTGCCGGATCTCGCCCTGCGAGCGGCCGTCCGCGATCAGCGAATCGGTGGACCAGGACAACATGTTGATGAAGCCCGGCGCGACGGCCAGCCCCTTGGCGTCGAGGACGGTCTTGGCCTGCGCCTTGGCGAGATCACCGACGGCCGCGATCCGGTCGCCGCGGATACCGACATCGGCGATCCGTCCCGGCGTCCCCGTGCCGTCGTAGACGGTGCCGCCACGCAGGATGACGTCGTAGGGCCCGGTGTCCTGAGCCATCGAGGGGACGGCGACAGCGATGAGCATCGATGCGATCACCAAGGCCGCTCGGGACATGAGCCTCCTCGTGTCAGACATGACACGTTTTCGTTCCGGAACGAAAAACACCGAAATTCCGGCGCGGCCGGGTCAGACCGCCAGCTTGCGGTACTTGATCCGGTGCGGCTGGTCGGCTTCGGTGCCGAGACGACGATGCCGGTCCGCTTCGTAGTCCTGGTAGTTCCCCTCGAACCATACGACCCGGCTGTCCCCCTCGAACGCGAGCATGTGGGTCGCGATGCGATCGAGGAACCAGCGGTCGTGGGTGATGACCACCGCGCAGCCGGCGAAGTTCACCAGCGCCTCTTCCAGCGCGCGCAGCGTGTCGACGTCGAGGTCGTTGGTGGGCTCGTCGAGCAGCAGCAGGTTGCCGCCGCTCTTGAGCAAGGTGGCCAGGTGCAGGCGGTTGCGCTCGCCGCCGGAGAGGTCCTTGACCTTCTTCTGCTGATCGGGGCCGCGGAAGCCGAAGGAGTTCGCGTAGGCGCGCGAATTGACTTCCTTCTTGCCGACCATGACGAGGTCCTTCCCGCCGTCCGAGATCTCCTCCCAGACCGTGCGGTCGCCCTTGAGGGAGTCACGGCTCTGGTCCACGTAGGAGAGCGCGACCGTCTCGCCCACCTTGAGCGCGCCCGCGTCCGGCTTGTCCTGGCCCACGATCATGCGGAAGAGCGTGGTCTTGCCCGCGCCGTTGGGGCCGATCACGCCGACGATCCCACCGCGGGGCAGGATGAAGTTCACGTCGTCCATCAGCAGCTTGTCGCCGTACGCCTTGCGCAGCTTCTTGGCGTCGATGACGAGGTCGCCCAGGCGCGGGCCGGGCGGGATCGAGATCTCGCGCGCGCCCTCGCGCTTCTCCTGCGACTGCTCCTCGGCCAGCAGCTCCTCGTAGTGCTGCAGGCGGGCCTTGCCCTTGGCCTGCCGCGCGCGGGGGGAAAGGCGCACCCACTCCAGCTCGCGCTGCAGGGTACGGCGCCGGGCCGACTCCTCTTTCTCTTCCTGGGACAGCCGGGTCTGCTTCTGGTCCAGCCAGGAGGAGTAGTTGCCCTCCCAGGGGATGCCGGAGCCGCGGTCCAGCTCCAGGATCCAGCCCGCCACGTTGTCGAGGAAGTAGCGGTCGTGGGTCACGGCCACGACGCACCCCTTGAACTCCTTCAGGAACTGCTCGAGCCAGGCCACCGACTCCGCATCGAGATGGTTCGTCGGCTCGTCGAGCAGGAGCATGTCGTTGGGCTGCAGCAGCAGACGGCAGAGCGCGACCCGGCGGCGCTCGCCCCCGCTGAGCGTGCTCACGCCGGCGTCGCCGGGAGGCACGCGCAGCGCGTCCATCGCCGTCTCGACGTGACGGTCCAGCTCCCAGAGGTTCTGGGCGTCGATCTGGTCCTGCAGGCGGCCGAGCTCGTCCGCGTTCTCGTCGGACCAGTTCGCGGAGAGGTCCTCGTATTTCTGGAGGATCGCGCGCTGGGGAGCCACCGCCTCCTCGACGATCTCGAGGACGGTCTTGGCCGGATCGAGCTGCGGCTCCTGCGGAAGGAACCCGATGCGCGTGCCCGCGGCGGCGAAGGCCTCGCCCGCGAAGTCCTTGTCCACGCCGGCCATGATGCGCAGGAGCGTGCTCTTGCCCGCGCCATTTCCGCCGAGGACGCCGATCTTGGCCGTCGGGTAGAACGAGAGCCAGATGCCCTTGAGGATCTCCTTGCCCTGCGGGGTGACCTTGCGCAGGTCCTTCATCGTGAAGATGTATTGCGGTGCCATGTAAGGTCGATCGCCTCCCTGGCGCGTGCGGCGCTCCTGGTACGCCCGGTGTCTTTGTGGTGAAACGGCCTATTGTGCCACGGCCCCGCGGGGGTGCGCTACGCTGGACGTGTGTCCCGCAAGCGCCGGCCCTACGACGCCGGCCACCGGCGGATGGAGAAGATCCTCGCCGCGCTGTACGCGGGGGGGTGGCCGGCAAAGCTGTGGGGGCTCTTTCCGGGCTCGACCAGCGTACGGCTCGAGCAGCACGAGCTCACGGTGGGTCGCGAGGACGGCCGCCCGCCGCTGAAGCTGGCCTTCGGATCCGACTTCCACCTCGGCCCGACCACTCACCGCGCGACCCTCGACAACGCCTTCCGCCTCCTGCGTGAGGCCAGGCCCGATGTTCTCCTGCTGGGGGGCGACTACGTGTTCCTCGGCGCAACCCAGGGCCGCGTGAACGAGCTCAACGACCTCGTACGGAGCGTGCCCGCCGAGCTGAAGATCGCGGTGCTCGGCAACCATGATTTCTGGGCGCGGCCGGCCCGTCTGGAAGTCGCCCTCAGCGCCGCCGGCACGGTCATCCTGGTGAACGAGGCCCTCCGTCTGCCCCCTCCACACGACGACGTCGGCATCGCCGGCCTCGACGACCCGTTCACTTCGCTGGACCAGGGAGACTTCGAGTCACGCCAACAAGCGGTGGACCAGGCGCTCGAAAAGATCGCCGATGCCAAGGTACGCATTGCCGTCTGCCACTCCCCGGACGGCCTCCTCTGGGTCCGCGGGCGCGGCGTGCATCTCCTGCTCTGCGGCCACACGCACGGCGGGCACATCGCCCTGCCCGGCTACCGGCCGCTCTGGGTCCCGAGCCCGGTGGGTAAGCGGTATCCCTGGGGACGGCACGAGGTGGACGGCACGACGCTGTTCGTCTCGCGCGGCGTCGGCGGCAGCCTGGTTCCCTTCCGTACCTGGGCCCCGCCCGACGTGGCCGTTTTCGTGGTCCGGTAGCGGCTCCGGAAACGGGAACCCCCCGACGGCGGCCTTCGTACATTGCGTGTGAGCGCCCGCACCTCGTGTCGGCCGCGGGCGGCGAGGAGACATGATGCTGGCTCTGGTGGTGATGGCCTTGATGGTTGCGGCGCTGCTGGCCCTGCCCCTGATCATCCTGCGGCTGGCGATCGGGCTCGTCTTCCTGCCCTTCAAGCTGCTGGGGGTCGTCCTGCGGATCGTGTTCGGAGTGGTCGGCCTCGTCTTCAAGGTCGTGTTCTCGGGCGTGGGGCTCGTCTTCGCCCTGCTGACGGCGGTGTTCTTCCTCGTCCTCCTGCCGCTGCTGCCGTTCGCCCTCGTCGGACTGGGACTCTGGCTGGTCCTGCGCGAGGGCCGTCCGCGCCGCGCCCTGCACGTGGCGTAATTCTGAGCTGGGGGCCGCTCCGTCGCGGCCCCCAGACCCCCCTCAGCGTCCGTGGCCCTTGGCGCTGCGACGGCTGTGGCTGGAGCAGGTCTCGGACCCTTCGAACCCGCTGAACCCTCAAGTATTACGTTATTGTGACAGACGGCTTTCGGGCCGGATGCTACTGTCCTTCCTGGTTCGCACGAGCGAGGAGGTCGCGGTGGCCCTGACCTGGAACGGCAAGAAGCTGGACTGGACGAACGTCATCTATTTCTCGGTCATCCACGCGGGCGCACTCCTCGCCCCCTGGATGTTCTCGTGGACGGCGCTCGGCATCGCGCTCTTCCTCTACTGGCTCACCGCGTCCGTAGGCATCACCCTCACCTACCATCGCCTCCTCACCCACCGCGGGTTCAGGATCCCGAAGCCGCTGGAGTATCTGTTCACCCTCTGCGGCATGCTGGCCAGCGAAGGCGGCGCGATCACGTGGGTGGCGATGCACCGCCTCCACCACACCCTCTCCGACCGCGAGGGGCGCGACCTCCACACGCCGAAGGACGGGTTCTGGTGGAGCCACGTCGGCTGGATCGTGTCCGACATCGGCATGTCGCAGCGCGAGATCGAAGCGCGCCACGCCCCCGAGATGGTGGCCGATCCCGTGCACCGGACGCTGAACGTCCTGCACGTCTACCCGAACATCTTCGTGGGACTCGCCCTCTTCGCCTGGGGCGGATGGCCCTACGTCGTCTGGGGCATCTTCCTGCGCCTCGTCGTGGGGCTGAACGCGACCTGGTTCGTGAACTCCGCCGCCCACACTTTTGGCTACCGCACGTACGACACGCCGGAAGGATCGACGAACTGCTGGTGGGTCGGCATCATCGCGTGGGGCGAGGGTTGGCACAACAACCACCACGCGTTCCAGCGCTCGGCCCGCCACGGCCACGAGTGGTGGGAAGTCGATGCGACCTGGGCCCTCGTCCGCGTGCTGATGGCCCTTGGCCTTGCCCGCGACGTGCAGCTCCTGCCCAAGACGGCGGATCAGTACCGCTTGCGCGGCGGGGCGGGACGCGTCGCCGACGCATCCCCGGTGACCACGGCGTCCGAGCCGGAGCCGGCCCTCAGCGAAGCCTGATCGCGGCGAAGAGCCGCTCCAGCTTCCCGGCGTCGAGACGTCCGTCCGTGCGCACGCCGCTGCAGACGTCGAGGGCCCAGGGCCGCACGGTGCGGATCGCCTCCTCCGCGTTCTCCGGGGTCAGGCCGCCGGCCAGGAAGACGGGCCGCGAAACGCGTGCGACGATCCTCGCGCTGAGCGCCCAGTCGTGCCGGCGGCCCGTGCCGCCCAGCTCCTTCACCCGCGCCGCCGGGTTGCCGGAATCGAGCAGGATGGCGTCCGCGTCCTGAGCCGCCTCCACCGCCTCGTCGACGGAGGCGGGGCCGGTCACGTGCACGACCTGCACGACCTTCAGGGCGGGCATCTCGCGATGCAGCGCGCCCCCCGTCCCCGGCTCCGGCCGGTCGCAGATCTGGACCGTGCTCACGCGCGTGCGCCGCACCTGGTCCGCGATGCGCGCGGCGTCCGGAAGGCAGGTCAGGAGGAAGGTGGCCACCGCGGGCGGCGCCGCCGCCGCCACTTCCGCGATCGTCGCCTCGTCGATCACGCCCGGCCCGCTCGGCATCTCCGAGACGAGTCCCAGCGCGGAAGCGCCGGCGCCGATGGCCAGGCGCGCCTCCTCGACATCGCGGATGCAGCAGATCTTGACGCGCACCGGCGCGGGCACCTGCCTACTCGCGGGGCCGCGCGCCGCGGCAGGGCAGGGTGCGCACGTGATCCGCGAACGTCTCGTTGTAGAGCGCGCCCGGCCGCACCCTCTGCAGGTGGTCGACGGCTTCCGCGCCGGTGAGGCCGAGATAGGTCAGAGCCGTCGCGATCACGAGGTTCGAGCGGTTGAACCCCATCCGGCAGTGGACGAGCACGACGTGCCGGGTCGCCACCAGCTCCGCGACCAGCTTGCCCACCACTTCCAGCTTGTCCAGGCAGGGCAGGGCCTCGTCGAAGATCGGGTAGTAGACGTAGAGAATCCGGTTGTGGATCTCGGGGAGTCCCTTGTCGATGGACCCGTCGAGGTCCACGACCGTGTCGACGCCGCGGGCCATCACGTCTTCCCAGCCCTCGATGTCGCCGGACACGAAGAGGTTCCCGCCCGCGTTGACCGCCACCATCTCCATCGGATGGACGGGAATGATACCGCCCCGTCGTTTACAATGCCGCGTTCCCTGGGAGGTCGAATGCCGGCCGACGCCGCACTCCTGACCGATATCCCGTTCTTCCATTTCCTGGACGACAACGAGAGGGTGGCCCTGGCCGCCCAGCTCGAGGAAGTGCAGCTTCCCGAGGGTCAGGTCCTCTTCAACTACGGGGAGCCCGGCGACTGCCTCTACGTGATCCGCACGGGCAAGGCGGAGGTCTTCTTCAAGGACGACACCGGCACGCGCATCGTGCTGGAGGTCGCGGGAACGGGCGACGTGGTCGGCGAGCTCTCGCTGCTGGACGGAGGCCCGCGCACGGCTTCGGTCGTGGTCACGGAGGCGCTCGATGCCCTCCGCCTCGACCGCGGCGACCTCGACCAGTTCCTGCGCACGCACCCCGCGGCCGCGATCGACCTCCTGAGCGCGATGGGCCGGCGCCTGCGCGTCTCCGCGGAGCGCCTGCGCCATACGGCGTCGCGCAACGTCAACGTGGAAGCGGAGGACAAGCGGACGACCGTGCAGAAGGTCGCGGACTGGATCGCGGACTTCAGCGGCAGCATCCCGTTCCTCGTCCTTCACGTCGCCTTCTTCGCCGCCTGGATCCTCCTCAACGTCCCGCGCATTCCGCACGCCCCGATGTTCGACCCCTTCCCGTACGGCCTGCTGACCATGGTCGTTTCCCTGGAGGCCATCTTCCTCTCCGTGTTCGTCCTCCTGAGCCAGAACCGGCAGGCGGCCAAGGAGCGGATCCGCGGCGACATCGAATACGAGGTCAACATCAAGGCCGAGATGGAGGTCGCCCACCTCCACGAGAAGGTCGACCTCATGAACGCGAACGCGGCGGACACCGCCGCCCGCATCCGCCGCCTCGAGCGCCTGATCGAGCGGCGGCCCGGTTCCTGAGGCGGCCGGTGCCGCGGGCGGACCTGGAAGCGCTCGTGGGCCAGCTTCGCGCCCACCGATCCGCGGACGCGGCGGAAGCGCGGGACGTCGCCCGCGTGCTCGACTTCGTTTCCCGTCATCCGGATCCGTTCGACCGGCGGATCACCGAGGGCCACCTCACGGGCAGCGCGTTCGTCCTGACCGCGGACGGCACCCACGTGCTCCTCCTGCACCATCGGAAGCTCGACCGCTGGCTCCAGCCCGGCGGACACGCCGATCCCGGCGAGGCCGCCGGGGAGACGGTGGCCTTGCGCGAGGCGCGCGAGGAGACCGGACTCGAGACCCTCGTCCTCCACGAGGCGGCTCCCCGCCCCCTCGACGTCGACGTGCACGAGATCCCCGCCCGTCCGGGGGAGCCGGCCCACGCGCATCTCGACCTGCGTTACCTGGTGCGGGCGGGAGCGGGCGCGCTCACGCGCGCGCAGGAGGAAGCGGCCGACCTCCGCTGGTTCGCCTGGGACGAGCTGGAGCCCCTCCGGCTGGATCCGGGCCTCCGCCGGGGGCTGGCCAAAGCCTTGAGCTACATGCGTTAGACGCGGGGCCGGCTTCGCGAGAGCTTTCGCGGATCGAACGGCGTATCATTCCGGCCATGAGCGAGCCGAACGACCCCGTCGCCCAGAAGCAGAAGGCGAAGGGTCAATCCGTCTCCCTGCGTGCGCTGTTCAAGATCCACGTGGCCGCCAACCGGCCCCTGGAGCTGGACTTCCCCAGCGGCAAGGTCGTGATGTCAGTGGCGGAGATGATCACGGCCCTCAAGGACGACGAAGCCGCCGAGCGCTCGCGCAACCAGCCCTAAAGCCCCAGCACAACCTTGGCGATCGAAAAATAGATCACCAGTCCCGTCGCGTCGACGAGGGTCGTGATCAAGGGCGCGGACAGCACCGTCGGGTCCACGCCGAAGCGCTCGGCCAGGATCGGGATCAGCGAGCCCACCGTCGTCGACCACGAGCAGATGGCGAGGATCGTGATGGCCACCGTCGCCGCCAGCGGCATGTGCGCGCCCCACAGCAGCGCGCGCCCGAACGCGAACGCCCCCAGGAGCAGGCCGATCGTGACCCCGGTGCTCGCTTCCCGGGCCAGGACCCGACCGGCGTCCTTCACCTTGATCTCTTTCAAGGCCAGGCTGCGGATGATGGTGGTCACGGTCTGCGACCCCGCGTTGCCGCCGGTGCCGATGAGCAGGGGAATGAAGAACGACAGGGCCACCACCGCCGCCAGCTCGTTCTCGAAGTGCCGCAGCACCGTCCCCGTGAAGGTCTCGGCCACGAACAGGAGCAGCAGCCAGCCGATCCGCTTGCGCACCACCAGCCAGACCGGGTTGTCGAAGTAGGGCTTGTCGAGGGCGCCCGGCTCCACGCCGGCCAGGCGCAGGATGTCTTCCGTGCCCTCCTCGATGAGGACGTCGATGACGTCGTCCACGGTCACGAACCCCACGACGCTGCCGTCCTTCTCGATCACGGGCACGGCCAGGAGGTTGTACTTCGCGATCTTGTTCGCCACCGACTCCTGGTCGTCCAGCGCCTCCACCGTGATGGGCTTCCGGCGCATGACCTCGACGATCGGGCGGTCCATCTCCGCCATCACGAGGTCGCGCAGGGACAGGGAGCCGAGGAGCCGGCCGGTGCCCGGCTCCATCACGTAGCAGGCGTAGATCGATTCCTTGTCTCGCGCCACCGCGCGGATGTGCTTGAGGGCATCGCCCACCTTCATGGACGGCTCGAGGCGGACGAACTCCGTGGTCATGATCCCGCCCGCGGAGTGGTCGGGATACTGGCAGAGGCGCTCCACCTCCGCGCGCACCTCGGTCTTGAGCGTGGGCAGGAGCTTGCGGCGGTCGCGCTCCCCGAGGTGCTGCACGAGGTCGGTGCGCTCGTCCGCGGCCATCCCCTCCAGGATCTGGGCCGCCCGTGCCGCGGGCAGGTTCTCCAGGATGGCGGCGCGCCGGCTCAGCGTGGGCTGGTCGAAGACCTGCACCGCCCGTGCGACGGGGAGCATGGTCAAGATGGTCGCGGCCTCGACGATCGTGAGCTGGTTGAGGAGGTCGGCGACGTCCGCGGCCGGCATGTCGCCGACCACCTCGCCGATGCCCGTGAAGCTGTCTTCGAGACGGAGCTGGATCCGCTCCAGCAGTTCCTTGGGCGCGGTCACGGCGAGGTGGGGGTACCGGCGGCGGCGATGCGCCGCTCCCAACGGGTCTTGAGCCCGGCCACGAGCTCCGCGAACGGCGGGTAGTCACGGACCGGGGCCAGCACGGGACAGTCGCGGAACAGGATGTAGTCCTCGTTGCCGAGGAAGACGGAGCGGCGCAGCCATTCCATGGCCTCGTCGCGCTGGCCCTGGCCGGCGCAGAAGCAGCCCAGCCAGAAGGCGACCTCGTGATCGGCCTTCGCCGTCTCGCGCACCCGCTCCGTGATGAGGGCCCGCGCCGCGTCGGCCTGCCCGCGCGCGTTGAGGCACCAGGCCAGCAGAGGCTGGGCGGCGTCGAACTGCGGGCTCTGGCGCAGCACGTCTTCGATCAGCGACTGCGCCTCGTTGATGCGGCCCTGCTGGAAGCGGGCGATGGCGAGGAACATCTTGAGCAGCGGATGTTCGGCTTCCGCCGTGCGCCCCGCTTCCAGCTCCGCCACCGCGCGGTCGTTGTCGCCCTGGTTCATGGCCAGGCGCGCCTTGTTGTAGCTGACGAGCACGGCGTCGCCGGGGTTGAGGGCGAGCAGGTGGTCGTATTCGGTGGCCGCCCGATCGTAGAGCCCGTCCAGGCGGTAGAGCATGGCCGCGGTGAGGAGGACGGTCGGGTCGTTCGGCCGCTCGCGGCGCAGCGCGGTGATGGTGGCCTTGGCCCGCTCCTTGTTGCCGTGATGGAGGTCCACGTGCACGCCCTGGAGCCGCGCCTCCAGGTCCGTGGGATCGAGCTCGAGGGCGCGGCGCAGCGAGCGCTCGGCGAGCTGGTAGTGCTCGTCCCCGCCGTAGCCCTGGGCGTGGAGCACGTAGCAGCGCGCCAGCGCGGCGTGGGCGGCCGCGAAATCGGGGTCGAGGCCGATGGCCTCGTGGAACATGCCCAGCGCGCGCTCCAGGTCCTCGAGGTCCAGCGTGCGCAGCACGTAGCGCAGGAGGAGGTCGCGCCCGCGCAGGTAGAACTCGTAGGCGGGCGCGCTGCGCGTCGGGCGCTGCTCGATCTTCGCCTGCTCTTCCGGGGTCAGGGTCAGGCGCAGGCCGGCCACGACGCGCTCGGCCAGCTTGTCCTGGACGGTGATGAGGTCCTGGGCGGGCACGTCCACCTTGTCGCTCCACAGGATCTCGCCGGTGGCGGTGGCCACGAGCTGGGCGGTCACGCGCAGGCGATCGGGAGCGCGGAAGAAGCTGCCGGCCAGGACCGCTTGCACGGCCAGGTCCTCGCCGACCTGGCGCGGGTCCGGGGTGAGGCCGGCGTAGGCGGCCATGTACGACGAGGGCCGCACGACCACGGAGCGGATCTGGGCCAGCTCCGTGATGAGTGCGTCCGCGAGCGAGAATTCGTAGAAATCGGCTTGGGGATCGCCCGACAGGTTCCGGAAGGGCAACACGGCGATCGTGCGCTTGGTCTCCGTGCCCCAGGACGCCGGCCGGGTGGGTGCCGCCGTCGGCACCACGGTGCGAGCGGGTGCCGGCCGCATGGGAGTCGGGCCCTCGGCATCGGCATGCTCTTCCCGCCGCCGGCCGAAGACGCGTCCGAGGCCGGCCCCCAGCGCGGCCCAGGGCCGGGGCACGCGGCCGGTGGACCGCGCAGGGGTCCCGCTGGCCGCGCTCGCCTCGCGGGCGAGCCGCCGCTCGAGGGCCTTGAGCTCGTCGCGCAGGGCGGCCATGGTCTGGTGGCGGTCGGAGGGGTCCTTGGCCAGCGCGCGCTCGAGGATGCGCTGGAGCGAAGTGGGGGCGCGGGGGTTGTAGCGCGACATCGGGATGGGGTCCTGGTGCAGGACCGCGCGGATGCGCTCCAGGGGCGTGCTGCCCGGAAACGGGAGGTGGCCCGTGACCATCTGGTAGAGCACCACCCCCAGGCTGAACACGTCCGAGCGGTGGTCCGCGCGCTGTCCCATGGCCTGCTCGGGCGAGCCGTAGCCCAGGGAGCCGTAGGGCACCCCCACGTCGGTCAGGGAATCGTCGGCGTCCAGCTCCGGCCGCTGGCCCCCCAGGAGCTTGGCCAACCCGAAGTCCAGGACCTTGGCTTGACCACTTCCCGTCACAATTACGTTCGAAGGTTTGATGTCTCGGTGTACGATCCCGCTGGCGTGTGCGACGGCGAGGGCGTCCGCGATCTGGATCGCGATCGAGAGGGCCGTGGGCAGCTCGAGTGGCTTGCCTCCGATGAGCTCCTTGAGCGTCGTGCCCTCGACGTACTGCATGACGATGTAGCAGTGCCCGTCCGCCTCCCCCGTGTCGTAGATGGCCGCGATGTTCGGGTTGTCGAGCGCGGAGCAGAGCAGCGCTTCGCGATCGAAGCGCCGGCGCGCCGCGTCGTTCGCCGCCAGCTCCGGACGCAACACCTTCATCACGACGGGTCGATTCAGCCGGAGGTCGTCTGCCCGGTACGCCGTCGCCTGTCCACCCTGCCCCAACTTGGACACGATCTTGTAGTGCGAAAGGGCGGTGCCGGGTTCGAGGGCAGCCATGGGAGACTCGGGATGATGGAGTCGGATGAAACGTTTACAAGCGACGAGCGAAAGTACGCTCACTCGGCGAACGAGTCAAACACCAGGGTCGCCAGCGTACCTCAACGCCGAGCCGTCTCTCTTGCCCTGCGGCGCTGGCGCCGTGAGGAGGATCATAGGTAGCCCACGCGGTATGGTTTTTGCTGACGGTGTGGCAGAGACCGAGCAGAGGACAAGGCGCCCATGAGACATCGGATCCGAAACTGGCCCCCATTGGCGCGCGCCCTGGCCTGCGCGACCGGGGTGATCGCGGCGGCGGTCGGCGTACGGGCCGACAACGACACCAAGCGGCCCCTTCCCACGTTTTCGTCGACGGTCGACGTCGTCAACCTGAATGTGTCGGTTTCGGACGGGCGCGACCGCCACGTCACCGGCCTCGCCGCCGGCGACTTCAAGATCTTCGAAGACGGAGTCCCCCAGCAGCTGACCCTCTTCACCCAGGAGCAGCTCCCCATCTCGCTCGCGATCCTCGTGGACAGCTCGCTCTCGATGCAGCCCAACCTGCCCGCGGTGCGGACGGCGGCGATGCGCCTGGTGCGCGCGCTCGGCTCGCACGATCAGGCCGAGATCATCCAGTTCAATCACAAGTTCACCGTGCTCCAGGATTTCACGAACGAGCAGGGCAAGCTGGAGACGGCGATTCGCGGCATCACCGCGGACGGCGCCACCGGCGTCTACAACGCGCTGTACTTCACGCTCAAGGACCCGCGCTTCCGGCGCGCCGCCGACGACATGACGCGCCAGGCCGTGGTCATCCTCTCCGACGGCGAGGACACGTCGTCGCTGGTCAGTGACGACCAGGTCCTCGAGCTCGCGAAGAAGGGCAACGTCACGATCTTCGCGATCAGCCTGCGTCCGCCGCGGACGTCCACGTTCGACACGGAGGCTCCCGATCGGGCC
>Ga0207648_10002932_pt1 | contig 18062 bp, 17 predicted proteins | sample KBSMisM32_FD_184310 | JGI IMG/M metagenome (GOLD analysis project Ga0207648, IMG submission 184310) | Miscanthus rhizosphere microbial communities from Kellogg Biological Station, Michigan, USA - KBS Miscanthus M3-2 (SPAdes) (version 2) | ecosystem: Host-associated > Plants > Roots >...
ACACTTGTGGTTATGAAGGTGCGCTACACCGTGGCGTGCGAGAAGTGCAAGGCCCCGGTCCCCGTCGGAACCCGAGCAGTCCGCCTGCACGGGCGGATTTGGCACACCACCTGCGCGGCTGCCTTCAAGGCGCAGTTCGATGAGCGCCCTGCCCGACCCGTTCGATCCCGAGGCGTTCCGGAACTGGAACCTGTCGTCTCAGGAGCAGGCGGCGGCAGCCCTGCGGAAGGTGGCGGCCGGTGGGTGGCACCCCTTCTTCTGCCCCTGGGGTAAGGCCGGGACCTGCGACGGGCGCCCGCACGGCCCGTGCGCACCGGACCCGGCACCGTGGAACTTCCCGCACGCCCGGGCGGACCAGCACCCCCCGCGCGGAGCCTGGCTGACTTGGCTGCTGCGCGGGGGGCGTGGCAGTGGCAAGACTCGCACCGGAAGCGAGTGGACGCACCGCAGAACCAAGGTGAGTCCCCGTATCGCCATCCTGGCTCCGACCGGACCGGACGCCCGCGACATCATGATCGAGGGTGAGTCCGGGCTGCTGGCGACGGCGCCGCCCGGGGGGATGCCGCAGTGGGAGCCGTCCAAGCGGAAACTCACCTGGCCCAACGGGGCCATCGGATCGGTCTACTCCGGTGAGGAGCCGGACCGGCTGCGAGGCCCCGAGCACTACGACGCCTGGGTGGACGAGCCCGCTCACACCGACCTCATCGAGGCGGTCTGGGACAACCTGGTGCTGGGACTACGGCTCGGCCCGGCTCCTCGCATCTGTGCTACCACAACCCCGAAGCCGAGCGCCTGGATGAAGGCGCTGGTTGCCGACGAGTCCACGATCAGCGTGGTCACCACCACCTACGCCAACCTCGACAACCTGGCGCCGACCTGGCGGGCGCAGGTGCTGCGCCGCTACGAGGGCACCCGCAAGGGACGCCAGGAGTTGCTCGGCGAGATTCTCACCGATGTCGAGGGCGCCATGTGGAAGCCCGAGATGATCGAGGACTACCGGATCATCCCCGGCGCGGTGGTCTCCGGAGTCCCGCCGTTGGAGCGGATCGTCGTCGGCGCTGACCCGGCAGGCACCATGTCCAAGCGCAGCGACGAGACCGGCATCATCGTCGCCGGGCGGGACGAGGACGGCGACCTGTACGTGCTGGCCGACCACTCCGGGCGCTACTCCCCGCAGGGCTGGGCCACCCAGATCGGCATTGCCTACGACGGCCACGACGCCGACCGGGCGGTTGTCGAGAAGAACTACGGTGGCGACATGGTCCGCACCACCCTGGCGTCGGTGCGGCCCGACATCGCGGTCACCGAGGTGACCTCACGGCGGGGCAAGGCACTGCGCGCCGACCCCATCGCCGCGCTGTACGAGCAGGGCCGGGTACACCACGTCGGAGTGTTCAACGAGTTGGAGGACCAGATGACCTCATGGGTGCTGGGCGAGCCGAGCCCGGACCGGCTTGACGCCCTGGTCCACGCGCTGACTCACCTGTCGGTGCGGCGCCAGCCCAGCGAGGTTGCGGTGCCGTCGTCCCTGCCTCGGATTCCGCTGCGATGACGGTGATCGAACAGCCGGGACTGAACACCTACGTCTACTACGGCCTGGCGCTGGTGGCGCTGGTGCTGGCCTCGGCCCGGATCACCCGGCTGCTGGTTGCTGATGAGTACCCGCCCTCCATCTGGCTGCGGATCAAGTGGGACACCGTCACCAAGGACGGCCCGTGGGCGCTGCTGGCGCACTGCCCGTGGTGCCTCGGCCCGTACATCGCCGGGCTCAACGGACTGTGGGCCTACCTGTCCAACCTGCACTGGACGTGGTGGGTGGTCAACGCCTTCTTCGCCCTCGGCTACGCCACCTCCTGGGTGGTGTTCCACGACGAGGACGGCAGTCCCGACGTGCCGAGTGTCTAACTCATCGGTGACACGTGTCACGACGGCTGTCACACTCTGACCAATACCGGTCAAGAGGAGTGCCGTTCTATGCCGCGCATGTCTGGTCGGACCACGCTCGTTGCTGCTGCCACTCCGACCGTCACGGCTGCGGCCACACGGTACCCGGACCAGGGGGCCAGACTCCCGGCCTCCAACTCTCAGGGGTGGCAGGCCGAAGCCTGGCGCTTCTACGACATCATCGGTGAACTCCGTTACGGCGCAACGTATATCGCCAACGTCATGTCCCGGGCGCGGTTGTACGCGGCGAACGTGGACCCGGACGGCACCACCCACGTCCTGACCGACGGGCCAGCGGTCTCGGCCATCGCCGCGCTGACCGCCCAGCAGTCCGGCCAGGACGCGCTCATCAAGGGCATCGCCATCCACCTGGTCATCGCCGGGGAGTGCTACCTGATCGGCCGCACCGACGAGGCGACCGAGGAGGACATCTGGGCGGTGTTCGGGGTCACCGAGGTCACCCACTCCTCGGAGAAGGTCTGGTGGGTGACCAACGACCGAGGCCAGAAGGAGAGGCTGCCGGACGAGGCGGTCATCATCCGCATCTGGCGCCCGCACCCGCGTAACCACACCCAGGCCGACTCCCCCGTTCGGGCGCTCCTGCCGATCCTGAGCGAGATCGAGTACCTGACCCGGCACATCTTCGCCCAGGTCCGCAGCCGTCTGGCCGGGGCCGGAATCTTCGAGGTCCCGCAGGGGATGACCTTCCCGGTCAAACCCGGCATGGAGGGCCACGGGCAGGCCGACCAGTTCATGGCCATGCTCGGCGAGGAGATGATCCGCCCGATTGGCGACCCCTCCGACCCGGCCTCCCTGGTCCCCATCGTGGTGACCTCACCCGACGACCTGATCGGGAAGATGCAACTGCACACCTTCTGGTCGCCGCTGGACGAGAACGCGGTGACCCTGCGGACCGAGGCCATCCGGCGCCTGGCCCTGGGCATGGACATCCCGCCCGAGGTCATGCTCGGCCAGGGAACGATGAACCACTGGTCCGGCTGGCTCGTTGACGAGTCCAGCGTCAAGGCCCACATCGAGCCGCTGCTGGCGATCATCACCAGCGCGCTGACCGTCAAGTACCTGCGCCCGGTCCTGCACAAGGACGACGTGGCCGTGGTCGCCGACACCAGCCAACTCCGGCTACGCCCCGACCGGAGCAAGGAAGCCGTCGAGTTGTACGACCGGGGCGAGATCGACGGGCAGGCGTTGCGCCGGGAGACCGGCTTCTCCGAGGACGACAAGCCGTCCGACCCCGAGTTCAAGGACTGGCTGCTGCGCAAGATCGCCGGAGGCAGCGCGACCCCCGAGCAGGTGGCGGCGGCGCTGGCCGCGCTCGGCGTGGACCTCGGCGACCCGAACCCAGAGCAGGAGACCCGCGAGGCCCGCCCCGACCGCAGCCTCGACCAGCACCCCAGACGAGACCTGCCCGACACGCTGGCCGCTGCCGGGCAGGTCTTGGTGTTCCGGGCCTTGGAGCGCGCGGGCAACCGGATGCGCTCCATCTACGGCGCCCGGCCCGGGGTACCGGCGTTCGATGTCTACCGGGTGGTGCCGGTCCGCAACGGGGACCTGGACAAGGTCTTGGAGGACGCCTGGGCCTGTCTGCCGCAGGCGCTGGACGGGTTCGACTGTGACGTGGCCAAGGTCCAGGTCGCGCTCGACACCTACACCCGTGGGCTGCTGGTCTCCCAGACGGCCCACTCCTACGAGGCGGTGCGACGAGCACTGGTCGCGGCATGATCGCCGTCACCGACCTGGCCGCGTTCGCCGTTGCCCGCCGTCCGTTGCAGGACCGGGGCGCCGACGCGCTGCTGGGCTCGGTGCGCTGGGCACTGCACCGCTACTCCAAGACCCCGAACTGGTCGCGCACCATCGTCAACGCGGCCGAGCGCCAGTTCCGGCGCACCTACCGGACCGAGGCCGGGAAACTGACCAGCAAGCAACTGCGCGAGACGCTGGCCCAGTTCCGCGAGTCCCTGCGGATCAACCTCGAACGGACCGAGCCGCCGACCCCGGGCAACTTCGACAGCAAGGCCGAGGCCATCGCCCGCTGGGTGAGCAACGCCGCGATCAACGGCGGCACGATGGCGGCGGGCGACGAGGTGGACAGCGACCCCGACCGCCCGAACATCATCAAGACCTGGGTGACCATGCACGACGACCGGGTCCGCGACGCACACCGTCGCATGGACGGCCTGAGCGTGCGCCTGGATCAGACCTTCTCGGTGGACGGCCACCCGATGAAGTACCCCGGCGATCCCATCGCCCCACCCGATCTGACGGTCAACTGCCGTTGTGTCCTGGCGATCAGGGCTGCGACCCTGGCTGCGTCTGCCAATGAAGGAGTCACCATGACCGACCTCGTGACACGTGTCACCGATGACCTGGACGAGTTCGAGTTCGAGGACTCCGACCTCACCGAGGCCCGAGAGGCCGATGCGGTCGAGGTGCCCTGGCACGGCGTGCTGGCCCCCGAGGACGTGCAGAGCGGGGACGGTCGTAAGTTCGGCGCCGAGGCGCTGCGCTGGCGCGACCTGCCGCTGCCGCTGTCCTGGCAGAAGGTGACCGCGACCGGCCACGACGGCGCGGTCGTGGTCGGTCGCATTGACGAGGTGTGGCGCGAGGGCAACCTCATCAAGGCGTCCGGGATGTTCCTGACCTCCGACGAGTCGGCCGAGGCCATCGGCCTGATCGCCGAGGGCGGCATCCGGGGCGTCTCGGTCGATGTCGATGACGCGACGATGGAGTTGCAGAACAGCGACGGCTCGCCCTACGACATGGAGATGGCGGCGGCCGACAACCTGCCGGTCACCGTGTTCCCGTCCGGGCGCATCTGCGGGGCCACCCTGTGCGCGATCCCGGCCTTCTCCGAGGCGTTCGTCTCCCTCGGCGACTGGGAGGCCCGGGGCGAGATCACCGCCGCTGCGCCCAAGCACGAGGACTGCCAGTGCTCGTTCAAGGTGGACGAGGGCAAGTGGAACGGCGCCGCCAGCAACTACACCGACGAGCAGTACTACGCGGCGACGATCATCCACCTGGTCACCTCCGGCCCGGACCGGCTCAAGAAGGCGAACAACAAGTTGCCGATCCTCACCCCGAACGGGGTGCTGTCACGGGCCGGGGTGCACGCGGCGGTGAGCCGACTGGGTAGTACCGATGCCCCACCGGAGAAGATCAGCCAGGCCAAGGCAGCCCTTCGCACCGCCTACCGCGAACTCAAAGAGGAGCCGCCCGACACGATCACCGCTAGCGCCGACGAGGACCGTGAGTTTGACGACCTGGGTGACTTCGTCAAGACGGAGGATGGGCCGGGCTGGCTGACCCACCCGGTGGACACCGAGCGGCTGCGTCGGTACTGGACCAAGGGTCCGGGCGCGGCGAAGATTCGCTGGGGCACCCCGGGCGACTTCAACCGCTGCCGGTCCCAACTGGCGAAGTACGTCAAGCCCCAGTACCTGTCCGGCTACTGCGCGAACCGTCACTACGACGCCACCGGCTTCTGGCCGGGCGACGCGCCGTCCGAGGGTGGGCGCGGGCGCAAGCACTCCATCGAGGACCACCTGACCCCCTCGGTCAACCTGGTCGCCTCGGCCATCGACCAGACCGAGCACCGGTTCTTCGAGAACCCGGGCTTCGACCGGCCGACTCCGCTGACCATTGACGACGACGGGCGGGTCTACGGGCACCTGGCTCAATGGGGTACCTGCCACGTCGGCTTCAAGGGCATCTGCATCGACCCGCCGCGCAGCAGCAGCGGCTACGCGCACTTCCTGACCGGGGCGACTCGTACTGAGCGCGGAGACGTGCCGACCGGACACATCACCCTGGGCGACGGGCACGCCGCCGACGGCCTGTCCCACGCGGCGGCTCGGGCGCACTACGACAACACCTGCACCGTGGTCGCCGACATCACCTGTGGCGACGACGACTGGGGCATCTGGTTCTCCGGTCTGGCCCGCGACTGGGTGATGGCGGACGCCAAGACGCTGCGGGAGTTCCGGGCGGCCCCACTGTCCGGGGACTGGCGGGGTCCGGAGGGTCGGCGTGAACTCGTCGCCGCTCTGGGGGTCAATGTGCCCGGCTTCCTGGTGCCTCGTATCGGTATCAAGGATGGGCGTCAGGTGTCCCTGGTGGCCGCAGGCGCGCTCGACCGCAACGACCACCACGTCGTGTCCAGCCTGGACATCGGGGCTGCGATCATGGCGGCGGTGGACGAGATCGAGACCCGCAAGGCCCGCAAGGACATGGCCGAACTGGCCAAGAGCCTCGGTCGTGACCCCCGCAGCCGGATGGCCGCGCTGCGCGATTCGATGAAGGTCTGAGGAGAAGCGATGGCGTGTGGATGTGGGGGCGGCACCGAGCAGGCCCAGGAGAAGAAGGTCTGGACGTTCGTCACCGAGAAGGGCGAGCAGAAGGAGTTTCGGACCGAGATCGAGGCCCGGGCCGCGCAGGTCCGCGCCGGGAACACCGGCACCATCAAGTAGGGACCACTGCTAGAAGTAGCAATGGTTGGCCCGGGCTAGTGACACGTGTCACCGCCCGGGTCTACTGTTCGACTAGTTCGCGTGCTGGCCCAGCCACCGTGAGTCTCCGAACGCCAAGCGTGGAGCGCCTTCCCTGTTCCGCTTTCCCCGCTATTAGGAGACGAGATGGACTTCTCCATCGTGGTCGATCTGAGCACGTACTCGACTGACGACCTCGCCGCGAAGATCAGCGAGGGCGAGGCGGAACTCGACCGCCTGTTCGCTCTCGACAACCCGACCGAGGATGACGTGCAGGCAGCCACCACTGTTGGCGCCGCGCTCACCTCGCTCCGCAACGAGAAGAACACCCGCGAGACCTCGGCTGCCGACCGTGGCGCTCGGATGCAGGCCCTTCGTGAGGCCGCGTCCGTCCAGCCCGTCGCCACCATCCCCGAGCCGGAGCCCACACCGGACCCGGCTCCCGAGCCGACTCCCGGCCCGGACCCCACGCCGGTCGCCAAGTCCGAGCCGGTACTCATCCCGGCCGCCGTCATCCCCGCCCCGGTCAGCACCGTGGCCGCGCTCTCCCAGAGCCCCCGCCCGGTGGTCCCGACCTCCGGCCCGGTGACCATCACCGCCGCTGCCGACGTGTCCGGCTACGCGACCGGCGCAGTGATGGACTCGTGGGACGCGGTCACCGACGGCTTCATCAACAAGGCCCGCGCCTTCCCCACCGCCTGGGGCATCGAGGGCGCGCAGCCGCAGCGCTACCCGGTCAGCCAGTTCCACCTCGACTTCCCCGACTCGCTGGTCGCCTCCGGCAACCGCGACGCCGACGTGATCGAGTACGCGAGCAAGGAGAACCGGCTCCCCGGGAACTCCCTGACCGCGTCCGGTGGCTGGTGTGCACCGTCCGAGACGATCTACGACCTCTGCGGTGGTGGCTCGCTCGACGGCCTGTGGAGCCTGCCCGAGATTCAGGTCAACCGGGGTGGCGTGCGCTACACCGCTGGCCCGGACTTCGCCGCCCTCTACGCGGCGCCGTTCTACCAGACCGAGGCGCAGGCCATCGCTGGCACCGCCAAGACCTGCTACGAGGTGCCCTGTCCGCCCTTCGTTGAGGTCCGGCTCGCGGCGGCAGGCATCTGCCTCACCAGCCCGATCCTCACCGAGGTCGGCTACCCCGAACTGGTCGCCGCGTTCATCCGCGAGGCGATGATCGCCCACCAGCACGCGGTCACCGCGAAGTTGCTGACCGACGCCGTCGCGGGCGCCACCGCCATGTCGTTCGGCGCGACGGCGCGCAAGTCCACCGCCGCCGACACCCTCGACATTGTCGAGTTGGTCGCCAACCAGGCGCGGGCCACCTACCGGGTCGCCAACAACGCGACCATCGAGGTCGTTCTCCCGTTCTGGGCCAAGGGCGCCATCCGCTCCGACCTGGCCATGCGAACCGGCGTGGACCTCATCGGCGTCACCGACCAGCAGATCGCCGGGTACTTCTCCGCGCGCAACGTCAACGTCCAGTGGATTTTCTCGTACCAGCCGCTCGCCACCGGAGCCACCAACGGCTACCCGGCCACGATGGAGGCCCTGGTCTACCCGGCTGGCACCTTCGTCAAGGGCTCGTCCGACATCATCAGCCTGGACGCGGTCTACGACTCGGCCTCGCTCAAGCAGAACCTCTACACGGCGCTGTTCTACGAGCAGGGCGTGCTCCTGCTCAAGAAGTGCTACACCGCCTACAAGGTGACGATCCCGCTGTGCTCCGCTGGCACCACTGGTATCGCCAACAACGCGGCCTGCCTGACCCTCGTCCCGTAATCGCGTGGGTGGGCCGTCTGCGCCATCGCCGGACGGTCCACCCAACCAAAACCAAGGAGGTTGAGGCGATGACTGATTACGACGAGCAGCAGGTCCGACCGGAGCCCGAGGGCGTCCCGGTAGGCGAGTCCACGGAACCCACCGAGCCCGCATCCGACGAGCCCGTCGAGGACGGCTCGGATGACCCCACCTTCGTCGCGGGGCTCACGGAGGAGAACGCGGTCCTCCTCCTGGCAGCCGCCGAGGAGGAGGGCCTCGACGCCGCTGTGGTGGTCGTGGACACCACGCGGGGCGGCTTCGTGGCCCCCGAGGAAGTCGTGAGCAAGGCCAAGTCCGCTGACAGCAACGAGGAGTGACCAGTGGCTGCCGTCTGTTTCCCGCTAGTCCGGGGCCGCGCGATGCGGGTCACGGCCTTGGATGGCTGCGGTCGTCCTAAGAACGCCTCCTGCGCGTCGGTGGTCACCGAGGGCTTCATCTCGGTCGCCTTCACCGCGCAGACCGATACCGGTGAGGACATCACCGTCACCAACGCCTCGGGGAAGGTCTGCGTCCGCGAGGCCGCCTGCCCGACCCTGACCGGCTACTCCCTTGAGATCAGCATGTGCGAGGTCAACCCCGACCTCTACGCGATGCTCACCGGCCAGGCCCCGGTCTACAACTCGACCGGCGACCCGGTTGGCTTCCGGATCAACAGCGACCGCTCGGCCTGTGACTACGGCTTCGCGCTCGAACTGTGGTCGTCCGTCCCGTCGGTCGTCTGCGATGTCTCCGGTACCGGTGGCTCGTATGGCTACATCCTCGTGCCGTTCGTGCAGGGTGGAACCCTGGGCGACTTCACCATCGAGAACGCGGCGGTCAACTTCACCATCACCGGGGCGCAGACCAAGACCGGCTCCGGCTGGGACGTGGGTCCGTACAACATCCAGGGCTCTCCGGCCGCGCCGCTGCTGACGCCGATCCTCAAGGGCGACCACCTGCACGTCCAGTACACGACCGTGGCCCCTCCGGCTCCGGGTTGCGACTGCGCATCGAAGGGCACCAAGGCGACCACGGCTGCCGTCGGCACCCCGGGCACCTGGGGACCGGCGAACACCTACGCTCCGAAGAACCTCGCCGACGCCGCTGGCGTCACGGCCACCCCGGCCACGGCGTGGACCGCGACGCAGTACATGGTCACGGCCGACGGTGCGCACATCAAGTGGTCCGGCACCGCCTGGGCCACGACCACCGCTGGCACGCTCATGCCCCAGGGCCTGACCGTCGAGGGCGAGAGCGACGAGGAGAATCCCGAGGCGCAGCCCCAGGATGCCGAGCCGCCGCAGGACGCCGAGCAGCAAGAGCAGCCCGCCCAGTGACACGTGTCACCGACGAAAGGCAGTAGTCAATGGACATGGGAGCAGGCCGCGACCAGGTGACCCTGGCGGCAGAACGGAGCCGGGGCACCAGCGACCTCTTTGTCATCGAGGGCCTGGTCCTGTTCGAGTGGTTCGATGAGTTCGGCCGCAAGTTCCACGAGTGCGAGCAGTCGAACCTCATCACCACCACGGGCGACAACTGGTACGTCGGGCGGGCTGCGCTGACCTCTGGCCAGCCCGCTGCGGCGACCGGGATGAAGTTGGGTACCGGCGCCACGGCGGTCGCCAAGACGGGCGCAGGAGCCGCCCTGGCGACGTATCTGGCCGGTTCCAACAAGGCGTTCGATGCCACCTTCCCGTCGGTCGCGGCGAACGTCGCCACCTTCAAGCGGACCTACGTGGCGGGTGAGGCGACGACGGCGTCCAACATCACCGAGGCGGTCATCGTCAACGACACCATCGGCACCGACGCCACCTCGGCGGCGGGCAACACCATCAGTCGTGTCCTGCTGGCCAGCCCAGCGCCCAAGGCGGCGGGCGACTCCCTCACCGTCACCTGGACCCACACCTTCACGGGGGCCTAGCCGAGCCCCCTCCCGAGAGGGGGTAGACATGGCGCTCACCAGACGCAACTGGGTCGCCCGTGGGTTCCTCAAGGGTGCTTCCACGAACGTGCTCACCCTTGCGGCCAGCACGGTCGGAACCGACTACCCGCAGCCAGGCGACAAACTGCTGGTCGGGGTCGTTGTGGACAACCTGACCGCCAGCACCCCGAGCCTGGTATCGCTCACGCACAGCGGCGGCACCACCGGTTCCATCGGCAACATGACCAACTACCGGTCGATGACCGACTCGTCGGCGACGGCCGGGGCCTCGGTCATCGTCTCCACCGCCACCTGTGACGTGCTGACGGCGTTCGGGGCGAACTCCGCTCTTTACATCAACCTGTCGGCGTCGGTGACGGCCAAGGCAGTCATGGCGCTTGCGTTCACCGAGGTGGACCACTTCGACTGGCTCGGCCCCAGCGCGACCAACACCGGGGTGGCCGGAAACTCTAGCGCCCTGTCGGTTGCCTGCTGGGGCGTTCCGAACGTCACGCCGCCAGGCAACTACAGCGGCCAGGACCTGGGCACCATCGGCACCACGGGCGGTAGCGCCACCACCAACGTGACGATGGGGATGCGCGGAGCCGACCAGTTCGGTGCGCAGGCGTCGTTCACGCCTGCCGGACCGGGGTTCGGCGTCAACATCTACGGGCTGCCGGTGGCGGTCGCGCAGGCGGCGTACCAGTTCTTTGACGACGGCACCGAGGCCGGAAGTGTCGCGCTAGCCGCTCAGGACGCCCCGTTCACCGTGGACCTGTCTGATGGCTAACCAGAACCTGCAACTGCGGTTCCGGTTGCAGAACACCGCTGCCGGGTCACCGGCCGTCACCGACGACTGGCAGTTGCAGTGGGAGAAGAACGCCAGCGGCACCTGGGCCAACGTCACGGCGAGCGCTCAACTGTTGGACACCTACCCGGTCTCGAACTACTCCCAGTCGGCGGGGATCGCGGCTGACGGTACCCAGGCGGTGGCGCAGTCGTTCATCGGCAACGGTGGGGTCCTGAAAGAAGCCGGTTTCTGGCTGAGCAAGTCGAGCAGCCCGACCGGCACCGTCTCGGCGTACCTCTGGGCGCACGACGGGGGCACGTTCGGCGGCACCGGCAAGCCCACCGGCACGCCCCTGGCGACCTCGACCAACAGTTTCACCAACACCACCCTCGCTGGCGCGCGCATGGCGTTCACCTTCGCCGGGTACACGCTGGCGGCTGGCACCCCGTACTTCATCGGCGTCAAGTCCACCAACACGCAAGCCTCCGGCTCGGTCCTGGTCTACACCGACTCGTCCACACCGACCCACCCCGGCAGCGAGGCCGCCTTCCCCACAGTGACCTCGCTCTGGCAGGTCAACGTGGGCTTCGCTCTCTGCTTTGAGGTCTTGGCTATCTTCCCGCCGAACACCGTCGCGCCCTACGACTCGCCGAGTCTGACCGGCACGGGGCCGACGACCAGCCGACTCACCGGAGGGTCCGGCACCTTCGTTGCGGGTGAGGTCTGCGAGGACGGCGCTCTCAACGACTTCTCGTGGAGCGGCAACAACTACACTGAGGTGCTCTACTCGATCACCCTGCTGGGCGACGACCTGGTCAACGGCGACACGCTGCGGTTCCGGATCGTCCGCAATGCGGCTGCCACCCTGACCTACACCGCCGTCCCGACGCTGACGATCAGCAAGGGCGCCCCAGCCTGGCGCGAGAACCCGGCCGACACCGCGAGTGGCTCGGACTCGGCGGTCCCGGTTCAGGACTTCCTGCGCGTCCCCGCCGACACCGCTGCCGGTAGTGACTCGGCGACCCGGGCCTTCGCCTTCACCTACGACTTAGCCGACACCGCAGCGGGATCGGACTCGGCCACGGCGGTGCTGTCCCAGGCCGCGAACATCGTTGCCACCCCGGCCGATACGGCGACCGGTTCGGACTCGGTCACCAACCCCCAGACGATGGTCCGGACCCCGGCTGACACTGCCGCTGGGGCCGACTCGGTCAGTGTCATCAGCCTCGATGACCGCACGCCTGCCGACACCGCTGCTGGCTCGGACTCGGCGGTCACTGGCCCGGACGGCCGAGTCCGAGTCGCCGCCGACGGAGCCACCGGTACCGACGACGCGACCTTCGACTTCGTCGGTGGCGCGCAGAACGTGGTCGCCACTCCGGCCGACCTGGCCGGTGGGACCGACGCGCTGACCCTGGACCGGGGCGCGAACCTGGCTGACAGCGCTGCCGGTTCCGACGCGGTCACCACGCTGTCCCTCGATGACCGCACCCCCGCCGACGCCGCCGCTGGTTCCGACCAGGCCCTCACGGCCAAGGACATGCCGCGTAGCGCGGCCGACACGGCAGCCGGGAGCGATGCCGGTTCGATGATCGCGGTCCGGGACCGCCCGGTCGCCGACACCGCTGCTGGCTCGGACAACGTCTCGGTCAGCCAGGCTGGGGCGGTCACCGTCTCCGCCGATGACACGGCGGTCGGCTCGGACACGGTGACGGTCCTGGCCACCCGCGACCGGACGGCCGACGACACCGCAGTCGGGACAGATAGCGCGACCGGAGACCGGATCGGCTTCATCTTCGCCACCCCCACCGACACCGCTGCCGGGTCCGAGGCGGTGACGGTCCTCAGCGACCGCCCCCGAGCCGCCAACGACTCGGCAGCGGGCTCCGATACCGCCTCGATCCTGGTGACACGTGTCACGAACCCTGCCGACACCGCAGCCGGTGCCGACTCCCTTGCCGTGCAGTGGGATCGGCTGCGCCTGCCCGCCGACTCGGCGATGGGTACCGAGATGCTGCTCGGCGACCGCAGCGTCCTCATTGCTGACCTGGCTGGCGGCGCCGACTCCGCCAGCCAGGTCGCCGTCGTGGTCCGCAGCGCGGCCGACACCGCCGACGGGACGGACAGCGTGACGTTGCAGCGGGCCGGAGCAGGCTCGACCTCGGCCAGCGACAGCGCGGGTGGTTCCGACGACGTGACCGTGGACACGGTCAAGGGCCGTACCGGCGCCGACACGGCAGCGGGAAGCGACGCGGTCACCAAGACATGGGCCTATGGCTCTACGCCCGCTGACGTGGCTACGGCGCAGGATGTGGGGGCCTTTGTCTGGGCTGCCGCCCGTCCCTGCGCCGATGTGGCCGCAGGCGCCGATGAGGTCGTCACCGTCTACGACCGGGTCCGGGGCCTATCCGACAGCGCTGCTGGGCAGGACGATGTCCTCAGCGACCTTCGCCCTCCGGTGGACTACGTGGTGCTCATCGAGGACATCGCCGTTGGCACCGACCAGGCAATCGCTCTGATCCACGTAGGAGAACTGATGGACAACTACTGCTGGCCGGTGGACTACGCCTGCTGCCCCGGATTCGACTCCTACGACAACGCGACCAAACTCCGCTCCATCGCCCTGGCCGGGGCGACGCTGCGGATGCTGACCGCCTACCGAGTGGGCGGCTGCCCGATCACGGTGCGCCCGTGCCGGAGGGTCTGCCAGGACGGCTACAGCCCCTACGGGACCAGCGCGTTCTCTCCGCAGAACTGGTCGGGCACCTGGTTCAACTGCACCTGCTCCGGGGACACCTGCGGCTGCGGGGCGCTGTGCCAACTGGAACTGCCGCGCCCGGTCGGGACCGTGGACGCGGTCAAGGTGAACGGCATCCTGCTCGACCCCGGCTCCTACCGGGTCGATGACGGCAAGTGGCTGGTGCGCACCGACGGTGACTGCTGGCCCGGCTGTCAGGACCTGTCCAAGCCGGACACCGAACTCGGCACCTTCTCGGTCACCTATCTCAATGCGATCCCGGTGGACCACCTCGGCATGTACGCGGCCGGGGTGCTGGCCTGCGAGTACGCCAAGGCGTGCGCCGGAGTGAAGTGTCGCCTGCCCTCCGGGGTCACCAGCATCACCCGGCAGGGCATCTCGATGGAGGTGGCGGCGGGCCTGTTCCCCAACGGCCTGACCGGCATCAACGAGGTGGACGTGTGGGTGCAGATGTACAACCCCCATGCGCTGACCACCGGGCCGACGGTGTGGACACCGAACCAGGGTGGCCGGGCTCGGACCACCACGTCGCTACCCGCCTTCTAGTGACACGTGTCACCGCCACTGTCATGCTCGCCGTAGCGGCCTGGTCCGGCTGCATCGCCTAGTCAAAGGAACCGCCATGTCCATCCAGCCCCTCGGCTCAATCGTTGCGACGCCAGCGGTTCCGCCCGACCTGAGCCAACTGTCCGACATCGCCACGGTCGTGGACTCCAACGACCCACACCTGCTGCACGGCGGCTCCTACGACTCCTCGATGCTGTGCACGGGCGGCGTCGTCGTCAGCGGCACCGACCCCTGCACTCACCAGGACATGCAGCGCGGCATCCCCACCAGCGGCGCGGTGACCGGCTACCCGGCGACCATCCTGACCGGCGCCGGGTGCTTCGGTCCGCAGGACCTGACCGCTCTACAGGCCGATGCGCTGCGCAACAGCGACGTGCGCACCAACCGGCTGATTCAGGACAACATCGTCGGCATCATCCCCCGGGCCTCCTTCAACAGCCGGGTCGCGGCCAAGAAGTACGGGGCGATGGGCGACGCCGAGGCGGTGGCTCGCTGCGAGTACTACGGGCGTCCGGTCATCCACGTGCACCCGCGCCTGGCCGACCCGTGGATGGGCCACCAGATCATCCGGGTGGGGCGCCATCTTGAGACCGTGGCCGGGGCGTACATCTCGCTGAACTGCAACCTGGCCGACACCGAGATCGCCATTACCGGCGCGCTGACCATCTACAAGGGACCGAACCGGGTGCTCCCGGTGCTCAAGAGCCACCACGCCGTCAGCGGGCTTCCGCTGAACCAGTGGTTCGTCCCGGTGCAGACCTCAGTGACGGTGTTCAACGACTGCAACTTCGCGGTCCTGCTCACGGGGGTCTAGTGGCCTACACCGAGGACACCCGGGTCTGGCCGATGCTGCTGGACCTGGCTTCCTGCGTGTGCGCCGAGTTCAACAAGGCCGGGCTGCCGGAGTTCTGCTTCTGCGGGATCGTCCCGGGCCTGGTGGCCTTCGACTTCTGCGGCGAGAACTGCGAGGACGGCGCCTGCGGCGGGATGGCCTGGGTGTCACCACGGCTCATCACTCCCTCGGCCGAGAGCGGCGCCATCGGTCTGGCACCCCGGCGCTGCCAGACGCCGATGCTCGACGTGGGCTTCGAGGCCGGTGCGGTGCGGTGTGCACCGATGCCGGACTCCGACGGCACCCCTCCCTCGATGGCCGTGCAGTTGGAGGCGGCGCGCTTGCAGATGGCCGACATGGCTGCCATCGAGCGGGCGCTCCTGTGCTGCTTCTCGGAGTCCCCGATACTGGACACCTGGGTCAGCATCGGGCCGGACGGGGGCTGTCTCGGCGGCGTCTGGGCCGCCAGTTACCCGGTGCTCTGATGGCGTCGTCGGCCGACGAGGTGTTCATCGTCAACTCCATCGGGATCGCCGCGATGATGGGGCCGAGCGGGGACGTGGGCCGGTGGATGGGGCGCAAGAGCCAGGAGATCACCCTGCGCGCCCGGCGCTACGTCGGGCACCGGACCGGGTCCTTGGGCGCCTCGATCCACACCACCGGGCTGAAACACAACCTGCCCACCCAGTGCTCGTTCGAGGTCAGCGCCGGAGCCTTCAATGACGAGGGCGAGAACTACGCGCTGTTCCACCACGAGGGCACCAAGACACCGATCAAGTCCAGGCGAGCGCCGTACATGGCGATGGACAAGAAGGGGAACATGCGCCTGGTGAAACCGGCCATGCGAGTCCGCCCGGCGCCGTACTCCTGGTACGCCGAGCCGACCATGCGCAAGTCGGTCCGGGGTCGGCGGGCCAACCGCTTCCTGCGTAACGCGCTGACCCGCTCGCTGCGCAAGGAAGTTCCGATGGGTGCGTGACACGTGTCACCAAAGGGGCAGGGTGATGTTCCGAAACCGCTCGGTGGTCGAGATCATGGTGTTGACCTTCACCGTCATCGTCGCCTTCTCACTGCTCGCCCTCGGGGCGACCATCGCGCTGGTGGAAATCCGTAACCCGGCTACCGACACCAGCGCGGCGGTGCAGTCGCTGACCTCGATCCTCTCCGGCATCGTCGGAGCTTTGCTGGGGCTGCTGGCCGGACGAGCGGAAGGTCTGGCAGCACTGAGTGTTCGCCCGGAGGAGGGTGAGTGAAGGCCAGCACGGTCATCTACACGCTGACGGCGTGCGGCGCCGCATCAGCGCTGATGGTCGGCGCCGCCTATGCCACACAGGACGGCACGGCGGTTCCGGCGCCGTCCCCGACCACGGCCACCGTGTCCACCCCGGTGCCCTCTCCGGCGCCGTCGGTAGTCACCCTGACGGCGGTCATCCCCGGACCGATGGGACCGCAGGGTGTGCCCGGACGGGACGGCGCAGACGGCCTGCCGGGCGCGGCGGGGGATGACGGCGTCAATGGTCGGAATGGTACGAATGGACTTCCGGGAGCGCGAGGACTATCGGGGTCCTCGGGAGCCCCGGGACCGGCCGGTGAAGGCGTGCCCGGCCCGCCCGGTCCGCCTGGTCCCACGGGCGGACCGGGTCCGGCCAGTACGGTGCCCGGTCCGCCTGGGCCTACCGGCCCTGCCGGACCACCCGGACCCGCAGGAGACACAGGTCCGAGCGGTCCTACCGGACAGCCAGGTCCGTCCGGCCCGCCTGGTCCGGCAAGCACCGAGATGGCTTGCCCTCCCGGCTTCCTTGCAGAACCTCTGACGCTAAACGCTCCGGGCGGTCAGGTCACCATGTTTGTTTGCCTGGGGCAGTGACGGCGGGGCCGTAGTCTGCTCGCACCACCTTGTGGAGAGGAAGCGCATGAAGTCGTTTAGCACCGCCGCCAAGGCAGCGGGGCACCAGAAGGACCTTCCGATCATGGAGGACGTGGAGTTCGAGCACGACGAGCGAACGGTCAAGGCGTTCTCCCCCACCGGCCCGCAGTTGGCCCTGTTCCTGGCCGCCTGGGGGGACACCGCCGAGGAGTCGCACCGGATGGTGGACACCATCAACTTCTTCTCGTCACGGTTCTCGCGCGAGGACGCCTCCTACTTCCGGCGACGGCTCAATGACCCGGACGACGCCTTCGACTTCGAGGCCATGAGCGACATCCTGGTCTGGCTGATCGAGGAGTGGTCCGGCCGCCCTACTACCTCGCCGTCCGACTCGTCCAGGTGGCCGCAGCCAACTGGGAGCGTATCGACGGCGGGGCCGCAGGACGCGGCGTTGACCCCATCGGCCTTCGGCTTGACCGGTTCCTGAACCTGGTCTGGGACTGGGCGCTGGAACGAGTGGCCGACCCGGAGAAGTGGCGGACCGAGATGGAGCAGCCACCACCGGTCCCGGTCGGCGCCGAGCCGCGCGCTCCCAGCCAGCGTGAGGTGGAGATCGAGGCCAACTCGTTCGTCGCGTTCTTCGACCAGTACCAGAGGGGTGTCGGGTGAGGAAGTTCGTCACCGGGGAGCACCACGAGCCGCGCATCCACCAGGCCAGCGTGACCTTCGAGCACGACGAGGAGACGGTGACCGCGTTTCCGCCGACCCCGGCCCAGTTCGCCATGTACCGCTCGGCCGTGGAGGCCGTGGATGGCGACATCAACCAGGTCGCCGACATCGTCAACTTCTTCTTCGCGCTGTTCGAGCAGGAGGACCGCGACTACTTCCGGGGCAGGTTGTTCGACCCGGACGACCCGTTCGACCTGGGTGGCGACGGTGGCATGGTGGACCTCATCGCCACGCTGCTGGCGACGTGGCTGACGCAGGACACTCCCGCGCAGGACGAGGCACTGTCACACTGAGCGCCAGTGACACGTGTCACGGCTCGCTGTCCGACTCATCGGAGGTAGCCCATGCC
>Ga0207648_10002935_pt1 | contig 18047 bp, 13 predicted proteins | sample KBSMisM32_FD_184310 | JGI IMG/M metagenome (GOLD analysis project Ga0207648, IMG submission 184310) | Miscanthus rhizosphere microbial communities from Kellogg Biological Station, Michigan, USA - KBS Miscanthus M3-2 (SPAdes) (version 2) | ecosystem: Host-associated > Plants > Roots >...
GTTCGTTGTTTACTCCCGTATCGGCTCATAATAAAATACTGCTGCACCTGAGTTTAGCAATTTTGTTTTAATGAGTTTCAACATAATCCTGCCTTTTATTTGGTCAAACAGCAGCAGCCCTTTCCCTTCGATGACCGGATGAATACAAATCTGAAATTCGTCAATAAGGTTACTGTTTAAAAGTTGAATAATCAAACTCCGGCTTCCAACAAGAATATCTTTCCCTGCCTGTTGTTTGAGTTCCAAAATCTCTTCGTCAGGCCTTCTTTTTGCAAGTGCTGCGCTATTCCAGCCTGTGTCTTTTAGTGTATTGGAAAAAACAAGTTTTTGAATTTTATCTATTGAAACTGCGAAGTCGTCCATTGATTTTTTACCTGAGGGACTTTGCAGGAGTGTTTGCCAAAATTGCATGAGTTGATAGGTTGTTCGTCCATATAAAATAACTCCTGCATTATCTACCAGTTCAGAATAATGCCGATGTAGTTCTTCATCAGCAACAATTCCTGCCGTATGGTCGCAAACACCGTCAAGTGTCATATTGAATGCTGCAATTATCTTTTTCATACTTTTCATTTTATGTCAGCATTGTCTGTCGTTTTGCTTTGTATAGTTGTCCTTTATAATGACCGCTAACGTTAGGGCTGTCTGCTGTGCTGATTCCCGATAGCTATCTGGACCGTGTTACTTGAGTTCGGTACTGTTGCTGAGTAAAGATAAAAAGCTGATGGTATATTCCAACGATAAAACTGTTGTAAAAACAACAGGCCTGGTGAAACTAAAAGATCGAGTGTGTAATGGGAAATCAAAGTCGATCCCGATAAAAGATTGGAGTCCCAGCACAAAGGGCCATTGTATGGTTTTAAACAGTGTGCATATGCACGTTAGGAGATGCAATTTACCATAGCGCCTGGCACTCCGTGCTGAACTGAGAAAAACAAGGATTTTCCCGGGGAAATAGGGAAGGAAATGTAAAATGTAAAAGGGTGAGGTCGATAGTGTGGTAAGTTTATAGGTAACGAGGAGATGACCTGCAATGTACAACGAGAAAAAGGAATGAGGAGTGGGATATAGAATGTAAAATGAGAAGTTTAAAGAATCTTTAAAATGACAAACGCCTACCTCATACTTCGAAAATGTAAAAGCCGCTGACTACAGAGTTCAGCGGCTCGTGGTTTTAGATCTTATGAAGGTTTATTAACGACCCGACAATTCATAAAATCTGAAATCATTAATAACCCTGGTGATATTTACTTTTTCGCACATTTTGGTCCCTGGTTTGTTGCTCCAGTGCAATTCGAAGAATTTGTACAATTACCGTTATTCGTTGAATTCACACAGGAACTGTTTGAACAATCGCCCGTATTAATTGAATATACTGCACCCGATCCACCTCTTATTGAACCGAATCCACCCGTCATCTGACCGTCACCCGTACTCGAAATCCTGGAAACAATGTCCTTTATCGATTTTGACATAAATAAAAATTTAAAAGTATTGATATTTCAATTTGATTTACATAATATTACAAGTGGCCGTATTTGAACATTTGCCCTGATTTGTTGTGTTACCACAGCTCGTTGAATTTGTACACGTCCTGTTAGTGCCCTCACAGGAGAAATCGTTCTGGCATTTGTCGTTTATGGAATCCAGAGCAGCAAATCCGCCCCTGATTGAACCAAATCCTCCGCTCATTCCGCCATTTGATGAGATTTCAATTCTTTTTATTAAATCGCTTATGTTCTTTTTCATAAAAATCAGTGTTTAATTAAGTTTTAAAATACAGAAGGCTCAGGGTCTACATTATGTTGCAAAGCCCTGTGTTATGACAACCAGTGTTGGTGGTGTCGCCGCATAAACCGGAATTGGTGCAGCCAGGATTGTTCGTATTGTCGCAACTGGTCGGATTGGTGCACTTGGAATTCACAGCAAGTATACCGAAGCCTCCTTTAATTGACCCGAATCCTCCCGAAAGCAAGCTGCCCTTCGCTTGCAGTTTTTCGACAAGGTGTGCTAATTTTTTTCGTTGTTTGCTCATATGTTTGAAGTTTGATGACTAAAACGGCTCCGCCTGGATATGATGAACAGTTCATCATCATACCGAAAATCAATAAACATTCATTAATTAAATTTTATTTATACCATCCGATCATCAGCAATCCCGTTTCGTGTCACCCGGAACGATATAAAAAAAGCAATCCAAAATGTCAGCAAGGACAATTGAAAATGCACCTGGCGAAATATGTAGAATGGTTAAAGGAAGATTTTTAGAATGGAAAGAAACTGAAATGGATAAAACTATTTTTTGTTTCTGCTACTACCTGTGAGCTATAGACTAAAGATATGGTTTTTTTTTACGTTACCAAAAATTACAGTGTTTTTTTATTGACAAAACGAAGGTATATTCTATTATTTAATCCGTGCTCACTTTACCATTGAGTACATCAATTGCAAACTGCACGGTCGACGAGCCTGAGAACAATTTTTCTTTTATTTTTTTTGTTACTTCATTATCTCCAACAGCATCTATTAAGGTTTTTTCTAAAAAATGATAGTCGGTTAATATTACCTGCTCCGATAGTATTGTTTGCAGCCATTTCCACATGGATCTCCCTCCCAATTCTTTTTCCACTGCTAATAAGATAAGGGGTGTGTAATAATACAAATACAACTCACGATCGCCATAATCTGAAATACTCCTAACCTGGTCAAAGGGAACCGCCGTGAAATCAGAAAGCGCATTGATCTTCGTTGCAATGACCTGCCTGTAGATGCTATCAGAAATAAGTTCTCTCGTTAATTTAAGAGATAGAAATTCTGTGAATCCTTCTGTCAACGCCGGTCCCAAGATTGTATTGGGACTGAGCACCGAGCCAAAGTAAAAATGTCCCAGTTCGTGCGCAATATAGGTCCTGAAGATATCACCCGACTTATCATCGAAAAATCGTTTGAATCCTAACCCTCGCGGTCCAACCCGGAAAATTGTCGGAAAAGCTGCAAACAAAAATCCATTCTTATTCGATGTTGGTGTAGTCTCGAGAAAGACAGTTTTAACACTATACGGGATCAGCAAATTGCGCTCGTAAAACTTTTTATACAATTCAACCTGCTGAGTAAACCGGTTTCGCTGTAATTCATCAAGGCCAGAATTCAGAATATAGGTGTTCTCACCTTTAAAGAATCTGTAGTTCCCGCAATAAAGGGCCACCTCAGCAGGGTAGTCGCATTTGAATACAGCGCTGCTTTTGTAAACAGGTTCACACCCGTTAACATACATTGTGCTGCAGTCCTTACACGTAACTGTAAGGTTATATTTTAGTTCCTCATAACTTTTTTGCCTCTTTAAATCAAATATCACCGGGTACCATCCGCTTTGATGTCCATCGGCACGGATCGAATAGCCATTGAATGCAATATTGCCGCGCCAATCTTCTACAGGCAATTCATGTAATGTATCTTTCATAACAGGAAACATTCCTACATAACGAATTTTTATGCTATGGGGAAGCGGACTTTTTTTGCCGCCTGCGGTAAAATAATATGCGATTGTTTCCCCCGTTGACATCGTGTCGGTGCGATCCCGGTCGAAGTAAAGCAAATTGCCTGTTGATACGTCTTTAAAATAGCGGATATTCATTCCTGCATTCAGCCTTAGTACATATTCTTCTACCCGTGGAATATTACTGAGCATTAAATCGCATTCGATAGTACCATTTGTGATGGAAATATTTACGCTGCCTTTTAACAACGGAACGTTATCCTGGGCAAACAGTTGAACTGATAACCTCATAAATAGTAAACCCCAAAAAACGGAGCGTAAAAATATCCGGATCATCGCGCGAAAAATAAATTACGATTGTAAAATAGGTACAACTTTGAAAATTAAAAGTTAACCTGTTTTCTTAGTAACGATAGAACCCCACTTTCCTGCGTCGCAATTTTGACGGTTACAAACTCGCCTATCGCAGGCCACTCCGAGATGATTTCTTTATCCCGCTGAGCCATCGTCAGCTGAAGTCCATCACTACCCCTCCCGTTTGTAACATTTCTTAATTCAAAACCCGGAACACGCTTTGTTTTCGAATATAAATCGAGAGATGCATTCTTCATACCCGATATCTCCGTACTATATTCGGTTTGAACGGTCAACATTGCCGGGGTCCCGGGAGACTTTGGTAATTCTACTGATAGCACCCTTCCCTGAAGCGTAACGATATTTGGAATCTTAAGCCTGTTGATTAACAGTATGCCGCAAACGAGTAACAGCAATACTATTGAATTGCCAAACAAAATAATATGGCGCGGAGGATTATCAAGGATCTCCTGAACTTCCTTACTCCGCATTTCATAAATCGATCCCGGCATGTTTTAGTCTCCTAATTCTAACTGATTCTTCACTAATTCAAAATAATGTCCCCGTACTTTTACAAGATCATGGTGACGGCCCATTTCCACGATCTTGCCCTGGTGTAAAACTATGACCTGATCAGCATTCTTCACGGTACTTAACCTGTGTGCAATAATAACGACCGTCTTTCCTTTAAAAAAATCATTAAGATTATCCATTATAATCCGTTCATTATTTGCATCAAGACTACTTGTCGCTTCGTCAAAAAACAGGTATTCCGGATCCTTATACACCGCACGTGCTATTAAAATCCTTTGCCGCTGCCCCCCGCTTATACCTACACCCGAACTCCCGATCTTTGTTGTATATCCTAACGGTAATCCATCAACGAATTCTTTGAGATTTGATACATTCATTGCTCTGGTCATTTTGCATTCATCTATTTCTTTACCATCCAATGCTATGTTCCCCGCAATTGTGTCATAGAAAATATACCCGTCCTGCATCACTGTTCCGCAATACGACCGCCAGATTTTTGGAGAAACAGAAGCGAGACTCTGCTCCCCGATATGAATGGTACCTTTTACGGGCGGATAAAAATTCAACAGCAGTTTCATCAGTGTCGTTTTCCCGCTTCCACTGGTACCAACGATCGCAGTGACCCTTCCTCTTGGAATTGTCAAGTTGATACTCTTAAGGACAAATGGCGAATTAGGACCTTCGTATTGAAACGACAGGTCACGAATAAAAATATCATCGTGCAAACTACCGGGATCAGTGATGGTGGTGGCTACAATTTCATCTTCTTCATTCTTCTTTAAATGAATTTCCTGGAGCCTTGCTATACTGAGGCGTGCGTCCTGCCCGGTTTTTATTAAACTTACAAGCTGATCCAGAGGCCCGTTGGTTTGCCCGATTATGTAAGATATACTTAACATTCCACCGAGCGTCAGATGACCATTGATCGTTTCACGGGCGGCGATATACGAAATGATTATGTTCTTGAGGTGTGTAAAAAACATAAATCCAACGTGCTGGTATTGTTCAAGCGCCAAACTCTTAATGTTCAACCTGAATGTTGTCACCTGTAATTTTTCCCATTCCCAGCGCTTGAATGTCTCACTTCCGTTCAATTTGATCTCCTGCATCCCGTTAATCATTTCGACCAGCTTATCCTGGTTTTCACTGCCGATGGAGAATCTTTTATAGTCAAGCTGCTTACGCCTGTTCTGGAACAGAAATATCCAAACCAGCCCGAAGATACTCATGGCCAAAAACACCAACAGAACAAGCCAATTGTAATATACCAGCGCAAAGATGAAAGTTAAGATGTTGATAACTGAAAAAACCGAATTGATAGATTCGCCGGTGAGAAAGTTTTCAATACGATGATGATCATTTATACGCTGTGAAATGTCTCCCACTGCCCTGGTATCGAAATATCTAATAGGTAATTTCAGCAGTTTAATTAAGAAGTCGGAAATTATATTGAGACTTACCCTTGCATTAATGTGCAGCAGCAACCAGCTTCGTACAATATCAATGACGGTATTTCCAAAAAACAAAAATACCTGAGACGCAAGCATGAGTAAAACCAACGAGGTATTCCCGGCACTTACTCCTTTATCGATTAATATTTGCGTAAGAACAGGAAAGGTTAATGTAATTATACTTGCCGCGATCATGCCGATAACTAGCTGAGCAAGCATCTTCTTATACGGCCTGATATATTGATACAGAAAGCCAATATTTAATTTATTTCTTACAGGAAGGGGTTGTTTAAAAAATGCCGGCATGGGCTCAAGAAATAGTACAGTTCCTTTTCCACCTTTTCCCGAAATCCATAATTTATCAAATGTTTCCCTGTCAATCCTGACAATTCCGTGAGCAGGGTCACCGATGATAAATTTTTTTTCACCCCGCGAAAACAACGAACGTTTTACAGCATACAAAACAACAAAGTGATTCTGATTCCAATGTAAGATGCAGGGTAGTGGCGCATCATCGCTAATAATATTCTCATCAACAAAAGCCATCAGCGTTCTGAACCCGATTTTTTCCGCAGCATCATTTATACTCAGCAAGCTGACACCTTCTTTAGTCAGATAGCATTGTTCCCGTAAAAATTCAAACGAATAGTGCTTCCCAAAATGGGCTGCTACCATTTTTAAGCAGGCCGGGCCACAGTCAATAGAATCATATTGCTTTTGAAAATAGAACTTACCCATGTTCAGCGAGAATTTCGAAAAACCTGTTTTTAACCAACTGCAGTTTTTTGTTCTCGTCAAAATCGTTTACGCAATAATCACGGCCCTCATGTTCAATAGCCTGCTGGGAACAACCTCCACCACACATGGGTAGTATTGTACATTCAAGACACGGCTTATTTTTGAATTTACTGCTGAGTCTTTTCTCATATTTTTCATTCCAGATTATTGATCCATTGCCTGTCAGTAACCCTTCACTGTTCAGGGTTGTGAAATCCCGCGCGGTACATTTAAATGCCTCCCCGTTATAATTTAACGTCGCATGATACCGGTGATCACCATAGCAGGAGTTGAGAACTGTATTCATTGTTCCGCTTGACACGTTAAATCCCATTTCCCGGAAATAATTCCTTTCGTCATTTATTTCATCATCAATGTCTTCACCCACCTGCCAAACCTTATGTAGATCAAAAACCAGAAATTTTTTTGTTTCGGGATCAAGATGCAGGAAATCTCCCGGGATCTGACGGATGCCGGGTAAGGTCTCCAAAGAAATATTGATACGAATGCTAACGGTGATTTTATTTTGAGCGAGCGTAATGATGTTCGATACAATTGCATCGTAAGATCCCCTGCCTTCACTAATAAAGCGGACCTTATCGTGCCGCTCCCTGGCTCCGTCAAGCGTTATCTGAAAGAAACTGAGCCCATATCCCAACGCGTGTTGAATGACTTTTGAATTTACGAGCAGCCCGTTGGTTGTAATTGATGAATGAAAGATTACACCACGATCCCGGGCAAGATTGTATGAAAATTCCAGCAAGGGCACAATGACCCTCTCAAAGTAAAGCAAAGGCTCTCCGCCAAACCAGCCGAGTGTGAATTCTTTTAAGTTTGTCTGCTGGTTAAAAATCCCGGCGATAAAGGATTTAGTATTGTTAACAGTCTGTTCATCCATTTTTGAATCTTTGATATGGGTTTCATAACAATACCAACATTTGAAATTGCAATTCATTGTCGGGTTAATATGCAGTTCAAATTTGGTGTCGTCATTGTCTATCTTCCTGGAAATTTCTTTAACAGCCTCCACTTCGTCAAAGCCATTGTCCACCAGAAAGCCCTTTCCACAGAGGGTATCAAAGAACTCCTGATGAACCTGTTTTAATTCATCAAAATCACCGGTCTTTTTTGAGGCATCATACATATCATATAGCATTTCCTCCAGGATGATGTATTCGTCAGAGAAACTGTTATAACCAATCTGGTGAGAATCATAAGGAAAGAAAAGATTGAACTGACTCGCTTTCTTTTTCATGTGTTTAGTTTTAATGGTTCTTTATACTTAATTACAATAGCACTTTTAAATTCTGCATCAATTATTTATTTAAACTATGCAGTACCGTTTTAATTTAACCGCCCTTTTTCTGCACGATTTTCAGCATGAGAATTGCCCCGTTTCATTTTGGTTTCCCCGAACGTATACCGAATGTCGAAACTGAGACGTCTTGAATTATTATTCAGGAAAGAGTTTCTCTGGAGATTGTTGATGAACTCCGTCCAATAAACATTTCTTGTTTTAAATATGTCACGTACCGAAAATGTAAACTGCAGGGGTTTTTTGGGTAATGCATACCGAAGGGAACAATCGAGGTAGTAATATTTTTTATCTTTCGCAATACCGGCCAGATAAGGAAACTGATAAGTAAAGGTGATCCCTGCTGCCAGCGATTTGCTCTTATTTATAAATACTTTGTTCACTGACCGAAGATCAGCTCCCCAACCTGCAACATCGGATTTGGTGGCTGATAACCCGGAGTGCGTATCACTGTAATACAATGAAAATTCATTACTTGATTGAATATTTTTTACCCGGTTAAAAGTTAAGCCCGAAGAGAACCCTGCCTGGTTACTGTTCAGGTAATTGAAAGGGAAATCTGCCTGGATGGTGGTGCTGTCATTTATTATAGTCAACGTTCCGATGCCTTTGTAGGTCCTGCTATAAAATAAGGTGGCATAGAAATAGTCCTTATAGCTGTAGCCAAGTTCAACGTTGTTGGAAAAATATGGATTTAAGTATGGGTTTCCTTCTTCGTACGTAAAGTAATTACTATAAATCCGAAATGGATTAAGTGATGAGAATTGCGGTCTATTATACCTTCTTCCGTAATTTATTGTCAGCGTATGATTTTCTTGCGGACTATATTTAATATAAAGGGTAGGGAAAACGCTGAAATATTCCTTCTTAAAATTTCCATGAAGGCTCAAGGAAAACAAACTTGTCTGCGTCAGTTCTGAGCGCAAACCACCCTGCACTTCCAACTTTTCCGAAAATGAATGATTAAAACTGAAGAAGAATGCTTCGATTATTTCCTGTACTTTGAAACGATCCGATTTGCTGGAATCATTTTTCCAAACACCTGCAACCTTCTCAGAGAGATACGCATTTGTGCGATTTTCTATCACACTTAATTTCCCCCCATATTCCAATTTCCATTTCCCAATGGGTGATTCTACTGCAGCATTCAGCGTATACGCCTGCGCCGTTTGCCCGGACCAGGAGAATAAAGGAAGTTCAGACGTACTGGTTCCATCGCCAAAATATTTATTCGTGGTTACCGTATTACCGATATCGAACTCGTTGCGATAGTAGTCTGCATCGATATCAATTTTTTTCCCGGAGCTATCAAATTTGTGACTAAAATGCAAATTCAACGCCTGGTTCCTGTATGGTTTTTTTGCATCGGTAACAATATTCAGCAAAGAATCGGGCTTTGACAACAGGTCGGAAATTTCTGTCACAGTATTGGTGGTCGTATTGGGATGAGAAATCATGTGACTGAAAGACATTCCCATAGACGATTTAGCTGAAACAGGAAGCTCAAATCCAATTGTTCCGCTTACTACGTTCATAAACTCGGTTTGCTGATTGCGCTCCTTCCACATTTTATCGGGGTAAAAGATATCATTTGCATATTTTGATGTATTGGAGCCTTTACCGGCAAACGCAGTCGAGAATAACTGAAGCTTGTTTATGTTATAATTTAAACTCAGAACCAGCGCCGCTGAATTGGTACCCGCATATGTATAGGTAGGATTCAGCACCCCGTAGAATCCTTTTTTATTTACCCGTTTGGTAACAATATTTATAAGCCCGCTGTTGCCTACAGCTTCATAACGGGATGGTGGATTTGTAATGACTTCAATTCTTGCAATACTTTCAACGGGTATCGATTTCAAAAAGGTCGTCAGTTGCTGCCCGGTTAAATTGAGTAACCGGCCATCCAGCATTACACCGACTTTATCTTTGCCGACAATTGAAATATTTTCACCCTCCACCCTGAGTAAAGGTGTTTTATCCAATACTTCCATCGCATCCAAGGCTGATACATTCAAATTGTTTTCAACATTGAAAAGCAACCGATCAATTTTTCTTTCAATCAGCGGCTTCCTACTGACAACTGTGACCGGTTTCAGATCAGAGAGTTCAGGAAGCAGTATAATGGGAAGCTTCAACGAGCTTTGCAGAATTACTACCGTGTCTTGCTTTAGGAATCCAACCCGTGAAAATGTCAAATGATATTTTTCACCGGTTTTTAAATTATGAAATGCGAATCGTCCAAGACTGTCTGTTGCAGTTTTTAAAGAGACAACGTCACTGGAAATGGTGACCGTTATGTATTCTATTGGTTGGCTGTCTCTGGAATCACGAACCCGGCCCTCAAGAGATTGACCACACAGGCAGCATGGTGATAAAATAATAAAAACCAAAAGCGTAACCGTTGCCAGCCGATTGTTATAGCGATGAATAGTTATTAAAACGTATCTATCCTTTCGGTTACAACACTCTTCACTGACGCGAATCCGGTTTGAAAATAATAATCTCATGGGTATAAGTCTTGCGGGCAGTACAATTTCCTTTCATGGCCCGATACAAGCCAGAAAATGAATTCACGGACTCCCTTTAAATTGATCAGATAAACCTTGGTATTGTGCTACTAAGACCGCCTGGCTAACCCGGACAAGAAATGAGCTATCTTTTTTACTCCGGGTATATATGGTTAGAGGGGTAACTAAATGACTTTGTGAACAAGCTGAGCCAAGATAAATGAAAAAATTTTTGTTGCAAAAAAAAATCTTTGGTGAGTCCAGCATACTACAGGTTAAGTTGATTGACTTTAAGAGTATACTATTAGCTGCTTTATTATTTTTTCAAATTCGCTCATAAAGCGAAGTTGAGTTATACGTAACCGTTATACAAAAGGGCGAGCCATACGAAATTAAAACCGACCCCGATGAAACAAATACTGCCAGCGTGTAGAATGTAAAATGTAAAAGGAGAATCAGAAATGAAATTTGAATTAAAGACCCCGTAAGTGACGAGAAATCAAATCCGACGGGGGATCATAAAACAGTTGTGCATACCCAGAGCCTTTTTCCCTAACTTCTTAATGCGCGATTTTCAACCATTACCCTCTGACCGGCTGCGCAGTATCCGAGGTAACAGTATTTAGCTTCCAAATTGTTCCCGGGAAAATATTACCTGTTCGTCCTACAACGCTCAACGTATTCCGGTCATTAATAAGTAAAGCCAGGGATCCCGAGTTTGCCGTTCTTCCCCACGGTACATCTACCCAGTCCGCATATATCCTGTCGCCTTCAATTCTGCCACGCATTACGTTGGAATAGGTTTTAGCCGCATTTGATCCGAACCACCAGACCTCATTACGGATCTTCCGTATATAGTACACTCCGCCGTCATCACAGGTATATGTTCCTGAACTGATATCTTTATTGGCTGCAGCCGACGCTCTTCGCCTGATAGGTGGTCGTCCGCGTGTGTCCTGATGAGCATTGACACCTGCGCTGTTTCCTGTTTGCCTTTTGCAATAGTCCAATGCTGCATTCAAATCATTCTTAAATTGATTGTCTGTTCTGTAAGAATACGTATTCTTCTGGATGTAAGCGAAAAGATACATCTGCGCATTCCTGTAATCTGAGCTATTATGAATAGCTCATGCCTTTACTTAACAACTCAACGTCACTGTAAATCTGTGCAAACATGTCTGACAAAGGGGTCAATAGCATAAGTAAAACGCATGGAGCGATAAAGCGTTTCGTACAATGGTTTTAATGGTTTGAGTAATTATGGCTGCTACCTGATGACAGGTCGGATCACTATAACGGATATGTCTAACTGCCATTTGCCGCCTCCAAACGCGCCGGTTTTCTGGATTGCGTCAGGTTCGTTTTATTATCTATATGCAAAATCATCGTACCAAAATTTCTCGTACTGCCCCAGGGCACGTCCCGCCTAGACGGGCTGATGCTTAGTCGATGACATAACATAGCATCCTATAATTTGTACAAGCATTTCTGATTTGAAGAGCGGGAAAACTAAGGCGAACAGGGGTAGCTAATTATTTCGACAACATTTGAATTCTTGTCTTCTATTTTAGCCTGAACCTGGAAGACTATTTTTTAAATTCCTATCTTAGGTATCAAAACTTCCTAAACAACCACCTTAATGCCACAACAGCGCCAACTTGCTGCCATAATGTTTACAGATGTGGTTGGGTATACAAACATGATGCAGATTAGTGAGCAGCAGGCCGTGGCAGCAATTAAACATCATCGGTTGGTGCTGGAAAAACATGTCGCGGATTATAAAGGAAATGTCATTGCGTATTATGGAGACGGGAGCCTCTGCATTTTTTCCAGTGTAACCGAGGGTTTACGATGCGCCGTCCAGATTCAAAAAGATCTTTTAATGGAGCCGGCCGTTCCCCTTCGTATCGGATTTCATATCGGGGAAATCCTTTTTGACGAAGGCACCGTAATGGGTGATGCTGTGAACATCGCTTCGCGTATACAGGCTTTGGGCCAGCAGGGAAGCGTGCTTTTCTCAAAGGAGATATTCGACAAAATAAAAAACCACAATGAGTTTAAAGGATTGTTGCTGGGCCGGTTCCAATTAAAAAATGTTGCAGAGCCAATGGAGGTATACGCTCTTTGCAACGATGGATTAACAATACCGGATAAAGAACAAATGGCCGGAATGATCGTGGCGTCCACCCAAAATCAGGATGCCCCGCGCCGTCGGAAAGCTGCCGTTATAGTATCCGCGATTCTTTTATCGGTTATCGCTATGTTTATTATCTATCGTTCCGTCGTGCACAAAAAAGGATTTACAGGAACAGAAAAATCCATTGCAGTACTTCCCTTCAAAAATATCAGTAACGATAGCTTGCAGGAATATTTCAGCGACGGAATAACCGAGGACATCATAACCCAACTTTCTAAAATTGCCGACCTGAAAGTGATATCGAATACGTCAGTAATGCCCTATAAAAACGTGGCCAGAAATTTCAGGCAGATTGCCGAAGAGTTAAACGTAGCGACTATCCTGGAAGGCAGTGTAAGAAAAGAGGGAAACCAGGTGCGCATTACCGCTCAATTGATTGACGCCAACACCGATCAGCATATATGGGCCAATAATTATGACAGAAATATTGCTGAAGTATTTGCCATTCAAAGTGAAGTAGCACACCAGATTGCAAACGAAATGAATGCTAAACTAACGGAAGATGAAAATAAAAGAATAGAAAAAAAAGCCACAAACAATATCTCGGCCTATGAGGATTACCTGATGGCAAAAAGATCACAGGGCGATTCTGCCTACAGGCTAATACTTCGTGCATTGCAAAAAGACTCCACTTTTGCGTTAGCCTGGTCGCATCTGTCAATTATTTATGCCAGGATGCCTTTAGCGAATGCGACAGACAGGCATTACTATATAAGTAAATCCCTTGATGCGGCATTGACTGCGGTAAATTACGGTCCGGATCTTTCTGAAACGCACATGATCCTTGGTGATATAGTGAAAACCATAACGCTCAATCCTAATCTTTCAATAAAAGAGCTTAACAAGTCCATCAAATTAAATCCGAATAACGCAGAGGCTTACGTTTATCTCTCATTTGCATTGATGGAACTTGGTAAATTCCAGGAAGCAGAAAAAAACCTCTTAAAAGCGAAACAGTTAGATCCGTTATCAAGAGTATTAAGGATAGGGTGGTCCAATTACTATTATTATTCGCGGAATGCTGAAGGGTTTATTGCAAACCAGCAGCAAGGTGACTCTGCAGGTACAAGAAACGCGTTCCGTATGTCGGCAAGAATACCTTATTATTTTCTAAAAGACCAATATGATAGCATTCTCCTGTATGGTAACCGGCGATTTCAGATTTCCCAAATTGCCATTGCTTATATAAAAACCGGGAAACAGGACAAGGCCGACTTTATCCTTGACTCTTTGAGTAATGCTTCGAAAAATGACAATGCTGCTGCGATTGCAATTATAAATGCATGGATGGGTAAAAAACAACAGGCCATAGAATATCTCAATCTCGCATATCTTTTAAATGATTATGCACTGATCAGTGTTAGGGTAAATAAGTTATTTGATCCATTGCGTACAGAGGAAGGGTTTAAAAACCTGTTGTCGAAAATGGGAATGGACTGATTTCTTTAACAATTGTTATAACGATACCGTATTTATTGCGGGACATTCAACGTTATTTTGACCCGAAAGAAATGGCACACAACGGCCGGGGCCAAACGCCGAATCTGACCGACCTGGTTTTTTGTCGGACGTCTATTTAATCAAGATCAATCTGCTTAGGTTTAAATCATTTGTTTCGCAAACTCTCGACTGGGTTTGTTAATGCGGCTGAAATTGCTTGAAAACTAATAGTAAGCATGGCAATGACAGCAACAATAGCTCCTGATAGCGGAAATAACCACAGGGGGAGAACAATTCTATAAGCAAAATCCTGCAACCACTTATCCATGCAGAACCATGCGATTGGAGCAGCGATAATAAAAGCGATCAAAACAAGCATTAAAAAGTCTTTGGAAATCAACTTGACGATTTGTACCACGGACGCTCCAAGAACTTTTCGAATTCCTATCTCCTGTTTGCGTTGTTGTGCGGCAAAAGCGACCAATCCGAACAAACCAAGGCATGCTATAATTATACCAAGAACTACAAGACCTGTAAACAGGGTTTGGAAATGATTTTCCGATGCGTACAACTTTGCATAAGTGTCATTCAGGAAAAGGTATTCAAACGGTCTTTCTGATGAAAATCTTTTCCACGTATTTTCTAACCCTATCAGGGTAGTCCTTGTATCACGTGGTGAAAATTTTATGGTGAAGTTGCCCGTCCTTATTGGAATCTTCACAAATGCAAAGGGCTTGACTTCGGTATGAAATGATTCGAAATAAAAATCTTTTACTTCGCCAATTACTTTCAGATAATTCTCACCCCAAAAAATATTTTTTCCGATTACAGGCTCGGGCACTCCAAGAGCTTTCACTGCAGTTTCATTTAAAATTATGCTTCCCATTATTTGGTTCGATTGGGTATCCGGCACATTTCTTCTGATATCAGAAGGAAACTTTGCTGAGAAACTTCTACCTTCTTTTAATTGTATTGACAAAACGTCGAGGAAATCATCACTGACACTTAAAAAATTTACAAACTGGGAATTCTGCGATCCCTGTAAACGCAGTTTCATAGTCCAATTTTGTCCGCCTAACACCCCATCTGCTGTTGCAATTCCCTTAACTCCCCGGATTTGCAAAACAGAATGCTGAAAGGCATCTTTGTCCGCATCAGATAGTACCCAGGCATTTTTTACTACGATTACCTGGTCTTTGTTTAGTCCCAACTTTGCTGACCCGATAAAACGCATTTGCATCGCTATAACCAGTGCTCCAATGATCAAACCAGTTGAAATTGTAAATTGAATAACGACCAGTACTTTACGAAGACCCAATACCCCCCTATGATTAAATTTCAAATCTTTTAATGTATCTATGGGTTTAAATGAGGATAGCCAAATGGCTGGGAAAAAACCCGCAATCGTGCCAAGAAATAATGCTGTAACTACGACATATCCCAAAGCAATTGGGTCAGTGATAATCGTTAATTCCTTTTGAGTTATTCTGTTGACGGTCGGCAATAATATTACCGCGATTGCTATTGCTAAGCCAGCAGCAATCAAGGTTGTTATCACAGACTCCACTAGAAATTGCCCTATTATTGATGAACGTGATGCCCCGGCGACTTTCCGTACCCCAACCTCTTTTGTTCTTATCGCCGCTTTTGCAGTTGCCAGATTTACGTAGTTGAACCCGGCTATCAAAAGAACAAAAACTCCAATAATGGAAAATATGTATACATATAATTTATCGCCATTCGGTTCAATCTCTGATTTAAGATATGATGACAAATGAATGCTCGTCAAAGGCTGTATATAGTACATATTTTTACTCTTAGGGTCGTTTCGCGCATATATACCTTGCATCTTTTTTGTAAGAGTTGCGATATCGGTGAGCGGTTTTACTTTTAAATAGGTATAGAAGTCATCCCATCCCCAATCAATATCCTTGTCGCTGTGACCAATCTTTTTTATTGAAATCGCAAAATCAAAATGGAAATGAGAGTTAGACGGAATATCTTTCACAACTCCCATTATCACCAGGTCTCCGAGGTCTTGGTCTGCATTTAATATTCTGCCGATTGGATTTTCATTACCAAAATACTTTTTAGCGATCCTTTGTGTTATAACAATAGAATTAATGTCTTTAAAAGCGTTACGGGGACTTCCATTTATAAATGGAAAAGTAAAAACGTCAAAAAAGTTACTATCGACAAAAAAAAGATTTTGTTCATTGAATTTCTTGTCAGCATATTTCATAAAATAATTTCCTCCCCAATCGGGATTTACATATACCCGTGTGGCACTGGTAACCTCCGGAATTTCATTCCGGGCAGCTATGGCTAAAGCAGGTGGGGTCTTTGCATCTGGTATTTCAATGCCCTCCTCATTTACCAGGTTTCTGACAACGCGATAGATGTTGCGGGAATCTTTGTGGAACTTGTCATAGCTGAGCTCATCTTTCACAAAAAGGAAAATAAGCAGACTACAAGCAATTGCTACGGCTAAGCCAAATAAGTTAATCAGCGAAAATATTTTATTTTTCAAAAGGTTTCTGAACATTACTTTAAAGTAATTTCTAAGCATAAAAAGAGTTTTGTTTGGTTACTCTTACCGTTAATGTTAAGAACAATTGCCTACAGATGATAAGCGAACGGAACGATCAATATAGATTCGTCGGCCAGCATAGCAGAAAACCCCTTATTGTAGGCAGTTTTGATCAATCAGTTATCGTTTATAATCTCAATTCGGGTAATGATTTTCTTTGCGTGTAAATCCTCGTCCAAAGGATATTGTGGCAAAGACATGTCTCGTTCAACAGAAAATTCTATTCCTGGATATTCGCTTACCCAATATTTTGAGTTTTCTGTTGTATACCAATCTAATGAATCGTAAGCATTTTTCACATCTAACATTGTTGACTTATTTAGTACGATTCCTCTGGATGTGATTCCTCTAAAAGGGTGATAAAATTCTATACTAAATATCTTTTTTTCTGAATCTTTTGGATCATAACAAAATGTAAGACCATATTTTTCATAGGTGATTTCGACGCAAAAGTCTTTATGATCGGTTTTTTTATAGCGCCGGCCTAAGTTTTTGATGACTTCCTCAATGGTAGTAGAATCGATTTTATAGTTATCAAACCCCATTCCTTCAACAATTGTATGCTCACGATTGGAGAAATCCGTCGATAGTTTGTTGAGCTTCGAACAGGCAAATAGTGAAATTGTCAGGCAAGCAACATTTGCCAGAATAATTCTTTTGCTGATTGTAACGAATGCTCTCATAAAATTGCTACAAGGTCCAGGGCTTTCTGCTGTACTAATTCCCAATAGTTATCGGGACTGTGATTCGCCAGCCCGGACTACAGATGATAAGCGTCGCGTTCGGTCAGCCAGATACGTAGCTGATAGCAGTACTGCTGATCCAAATGCAATCCGTTCTGATGATGACATTTCATTGCTTGCCGGGCTGCTGGTAGCCAACTGTCTGTGCACGTCGAAGTGCGTCAAGAGTTTCCTCAACAGTGAGCAGTGGCGTTGTTTCGAATTTTGATATCGCGCCACCGCCGGTGATAGCCAGTCCAACTGCAGCCATAGAGACATTGTCAGGCGCTTCCCAGATGCAGTAGCCATCATATGCTCCGAAGGCGTACCAGAAGCCGTGCAGCTTCCCGCTGACTGACTCGATGTACTTACGGGCTGCCAGGCGACGGTCTTCGGGGTTCTTCATCAATCGGGCCCATGTTTCCGGAGTATAGCTGAACCGTGTTAAATAGAAATGCGATGTTGCCTTTGTTGTATCATGCTGACTGGAAGCAGTTGTTTCAGCAATGTTCATGTTTTTTTTGTTTTCCTGGATGTGCGTCACTACCTGTTGCTCCTGCTGCTTGAAACCAAACAGGGAACACAGGGAAGAAATACATAAAATGGCAATGATACGTTTCATAGTATTTATATTTATTGATGAGGTGAATAAGAATTAGTA
>Ga0207648_10002936_pt1 | contig 18044 bp, 17 predicted proteins | sample KBSMisM32_FD_184310 | JGI IMG/M metagenome (GOLD analysis project Ga0207648, IMG submission 184310) | Miscanthus rhizosphere microbial communities from Kellogg Biological Station, Michigan, USA - KBS Miscanthus M3-2 (SPAdes) (version 2) | ecosystem: Host-associated > Plants > Roots >...
CGCGCCCTCGCCCATGACGAAGCCGTCGCGCCGGGCGTCGAACGGCCGGCACGCGTGCGACGGGTCGTCGTTCGAACCGCCCGACAGGGCCCGGATGATGTCGAACGCCCCGAACGCGAGCGGTGACAGCGGCACTTCGCAGCCTCCGGCGATCGCGGCGTCCACGCGCCCCTCACGCAGATCGCCGAGCGCTTCGCCGAGCGCCACGCCGCCCGATGCGCAGGAGTTCGCCGTCGACAGGATCGGACCCCGGACATCGAGCGCGATGCCGAGGTTGGCCGGAGCGGCCCCGCCGAAGACCGCGAGCGCCAGGGTGGGCGCCACCTGGCGGATGCCCTTGTCCAGGTATCGCTCGTGCTGCTCCTCGGCGAAGGCGATGCCACCCAGCGCCGATCCGAGATAGATCCCGATCCGGTCGGGGTCCGCGCCGCCATCCTGACCTGGACGCAGCTCCGCGTCGTCGAGGGCGAGCTGACCCGCGACCATGCCGAACTGGCTGAAGCGATCGAGCTGCCGGGCGGTCTTCGGCGGCATCCACGCGAGCGGGTCGAAGTCGTCGACCTGTGCAGCGACCTGACTTCGGAACGGTGAGGGGTCGAACCGATCGATCCGTTTCACCGGCGACGTCGCCGCTCGCAGACCAGCCCGGAAGGCGTCGACACCGGTCCCGATGGGCGTCACGAGTCCGAGCCCGGTGATCCAGATCCGACGATGTGTCATGGGGTCTGATGCGTCGGCGCGGTCGGGTCGGATCCATCCGCCGAATCGACCGCTTCCGCCAGCGTCTTGAATGTCGCCAGGGTCCTCCCAGCGATCGGTCGGGTGAAGAAGCGGTCGACGAAGCGCGCGAATCCTGGCACCCGAGGCGAGAACTCGTGCCTGATCGTCACGCGACATGCGTCCTCGCGCCCGCGCGTGTCGATGTCCCACACGACCGACATGCCGCGCGTCGCGCCCGCCACGTGTTCGAATCGCAGCCGCAGCGTCTCGGGCTCGTTCCACGTCCGAGAGCGCCACGCGACCGGGAGGCCGATGCCCAGCGTCGCGACGAGTGGGCGCCGAGCGATGAAGTCCACCAGTGGTCGCCCCCACGCGTCGCGGTCACGCGCGCGCGATCGCACGTAGTGGGGCAGCAGGATGGCCCAGCGCTCGACGTCTCGGGCAAGCGCGAAGACGAGCGTGGGTGGCGCGTCGATATCGATCGACATCTCGCTATGCATCCACGGTCGCCACGCGTTCGACCGCATGCCGTGCCAGCTCCCCGAGCCGCATCCGGAGCGCCTCTTCGGGCGCGACCCAGCGACACGTGTCGGTCGAGCCATCCAGCTCGTCGCGAAGCGATCCGCCGACGATCGTCACCTCGTAGACGATCCGGATCGCGTGCATCCGGTCCGCGCCGTTCCGACTCGTGAAGACGCGGTCGTCGACCTCGACGAGCCGATCGATCTCGCCGATGAAGCCGGTCTCCTCCTCGAGCTCGCGGAGCACCGCGCGACGCGGCGACTCGCCGAATTCGAGTCCACCGCCCGGCAGCGTCCAGACGTCGCCGACACCGACTGCCGGGTGGATGTGGCAAAGGAGCACGCGCTCTCGCTCGTCGCGGACGATGGCGTAGGCCGCGACGCGCACGCGCTCACCGGGACGCGCCCGACTGCGTCCGCTCACGGGGCGAGGAGCGCAACGAGGAACCGAGGATCGAGGCCGCACGAGGCCGGTATGAGGTCACCCATGACGAGACCCATCGTCGCACGCGCGCGGGGGCGTTCGGCGAGCCGTCGCGCGGCGTACTCGAACAGCCGCGGACGTCCGAGGAACGTCTGGACGAGCCATGACACCGCGTCCTTCGTGGCAAATCGACGGGTCATCGCTCGGTCGTAGGCGGCGGCCGCCCGGGCGGCGTCCGCATCGTCACGACCACGTCCGAGAGCGGCGAGGATCGCCGGGGCGGCGAGCTCGGTCGATACGAGCGCGCGGTGGATGCCTTCGCCGGTGAACGGATCGAGGAAGCCACAGGCATCGCCGACGAGGAACCATCCGGGCCCGGCACGCCGGGTGACCCGCATGCCGAGTGGCGATGCGCCGGCGATCCTGTCGCAGACGGGCGCCGCCCCCCAGTCGACCGGGTCGTCATCCCGGCACGGGATCGCGTCGAGGACCCGTCGGACGGTCGGCGCTGCGCCCTCGGCGCGTAATCCGGCAAGCCATGATTGCCCGAGCACGACGCCGATGTTGAGCCGCCCGCCGGGCACCCGCGCAAGGCCGACATAGGCATCGCGGCCGACGACCATCCGGGCATCCACGGGTGGGTCCGTCTCCGGGCGCGGATCCGTCACGTGCCACGTCAACCCGACGCGCGGCGGCAGTCGGGCTGGTCGTGCGACCCCCGCGGCGCGCGCCACGACAGAGTGTGTCCCATCGGCACCGACGACGACCCTGGCGGCGACCTCGCGGTCGCCGAGATCGAGGAGATGCCGGGTACCCGATCCGCTCGACCTGCCCAGCCGTACGGCATGGACGGTGCTGCCGCGCTCGATCGACGCACCGGACTCGATCGCCAGTCGTTCCAGGGCCGGATCGAGAGCGGAGCGGTCGAAGCCGACCGCCATCGGTCGTCCGGCGTCGGCGCCGTAGGTCAGCCGGACCGTCGTCCCGGCCGGCGTCTCGAGGCGCATCGCCGGGATCTGTTGCGTGACGGCCCGGACCGTAGCTTCCGACGACCCTGCGCGGCGAAGCGCGGCCACAGCCGCCGGCGACGCGAACACACCGCCGGCTCGCCAGTGCCATGCCGGCGACCGCTCGAGGACGAGGACATCGACGCCGCGCCGCGCGAGGGCCGCCGCGAGGGTCGTTCCGGCGGGTCCTGCGCCGACGATCGCGACATCGACAACGTCGCCGGGCGTCATGTCTGCCCGCTCCGTCGCCCGGCGAGCGCGACGCGATGACCGAATGGGCCGTCGAATCGCCGCTCGACGCGGATGCCGGCCGCCGCGAGGAGCGCGGTGAGCTCCGCGACGGAATAGGCCCTTCGGACGGACAGGGGTGCGTCCCGCCGCGTGAATCGATTGCGCGTCGCCAGGTGTGACAGCGCCCATGCACCGGCCCACGCGGCGCGCCCGCGGACCAGGTCGTTGACGACGACACCGCGACGCGCGACCCGCGCCATCTCGGCGAGCAAGGCCCGAGCCGCGTCGGGTTCGAGGTGGTGCATCACCAGTGAGCTATGGGCGACCTCGAAGGCGCCGTCGGGGAACGGGAGCGCCTGGCCGTCCGCGACGTGGAGTACCAGTTCCCCGGTCGACGTCACACGCCGATCAGCGAGCGCCGCCGCCTCCAGCACCTCCGGCCGGTTGTCGATGCCCGTGACACGGACGAGACGCCCGCGGGCACGTCCCCGATCGATGAGGGCGAGTGGGATGTCGGCACCGCCCGTGCCCACGTCGAGCACCTCGATCGACGAGTGGCCGGGTGCCAGGGCCTCGATCGCGCGTGCGCTGAGGTCGATCCCGCCGAGACGCCGGTTCACCCGCGCAAGGTCGCGCAGGTTGCCGACGAGCGCGGGTCGGTCGTCGAGGGGTCCGTCGAGCAGCTCCTCTGTGCCCGTCAGCCTGTCCACGCGGGCAGCCTACGCTCCCCGCTGGTCCCATCGGGTGGTGCTGGCGATGCGCCGGACCCTGTAGCCTCCCTGGCATGCCCCTCCGTCTTCGCCTGCTGCTCATCGTGTTCGCCGTCGCGATCCTCTCGGTGGTGGGTGCCGGCGTGGCGAACGCCGGCGCCCCGATCTACCCGCATCAGAGCAGCGGAGACCGCGGGTCGGATGTCCGCGCGCTCCAGGGGCTGCTCCGTCAGCAGTCGGCCTCCGACCTCTACATCTCAGGCATCTTCGACGCGCCGACCGTCGCCGCGGTCCGAGCCTTCCAGACGGCGCGTGGACTGCCGGTGACCGGCATGGTCGATGCCGGGACATGGGCGCGTCTGATCGTCCGGCTCGACTACGGCGCGACCGGCGAAGCGGTCAAGGTCGTCCAGCGCCAGCTCAACGACAAGCGGCGTGCGGGCCTGCCGGTCGATGGTGTGCTGGCCGGCGCGACGGCCACGGCGGTGCGCTCGTTCCAGCACCACGCCGGGCTCTCCAGGAGCGGGATCGTCGACGCGAGCACCTGGCGATACCTGATCGGACACTTCGAATCGCCGGTCTTCGGGCGATGGATGTGTGGCTACGAGGTCGGCAACGGTCCGGCCCACTGGGGCACGGGTGCCGCGATCGGCGCCGTCCGAGCCGCGGCCATGACGCTGGGACAGGCTGGACTCGGACCCGTCGCGATCGGAGACGTCAGCTTCGAGCACGGGGGCGTCATGCCCGGCCACGAGACGCACGAGCGCGGCATGGACGTCGACGTCCGGATCATGCGTCGCGACGAGCGCCAGTGTCAGTGGGGCGGGAACTACCGGATGGCCGTCTACGACCGCAGCGCGACGCGGGCGTTCATCCGCGCGGTACGCGCCGCCGCCCCGGGCCACATCAAGGTGATCTACTTCAACGACCCGGTCCTGATCCGCGAAGGGCTGACCCGTTGGTACGCAGGCCACGACGATCACGTCCATGTGCGGTTCTGCGAGCGCGTCTACCCGGTCGCGACCTACGACTGCTGAACGGGGGTCTCGAACGGGCGGTGACATAATGCCGTCCATGCCCGAGCGCACCGAGACGAGCGTCGTCGTCAGCCCCGAACAGCGTCCCAACAGCTGGGGATTCGGTGACGGCCAGGCCATCCCGTGGGAATACGCGCCGGCCCCCGAAGCACGCGACATCGTCACGCTCAAGGAGCGCTACGGGCTGTTCATCGGTGGCCGATCCGTGCCGGCAGCCGGCGGCGCGACGTTCACCTCGATCGATCCGTCGACCGAGCGGCCGCTCGCCGACGTTGCCAAAGCATCGGACGTCGACGTCGACAAGGCGGTCCGCGCCGCGCGCCGAGCGCAGCGGCGATCGTGGGGCCAGCTCTCGGGGCGGGAGCGTGCCAAGTACCTGTTCCGGATCTCGCGGATCCTGCAGGAGCGGGCGCGTGAGTTCGCGGTCCTCGAATCGATGGACTCGGGCAAGCCGATCAAGGAGAGCCGGGACGTCGATGTGCCGCTCGCCGCGAACCACTTCTGGTACTACGCGGGCTGGGCGGACAAGCTCGATTACGCGTTCCCCGGTCGTGTCGCGAAGCCGCTCGGGGTCGCCGCGCAGATCATCCCGTGGAACTTCCCGCTCCTCATGCTCGCGTGGAAGATCGCCCCGGCGCTCGCGGCCGGCAACACGGTCATCCTCAAGCCTGCGTCGACGACCCCGCTCTCGGCCCTGCTCTTCGCCGACGTGTGCGTCCAGGCCGACCTGCCGCCCGGCACCGTCAACATCGTCACCGGGCCCGGCGAGATCGGGATGCACCTCGCGACGCACGCGGACGTCGACAAGGTTGCGTTCACCGGCTCCACCGAGATCGGCAAGAAGATCGGTCGCGGTGTCGCCGGTTCCGACAAGGCACTGACGCTCGAGCTGGGTGGCAAGGCCGCGAACATCGTGTTCGACGACGCACCGCTCGACCAGGCGGTCGAAGGCATCGTCAATGGCATCTACTTCAACCAGGGCGAGGTCTGCTGCGCTGGGTCGCGGCTGCTCGTCCAGGAGTCGATCGCGGAGACGCTGATCGACAAGCTGAAGGACCGCCTGTCGACGATCCGGGTGGGCGATCCGCTCGACAAGAACACCGACGTCGGAGCGATCAACTCGAAGGCCCAGCTCGAGAAGATCACGGAGCTCGTGGCATCGGGCGTCGCCGAGGGCGCCGAGCTGTATCAGCCGGCATGCGACCTCCCGGAGCGTGGCTACTTCTTCCGCCCGACGCTGTTCACGAACGTGGCGCAGTCGCATCGCATCGCGCGCGAGGAGATATTCGGGCCGGTGCTGTCCGTGCTGACCTTCCGCACGCCGGACGAGGCGGTCGAGAAGGCCAACAACACGCGCTACGGGCTGTCGGCCGGGGTCTGGACGGACAAGGGCTCGCGGATCCTCGAGATGGTGTCGCGCATGCAGGCCGGCGTCGTCTGGGCCAACACGTTCAACAAGTTCGACCCCACCTCGCCGTTCGGCGGCTACAAGGAGTCGGGCTTCGGACGCGAGGGCGGCATGCACGGGCTGCATGCCTACGTCCGGCTCGAGGATCGCTGATGGCCGGGACGAACGGCCGCAACGGCCGGAATGGCGCCGACTCGCGGATCGAGGTCCGCAAGACGTACAAGCTGTATATCGGCGGAGCGTTCCCGCGCTCCGAGAGCGGTCGCTCGTACCTCGTGTCGACCGCGGACGGCGCGCCGCTTGCCAACGCCGTCCGCTCCTCGCGCAAGGACGTTCGGGACGCGGTGCGCGCCGCACATGGCGCCTTCCCGGGTTGGTCCGGCAAGACCGCGATGAACCGTGGCCAGGTCCTGTACCGCGTCGCCGAGCTGATGGAGGGTCGGCGGGACCAGTTCGTCTCCGAGGTCGCGGCCGCCGAGGGGCTTCGGGAAGCGCGCGCGACGGAGGTCGTCGACCGCGCGATCGACCGCTGGGTCTGGTACGCCGGTTGGGCGGACAAGATCACCCAGATCCTCGGCTCTGCCAATCCGGTCGCCGCGCCCTACTTCAACTTCACGATCCCCGAACCGACCGGGATCGTCGGCATCGTCGCCCCGGAGACCTCGTCACTGCTCGGTCTCGTGAGCCGCCTGGCGCCCCCGATCGTCGCGGGGAACACCGTCGTACTGCTCACATCGGAGACCCGGCCACTACCGGCGATCACGTTGACCGAGGTCCTCGCCACGTCCGACGTACCTGGTGGCGTCGTGAACGTGCTGACCGGCCGAAAGAAGGAGCTCGTGCCGGTGCTCGCCGCTCATGAGGATGTCGACGGGCTCGACGTCTGGGGCGTCCCGGACGACCTGCGGGTCGAGGTCGAGCAACTCGCCGCGGACGACATCAAGCGCCTCTCCCGTCGACCGCGTGGGACGGCGGATGCCCGCTTCGATTGGCTCGACGATCGTGCCGCCGAACGCCCCGAATGGATCGCCGCCTTCCTCGAGATGAAGACGGTCTGGCACCCGATCGGCGTCTGAGCTCGATGGCCGTTCGTCCTGACCCCGAGGTCGGCTATCGCCGTGCCGGTGACCACCTGCGCGGTGAGCGGGTCGTGGAGCGACGCGTCTTCGTCCAGGCGCCCCCTCGGGTGGTGTGGGCGGCACTCCACGACCCGTCCGCGTCGGCTTCGTTGTTCCCCGAGCTGCGTCTCGGGCCCGCGGTGCCCTCGTGGCCCGCAGCTGCGGCGACGCGCTCGGCGCGAACGCGGCTCGGGCTGTTGCGCGAGTCGGCCCGCGTCGAGAGTCTCGAGGCCCGGCCCGAGTCGGTCTTCCGGTTGCGCGTCACGGGCTCCGGTTTCGAGAGCGAATGGTGGTGGCGTCTTGAGGCGATCGCTGGTGGGACGCGCGTGATCCACGCCGCGACCTTCGAGCCGATCGATCGCTGGACGGACATCCTGGTCCGCCTCGGCCGACGCTCGCTCGAAGCTCGGGTCGAGGCGCACCTCCGCGCGCTCAAGGAACGCGCCGAACGCGCAGAACGGACCTCGCCAGCCGCCTGAGGGCCGCTCAACACACGTTCAATAGACGCTCGATACGGAACGTTCAGTATTGACTGAAACGTCTGAAATGAGTAGCGTCGTCGCATGACCGATGCGGAGAGCCGGTTCGTCGAGGAGATGGGCCAGATGTTGGCCTCATACGGCATGACCCCGATGTCCGGCCGGATGTGGGGCTGGCTGCTCATCTGCGAGCCGCCCGAGCAGACCGCCGCCGAGATCGCCGACGCGCTCCACGCGAGTCGCGGCGCGATCAGCGGCACGGCGAGGCTCCTGGCCAACGCCGGGATGATCCGACGGACGACCCGCCGTGGCGACCGACGCGAGTACTTCAGCGCGCCGCCCGAAACGTTCGAGTCGTTCCTCGAAAGCGCCGGACGCATCTATCGCCAGTTCCGCGAGATGGCGGAACGCGGTCTCGAGGCCATGGCAGATCGACCGCCCGAGTCACGGGCCAGGCTCGAGGAATTCCGTGATGTCTTCGCATTCGTCGAGCGGGAGGTCCCGGCCGTCATCGACCGCTTCCTCCGAGAGGAAGCCGGCAAGACCGGCAGGAAGGACTGACCATGGACCCCGTCATCCGAACGGAGAAGCTCACCAAGGCCTACGGGTCACACCGGGGCATCATCGACATCGACCTCGAGGTCACCGAGGGCGAGGCGTTCGGCTTCCTGGGTCCCAACGGCGCCGGCAAGACGACCACGATCCGGACCTTGCTCGACCACATCCGGCCCACCTCGGGGCGCGCGACCATCTTCGGGATCGAGACGACCGTGGATCCGGTCGGGATCCATCGACGCATCGGCTACCTGCCCGGCGAGTTCGCGCTGTACGACAAGTTGACCGGCGGTCAGACGATCGAGTACTTCGCGAACCTTCGCGGCGGCGTCGACGCTACCTACCAGAAGCAGCTGCTCCAGCGGCTCGACCTGGATCCGAGCCGCAAGTTCAAGGAGTACTCGAAGGGGAACAAGCAGAAGGTCGGCCTGGTCGTCGCTCTCCAGCACCGCCCGGACCTGCTGATGCTCGATGAGCCAACGTCGGGTCTCGATCCGCTCGTCCAGCAGACGTTCTACGAGCTCATCCGCGAGGCCAAGACCGAAGGGCGGACGATCTTCCTCTCCAGCCACATCCTGAGCGAAGTCGAGAAGACCTGCGACCGGGTGGCGATCATCCGCGATGGCCGCCTCGTGAAGGTCGACCGGACCGAGGCGCTACGTGACCTCGCGCATCACGAGGTCGAACTACGGTTCGCGGGCGATCCCCCGATGGGCGCGTTCGCGGTCCTGCCTGGCGTCAGCGACGTCACGGCCGATGGCAACGTCCTGAAGATGCGGGTGTCGGGTTCGATCACGCCGGTCGTCCGCGAGGCCGCGAACTACGAGCTGCTCGACTTCGTCAGCCGGGAGCCATCCCTCGAGGAGACGTTCCTCGCGCAGTACGGCCGCGGGACGGCCGAGGCGGCCTGACATGACCTCGGAAGTCGGCCGGCGCGAGGCGCCGATAGCCCCGACGATCACGGGGCCCTCACTTCGTTCGAGGATCTTCGGGTTCGGAAGCATCTACGGCAAGACGATGCGCGACTCACGGCGCGCCGTGATCGCCACGTCGATCGTCCTGGGGCTCCTCCTGATCGGCGTCAGCTTCACGATCGTCCAGCAGTTCAACACCCCCGAATCGCGGCAGGAACTCGTCAATGTGGTTGCAGCGGTTCCCGCGATCCTGCAGGGGTTGGCCGGCAAGGCGATCAATGTCGGCTCGCTCGGCGGCTACCTCCAATACAAGTACGGGACGTTCCTCCCGGATATCACGAGTATCTGGGCGATCATCGCCTTGTCCGGGAGCCTGGCGATCGAAGCGCGTCGCGGGAGCATGGAGTTCGTGTCCTCGACCTCGACGACGCGGCGCCGGATCGCGCTCGAGAAGCTGGGCGCGCACCTTACCGGCCAGGCGATCGTCGCCGTCGTCGTCTTCCTGTCGCTGCTCCTCGTCGGCCAGACGGTCAACGGTCTCCCGGGCGACGAGATCACGGCTGAGATGGCGGCCGGGTTCGCGGTCTGGCTGTTCCTCCTGAGTGTCGTCGCTGGTGCCGTGGCATGGGCCTGCGCGCCGTTCGTCGGTCGCGGGTCTGCTGCAGGCATCGCCGGCGCCGTCCTGTTCGGCGGGTTCATCGTCAACGGCTACCAAGCGGCCATCCCGGCCCTGGCGCCGTTCGCCAACCTGACCTGGTTCGGGTGGACAGCGAACCATGTCCCGCTTGCCGGGCAGATGGACTGGCTGACGCTCCTGCCGGTCGCGCTGGTTGCGATCGTGCTGTTCGTCATCGGGGTCGAGGCGTTCGCGCGACGCGACATCGGTGCTACGTCGCCCATCCCCACACCGAGCCTGCCGCGCGCGCTCGTCGGCCTTCATGGGCCGACGGGCCGGGCGATCGGCCAGAATCTGCCCTCGACCATCGCATGGGGTCTCGGGATCGGGCTGTTCGGTCTGGCCATCGCCGGCTCGGGCAAGTCGTTCATCGACGAAGTCGGCAAGGCGACCGATTTCCTCAAGCTCCTGAATCAGGTATTCCCCGGCTTCGACATCAAGTCCGTCGGCGGCTGGCTGCAACTGCTGTACGTGGAGTTCGGGATGGTCCTCGCCGGGCTCGCCGCCGCAACACTCGTCTCGATCTGGGCCTCTGACGAAACGTCGGGACGCCTCGAGTTCCTGCTCGCCTCACCGCTGTCGCGGATGCGCTGGGTCACGTCCGGCGGTGTCGCGATCATCACCGGCGCGATCCTCGTCACGATCGTCGCTGCCGTCGGGATCGCGGTCGGCGCGGCGATCGCCGGTAGCGAGATCGGCGGACCGGTCCTCGGATCGCTCGTGCTGGCCCTGTACGCGGCGGCATCGGGCGGCATCGGGGTGGCGATCGGCGGCGTGTTCCGGATGAGCTGGGCCGGCCCGGCCGTGGCGTTGATCACGATCCTGACCTGGTTCCTCGACATCCTGGCGCCCGCCTTCAACCTCCCGGACGTCGTCCACCAGTTGGCGCTGACGGCGCACTACGGTCACACGATGCTGGGTCAGTGGGATCCAGCCGGGATCGTCGCCTCGGTCGTGCTGGCGGTCGGTGGCGTCGCCATCGGCGCGTGGGGGTTCCGGCGCCGGGACCTGCAGTCCTAGCCGAGAGCCTCACCAAGCGCTGCAAGGCCCAGCGAACGGGCAGCCACGCCGGTTAACGTCCCGGCGTGGACCCGTTCGTCATCGCCCTCGTCCTTGTCAGTGCCGGGCTCCACGTCGCGTGGAATATCCGGCTCAAGACGGCCGGAGACCCGCTCCGCGCCGCAACGGTCGGGATGCTGGCCGCCTCGCTGGGGATCGTCCCGGTCGGCACGCTGGCCTGGTGGCTCGATGGCCAGCCGCCACTCCCCGTCGAGGGCGTGGCGCTCGGGGTCCTGTCCGGTCTCGTCGAGGCCGTGTATTTCGTCCTACTGTCGGCCGCGTACCGGCGTGGTGATCTCTCGGTCGTGTACCCGATCGCGAGAGGCACGGCGCCGCTACTGGCCGTCGTCATCGGGGTCGGTCTACTGGGTGAACGACTCGGCGTCGCGGGATCTATCGGCGTCGCCTGCCTGCTTGTCGGCTTCCTCGTCCTGCAGCGACCATGGCGCGCGGTCCAGGGCCACGGATTCGATCCTTCGGTAGCGTTCGCCCTCGCGACGGGCGTCTCCATCGCGACCTACAGCGCCATCGACCGGGTCGGCGCCCGGATGATCGACCCGCTGACATACGCCGCCATCCTCTGGGTCACCGCTGCCGCAGCGCTCGTCCTGTGGGTCCGGTTCGTCGTTCGTATGCCGATCTTCGCCGGCGGTCGCGAGCAGATCCGGTATGCGGCGATCGGGGGCTGGCTGACGCTCGGTGCCTATCTCCTGATCCTGTGGGCGCTGAGCCTCGCGCCGCTGTCAGGTGTCGCTCCGTTGCGCGAGTCAGCGGCCGTGTTCGCGGCAGCCTGGGGCTCGGTGCGGCTCGGCGAGGCAGCCGACCGGGGCGATATCACCCGCCGGGTCGGTGCGTCGGTGTTGATCGTCGCCGGGGCGCTGTTGCTCGCGCTCGGCGGCTGACTCTGGTCGAACCTGGGGTGTTCGAACCGACCGATGAACGGTTGGTCGGCGGGCCGTACGACCGGATCGGTGCTTGTTTCGAACACCCGATGTTCGACTGCGCGAACGACTCGCGGTCCGGCGGTCGCTTCGAACGTGGGGTGTGCGATCGCGGGGTCGGGGCACAGCGGTGAGGGCGGGCTCCGAAACTAGACCGGCTCGACCGGCGGCACTTCGGCGAAGAGCCGCCGCCGGCCCCAGCGCCCGTTCACGAGCGCGACCCCGGCCGTCACGAGTGCCGTCCCGACGATCAGCGCGGGCCCGATCGGTTCCTGGAGGACCAAGGCGCCGAGCACGATGCCGACGATCGGCAGGAGGTAGGCCACGAGCGCGGTCCGGGTCGCCCCCCACTTCGACAACAGCCGGAAGTAGGCGAGGTACGCCGTCCCCGACCCGAGGATGCCAAGCCAGATCACCGAGAACCACGCCTGGGCATCGGGCCTGGCGGTCTCCCAGGGCCGCTCCAGTACGAGGGCGAGGATGCCGACGATGACGAGCGCGAACGTGACCTGGAACACGGCCGGGATCATCGGGGCGAGGCCGCGAACGTTCCGGCGGGCGTAAACGTTGCCGCATGCGTATGACACCGACGCCCCGAGCAGAGCGACCATGCCCGGGACGGTGCCGGCCGTGCCGACGAGACCCGGCGACACGATCAGGACGACGCCGAGGAACCCGACCGCCAGCCCGACCAGACCGTTGACCCGGATCGGTTCGTCGGGCAGGAACGCCGGTGCGATGACCAGCACGAACAGCGGCACCGTCGAGTTGAGGATCGCCGCGAGCGCGCTGTCGACCGACTGCTCCGCCCACGTGATCAACGCGAACGGGATCGTGATGTTGATGATCGCCATCACGAGCAAGTGACCGTAGGCGCGCCGATCACGGGGAAGCGCCGTTCGCGACAGGCGGAACACGGTCCAGAGGAACGCCGCCCCGATGAGCAGCCGGAGCGAGATCAGCGTGAACGTGCCGAACGAGTCGACCGCGAGCTTGATGAAGAGGTAGGAGGACCCCCACATGAAGCCGAGGCCGAGGAACGTCAGCCACTCCGCCCGGGTCGCGGGTGTCGTCATCGGGTCATCCTACAGCTTGGCCTACCGGGATATGTCAAGTTCTCCCGGGGTCGATCCATACGCATCAGAACTGGCCGACGGCGCTGTTCGTTGCATCGGGGTGGCTCAGCGCCAGCGGGTCAGGATCGCCTCCCGGTCGAACAGGCGAACGCCGATCCGCAGGCCGATGAACGAGATGACGAGCACGATGATCGCCAGCAGCGTGTAGCCGACCGCGCCGACCAAGAGAGTGCCCGTCGCCTGGAGCAGCACGAGCGCGATGACCGGCACGATCACGACACCGCCGATCTGCTGGGCGACCCGCGGATCGTTCACACGGGCACTGACGATGACCCCGGCCACGACCGACGACAGCCCGACGGCCGGTCCCAGCAGGAACACACCGGCGAGCCATGACGGGTCGGTCACGACGCCGAACAGTGCGGGCCCGTAGGTGAGCGAGGCGAGCGCGACGAAGATCGCGTAGGTCACCCAACCCGCGAGCAGCCCCGGGACGAGCGCGGCAACGGCCTTTCCTGCGAGCAGTTCTTGAGTCCGGATCGGCGTGGCCAGGACCGGCTCGAGGGACCGTGCCTGCTTCTCGCCGATGATCGAGAACGTCGCGATGGACAGTGGGATGTACGCGGGCATGAGCAGGAAGAAGACCAGGAACTGCTGGACCGCGAACGCGCCTGCCAGCTCACCCGGCGTGAAGCTCGCCCATTCAGGACGTTGGGCCAGGACCTGCTGCTCGAGCTCCGGCGGCAGCTGACTGGCGCCGACGGCCGCGGTCAGCAGGATGGGCGCGACCGTGAGCAGGATCGGCGGGATGAGGATCGTCGACATCAGCAGCCGGTTGCGGACGGTCTCGAACCATTCGCGTTGGAGCACGGTCCAGACGATCGACCGGCGCATCAGACGCGGTCCTCGAGGCTGTCGGCGCCGGGCGTCACGCCCATGATCTCGAAGTAGACGCGTTCCAATGACGCCTGCTCCGCGCGCACCTCGACGATGTCGGCCCCGCTCGCGACGAGCGCGCGCACGACGTCGGGCGCGACGGTCTCGGGTTCGGCCGCACCGACCTGGAGGAGGCCGTCGGCCATCTCGGCGCTGCGGACCCCCTGGAGGCCTCGTACCGCGCCGAGCTGCTCGGAGGACGCGGTGTCGCGCAGACGCACGGACAGCCCGTGACCACCGAGTGCGCCCCGCAGGGCCGCGGGTGAATCGATGCGGAGAAGACCGCCCCGTATGAAGGCGATGCGGTCGCAGAGCCGATCCGCTTCGTCGAGGTTGTGCGTCGCGAGCACGATCGTCCGGCCGGCCTTCCGAAGCGTCTCGATCGCCTCGCGGACGATGAACGCAGCTTCGGGGTCGAGCGCCGCGGTGGGTTCGTCGAGGAACACCACCGACGGGTCGTGGAGCAGGGCACGCGCGATCGCGAGCTTCTGCTTCATGCCCTTGCTGAACGTCGCTGCGAGGTCGTCACGGCGGTCCCAGAGCGAGAACAGCCGCAGGTAGCGCTCGATGCGCTCAGCACGGACCTCCGCCGGAAGACCGTAGAGGCGACCGAAGAAGTCGAGGTTGGCGGTCGCCGACAGCTTTTCGTAGAGACCCGGCGTCTCGGTCAGGATCCCGACGCGGGTCCGGACGGATTCGGGGTCCTTGTGGACATCGAAGCCGGCGACCGTGGCGGTCCCTTCGGTCGGGCGGATGAGCGCCGTAAGCATCCGCACCGTGGTCGTCTTGCCCGCACCGTTCGGCCCGAGCAGTCCGACGACCTCGCCGCGGTGGACCGCGAGGCTCACGCCGCGGACAGCCCAGCGGTCCTCGAAGGCGCGCCCGAGTCCGTGGGCGGTGAGGGCGAGCTCGGTCGACTCGCTAGGTGCGTCCACGAGGGAAGTGTCGCGTATCGGGACCGTGCCGCGTTTGGCCTACCGCCGTATGCCAATCCGGCATCGGTCGTGCCGTCGCCGGTATCCTCCCGCGGTGATCGCGTTGCGCCTCGTCGTGCTGGCACTCGGTGTGGCGCTCGGCGTGTTTTACCCGTTCATCTCGGTCATCCTCGCCAGCCGAGGATTAGGGCCGGCGCAGATCGGGCTCGTCGCGTCGATCGGCGCGGTCGGGTTCACGCTCGCGGTGCCCGCGTGGGGCCACATCGCCGACGTGCGTCTCGGACGGGCGCGCACGCTCCAGATCTGCGCGATCGGCGGCGCGGTCGCGGTAGGGGCGCTGCTCGGTCCGTGGCCGCCGATCGTGATCGCCCTGCTGTTCTTCGCCTACTGGATCTTCGAGTCGTCGTGGCAGCCGCTGGCCGATGCGCTGACCGTCAACCTGGTCGACCGGCGGCGGTACGGTCGCGTTCGGCTCCTGACGAGTCTGTCCTTCGCGATCGCGTCGATCGCGGCCGGGTTCCTCTACGACCAGGCCGGGTTCGACGCTGCGTACATCCTCGCCGTCGCCGCGACCCTGACCATCGCTGTGGCGGCGACGCGTGTCCCGGATGTGGGGCGCGCGGACCTGGAGACACCCGGACACGGGGCGATGACGCCCGGACACGGAGCGGCGACGCCGTCCCGCTCGCGACCGTGGCTCGGCTCGGCCGGCGTGGCCTTGCGCGTCGCGCCCAGGCTCGGCGCCGTACTCGTCGCCGTGATGCTCATCAACATCACGATCATCAGCGGGTTCACCTATCTGCCCCTGCGCCTCGCCGATCTGGGCAGCCCACCGTCGGACGTGGCGCTGTCGGCTGGAGTGTCAGCCATGGCGGAGATCCCGGCGATGCTCGTCGCAGCACGCGTCGCACAGTGGGTCGGATTGCGGGGCATGTTCGTCGTCAGCGCGCTGATCTACGGCGGTGTCTCGGCCTCGTGGATCGTGCTCGATTCCGCGCCGCTCATCATCGCGACCCGTCTCGTCAGCGGTGTCGCGTTCGCCTGGATCCTCGTGTGCGTCGTACTGACGATCGCCCGACTGCTCCCGTCTGAGCTGCAGGCGACGGGCCAGTCCCTGTACCAGACGTTCGCCTTCGGGCTTGGCGCGATCGTCGCGAACCTCGTGGGCGGCGTGTTGTACGCGAACATCGGCCACTCGGCCGTCTTCGGCCTTGGTCTCGTGCTGGCGATCCTCGCCGCCACGATGGGCTGGTTCGTGTTCCCGCGAGATGCGAGAACCCGGATCGCGTCCGCGCCCGCCTGATCCGGACGGACCGTCTAGCCGAGCCAGACCGCGGTATCGGGCGGCAGGTCTCCACTTTCCGGGAGCGGCACGCTCGCGAGCAGCACGGGCCGACCCGCAGGCAGCTGGATCGGCTCCGGCCCGAGGTTGACGACCGTCTCGAGGCCGCCCGGGCGGTCGAAGCGGAGCACCTGATCCGGCGCCGGCAGCCAGGCCATCCCGTCGCCGCGGAAGCCGAGATGCTCGCGGCGCAGCCGGAGCGCGGCGCGATACAGCGCCAGCACGGAATCCGGGTCACGGCTTTCGGCCTCGACCGTTCGGTCGCGCCAGCTCTCGGGTTGCGGCAGCCACGGCGTCGTGCCTGGCGGTCCGAAGCCGAAAGGCGGCTCGGACCCGGACCACGGCAGCGGGACGCGTGCGCCGTCGCGGCCGCGGATCGTGTGCCCGGAGCGGCGCCAGGTCGGGTCCTGCAGGACCGCCTCGGGCAGATCCTCGACCTCCTCGAGGCCAAGTTCCTCGCCCTGGTACAAGTACGCCGTCCCCGGAAGCGCGAGCTGCAGGAGCAACGCGGCGCGGGCACGGCGACGGCCGAGCTCGATATCCGAGGAAGGCGGCGGTGCCACGCGCTCACCAGCCGACTCGACCACCCCGACGTCCGCGGTCCGTGGCCGACCGAAGCGGGTCACATGGCGGGCCTGATCGTGATTGGACAAGACCCACGTCGCGGGTGCACCCACCGGGCCCATCGAGTGCAGGTTGTCGTCGATCTCGTTGCGCAGCCGGGCCGCGTCCCAACCGGCCTGCAGGAAACGGAAGTCGAACGCCGTGTGGAGCTCATCGGGTCGGACGTAGCGGGCGAGCCGCTCCGCCGACGACACGAACACCTCCCCGACGAATGGCCGGTCGCCGTAATCGTCGGCCACGGCCCTCCAGCGTCGGTAGATGTCGTGCACCCCTTCCTGGTCCCAGTACGGGCCGGGATGGACGAGCGACTTCGGCGACGAGCCGTGCAGATCCGGGAAGGAGCGGTCCTTGACCAGCCCGTGTGCGACATCGATCCGAAAGCCGTCGACGCCGCGGTCGTACCAGAAGCGCAGGATCGAATCGAACTCGTCGGCGACCTCCGGGTCGGACCAGTCGAGGTCGGGCTGTTCTGGCGCGAACAGATGGAGATACCACTGACCCGGACGGCCGTCCGATCCGATGACGCGCGTCCATGCCGGGCCGCCGAACACGCTCGGCCAGTCGGTCGGCGGTTGGTCACCGCCCGGCCCCTTGCCCTCGCGGAACAGGTATCGCGCCCGCGCGGGGCTGCCCGGTGGGCTCGCGAGGGCCTCCTGGAACCACGGGTGCTGGTCCGAGGTGTGGTTCGGGACGATATCGAGGAGGATGCGCAACCCGTGCGCGTGGACGTCGTCGATGAACGCGAGTGCCTCGTCCATCGTCCCGAACGCAGGGTCGATCGCGCGATAGTCGGCGACGTCGTACCCGCCATCGACCATCGGCGAGGGGTACCAGGGGTTGATCCAGATGGCGTCGACGCCCAGATCGCGCAGGTAGGGGAGACGCGACCGTATCCCTGCGATATCACCGACCCCGTCACCGTCGCTATCGGCGAAGCTTCGGATGTAGATCTGATACACGACGGCGTGGCGCCACCACGGAGTCGGTTCGGTCATGCCGCTAGCATGACGGCAAGGAGGGTGCATGCGCCTGTGGGGTGGCCGCTTCGCGGAGGAGAACGATCAGCGCGTCGCCGACTTCACGCGCTCGATCGAGCTCGACCGTGAGCTGGCAGCCGACGACATCGCGGGATCGATCGCGCACGTGCGCGCGCTCGGTCGCGCCGCTCTGCTGACCGACGACGAGGTCGCCGAGCTCATCGGGGGACTCGAAGGGCTGGCCTCCGAGGTTGCGGCCGGATCCCTGACGTGGGAACCCGATCTCGAGGACGTCCATCTCAACCTGGAGTCCGCGCTCGCGGACAGGATCGGGCCCGTGGCGGGCAAGCTCCA
>Ga0207648_10002937_pt1 | contig 18042 bp, 15 predicted proteins | sample KBSMisM32_FD_184310 | JGI IMG/M metagenome (GOLD analysis project Ga0207648, IMG submission 184310) | Miscanthus rhizosphere microbial communities from Kellogg Biological Station, Michigan, USA - KBS Miscanthus M3-2 (SPAdes) (version 2) | ecosystem: Host-associated > Plants > Roots >...
TCGCAAGAAACACAGCGCCATTCGCCATCTCCTGCGGCGTGCCCATGCGGCCGGTCGGATTGAGCGCCAGCGCGGTGTTGTACAGTTCGGGGTTGTTGTCCTTGATCATGTTCCAGACCCCACCCTCGAAATAGGTGTTGCCCGGCGACACGGAATTGGCCCGTATGCCCTTGCTGGCCAATTGGTAGGCCAGACCTTGCGTGTAATGGATGATCGCGGCCTTGAACGTGCCGTAGGGACCGCTTGCAAAGTCGACCTCGCGTCCCGACACGCTGGAGATCGTCACGATCGCGGCCGCGCTGCTTTTCTCCAGATACGGCATCGCGGCGTTCACCAGCCGCACGGTCCCCATCATGTCGGTGGAGAATTCCTTCTCCCAGCTCTCCTCGTCCTGCCCGATGGACAGTGCGCTGACATTGGCGACGACGACATCAATGCCGCCGAGCTTCGATGCCATATCGCTTACCCAGCCCTTGAGCGCGGTACCGTCGGACACGTCGACCGCGCTACCATAGGCCGCAACGCCCTTTGCCTTGAGCGCCGCGACGGCGCTATCCACGTCCGCTTGATTGCGCGAGCAAATCCCGACATTGGCGCCTTCGGCCGCGAACGTTTCGGCGATCGCCCTGCCGATTCCCCTGGTGCTGCCGGTGACGAGAACCCTGGCTCCCTTGAGTCCCAAATCCATGTTCGATTCCCTCCCTGGTGATCCGGTCTCGAGCGACCGGCGCTTATGTCCAACAATGTTGCGCGCCAACGGCACGCGTCACAACAGCAGTTGCGCACGGACATTTTCCGCAGTTACGTCCTCTCCGGTCAGCGACCGGGTGATCGTGCCTTTTTCCATGATGTAGCATCGCTGGGCTATCGCCATGATCGTATCGAGATTCTGTTCGACGAAGATGATCGTCGTCCCAAGTTCGGTGCGGAACGACTTCAGCGCGTCGCAAATGTGCTGCACGATCGACGGCTGCACGCCCTCCGACGGCTCGTCGAGGATCATCAAAGTCGGATTGCCGATCAGAGCGCGACCGATCGCCAGTTGCTGTTGCTCGCCCCCCGACATGGTGCCCGCGATCTGTCGCCGGCGCTCCTTCAACCGCGGAAAATATTCGTAGACGAGTTCCGGCAGCTTCTTCGCCTTCGGTCCGCCGATCAATTCACCAACCTGCAGGTTCTCCTCGACGCTCATCTGCGGAAACACATCCCGCCCCTGCGGGATATAGCCGAAGCCGGCGCGGGCCCGAGCATCGGCCTGCAGCCGTGTTATATCCTGATCCATAAAAGTAATCGTCCCCCGCCACGTATCGAGAAGTCCAATGAGGCATCGCATCAGCGTCGACTTGCCGACGCCGTTACGGCCAATTACGCCAACGATCTCACCGCGGGAGATCGACATGCTCACGCCCTGCAGGATCGGCGTGGCGCCGTAGCCCGCCCAGAGCTCCGATACTTCAAGAATTCGATCAGTGGACATGTGTCTTACCAAGGTAAATCTCGGCTACCTTCTCGTCCTGAATAATCGCCTCCAGATTTCCGCGCGCAAAGATCTTGCCGAGATGCAGCACCGTGACGCGTTGGGCAATCTGGCGCACAAACGCCATATCGTGCTCGACGACAAGAACCGTCATGCCCTCGGCATTGAACGACTTGATGAGTTCGCCTGTCCGGAACGTTTCTTCCGGTGACATGCCGGCTGTCGGCTCGTCCAGCAGCAGAAGCTGCGGTTGCAATGCCAGCGCCATTCCGATCTCGAGCCACTGCTGTTGCCCGTGCGAAAGGGCTCCGGCAAGCTTGCCGCTGTCCGGCGCCAGATTGAGAAGCGTCAGCAACCGATCTTCCTCGACAACGCGCCTAGCGCCCGAAAAGCGCTCCTGTAGCGCGATCTGGATATTTTGCCGGACCGGCAACTCCTTGAAGACGCTCGGCGCCTGCATCTTGATGCTCATGCCGCGCTGCACCCGCGCAAAGGGCCGCTCTTCGGTGATATCAACGGAGTCGAACAGGATCGTGCCCTTGGTCGGAGGATAGAGACCGACAATCAGCTTGAACAGGGTGCTCTTCCCTGCCCCATTCGGGCCAATCAGGCAGTGAATCTCCCCGGCGTTGACCGTCAGATCGACGTCGGAGACGGCCGTCAATCCACCAAAGCGCTTTGTCACACTCTTCACGTCGACCAGCGCCATGGTCACGTCTCGTCCGGTTGCAGGCGGCTGGCGTCCGCCAGAGCGGGGCTGGCGCCGCGCCGCCGGCGCGCGCTCCATCGGTCCGCAACCAGCTTGCCGACACCTAGCACAAAGCCTTGCGGCGCCAGCATCACGGTGGCGAGCAGAAGGGTGCCCATCAGCACCAGCGCGGCCTGCTGGCTATAGACGGTGATGGTCTGGAAGCCGAACAGGAGAAGAAACGAGCCGACCAGCGTCGCCGTCAGGTCACTGCGCCCGGAGAATGCGACCCACACGATCGGCATGGCTGCCGCCGGCAACCCGATGCTCGATGGGGTGATGAATTGGCCCCAGGACGTGTAAAGCGCGCCGCTGAGGCCCGCGAGCCCGCTTCCGATGATGAATGTAAGCAGTTGATATTTGCGGACGTCGTAGCCGAGCATCTCGGCACGCTGCGGATTTTCGCGCGTCGCAACAATCACGTTGCCGATGCGTGAATTCACCAGCATGCGCAGCGCCAGGTAAACAATCACGATTAGCGCCACCATGAAGTAGTACAGCGCGGATCCCTCGATGTAGAAATCACCGATGGCGAGCGGGTCCATGCCCTTCATGCCGTTGTAGCCATTCAGCCGCGCGGGGCCGATGTGCCATTCCGGCCCGGCCGTCTGTCCAAGGAAGAACGCCAGCACCAGCGTCGCCGACAGGGTCACGATACCGAAAAAGATGCCGTTGATGCCGCCCCAGATCATGAAGTAGCCGAGGATACCCGCCGCGATCATCGCAATGATGATCGACAGGACGAGCGCGGCGATCGTCGTCGAGCCACCTCCCATATTGATGGCCAGCACGCCATAGGCATAACCGGAGATGCCGAAGAAGAGCGTCTGGCCGAATGACAGCATGCCGCCATATCCCCACATCAGGCAGAGACCGAGCGCCATGAAAATCCAGATCAGGAAATAGGAGAAGTTGCCGACGTCGTAAGAGTCTGCAAAGACCGGATAGATCAGCGCCGCTGCCAGCACGACGAGGAAGCAGGACCAGAAAGTCCATCCACGACCCAGGGTCTGTGAACCGTCAAGCAGCTTGAACATCAACTCTCCCGCTCAGCGTCCACGACGGACCAACACACTGGAAATGCCCTCGGGCAGGACGCGAATGATCAGAATGACTGCAAACAACATGCCGATCTGGCCGATGATCTGGCCATAGCTCGCATTCAGCGCCATTCGAATTATCGCCAGGAACACGGCAGCCGGCGCGGTCCCGAGCAGAACATTTGCGCCGCCGACGACGACAGTGACAAAACTCTCGACCACGAACGTGGCCCCCATCGTCGGGATCAACGTCATCGTCGGCGCGTAAAGCGCACCACAAAGCCCCGCGAGACCGGCACCGATGCCGAAACTGATCGCATAGATGCGCCCCGTGCGCGCACCCAATGCCCTGGCCATCGCGGCGTTCTGCATCGTCGCGCGCGCGATCACGCCGAAGCGTGTCTTCATGAAGGTCACATAGAGACCGATCAGCACGGCAACCGCACAAGCGAACAGCACCAGGCGATACGTCGAGAACGTATAATCGCCGATCGCAAAGCTGCCCTCCGGCGTGCCGATGCCCGTTATCGAAGATCCCACGATCAGCAGCATCGATTGCGTGACGATCAGGCTGAGGCCCCAGGTCGCGAGCAGGGAATCCAACGGCCTTTTGTAGAAGCGCCGCACAACGAGGTGTTCGACGACCACGCCGATCAACCCCGCCGTCACCGCGGCAAGCGCCTGGGCGATCGCAAGCGGCACGCCGAGCTTCACCAATCCGACCGTCACATAGGCGCCGCACATGATGAACTCGCCGTGCGCCATGTTGATGACGCCCATCATGCCGAACACGATGGCAAGGCCTGCGGCCGAAAGAATCAGAAACGCAAAGACGTCGGCGAACTGATAAAATACCGAGAATAGTTCAGCCGCCATCCTGCTCTCCAGCTCCCGCCTGACGGCGCCGCATCGTTGCGGCGCCCGTGCAATTCAACGTCATGACGCGAACGGGCACAACTGCAGGAGCAAGATTCGTGCCCATCAATGTGTCACGACTTCTTGGGAAGATGGCTTGGCGTGTACTGATCCTTGTCATTCTTCTTGGTGAGGTCGCAGCCGATCTCTCCCAGCCAATATGGCTTGATCGTTCCGTAGTCCTTTTCAACCTTGACCTCATGCTGGGGACCAACGGAGATCAAGCGCATGCGGTGGGATGTGTGCTGGCTCTTCGGGTCGATGCAGACCTGGCCCTCTGGCGCTTCGATGCAGGCTTCACCCGTTGCGATCACCTTGCGCATGTCGTCGAGCTTGATCGACTTCGCCTTCTCGACCAGCGTCTTGTACATATAGAGCGCATTGTAGGCGTTGTAGCCCATGTCGTTGATGTAGAGCTCGTCCGGGAACTTCGCCTTCCAGCGCTTTTTGAAGTCGTTGGCTTCGGTCGTATCGATCTCCTCGAACCAGTTCGCGGTCGCATGCATGTTGTTGAGCGCCGGCGGCTTGAACCGCTTGTGCTCAAAGCCGAGCATGACCTTGATCGACGATCCCATCGGCAGGTTGAGCTTGGCTGCAGCGGCCTGCTCGAAGAACGAGTCCTGGGCGGCGCCGACATTGATCGTCAAAATCCAGTCCGGCTTGGCCTTCTGGATGTTCTGGATCGTCTGCGCGAACTGCGAAACGCCGAGCGGGATGAATTCCTCTCCGACGACCTCGCCGCCGAGATCCTTCATGATCTTCCGGTTCCACTCCGCCGAGATCTGACCGAAATTGTAGTCGGCGGCGATGACGTAGACCTTCTTGCCGAACTTGTCGACCATCCAGGGGATCAGCGTCGAGAACTGCTGCTCGGGTACCGCCCCCATGCTGATCATGCTGGCATCGCACACGCCGCCTTCATACTGGTTCGTATAGAAATACGGCGTTGTCGTTCGGTCGATGATCGGCCGGATCGCCTCGCGCGAAGCAGATGTTATGCCTCCGATCAGCACGTCGACCTTGTCGCGGCTGAGAAGGCGTCGCGCAAACTCCTGATAGCGGGCGTTATCGCCCTGCGGATCGAGATGGATGAGCTCGATCTGCCGTCCGAGAATGCCGCCCTTCTTGTTGATTTCCTCGACGGCAAGCTGCGAGCCGTGGAGTTTCGGCATGCCCATGAATGCAAGGTCGCCGGAAACGTCTTCGAGCAAGCCGATCTTCAACGCAGGTTCGGCCGCCAGAGCGACACCTAATGCCGCCGCCCCGAGTGCGGCACCAAGAAACGCTGTTCTGAGCAGATGTCCCGATTTCATCTAAATTTTCCCTTCGTTGAAAACTGGTGCAGTTCACGCCTTGAGGTATTTTTTCAGGATCGACGCGCCCATCGTGTATTTCGGGTCGACCATGTTGCCGAGCCGCATTCGCCCGGCCTGACTTAGCAGCATGTACGCGTCGATCTCGTCAAAGCCGTAGTCGGCGCTCATCCATCGCGTGAGTTCGCGATAGGCAATGCGCGCCGCATCCTCGAGCGGGCGGGCGCTGCCGATCGTCATGATAAAGTCGCGGGTTTCCAGGCGCGGCCAGGCGAAACTCCAGTTCTTGATCAGATCGACCTGGAGCGTGACCGTCGCGCGCTGCTCAAGGGCAACACCGGAGAGTTCGCCGTCACCCTGCGTTGCATGGCAATCGCCGACGTAGAGAAGCCCCCCTTCACTATGCACGGGCAGATAAAGAATGGCTCCGGGTCCGACATCGGGCAGATCCATGTTGCCGCCGTGATAGTCCGGCTGCAGGGAGGAGATCGCCTCGATCTCGGGCGACACGCCGATCGTGCCGATGAAGGGCTCGTAAGGCAGCGTGATCTTGTCGTTCCAGCGCACGCCGTTCCTGTCGACATGCAGCTTCCGGACGCGCTCGGGCAGCGGCGGGTTCAGCATCGCGGTGGAGCTGGTCCCGACCAGCCCGCCAAACTCGGGGATGATGCAGGTCGTTCCGGCCGGCTGCTCGCCGCGCGTCTCGACGTCGAGGATATGTACCGCGAGACAATCGCCCTTCCTGGCTCCCTTGACCGCAATCGGACCGCATTGCGGGTTCAGGTATGGAAAGTTCAGCTTCGCCGTGGGACTGTCGCTCTCGCTCGTGAGCGCGCCCCCGAAAGCGTCTTCGGTCTCGACCACGACGATCCCACCGGGATCGATCGACAAGGTCGGCTTCGCGTAGGGCCCGTAGACGTAGTGAAAGCTTCCCTGCTGCTCGATCGTCAAACTGTGGCGTGCGCCAGCGGCGCCATTGGCGACGGCTCGCTTCGCCATGATGGAACTCTTCAGCCAATCTTCTGCCATGCGAACGGCTCCTCGGATCAGAGAGGGGGATGACGCGTGTGCCAATCGGTAACGCGCTGGAACGCATCGCCGGCACGGACCAGAGCCGTTTCATCGAAGTGGCGGCCGACAAACTGAAAGGCGATGGGACCACCGTTCGGGGCGAAGCCGGCGGGAAGCGTAATGGTCGGGCTTCCGGTCATGTCGAACGGGCAGGTAAAGCGCAACAATCCGGCAATCAGCGAGGCGTCTTCGCCGAGCGCAGCCATCTTAGCGAGGGTCGGCGCGGCGAAGGCCTGGGCCGGCACGGCGATGAGATCGACTGTCTCAAACAAGAGGCGCACTGCGCCGCGGAACGCTTCGCGCCGCAGCACGATCTTCTGATAGTCGGTGCCGGACTGCGCAAGGCCAAGATCGAGCAGTCCCGCAAGCCCGGGGCCATATTCGTCCTTGCGCGAGGGATAGGTTGCTTTGTGCGCGACCGCCGCCTCAATGCCACAAAGCGGAAACCAGTCATCGATAACGGCCTTGGGGTCCGGGAACGTGACCTCACTGATCTTCGCGCCAAGTTCCGCCGCGGCCCGCAAGCCTTCGCCGAAGACCTTGCTTGCGGCCTCATCGGTGCCTTCGCTGGTCCAGCGCCGATCGACGCCGATCGTAACTCCCCGCAGATTGCCCGGCAGTCCCGCGAGATAGTCCGGCACGGCCAGCGGCACCGAGGTGGTATCCTTGGCATCCTGGCCCGCAATCGCACCCAGTATTGCACCGCAATCGACCGCGTTGCGCGCCATCGGCCCGATATGATCCAGCGTTGCCGCGAGTTCGTACGCGCCGTAGCGGCTGACCCGGCCCCAGCTCGGCTTCAGCCCCGTGATGCCGTTGGCCGCCGAAGGAAACCTGATCGATCCACCGGTATCGGTTCCGAGCGATCCGAAACAGAGGCCGGCCGCAGTCGCGGAACCTGAGCCGCTCGACGACGCGCCCGGCCACAATTCTGCGTTCCACGGGTTCTTCGGCGGATCGATTTTGGGGTGATGATCGGCGTAGGCGCCCTCAGTCTGCTGCAACTTGCCGAGGATGATCGCGCCCGCATCCTTCAGGCGCGCGACGACCGTGGCGTCCTCGTTCGGACGGAATTCGCGATGGATGGTCATGCCGTGCGCGGCCGGTGCGCCCTTGACCCAGCAAAGATCCTTGATCGCGACCGGCACGCCGTGCAGCGGCCCCTTGATCTTGCCGGCTGCGATTTCCTTTTCGGCAACGGCTGCTTCCGCAAGTGCGGAATCTGCCATGACATAGGCGTAGCTTTTGAGCCTGCCATCGAGCCGCTCGATCCGGTCGAGCATCGCTCTCGTTACTTCGACAGGCGACAGCTTTTTCGCATGGATCTGCTGCCCAACCTCGACCAACCCGAGGTAACAAAGATCTGTCGCTGTCATCGCCTTTCGCCCCCGCGCTTGTCGCTTTTTCAAGCGCATTCACGGTTCGATCACCGCGCATGCGTCCCCGGCTTGGCGACACGCATGTATCGCCAACTTCCTTTCCGGCAAAAGAAAAAAGCCACCCGACCCTCCCGAACGAGGTGACGAATGGCTCTAATGCCGCGGCTATGATCTATCGCATGGACCCTGGATCGAACGGAGCACCGAAAGCAGGGATCGGGACGTCATCGGCCCGATCGAAGCAAGCAAGGTTCGACAGGAAGCCCTGTGGGAGAAAGTCTAGGTTCGCGCCCTGCACATTGTCAACGAGAGAGGATGCACAAATTTCGCAGGCCTCATGCGCAGCAAATAAGCAAGACTTCCTGCACGGGTATCATCGATGATAACTTCCTCAAGGCGTCGCTCTGTCGAAAGTCATCAATGACGAAGCCATCGGTTCCAGTTGGCATCATATGCTCGCAGTCCGGGCCATATCAGGCCATGGGGCAGGAGATACTCAAGAGCGCCCTGATGGCGGTCGACGAGATCAACAATCACCCCGATTTCGATTTCTCATTCACGGCGCATGTTCGAGATCCCCGCGGCGTCATCACCGAATATCACACGGTTTGTGACGACCTCATTCGCAACGCGGGGGTCGAGCACATTATCGGCTGCTATACGTCGGCGTCGCGCAAGCAGGTGCTGCCAATTGTCGAGCGCACCGATCGCCTGCTCTGGTACCCCGCCCGTTACGAGGGATTCGAATGTTCCGACAATGTCATCTATGTCGGCGCGTCACCCAACCATAACGTCCTTCCGCTTGTGCGCTACATGCTCGACAACATCTCGCGGCACGTTTTCTGCGTCGGATCCAACTATGTCTGGACATGGGAGACCAATCGCGTCACGCGTGAACTGGTGACGGCGGCACGAGGAAGCATTCTTGCTGAACGGCTGCTCGAGCTGGGCGAGAGCGCGGTCGACCACATCGTCGACGAGATCGTTCGCCGCAAGCCTCCGGTCGTCTTCAACACGCTGGTCGGCAGTTCGAGCTACGATTTCATCCGCGCGTTTCATGCCGCCACCACGGCCGCCGGTCTCGACATTCCGATGCTGAGCTGCAGCCTTTGCGAGCCGGAACTCAAGATCGTTGGACCGGCATCTGCCGGATGCATCACCTCGTCGGCCTATTTCGAGAGCATCCGCCTGCCCGAGAACCGTGCCTTCGTCCAACGCTGGAAGGCGCGCCACGGTGAAGCCAGCAGCCCCTCCGTCGACGGGCAATCCGCCTATGTCGCGGTCTATCTCCTGGCGCGCGCGCTGCGCCGGGCCGGCACCTCCAGTATTGGTGAGGTTCGGCGTGCGGCGGCTGGCTATCGCTACAATTCGCCGCAGGGGCCGGTCTGGATCGATGGTGACAACAACCATTGCGTTCTCACGCCACGCCTGGCCGTCTCCAACGCGCAAGGACAGTTTGATCTCTTCTGGGAAGCAGACGCGCCCGTCAGGCCAGATCCCTACCTGACGCAGCTCGACATCGCGGCCGGAACTGCGCGGGAAACGTCAAGGAACGGATCGTCGCCAAGCGCGCCCCATTTGCGGGTTGTGAAATGAACAAGCCGTCCTCATTTTCCCTGCGCGGACGCAAGGCTCTTGTCGCCATCAAGGACGAGCGTGATCTGTCGATCGTCAGGCGGCAGTTCGAACGCCTGGGAATCGACATCTTCGCATGGGAGCCGGATGGCCCCCTCGAATGTCATCCAGACGTGGCGCTGATCGACGATGAATTCCTGCCGCTCACCTCGTCCGCGCAACGGGCTTTGCCTGGACGATGCCCCGTCATCGCCCTGCTGGGCACCGAAACGCCAAGCCGGCTGAAGCTGGTGCTGGAGCTCGATCCGGCATCGTTTCTCGTCAAACCACTGCGCTCCGCGGGTATTTACGCGGCGCTGGTCATGGCGTTCGAGCGGACCGAGCGCACCAACGAACTGAAGCAACAAGTCGTCAAGCTGGAAGAGCGCCTTCGCTCGCGTCGGGTCGTGCTCGCTGCCGTTCTTCAAGTGATGCATTCGCACTCCCTCGCAGAACCAGCCGCTTTCGCACTGATCCGGCGTGCTGCCATGGAGCAGCGCAAAACGATCGAGCAGATGTCGGCCGAGATTGCGGCAAACGGGAGCTTACCCCGCGCGACCGGGTAGAATCATCATCACCTGGCCGTTGGACTTCGCGAAAAGTTCAGTGCCGGGGCGAGGCCGCTGGCACACGCTCACGTTGCTCGCTTCTGGATCTTGTTTGATCTTCCGGTGCGCACATCGTGCACACGCCGCTTTCATGAAAAGATCAAACCCTCGCTCCAATCCACCATAGGCGCGCCTGGCCCGAATCATCCGCGGCGCAGTCGGATCAAACAGGGCCATTGAGAATTGCTCTACGACAGCAACCGCGGGGCCACGGAAGTAGCCAGGCAACGTGACAGGGCGCTGGACAGTTCTGCAGACGTCAACGGATGATGGACCACCTCGGAAACACCGGAAACTGCCAGCAATCGCGCATCGAGATCCCGTGCCGAAGTCGTCGCCAGGACGATCGGCAGGTTGGGCGCGAGCTCGCGCAAGGTGGTGGCGAAATCGAGAGCGAAGCTCGCGCCGGGCTGGTGGCACAGGAGCGCGGCGTCGAAGCGCGCGTGTACGGCACAGGCTTGCGCAGCCTCCTGCAGTCCCGTGAAGCCGACCGGCTCATAACCGAGAGCTGCCAGAATTTCCTCATGACGCAGCAAGCGTCCGCGGTCGGCTTCAAGCACCAGTACCGTTTCCCCGACGCCGCGACCGGCGTTACCCGATGCATGTTGAACGAATATCGGCTGATGAGACGGCAAGGTCGGAAGCCAGATCTTGAAACGTGTCCCTGCCCCGACGGCACTCTCTACCTGCAAAGCGCCGTTGTGTTCCCGTACGATGTCGCGCGCCGTCGCAAGCCCAAGGCCGTTTCCGTCCGGACGCGTCGTAAAGAACGGTTCGAAAATCCGCTCCAATGTCGTCTCATCCATGCCGCGGCCCGGATCGGAAATCGAAATCACGACGAAGCGGCCGGGATTGATTTCAACCTGGGTAACCCTCCTGGCCTCGCTGATCTCGCGTGTCTCGATCTCGACCTGGATGACGCCTGGTTTGTCCATCGCCTGGACCGCATTGTTGCAGATGTTCAGGATGACCTGTTGCAGCTGCGCGGGTTCGGCCGAAACGACCGCCGTTTCCGCGGTCTCACTCACCTTGATTTCAACACGGGCCGGTAATGACGGCGCGAGCAGCGACCTCGCTTCAGAGACCAGCGTCTTGATGCAGACGTGCTCCCGCCTTCCCTCGCGGCGGCGTCCGAACGTAAGGATTTGATCGACCAGATCCCGCGCCCGCTCCGCACCTCGCCGGATCGCGGTCAGATTACGCCGCGGCCGGGCCTCCGAGGCGAGATACTCCTCCACCATCTCGGTATGGCCGAGGATGCCGGCCAGGATATTGTTGAAGTTATGGGCAATACCACTGCTGAACGTACCCACCGTTTCCATGCGACGGGCCTGCTGCAACCGTATCTCCAGCCGTGCGCGTTCCTTTTCCATGGAATGCCGCTCCAGAGCATATACGATCGTATCAAGTGCCATGCGCAGCAGGCTGAGTTCGCCGGCGGCAGTGATGGAACAGGCCCTACCAATCGAATCGAACCCCAGGATGACGGTGCTACCGTCCTTGTTGACATTCGTTGCGCATCCCCATCCACCCAGACCAAGCGCGACACAGGCCTCCTTTTTCAATCCAACCGGCAAACGGTCGACGCGCGGAACATGGATAATTCCATCGGCAGAAGGCTCAAACTGAGCCGCCAGCGCCGGCACGCGCTGCGGCCAACCTGGTGGAGAGCTTATGCCCGGCTTGCACCAGACATGCGGCGCCGCCGCTGCGCAGCTCGACACAAAATAAGCTCGGTCGGAGCCGAGACACTCAGCCATATCGGCAAGAGCTTGTGCGATCCCGGCGTCGATGGTCTGCGGCTGCGCGTTGATGAAGCGCATCGATATGCCCGCGATCAAATGCTCGAATGCGGCACGCCGCCGCAGGGCGATCGCGCGTCCTCGCAACTGCAACCCGAGATATACAAGCGCACCGAGCAGCAGCAGTGACGTGGCGTAAAGCAGGACACGGTACTGACGTGCCGATGCGCGAGCGGCGAACTGACGCTTCATGATTAACGCACGCACGGCATCCTGCTCACGGGTCGTCGCTGCCGCCATCAACGCCTTCAACGAGGCGTCGGTCGCCGGCAGCAGGTTATGCAGCAGGCCGCCATGCGCGATCGCCGCCTGTATCGAAGCGTTGTCGCCGCCGGGATCTGGCAAGGCCGCCAACTGCTCCAATCGATTCTTGACCTCACGCGCGGCGGCTGGCGACGTATCCAGCGTGAGGTGCAGCATGGCGGCCGAGAGCGTGGTAGCGGCGGCGACGACCGGCGTACGGTCCGAGGCGGCAAGACGGGCGCTGAATATTCCAAAATAGAGGAAGGAGTTTCGCAGCAGCGCGTTCCTGCTCTTGAACTGTTCGATCAGAGTTTGCTGCCGATGCGCCCCCGCAGCCAAAACGTCGATTGCGGCGATCTCCTCGGCGTCCGAAGCGGCGGCGTTGCGCAACCGATGGACGGATTCGTCGTACGCGTCGGTCAGGCGCGCCAGCGCATCGTAATTGCGTGACAGGCCGGCGCGAGCCGTCAATACTTCTCGATTCAAGGCGCGCTCGAGTCGGGAAAAACGGTCGAGCGCCTCGGTCTGCTGATCGAAGTGTGTCGAATTCAGGTTCAGCCCGCTCAGCAACAACCAGGTCAGCAGCAGGAGAAGAAACGACACCAGAACCACCGCGGGCGTCATCTTCATGGCGAAGCTCCGAGCGGCACGCCACGGTATTCTCCGGTCAAGGTCCGGAGATAGGCAACGATTGCACCGACCTGCTCGTCCGTTAGCGCTGAATTCAACTGCGCTACCCCCATCTTGCGAACGGCGTCATCGAGGGTTGCGGTGCTTCCATCATGAAAATAGGGCGGCGTGGTCGCGACGTTGCGCAGACTGGGTACGCGCAGAATTTCCGGCTTTGGTGACGCCAGCGGATGGAATATTCCGTGGCGCTGGAAAAGATTGCCGCCAATGTTCACGCCCTGGTGACAGGAGACGCAACCCAGCGATTTGAACAAGCTATATCCGTCCTGTTCCTCGACCGACAAGGCGCCGGCGTCTCCCATCAGCCAGCGGTCGAAACGGCTGCCGGGCGTTACCAGCGTTTGCTGGAAGCTTGCGAGGGCATCAACGACATTCCCGGTGTCAGGGCCGCGGCCGTAGACGGCCACGAACTCCCGGCGCAGTCCAGGGTCGCCGTCGAGCTTTTCCGCAAGCTCGGCGATATCGGAGCCCATGATCTGAGGATTTTGCAAGGAAGCTTTGACATCCAGGTCGACGGTGCGGAGTTTTCCTTCCCAGCCCAGGCGGAAGCTGAGTGTGGCGTTGAATACGGTCAGTGTGTTTAGCGGAAGGCTTGAGCCGTCGAGGCCGTTGTCATGACTCACCCTGGTTGCGCCATTGGAACGGAGATCGTGACAGGACATACAACTGCGCGAATTGTCGCGCGACAGGCGAGGATCGCCGAACAGCCGCTCGCCAAGCCTGACCTTCAAGGGGTCTATCGGGCGAGGCGCCGGGATGGGAGTGATTGGCTCTTCGGACATGATGCCATTGGCGGAAATGTTGCCATTGGGTTCCAACGGCTGCGCGAGCGGTCGCGGTCCCGCCGAAGAAAGCAACAAGCCGCCCGGGATCAAGATGCAAATCATCGCGATCCAGCGCCAACGGCGGGCGAGCCGAGCCACACCGCCGTTTCCACGCAAGGTCAGGTGAGAGAAAGGATTCTTGCGCGGCATGCCCCGTGATTTCTGGTCAACGCAATCATGTCTACTCAGGATTGGCCCCGATATGGGGATTGATTGTTGTTTGTGAAGTTCGCGCGGAGGCGGCCCCCTCGCGCCGCATGGGACCGCGCCCGCGATCTTGCCGATGGCAAGATCAACAGTCCCGGCCGTTTCTCACGATCTGCTCGATCTGCGATCGATGGGAAATTCCCATATCCAGCAGCATTCGGTCGTCGTAATCCGCCAACGCGGCGACAGCCCGTTGGATCTCGCGCTCGCGACGCCGCTCTGCCCACCCGCTTGCGATGGCGCGCCAGATCATGGACAGCCAGCCGGGGTGGACAAATCGGTATCGGTCGGCCTTCCCCGCAGGAAATTGGCGACCGTCTCTCCTGGACGGTATCCGCTTTCCAAATGAAGTTCGATCGATAGCGTCTTCACGCTCCAACACCGTCATCTCGACGCGTGCGGAAGACGGAACGGGCGAAGCCGATTGCCGTCGTTGGCGCCGGGAGAGTTCCAGGGGCCGCCGGGCACCAACCTCGCTGCTGATCGCTGTGACCGCAGTCGTCGCAAACCCGGGGAGCGAAGCGCCGTATACGGCAAAACCCTCGAGGAAAAGCCAAAACATCGACAGCCGGGTTGCGTCCGCCTGTGCCATTGCAGGATTCGCTTCGGAACTCTCCGCCGACGTCAGTTCGGGAAGAATTTCGCGACTATCACGTGCTGCAACTCGCGAGGCCTGCTCCGGGGTGCTGTGACGTCTGACAGCAGCGATCGCCGATTGAGAATTTAACATCGGGTACTCCGACAGATTGCAGATGAGGGATGGATGTTTCCGGGGACCCGGCCCGCACGTCGAGTGCTGCCGCCGAGGTGGTGAAATTTGCCGTGATTACCAGTCTGGCAAGCACGTGAACGAGAAGTCGCATCATCAGCCTCGGGTCCCGGCCCCAGACGGCGTTCCGCGCAGGCATCGTGGGATCGTTGGCCCCCCGGGCGGAAGGCTCAATGCCGTCGAAGGACGCAGCCGGCATGCGACTGATGAGGACGATGGAATGGATTGGCGCTTCGGCATAGGATTCTCCGTCAACTCGATACGGAGACTCTGAGGCCCGCCAGTTACGCGATCATCACCTGCGCGGAAAATTCGGTTACAACCGTAACCTTGCGGCGCTTTGGTTCTTGTTCAGAATGGCTCGACCAGCAGCGCGAATAAATAGCCGACACCCCGCTCGGTCTGGATCACGCGCGGCGCGCTCGGATTGACCTCGAGCTTGCGCCGCAGCCGCAATACCTGGACATCGATGCTTCGATCGAAAATGTCTTCGTGTATCCGTGTAGCCTGCAACAAGTGCTCGCGCGACAGCGGCCTTTGTGGCGCTTCCAGAAAAGCCAGCAACAACGCATACTCGCCCTTGCTCAGCGCCACCGGCGTCCCATTGGGATCGAGCAGTCTGCGGCCGCGCCGCTCGAGTTGCCAGCCATCGAACCGGTACCCGCCTCGCTCCGGATTGTGGGCGCGTGCGACCCGCCCCATCTCCTGCCGCCTCAATACGGCACGGACCCGCGCGAGCAACTCCCTCAGGCTGAACGGCTTGACGATGTAATCGTCTGCGCCGAGCTCGAGGCCGACGATTCGATCGATCTCGTCCGGGCGATGGCCGGTGGTGATGATGACCGGAACGTCCGAATGAGATCGGATTTCCCGCAACATATCCAGCCCGTCGTCCTGGCCGAGCCGCAAATCCAGAATGATCAGGCTGGGGATGGTCCCGGTAAGATGACGATTGAGCTCGGTCCGGTTTGAGGCCGGCTTGGTCGGTATATCGTGATCTTCGAGATACCTGATCACCATTTGCCGCAACGAGGGGTCATCATCAACGACAAGGATATGGCCAACATCCGCAAGCATGAATTGTTCTCTCAACTTTTTTTCACTAGGCATCGTTGCAATTTGAATTTCCGACCGACAATACCGGCCCGCGGCCACGTTAGTCCTGTCTAGGGCCTCCGAAATAGGACGCCGCGTGCCGAGCACGCACTTTTTCCGATCCTGGCGCACGCAGCACCGTCACCGTTGTCTTGCGCGGCGTACGCAGGCGGCGAAAAGCCGTACCGCTTGTGGAACCTCGGTGCGAAATGCGCATGGAAGGGAGAGAGATATCCACCGGCCGGGCGGTATCGACGAACGCAACATCGCCGACAGAGAGGTGCACGACCCTATCAATCTGGGTCCTTGTCGACTGCCCAGCGACCTGAAAGACAATTAGGTAACGGTCTGCCAGGCGATGGTCTGCGCCATCGCTGCGAACGTCCCTGTAGCTCCGCTCCACCCCGTGTTCAAAGTAACCGTGGTCGGCGGACTTCCGCTGGATCTTTACCGAACCTGCCTCAACTCCACAGGCGTTCAGGGGACGCATCCAGCCGGGAAAGGCATCGGCGGTGGTGACCTCCGCCGCACTCCCACGATTCAAACGCAATAAAGCTGTCCGCGCCTCGAAATCCGGAAGGGGCGCGCAGCCAACATCGTCGCTCTGAAGCATCACCGTCTCCGTCTCGGAGCACTTGGGTCCAGCGGCGGTATTTAGGGCTTCCGGGCACGCCGTGCTGCGGTTCGGGGGTGAGGTCTCGCGGACGTGATGAATTGTGAACGGGGTAGCACCCAACCCCTCAGGCGCTATGTGCATGATAAGCAGCATATGCTGCACGCTACAGACGAACGACTTCGGATTCCTCGTTCATGGCGAGTATTCCTATTCAGCGGCCAGGACACTCCGACCCGTCGGCAGCGGAATGGTTGAGTTGAAAATATTGTCGGGATCGTAGTGCTGCTTGGCCCTAATGAGCCGGCCGGCATTGACGCCGTAGCTTTTTACCGCACGTTCCACCTCGTCTTTGGCGAGCAAATTCGGATATCCACCCGGAAGCGTGATCCCGTCAAAGGCCCGAAGCGTGGCTTGCGTCCACCGCCTGTTCCAATGCTCGTCACGCGGCTCCGACCGATCGGTGAAGGATGCGAGGATCTCGACCAGCACATGATCGCGGCGAAGGCCGAAAGCGGTCGTCGCCACCGGTACGCGAGAGGCGGCGCCCCGGAACACGTGGGTGATGATGGCACAGCCCGGTGAAGCCGCAGTCGCCATCGCGCGAATGAAGACGTCGATCGCCTGCCCGTCGAGCGTTGGAAGCCAGCACGTCGCCATGAACACACGTTGTCCGCTCGCAAAAAATGGATCGAATTTTTCGAGCGAGATGCCGTAGGACGTCGCAACCAAGGTGCTGATGACGGGCGTTCCAAGGCCAAGGAACGGAGCCAGACGCGCCTCCCCTTGCGCCGGTGGACCGCACCACGTGGGCACAACCATGGCCAGCGGAAGGCCATCAGGGCCGCCAACAAGCCCGAGCTGGATCGCCAACTCCTCGGGCGCAGTAGCCATGATGTCTACGCAACCTTCGAGAACGGCCCTGGCCTCGGCGAACGGGAATAGCAGCATGCCTGAGTGCACGCTGGGCAGATAATGCGTCCGGTGCCGCATCGACGTCACCACGCCAAAATTGCCTCCACCGCCGCGCAATGCCCAGAACAGCTCCTGTTCGTTGTTGAGGCTCGCGGTGACGATGCGCCCGTCCGCGAGAACGACCTCGGCGCCGAGCAGATTATCGAGCGCGAGCCCGAAGCAGCCAGTCAGCGATCCATAACCTCCACCGAGCGTCAGCCCGGTCATGCCGACCGAGCTGCATGAGCCCGTCACCACCGCAAGCCCGCGCGGATCGGTCACTGCAAGAACGTCTGACGCGCGGGCGCCTCCGGATATCCGTGCGGCGCGATAGTCCGGGCTCAGCGTTACATCGTTCATCGCGGTCAGGTCGATCACGATGCCGTCGCACAACGCGCGACCGGCCCAGTCGTGACCGCCGCCACGTACCGAAAGCGAGAGATCGCTGTCGCGCGCCGCTCGAATCGCCGACTGCACATCCTGCGCCGTGCGGCAGTGCGCGACGGCACGCGGCATCGGGCCGATCGGCTTCGCCCAGATCGCCGTCGCGGCGGCGTAGCTGTCATCGCCCGGTCTCGACAAGCGACCGGACAACCGTTGGTCCAGCCAAAGAAACGTACCTTCGATCGGATCTGCCATCGCTCTGCTCCTCGTGATCGGGCATTGCAGTCAAATCGAGC
>Ga0207648_10002938_pt1 | contig 18038 bp, 23 predicted proteins | sample KBSMisM32_FD_184310 | JGI IMG/M metagenome (GOLD analysis project Ga0207648, IMG submission 184310) | Miscanthus rhizosphere microbial communities from Kellogg Biological Station, Michigan, USA - KBS Miscanthus M3-2 (SPAdes) (version 2) | ecosystem: Host-associated > Plants > Roots >...
CACATCACCCGATACGCAAGCACGCTCCCACGCTCAGGGCCGTCGTCTTTCCGAAGTGGGATGAGCAGGTCGTCGATGATCGTCTCCTGCGACTCGACCGAGACATGGTCCTTGAAAGCGTGGGCTCGCGCAACCTCCGGCCAGGTCGGGCGTCCATATTCGTCGACGTCCCCAGCTACATATGGTGCGACCGTCAGCAGCGTGACGCGCAACGGGATGTCGGCAGAGCCGGTGTTCTTCAGCATCACTCTGGCGCGGATGGCATAGGAAGAGTCGGCGGTGAGCAAACTTGCCTCCACAGTCGGCTCTGCTCGCCTGTGGAAGATCCGCCCTTTGAAGAACTTCCAGTAGGCCCATAGGGCGCCGATCAGAATGGCTGCGATCTGAACGACGGCTAGGGCGGCGGATATCCAGTCGCCAGTGTCCATCGCTTGGGCTGGCACAAGCCGAGCCTATCTCCGTGTTTCGAATTCTCCCAGCGAATCGAAGGGAGCCTCGAGTTAGCACGCTAAGCCAAAGGTCGTGTGGCGTCCCCACGTTCGCGGGGAGCGACTCCAGTGGTCGCAGCCTTGACTATGCCGGGGTGGTCGGTGCTGCGGTGCCGACCATCCCTTTTCTACGAGCCGGGGCTAGGCGCCCAGGCAACTGCGGCTCTGCCCAGTGCCTCCGGGAGGAGGGAGCGTTCCCGGTGCCCCGGCCCAGTTCCCTTTTACCGCCTGGCGCGGATGGACGCATCGGGGCTGGTTCGAGGGATGGGCGCTACAAACGCTTGGCGCGGCCGAGCGAGAGCCACCAGCGGCCGGCGCCCAGCTGGAGCAACGAGACGAGCACGAGCGGGATCGCGAGCAGGGCGGGGAGAATGACGTCGAAGATCCCGATCGCGACCGGCTTCACGAACTTGTTTTCGGAGTTCGCGTAGATCACGAGCACGCCGAGCGTGGCGAGCCCCGCGATGAAGAGCGCCGTCCCGTGCGGCGTCAGCAGCAGCCAGAGGCCGTAGGCGGCGGCGCCCAGGGCTGCGACCAGCAGCAGGAGCGTCAGCGGCAGCAGCGGCGGCACCATTCGCGCGGGCTTGAGGAAGCGCTGCTTCGAGGTGCGCAGCAGCTTGAGGAACTTCTTGCTCGGCTGGGCGAGCTGCTCGGCGACGACCTCGAACGGCCAGTCCACGTCGGGGCCGGCGGTGCCGAGCGCGGCAAGCCCGGCGCGGGTCGGGACGATCTTGTCGGTCAGCTGGTAGGCGTCGGCCATCAGCGACCACGCCTCGACCTCGCAGAAGGAGTCGAGGTCGGTGCGCACCTGGGCAAGCGCGCGCTGGACGTCCTCGACCACGCCGAAGTCGGTCGACTCGATCTTCGCCTCCTTCTCCGAGACCTGGCCGCCGGGCGTCCGCTCGCGCGCGGGCAGGCCGGTCTGCAGGTGCATGAACCCGGTCGAGTCGCTCGCCTGGAGGAGCTGGAGCAGCCGCTGCTCGCGCTCGGCGTCGCCGTAGATCGAGATCACGCGGCCGAGCACGGCCGGCAGGCGGGTCGAGGGGCGCGCGAGGTCGGGCATCTGGCCGGAGCCGTCGCTGATGATCCGGTGGGTGCAGCCGCGGTCGACGAGGCCCTCGACTCCCTGGTTGTCGTGGACGCCGCCGTCGACGAGCTCGATCGTCAGGTCGTCGAAGAGCTGGGGCACGACGACCGGCGGGAACCCGCCCGGGAAGCAGGCCGAGGAGGCGACCGCCCCACCGAGCGGGAAGTCCTGGCAGGCCGCCGGGAGCCCCTCCCAGCGCGTCCGCTCGAGGATCACGTTCTTGTCCACGTCCTCGCGCGCGACCTGGTCGGCCGTCCCCTGCCTCGGCGGCTCGCCCACGTACATCGCCTCGAAGCGCCAGTTGTGGCCCGTGTTGAGGGTCGTCGCCTCCAGCAGCAGGATCGGGACGGGCGCGTTTCGCTGCGGGTTCTCGACGTCCGGGTCGAACGGGCCGGCGTGGCCCTTGGGCTCGATCAGCAGGTCGCGCATCGCGATCCGGCCCTTGCGCTTGGGCCGGTCGCCCCAGGCCTTGGCGTAGAAGCGCCGCTCGTACAGCGCGCCGACGCGGTCGGTGCGCGAGTAGGTCGGGAGCGCCATCCTGAAGTTCTCGAGCGGGTTCGCCCAGCCGGAGCCGCGGACGTTGCTCGCGGCAGCCTCGCGGTACTCCTGCTCGACCGCGCGCACGAGCTCGACGTAGTCGGCGTCGCTGATCTCGGCATCGGTCTTCGACTCGAGCAGGTTCTTGACGTGCAGGTAGTAGAGCGCGCCGATGATCGAGCCGCCGGAGACGGTCGAGATCACCTGTACCGGCCGCAGCAGCCCGAGCTCGGCCAGCTTGGCGAGGACTCCGACGTGGAAGAAGGCAGCACGGTGACCGCCCCCGGAGAGGGCAAGGCCGAGCTTCGGGTGCTCCCGTTCCTCGGACACTGGCGGCTTGCTCACGATCTCACCGGCAGCGTGGCGAGTCAACGGCCGCGAAATTAACCCACCTGGGTCATGACAGGGACGCCGCGGCCGTGAAAAGGTCGCTCGCAACGCTCGGCCGGACAAGGTATGGCCCATACCTTCCCCTCGGGACCGCCGTTCCTCGGCGGGCACCGACCCTCCATGCCGGACGAGCGACCGTCGCTGCCGGCCACCCGCGGCGGGGTGGCCGGTAGGGCTCCTCTTTGCTGTCACGCCAACCTTCTAGCGTCGTCAGAATCGCGGGACGATGAAGGTCGGCATCGTCGTCCCGTACTCCTGGTCCTATTGGGGCGCCGTTCCCGAGCACGCCGAGCTGCAGGCGGCCGCGCTTACGGGTCAGGGGATCGAGACGCGCACGGTGATCGGCAACGACCCGCCCGGGAGCTTCACGCGCGTGCTGCACCCGCGGCACGGGCGGCACGGGGAGCCGCCGGACGACGTGATCCCGGTCGGGCGCTCGGTGATCGTCCCGGCCAACGGCGCGCTGCCGAACATCGTCCTCAGCCCGCGCACCGTCACGCGCATGAAGCAGGTACTCGAGCGGGAGCGCTTCGACGTGCTGCACCTGCACGAGCCGATGACGCCCATCATCTGCACGGCCGCGATGGCCTGGGCGCGCTGTCCGATCGTCGCCACCTTCCACGCCTCCGGCGGCCTTGGCTGGCTGCACGCGGGCCGGCCGGTGTGGGGGTTCCTGATGGACCGGATCGACCGGCGGATCGCGGTCTCCGACGCGGCCCGCGAGTCGGCCTCGCGTTGGTTCCCCGGCCAGTTCGAGGTGATCCCGAACGGCGTCCTGATCCCGGAGCACGCCGAGCCCGGTGGCCGCGAGCACCGGATCGTCTTCATCGGCCGGCATGACCCGCGCAAGGGAATGCCGGTGCTCCTGCGGGCCTGGCCCGAGATCTACCGCCGCACCGGCGCCCGGCTGCGCATCGTCGGCGCCGACCCGCTGATGGTGCGGCTCGCGCTGACGCGGGCGGGCGTCGAGCCCGAGGGGATCGACTCGCTCGGCTTCCTCAGCCAGGACGACCTGACGGCGGAGCTCTCGAGCGCGAAGGCGCTGGTGGCCCCGTCGCTGGGGGGCGAGAGCTTCGGGATGGTGCTGACGCGCGCCTTTGCGTGCGCGACGCCGGTCGTCTCCTCCGACATCAGCGGCTACCGTGACGTCATGACGGACGAGACCGGCGTGCTCGTCCCGCCGGGGGAGCCGGACAAATTGGCTGATGCGGTCGTCGGCCTACTGGCGGACGAGCCGCGACGCGAGCGTTTCGGGGCGGCCGCGCGGCGGCTTGCGCAGGAGCGCTACTCCTGGGACGACATCGGGCGGCGGCTGGCCGAGATCTACCGGGAGCTCGCCTGAGCCTTCGCATCCCCGGCTCGATCCTGCTGCGGATCGCGATCACGCTCGCGGCCGCCGCCGGCGTGGTCGCGCTGCTCTGGTGGCACGGGCCGAACTGGCACACGGTCTGGCATGCCTTCGACGCGGTCAAGTGGTACTGGGTAGCTGGCGCGATCGGCTTGAATCTGCTCTCCGTGGTCATGCGCACCGTCGCCTGGCGGACGGTGATCAACCAGGCGATCGACCCGCCGCACCCGCGCTTCATGCTCGTCTTCTCGGCGTTCTCGGTCGGCCTGTTCGCGAACGCGGTCCTGCCCGGGCGCATCGGGGAGCTGGCGCGCGTGGCGGTGATGACGCGGAAGCTGCGGCTGCAGGGGCGCGGCAGCGGCACGTGGGCCGCGCTCGTCGGGACGGTCTTCGCGCATCGTCTGTTCGATCTCGTGCCGACCACGCTGCTGATCGTCTACGTGGTTGCAACGGCCAAGATCCCGCACTGGGCGATCGGGAGCCTCGTCGTCGTGCTCGCGGTCGGCTTCGGGCTCTTTGCGTTCGCGTTCGCCAGTGCGCGCCATCAAAACCGTTCCGTGCTCGACGGCCTCGGCCCGGTCCGGCGCCTGCTCGAGATGGGGCGGCACGGCCTCGCCGTCCTGCACGCGCCCGGCGCATCCGCCGTCGCAGCGGTCTTCCAGACGCTCGGCTGGGTCTGCCAGCTTTTCGCGGTCTACGTCGCGATGCGGGCCTTCGACATCCACGCCCCGCTGCCGGCGGCCGCGCTCGTGCTGCTGCTGATGAACGTCGCCACGCTCTTCCCGCTCTGGCCTGGGAACATCGGCCTGCTGCAGGCGGCGATCGCTCTGCCGTTGCGCCAGTACGGCGTTCCGGCGGGGCAGGCGATCGCGTTCGGCTTCGGCCTGCAGGCGATCGAGGCCTCGGTCGGCGTCGGCGTCGGGCTGATGTTCCTCGCACGCGAAGGTCTGTCGTTCGCGATGCTGCGGCGAATGCCCGACGCGTCGGAGGCCGAGGTGCCCGACGACGAGAACGCCGCGACGGCGGTGCGCGAGGAAGAGTCCCGTGAACGCGCTCGCGTCGCCGGCTAGCCTCAAGGGCGTCCTTGCGGCCGGCGAGGCCGCGGCAGCGCTGGCCCAGGGCTTCCGACAGGCTGGTGCCGAGGCGGAGGAGCTACCGCTCGCGGACGGCGGCGAGGGCACGGCGGTCGTGCTCGGGGCGGAGGTCGTCCAGGTCGAGCGGGTGCACGACGCTTTCGGGCGCGAGCGTGAGGCGCCGGTCCGCGCGCTCCCGGACCGGACGGCGGTCGTCGAGAGCGCGGACGCGATCCCGTTCGACCGGGAGAGACTGGACGTGCGTGCCGCCTCGAGCCGCGGCTTCGGCGAGCTGATCGCCGGCGCCGGCCAGTGCGAGCGCCTGCTCGTCTGCCTCGGCGGGACGGCGACGATGGACGCGGGTGCCGGGCTACTCGAAGTGCTCGACGAGCTGCCTGCGCCGACCACGGTGCTCTGCGACACGCGGGCCACGCTCGCGGAGGCGCCACGGCTGTTCGGCCCGCAGAAGGGTGCGAGCGCAGCCGAGGTGGCCGAGCTCGAGCTGCGGTTCGCACGCCTGCCGCTGTCCGACGTTCCGGGCGGCGGAGCTGCGGGAGGGCTCGGCGCTGCGCTCGCGTCGCTCGGCGCCGAGCTCGTCCCGGGCGCGGCCTACGTGCTCGAGGCGGTCGGCTTCCGCGAGCGGGCCGCCCGGGCAGAGCTCATCGTCACGGGCGAGGGCACCGTCGACCGGACGAGCTTCGAGGGCAAGGCACCCGGCGAGGCGGTACGCGCGTGCGCGGAGCTCGGCGTGCGCTGCGTGCTCTTCGGCGGGCGAGTCGAGGACGGCGTCGAGGCGCTCGCGCTCAGCGGCGACCCCGCGCGTGCCCGCGAAGACCTTGTCGAGCTAGGCCTCGGCCTCGGCGGCGCGTAGCCGCTTGGCCATCGCCTGCAGCAGCGGCCAGGCGATGCGCGCGTCGCTCTCGACGAGCGGGCGGAAGTCCCAGAACGTGAGGCTGTAGCACTTGAGCTCGGACTCGGCCTCGATCGAAGCGGTGCGATCGCCCTGGTCGATCATGGCGACGTCGCCGAAGTAGTCGCCGGGGCCGAGGCGGCCGCGCTCGTCGCCGTGCACCTTGACCACGGCCTCGCCGCTCTCGATCACGAAGAAGCGCGAGACGTGCTCGCCCTCGGCCACGACCGACTCGCCTGGCTCGAAGGTGCGCTCCTTGAAGGAGCCGCTCAGGCGCCCGAGCTCGCGCGACTCGAGCTCTGCGAAGAGCGGGATGCGCTGCAGCAGCTCAACTGAAGGCCCGGCCACCGGCGAATTCTTACACGGTCGAGACGCCGAGGCGCGAGCCGATCACCGCGTCGGCGGCCTGCGTGCTGGCCGCGTGGCCGGTCACGGCGGGCAGGAAGTCGTCTCGGTCGAGCGCGAACAGGTCGGCGTCGGTCGCCGCCACGACGGTCGCGGTGCGCGGCACGTCCCGCAGGAGCGCGATCTCGCCGAAGTACGTGCCCTCGCCCTCGCGCCGCGGCGGCTCGCCCTCCACGAGGATCTCGACCTCGCCCTTGTCGACCACGTAGAAGCGGTCGCCGTGGTCGCCGCGGCGGATGAGCTCGTCGCCGGCGTTCGCGTGCACGGGCGTCAGCCGGGCGGCGAGCTGCTCGAGCACCGGCGGCGAGAGCGGCGAGAAGATCGGGATCGCCTCCAGCAGCGCCAGCCGTCGCGGGTCGCCGGGCTCGACGTCGATGCGCAGAAGGCTCGCGCGGCTGAGCACGGCCAGGATCGGCAGCAGCGAGCCCACGATCACGAGTGTCCAGCGGACGCCGAGCCAGTGGATCAGGGGCGGCGCGAGCACGGCCCCGAGCGCCACGGTCGCGTAGAAGAGGCTGTGCAGGACGCCGAAGACGCGCGCGAGCACCTCGCTCGGGGTCCCGCGCTGCAGGATCGTGAAGCCGCTGACGTCGCAGATGATGTTGGCGAAGCCGATCAGCCCGAACGCGACGAGCGCGGCCGCGGTGGTCGGGATCCCGCCGAGCAGCAGCAGCGGGCCGCCCGTCCCGGCGACGGCGATCCCGAAGGTCGTCGCGAGCCGCCTGTGGCCGACGAGCCCGAGCGAGACGAGACCGCCGATCACCCCGCCGACGCCGACGGCCGCGTTCAGATAGCCGACACCGCCGTCGCCGAGGTCGAGCAGCTGGAGCGCCGAGACCGCGATCAGCACGCCGAAGGCCCCGTTGACGAGCGTCTGCGCCGAGAACAGCCCGACGACGAGACGCAGCCTGGGGTCGTGCGCGATCGCGCGGAAGCCGGCCGTCGCCTCCTCTGCCAGGTGGGGCCGCTCGTGGCTGAGCGGCGGCTCGGGGGTGCGCAGCAGCGGGGCCAGCATCAGGGCCGACCAGAGGAAGAGCCCGGCGGTGAACGCGAAGACGACCCAGACGCTCGACACCGCGAGCAACAGCCCGCCGAGCGCGGGCCCGACGCAGAAGCCGAGGCTCTCGATCGTGCCCGAGGTGACATTCGCGGCGGTCAGCTCCTCGGGCGTCTTCGCCAGCGACGGGAGGAGCGCGGACTGCGCCGGCTGGAAAGCCGTGTTGATCACGGCGACCGTGCCCGCGAGCAGGTAGACGACGCCGATCGGCGCGTCCGTCAGCACGCACACGGACATCGCCGCGAGCCCGACCGCGCGCAGCAGGTCGGAGGCGAGCATCACGGGCACGCGGGGATAGCGGTCGCCGAGGATCGCGGTGAACGGCGAGACGACCGCGGCCGGCAGCCAGCGGATCAGCGCGATCAGGCCCACGGCCGAGGCGCCGCCGTGGTCGTAGGCGAAGACGACGAGCGCGATCGCGTAGGCCCACGTGCCGATGATCGAGCCGGCCCAGGCCAGCTGGAGCTGCCGCAGGCTGCGGTTGTGAAACACTGCCCGCAGGGCGCGCTGAGATTCGCGCAGGTGCTCTTTCAGCCGCTCCACCCGCGGAGAATGGCAGGGTCGATTGCGTTTTTGAAGTTTCCGTGGAAGATTTCGGGGGCGAACTCCGTCAGGTGATCAGGTTCCGGAAGTTCGAAGAAGGAGGAAGTTCGATGGAGGATCAGGACCGCGAGACTCGGATCGACGAAGACGTCGAGGGTCATTCGCACAAGGGCTCGCATAAGAGCTCGCATAAGCTCGCCAACGACGAGGGCAACGACGTCGAGGGCCATATGCACAAGAACGCTGCGAACGCCGATTCGCACAAGCTGGCCAATGACGAGGGCGACGACGTCGAGGGCCACATGCACAAGCAGCAGGCGAACAAGGGCATGAACAAGCTCTAGACGCTCGGGCTTCGAGCTCAGCCCAACTAAGAGGGAGCCGAAAGGCTCCCTCTTACCGTTCCCGGAGAAGCCTTCCCAGCGCGTCCAGCAGTTGGATCGCCGCCTCGCGCTTCTCCGGCTCGGCCTCGTCCAGGCGCGCGGCGAATCGGGCCAACGCGGCGGCGTCGCCGCCTTCTTCCTCCAGCACCGTCCGCGCCGAGCGGGCCTTCTGCAGCAGGTCGAGCGCGATCGCGGCCTCGTTGGCGAACAGGCCGAGCAGCTCCATCTCCGCCAGCGAGAAGGCGGACTGCTGTGGCCGGTCGAGCACCTCGATCACGCCGAGCGCGCGGTCCTCGTGCAGGAGTGGCGCGGCCATCAGGCCTTTCGGCACGAATCCGGTCGATTCCGCCGCCTCGCGCGCGAAGCGTTGGTCCTTGTCGAGCTCGTCCACCACGAGCGGCTGCCGGGTGACGAGCACCCAGCCGGCGATCCCCGTGCTGGAGGGGAAGCGCTGGCCGACGAGCTCGCCGGCGCCCTCGCCGGCGACGGCCTCGAACACCAGCTCGTCCGTCTCGTCGTCGTGCAGGAACACCGACGAGGCGCGAGCGCCGAAGATCGCGCGCGCCACCTCTACGATCGACTGCAGCAGCTCCCGGTAGCTCTCCTCGGAGCCGAGGGCGCCCGCCGCGACTGCGGCTCGCAGGTCGCTCATCTTCCTCCTCCCACGTTGTTGGCGGTCAGGTAGAGCACGCTCTTGAGCTGAAACGGCGTCAGCTCGGGGTGCTTCGAGAGGACGAGCGCGCAGATCGCGCTCATGTGCGGCGTGGCGAAGCTGTTCCCCGTCGAGAGGATCGTGCCGCCGCCGAGCCACGCGATCTCGACGCCCACGCCGCGCGCGAAGAACTCGACCGGGGGCGAGGGGTTGTAGAAGAACGTCATCGGGTCGGCTTCCTCGTGGCTGCCGACCGAGATCACCGACGAGAACCGCCACGGGTAGCTCTCGACCGGCATGTTGTGCGCCGACGCGACGAGCACGGTGTTGTTGAAGTACGCCTTGTCGGCCAGCTCGTGCAGCAGCTCGGCGAACTGGCGCTTCGTCGTCGAGAGGCTCATGTTGATCACGTCGAACCCCTCCTCGACCGCCCAGCGCAGGCCCTCGAGCAGGACCGGGCCGCTGCCCTTGAAGCCGGCTCCAAGGACGCGGGCGCTGTAGAGGTCGCATTCCGGAGCGAGGCTCCGGACGATCCCGGCGCAGGCCGTGCCGTGGCCGCAGAGGTCCCCCTCGGTGTCGTCCACGCGCTCGATCTCCTCGTCCTGGCCGCGGTGGAAGGCAACGGCGCCTTCGACCGAGCCGACCTGGGGGTGGCCCGCCTCGATCCCGCTGTCGAGGATGCAGACCCGGACGCCCTTGCCGGTGGCCTCGCCGAAGGCCCAGTCGCGCGTGACCTGCTCGGGCCAGTCGACACCGATCGAGATGCGCTCGCCGGCACCGGCGGGCAGGCTCCAGGCAGGAAGGTCGGCGGGCTCGCTCACCCGTTGATCGTATGGCTAGTCGTCCGCCAGGAGGCGGCGAAGCTCTGCGACCACGCGTGGCTGCGGCTCGACGCCCTCGGCCTGCAGGGCGCGCTCGAGATCGGCGAGCACCTCGGCGCGGAAGGCCGCGTCGGCCTCGGCCCGGGCGACCAGCTGGTCGAGCCCGCGCCTAGCGGCCGGCAGCTCCTGCGCCGCCTGCACCCAGGCCTCGGGAGCCGGGGGAAGCATCCCGATCAGCCGTGAAAGTTGCTCGTGGTCGTAGTTGCTCATCACGTCACCTGTCCACCGGACGGTGTGGGCGGAGGATTTCTTCCATCGAAGGCGTCGCGGAGCTTGTCGAGACAGCGCGAGATGCGGCTGGCAATCGTCCCCGCGGGCAGGCCGAGCGTGTCGCCGATCGTCCGGTAGCTCTCGTCCCGGGCGAAGAAGCGGTCGAGGATCACCTGGCAGTTCTCGGGCAGCTCGGCCATCGCCTCGTGCACGTCGAACGCCTCCTCGAGCGCGGTCAACGAATCCTCGGCCGGGAGCTCGGGGAGCTCGTCGAGGTCGGCGTCGGACTCGCGCGAGCCCGAACGGAGCCGGTCGATGCAGACCCTGCGCGTCAGCTGGGCGATCCAGGGCCGCACCGCCTCGTCGTCGCGGAGTGAGTCAAGGCGTTCGTAGACGCGGGCGAACACGTCCTGGAAGACGTCCTCGGCGTCCTGCTGGCCGAGGCGGAAGCCCTGCACCGCGATCGCGTAGACGTAGCGCGAGAAGCGGTCGACGAGCTCGCGCCATGCGTCGTCGTCGCCCATGCGGCAGCGTGCGACTAGTGCTGCGTCGCTGATCTCTGCCGTGGTCAGCTCTGTGCTGCGCGCAGCCGCTTCGCCATCGTCTCCAGGAGCTTCCATGCGATTGCGGCGTTTCCCTCGACGAGGGGCCGGAACTCCCAGGACGTGAGCCCGTAGCAGCGGAGCTCGCTGTCGGCGGTGACCGTGGCGCTCCTGGCGCCCTCGTCGATCAACGCGATCTCGCCGAAGTAGTCGCCGGGGCCCAGCTTGGCCCGCTCGTCCCCGTGAACCGAGACGGACGCCTCGCCGGTTTCGATCACGAAGAAGCCCGCGCCGGTCTTCCCTTCGTCGACGACGTGGCTGCCGGCCTCGAACGTGCGCTCTTTGAACGAACGCGAGAGACGCTCGAGGTCGCCCCGATCGAAGTCGGAGAACAGCGGGACGCGCTGGAGGAGCTCGACTGGTGCTTCGGCCACGGGCGGATTCTAAGGCTTTGTGGCCTCCGCGCGACTCGCCAGCTCCTCGATCTTGCCCTCCGCGGTGTCGAGCCGTTCCTTGCAGAACCGGTACAGCTCCTCGCCGCGATCCCAGAGCTTGAGCGCCTCGTCCAGCGGCGCCTCGCCGCTCTCGAGTCGCTGCACGATCTGCTCGAGCTCGCGCTGAGCCTCCTCGAAGGTCATCGCGTCTCCTCGACGCGAGCGCCGAAGCCGCCTTCGGCCAGCTCGACGTCCACGAGCTCGCCCGGCTGGACGGTGCCGCCGCTTCGGACGATCTGCTCGCCGGCGCGGACGATCGCGTAGCCGCGCTCGAGCGTGCCCTTGGGGCTGAGGGCACGGAGGCGTCCGGCGCTTTGCTCGAGCTTCGCGCGTCGGCGTTCGAGGAGCAGGCGCGGCGCGCGACCGAGCCGCTCGTGCATCCCGTCGAGCCGGCGCCGCTCGCGCTCGAGGCTCCGGCGCGTTCCCCGCTCGAGGCCGGCGCGCGAGCGGTCGAGCCGCTCCAGCAGCTGCACCAGGTCGGGAACGACGAGCCGGCCGGCCACGCTCGGGGTCGAGGCGCGCACGTCGGCGGCGAGGTCGCAGAGCGGCGTGTCCTGCTCGTGGCCGACCGCGCTGACGACCGGCACCGGGCAGTCGGCGATCGCCCGCACGAGACGTTCGTCGCTGAACGGCAGCAGATCCTCGAAGCTCCCGCCGCCTCTCGCCACGACGATCACGTCGACGCCTTCGCGGCAGAGCGCGCCCAACGCCTCGACGACCGCACCCGCGGCGCGCGGGCCCTGGACGTAGGTCTCCGCGACGAGCACGTTCGCCGGCGGGAAGCGGGTCGTGACGGCGGTCAGGACGTCGCGCTTGGCGGCGGCGTCGTTGCCGGTAACGAGGCCGATCCGCGCGGGCAGCAGCGGCAGCGGCCGCTTGCGCTCAGCGGCGAACAGGCCTTCGGCTGCGAGCTTCGTCTTCAGCCGCTCGAGCGCGGCGAGATGGTCGCCCAGGCCGAAGCGCTCCAGTGAGAGCGCGCGCAGTCGGAACTCGCCACGGGCCTCGAACAGCTCCGGACGGCCGTAGGCGTGCACACGGTCGCCGTCGACGAGCTCGAGCCGCAGCGCGTCGAACTGTCCCCGCGCCATCGAGACGCCGAGGCAGGAGCCGTCCTGCGGGTCCTTGAGCGTGAAGAAGACGCTCGCCCAGCGGTCGGAGCGGCGCAACTCTGTGACCTCGCCCTCGACCCAGACCGTCGGCAGCCGTTGCAGCCAGGACGAGACGCCGCGATTGAAGGCGCCGACGGAGTAGACCTTGCGGTCGCCGTACTCGATCGCCTCGACCTTCACGAGGCCAGGATACGGCGCGATCTCTAGATGAGGATTTCGGCGGCCGTCTCGGGCGAGCAGCCCTGGCGCAGCAGGTCGACCGCGTGGTGCAGGTCGGCGTCGCTGTGGGCGACCTTCTCGGCCAGCGGGAGCGGGAAGCCGGCCTCCATCAACACGTGCAGGCGCCAGCTCTCGACTTTCGCCTGTTCGTCCCTGGGTGTCTCGGCGATCTGCGTCATCGGCGTCCGGGTAGTTCGCTTTCTCCTAGACGAACCCTCCCTCCGGAAGTTTGTCGGCTGTCGCCTCAGTCCCGAAACGTGGGCGCGAGGCGCGAGCCCGCCTGGGAGAGCGCCTCGTCGATTCGGCGCTGCAGATCCTGGAGTCGTGCGTTCAGCACCGTCCGCTCGGCCTCCGCGTCGGCCGCGAGCGCCTGCACCTGCGAGCGCAGCTCGAGCTCGGCGTCGCTGACGCGACGCTGGAGCTCGCCGACCAGCTCGTCGCGCTCGTGTTCGAGGCTCGAACCGATCTCGGAGAGCCTGCGCTCGAGCCGTTGGCCGCCGGCATCGGCGACGTGCGCGAGCCGCTCGGCCAGGACGCCCTGCGCCTCCTTGGCGAAGTGGTTGACGGCGCGGTCGAGCTCGCGGGAGAGCCGCTGCGCCGCGTCGTCGCGAGCCCGACGGATCGCGTCGGCGAACTGCTTCGTGATGGCCTCGGAGAAGCTGTCGGAGGTTCGCTCGACGACGCGCTTGAGCTGGTCGAGCTGCCGGCGCTCGGTGTCGGCGAAGCCGGCCTGGATGCGCTGGATCGCCTCTGCCTCTTCGGCGGCGACGCGCTCGCGGAGCTCACGCTCGCGCTGTCGCAGCCGCTCGGCCACCTCGTGCAGGGCCCGGCGACGCTCGCGCTCTTGTCCCTCCAACTGCTCCTGCGAGGACTGCGAGAGCTCGTCCGCGGCGCGGGAGAACTGCGTCTCGAGCGCGGACAGCCGTTCTCGCTGCGCCTCGCTGGCGGCGTCCAGACGCTCCGTGTCGAGCTCGAGCCGCGACACGGCCTCGGCCATCAGCTGGCGCTGGCGCTGCCCGAGCGTGGCGAGCTGCGAGGTGAGGCCGCGCTCGGTTCGCTCGAGATCGGCGTTCAGCTCGCCGATCCGGTTGGCGACGCGCTGCTCGACGTTGGCAAGCGCCTCGCTCAGCTCCATGCCGGCCGTTCGCTCCTGCTCGGCGAGAGCGGCGCGCCGCGTCTCGCCGATCTTCCGCTCCTCGGCGACGAGCTTCGAGAGCGAGTCGGCGCGGGCGCGTGAGAGCGTGCGCTCGAGCTCGGCGGCCCGGGCCTCGACCTCGGTCGAGACGAGCGCGTCGAAGCGAGCCTCGGCCTCGGCGAGGCGACGGTCGACCTGAAGAGCTCGCTCGACCAGTCGCCCGAGGAAGACGACGCTGAGCTGGAGCGCGGCGCAGACGGTCAGCCCGCCCGCCGTGACGGCGACCTCACGCGAAGGGTCGAGCGCGAACGAAATCCAGGCGACGGCGGCTGCGGCGCCGATGAGTGCGGCGAGCGCGACCAACGTCGTTCGCGAAACTCGGCCGTAGACCGCCGCGACGCCCGAGGCGAAAACCACCACGACCGCCACGGCGAAGACGAGCTCGAGGACCTCCGCGCGCACGGGCGGCATGCTACGCCAGCCTGAACACCAGCAGCGCGACCGCGAGGGCGACGTTCGCGGCCGCCATCACCTGCAGGGCGCGCTCGGGCGCGGCGACCAGCGTCTCGCGGGTGACCGGCTCCCGGCTGCCGTCGCGCAGCTCGATCGTCCCGCCGACCGCGGCGGCCTGGCGGCGAAGGTGCCGCACGGGCGTCGAGAGCACCCGCTGGGCGTAGCTCGTCAGCGTGGCGTAGGCGGCGGCGAGCAGTGCCGTCCAAGTGATCGTCCCTGCGCACGCGAAGTAGCCGGTCAGCAGCGGGAAGGCACCCCAGGCGAGCGCGAATCCGGCCCCGTTGTGGATCGCCCCGCCGAACAGCTCGAGGTTGTAGACCGGCACGAGCGCAAGCCCGGTCGCCACGAAGACGAGCAGCCAGCCGTTGAAAGCGAGCGCACCGGCAACCCCGATCCCGACCGCAATCGCCAGCGGCACGATGGTCAGGCCGACGAGCACGCCCTCGGGGATCTTCGTCTGCAGCGGCCGGCCGTTCAGCTCGTCCAGTGCATGCGCCGAGATGCCGAGCGCGAGGAAGAACGCGAGCAGCGCGGCCGCGAGCCTGCCCTGGTAGAGGTGGGGCGCGAGGCAGGCGCCGATCACGACGTAGCTCAGGTGCCAGGCGGTGTAGGGCGGGTGCAGCAGCGTGACGTAGTCGCGCCAGCCGCCCGGGGCCAGTGCGTAAAAGGCCGGCCGGGCCTCGGTCACGTGCGTCGACCCCAGAGGACGGTGCAGCCGCCGAGGCTCAGGCGGCGTGCCTGCACGTCCTCGAAGCCGGCCTCGCGCAGCGTGCCGAGCAGTCGCGGCACCGGCCAGCGGCGGTCGAAGTCGCGGATGCTGCCGCCCAGGAAACGGCCGACCTCGTGCCAGCCGGGCGAGATCGCGCGGCCGGCGAGGGGTAGCCCGACGTCGACCCAGAGATCCCACGCGGCGCGCGCGACCGGGCTCGGCGGGACGCCGAAGTCGAGTAGCGAGGCGGTCGCGCCCGGCCGCAGCACACGCGCGAGCTCTCGCAGGCCGGCGGGCAGGTCGTCCAGATAGCGCAGCAGGTACGCGGCGGTCAGGCCGTCGAAGGACCCGTCCTCGAAGGCCAGCGCCTGGGCCGAGCTCTCGACCAGCCGCACGCGAGTCGTCGCGTCCGCGAGCACGAGCCGTCGCTGCGCCTCGGCGAGCATCTCCGGGCTCTGGTCGACGCCCACGACCGAGCAGCCCTTCTGGCGGACGAGCTCGAGCGCGACGGCTCCGGTGCCGCAGGCGAGATCGAGCACGGTGTCGTGGGGGCCGACCGGCAGGCGCGAGACGAGGAAGCGCCGCCAGCGTGGATCCTGGCCGAACGAGAGCACGTTCGCGTAGCGGTCGTAGGTCGGCCCGAGTGGGGCGAAGAGGCCGCGGGCGAGCTCCGTGCGAGTGCCGGGCACCCGCCGAGTCTAAGCTCGCCGTGTGGCACTCGAACAGGACCTGAGGCGCATCGCCGAGCGCGCGGCCGTCTACGCCGAGGAGGGTGAAGACGTCGCCGGCATCGTCCCGGCCGAGCCCGCGAGCGGGTTTCGGCTCTACGTCTGCGCCTACGGGAGCGAGAACGCGACGGGCTGGCTCGTGCTCGACGCGACCGGCGTCCCGGTCGCAGACCGCGAGCTCGTCCGCGACGCGGTCTCGATCGCCGCGCTCTGCGAGGTGGCCGAGGAGGCGGCCGGCGTCGAGCCCGACTCGGCGCGGGTGGCGAGCCCGGCCTTGCTCGACGAGCTCGGCGCGGATGCGGGCCCCGATGTTGCCGAGGCGCTCAAAGGCGCCGCAGACACCGTCGAGGAGCTCGTTCGCGACGTCGAGCGCGGCTACAAGCGCCCGCTGAGCTAGGCTGGCCGCATGGAAGGATTCCCGTTCGGAGGCGACCCCGAGGACCTGATGCGGAGCCTGCGCGAGTTCGCCGAGCAGCAGGCCGAAAGCGTCCAGGAGGCACAGCGCGAGCAGTTTGCGACGCTGACCCTGAACACGGCCGTCGAGCTGACCTCAGCCGCGTTGCAGCAGGTTCAGGCCAGCGGCAGCGCCGAGGAGCAGGCGGGTGCGCTCCGCGATGCAATGCGCGTGCTCTTCCCCGAAGCCGTCGCGCTGGTGTCAGCAGCGCGGCAGGGCTTCATGCGCGAGACCTGAGCCCGGCTCGGAAGCGAGCCGGCGACCGGCCCCGATCAGCCAGCGGCCGAGCGTCAGGCGAACGCGTCGGCGCGGCTCGGAGACCGGGGACCAGTCGCTGCTCAGTCGAGCCACCCGTTCGCGGGCGGCGTCTGCGTGGATCTCGTGCTCGATCATGCGGGTGGCTCCTTTCGAGCTAAAGTATCTCGACCTCGAAACAGAACGTTACACTTCGAATATCTTGACGTCAAGACTTATTTCGCAGAGAATTCGCCCGTGAGCGACGAGCGCGATCACGTCGACCGTTGGCTCGAGGAGACGCAGCTCCCGGGCGCCGTCGATCTCGAGGTGGAGGGCATCGTCGACCGGATCAACGGGCTGCGGCGGCGGTTCAGCCGCATGCTCGACGAGACGCTTTCGGACTTCGGCCTCACCGATGGCGAGTGGAAGGCGCTCGGGCACCTGCAGCTCGCGGGGCCGCCGCACCGCAAGCCCGTGGGGCAGCTGGCCAAGCGGGCCGACCTCTCGAGCGGGGCGATGACGAACCGGCTCGACCGGCTCGAGCAGGCGGGGCTCGTCCGACGTCTGCCCGACCCCGACGATCGCCGCGGCGTCCTGGTCGAGCTCACGGACGCCGGCCGCAGCGCCTGGGAGCAGTCGGTCAGCGCGCAGGCGGAGAAGGAATCGCTCGTGGCGGCGGCGCTGAGCGCCAAGGAAAAGGAACAGCTGAACGCGCTTTTGCGGCGGCTGATGCGCGAGTTCGAGCGCCGCGAGCAGAAGCCCTCGTAGAATCACCCGGCCCGTGAGCCTGGTCGACGCTGCGATCGTTCGTCTGCTTCCGGCCGTGCCCAGGCCGGTCGTGCGCAAGATCTCCGAGCGCTACATCGCGGGCGAGGAGCTGGACGACGCGCTGCGGCTCGTGCGGCTCCTGAACGACCAGGGCAAGCTGGCGACGATCGACGTGCTCGGCGAGGAGATCGCCGAGCCGGACGAGGCGCGCGCGATCGCCGGGGCGTACCGGGAGGCCTTCGAGGCGATCGAGCGCGGGCGGCTCGACTCGAACGTCAGCATCAAGCCGACCGCGCTCGGCCTGAAGCTGGGCTACGACCTCTTCCGCTCGAATCTCGTGGACGTCGTGAGTGACGCCGCTCGGCGCGGCAACTTCGTCCGCATCGACATGGAGGACTCGTCGACGACCGACGACACGCTGCGGGCCTACCGCGAGCTGCGGGACTCCGGGTTCGAGAACGTGGGGGTCGTCCTTCAGGCACGGTTGAAGCGGACGCTGGCCGACCTGGCCGAGCTCGCCGATCTGCGGCCGAACGTGCGGTTGTGCAAGGGCATCTACCTCGAGCCGGCCGAGATCGCCTACCGCGACTTCGACTCGATCCGCGCCAGCTTCGTGCAGACGCTCGAGGAGCTGCTAGGGCTGGGCTGCTACGTCGGGATCGCAACGCACGACGAGTGGCTGCTCGAGCAGGGGCAGCGGCTGGTCATCACCCACGGGCTCGGTCGCGAGGACTACGAGTTCCAGATGCTGCTCGGGGTGCGGCCCGCGCTTGGCGACGAGCTCGTCCGCGGCGGGCACCGGCTACGGATCTACACGCCGTTCGGGCGCCATTGGTACGCGTACTCCCTGCGGCGGTTGCAGGAGAACCCGAAGCTCGCCGGCTACATCGCGGCCGACACCGTCGGTCGCTTCTGGCCCGGGCGCAACGGGTCCTAGCGCTCGAGCACGCCGCTGCGGAAGGCGATCCCGACGGCGTGGGCCCGGGTGCGGGCGCCGAGCTTCTCGTAGATGTGCTCGATGTGGGTGCCGACCGTGCTGCGGCTGATGATCAGGTCCTGGGCCACCTCGGCCGGGGTCAGGCCGTCGGCCAGGAGCGCCAGCACCTGGTGCTCGCGCTCCGTCAAGGACGACGTCTGCGTCGAGCCCCGCGGCCGCTCGACGAGCC
>Ga0207648_10002940_pt1 | contig 18034 bp, 19 predicted proteins | sample KBSMisM32_FD_184310 | JGI IMG/M metagenome (GOLD analysis project Ga0207648, IMG submission 184310) | Miscanthus rhizosphere microbial communities from Kellogg Biological Station, Michigan, USA - KBS Miscanthus M3-2 (SPAdes) (version 2) | ecosystem: Host-associated > Plants > Roots >...
GTGCCGATGGGCACCGGCGAGTTGCGCACGATCCACTCGCGCGTCTCGTGGATGTTCTTCCCGGTCGACAGATCCATGACGGTGTCGGCGCCCCAGCGCGTCGCCCACGTCATCTTCTCGACCTCCTCGCCGATCGACGACGACACGGCCGAGTTGCCGATGTTCGCGTTGATCTTCACCAGGAAGTTGCGGCCGATGATCATCGGCTCGGTCTCCGGGTGGTTCACGTTGCACGGGATGATCGCGCGGCCGCGCGCGACCTCGTCGCGCACGAACTCGGGCGTCATGACCTCGGGGATGGCCGCGCCGAAGCTCTGGCCCGGATGCTGGCGCGTGACCGACGCCGGCAGCGTCGCGAGCATGCGCTCGCGCAACAGGTTCTCGCGGATCGCGACGTATTCCATCTCGGGCGTCACGATGCCGCGGCGCGCATAGTGCATTTGCGAGACGTTCGCGCCGGGCTTCGCGCGGAGCGGCTTGCGATGAAGGTCGAAGCGCAGGCCGGCGAGCGCCGGGTCGGCGAGGCGCGCGCGCCCGTACGACGACGTCGGCCCGTCGAGCTCGATCGTGTCGCCGCGCTCGGCGATCCAACGCGCGCGAACGGCCTCGAGGCCCTTGCGGATGTCGATGTGCGCGCCGGGATCGGTGTAGGGGCCCGACGTGTCGTAGACGACGATCGCGGGATTCACTTCCGAACCGAACGAGGCATCGGTGTCGGACTGCGCGATCTCGCGCATCGGCACGCGTACGTCGGGGCGCGATCCCTCGACATAGACCTTGCGCGACGCGGGCAAGGGCGCGACCGCGGCGGCGTCGACCTGCGCGTCGCGCGCGTAGAACTTGTCGTTGGCGTTCATTCGTTGCTCCTCGCGGATCGCTTCGACGGCGGGAGGAGCGGTCGGCCGGGAAGGCCGGGGGCCGCGCTTCCCTACGCCGGCATTACCCGGATCAGGTTCGTGAGGGTTTGTCTCACCCGTCCGCAAGACGCGGACAGGACCCCTAGCGCTGTAGGACGAAAAGTACTCCGATCGGGAGCCGCCGGCAATCGTGGCGCTTCGTCGGATATTCCTTTGGCCGTCGGCAGCGGCGTGTCTAGAATGGCTCGACGCGGTTCGACCGGGAGGATGGCCATGGCTCTCCGTCACGCTGGCGCGATGCAGGCGGCCCTTGCCGCAACCCTTGTCTTCGGGGCGGCATCTGCGTACGCGCTCACCTACCCGGGCGCGGCGCCGTGCAACACGACGCTGCAGGCTTGCGTGACCGCCGCGGCTGCCGGCGACACGATCGACATCGCGACCAACACGCCGATCGCCGAGTTCGTCGACATCGACAAGAGCCTGACGATCCAGGCGGCGGCGGGATTCACGCCGCAGGTCCAGTTCTTCTTCACGGCGGTGACGAACGTGTCGAAGGACGTCACCGTGCGTGGCATGGCGGGAGGCGGAGGCGTCCGGGGCATCGTCGCGCCGGGCGGCGGCAGCCTCGTGCTGCGCGTTCAGGACAATACGTTCGCCGCGGGCAATTCCAGCAGTGCCATCACGATCGACACCAATTTCATTGCCGGCGTCTACGGCACGGCGACGCTGATCGCCACCGGTAACGTGATCACGGTCACCGGCGGCGCGTTCAGCTGCGTGAGCGGGATCAGCGCGGTCACGACCGGGCCGACGACGCTCGACGCGACGATCTCGGGCAACCGCATCTCGCTCTCGGACCTGTCGCAATGCGGCGGCATCGAGGCGGTCGTCGGCGCGGCCGGCGGCGGCCGCGTGCTGATCGAACGCAACCTGATCTTCGGCCACGATTTCGATTTCGGCATCGTGTGGCGCCACTTCGGCGCGAACGTCGGCGATCCGACGTTCACGTTCGATGGCCAGATCGTGAACAACCTCATCATCGGCCAGAACGGCAACACCGGCGCGCCGGCGGGCATCGTGGCGTCCGCGGACGGCAACAACGCGAAGCTGCGGGGCGCGATCGTCAACAACACCGTGGTGCTGGGGCGGCTCGGCATCCTGATCAGCGCCCGCGTCGACCTCGGGGCGAGCATCGAGGCGACGATCGCCAACAATCTCGTCGCGCTCAATTCGCTGCGCGACATTGGCATCGACCCGGCCCTGACGCTGGTCTCCAACGATCACAACTTCGTCTCCGCGATCGGCGACGAGCTCGTGCCCGGGCCCGGGACGCGCGTGGGCAATGCCGCGTTCGTCAACCCGTCGGCGGTAGGCGGCGATTTTCACCTTACCGCGGCGTCGCCGGCGATCGACGCCGGTCGCGACGATGCGCTCGACCCCGCCTTCACGACCGACCTCGACGGCGGGCCGCGGCGCATCGGGCGCATCGACATCGGGGCGCTCGAGTCGCCTTTCGCGGCTCCCGTCCCGCCGATCCCCGCGAGCGGTCCGCTCGCCGTGTTCCTGCTGTGCGCGGCGATCGGCGTGCTCGCGCGTGGCCGGCTGGCGACGAAGCGTTGATCGGGGTCGGAAGGCATCGGCGGTAAGCTTCGCGCGCGGGTCCTCCCGCGCGATGCATGACCGACCCCACTCCCGCCTGCGTGGAATGCCGCGCGCCGCTGCCCGGCGCGGCACGATTTTGTCCGCAATGCGGCGCGCGCGTCGCGGTCGCCGCCGCCCCGGCCGCCGGCGAGCGTCGTCCGGTGGCCGTGCTCTTCGCCGACCTCGCCGGCTTCACGAAGCTCACGTCCGAGATCGACGCCGAGGAAGTGCACCGGCTCCTCGGCCGCTTCTTCGAGCTCGTCGACGGTGCGATCGCGCGTTCCGGCGGGACGGTCGACAAGCACATCGGCGACGCGACGATGGCGGTGTTCGGCGCGCCGGTCGCGCACGGGAACGACATCGAGCGCGCGGTGCGCGCCGCGTGCGAGATCCACGAGGCCATGGCGACGCTGTCCGCCGAAGCCGGCAAGCCGCTGGCGACGCACATCGGCATCGCGAGCGGCGAGGTCGTCGCCGCGTCGACCGGAAGCGCGGTGCGCGCCGACTACACGGTGACAGGCGACGCGGTCAATCTCGCGTCGCGGCTCGAGGAGCTCGCCGACGCGGGCGAGACGATCGTTTCCGACGACGTGCGCGCGGCGCTCGGCTCGCGGCTCGACGCCGAGTCGCGCGGAAGCGTCGCCGTGCGCGGATTCGCGAACGAGCTGCCGGTGTGGCGGGTCCTGGCGCTGCGCGCACCCGAGGCGGAGCGCCACCGCCTCGTCGGCCGCGCGCGCGAGCTCGGGCGCACGGACGCCGCGCTCGACGCGCTGGCGTCGGCACGGCACGGCTCGACGATCGCGCTGCGCGGGGACGCCGGCGTCGGCAAGTCGCGGCTGGCCGAGGCGATGCTGGCACGCGCCTTCGCGCGTGGATGCGCGACGCATCGCGCCGTCGTGCTCGACTTCGGCGCGGCCCAGGGGCGCGACGCCGCGGGGCTCGTCGCGCGATCGCTGCTCGACGTCGGCGCGACCGCACCGCCCGCCGCGTGTCGCGACGCGCTCGATCGCGCGATCGCGTCCGGGATCGTCGACCGGCGCGACGAGCCGTTCGTCGCCGACCTGCTCGGGCTGCCTCAGCGCGCGGGCAGCCGCTACGAAGCGATGGACCACGCCGGGCGCGCACGCGGGCGCGTCGATGCGCTTGCCGCGCTCGCGACCGCCGCGGCGCGCGAGCGCCCGGTCGCCATCCTCGTCGAGGACGTCCACTGGGCGACGCCGGCGCTCGTCGACGCGCTCGTGGCATTGCGCGAGCGCGCACGCTCGCACGCGATCCTTCTCGTGCTGACGACGCGGCGTGACGGCGATCCGCTCCTCGGCCGATGGCCGACGGAGGCTTTCGAGACGCTCGAGCTCGCGCCGTTGTCGAACGACGAGTCGCTCGAGCTCGCCGCCGAGTACCTCGAGGCAAATCCCGACGTCGCGCGGCGCTGCGTCGAGCGCGCGCAGGGCAATCCGTTGTTCCTCACCCAGCTGTTGCAGAGCGGCGCCGACGACGGCGCGATTCCCGGGTCGATCCGCAACGTGCTGCTGGCGCGGCTCGACCGGCTGCCGCCCGCGGAACGCACCGCACTGCAGGCGGCGTCGGTGGCCGGCCAGCGCTTCTCGCCGTCGCTGGTCGCCCACCTGACGGGCGGGGTGGCGCCCGCGCTCGCCGAGGCGCGTGCACGCGACCTCGTTCGCGACGGCGAGGCGGGGCACGAGCTCGTGTTCTCGCACGCATTGATTCGCGATGCGGCGTACGCCTCGCTGCTTCACAGCGCGAGGCGCGAGCTTCACGCACGAGCGGCGGCGTGGTACGCGGGACGCGACCCGGTGCTGCGCGCCGAACACCTCGAGCGCGCCGAGGACCCCGAGGCGCCGCAGGCGTTCCTCGACGCGGCGCGCGCGGCTTCCGCAGCGCTGCGCCCGGACGTCGCGCGGTCGCTCGCGGAACGCGGGGCCCTGCTCGCGCCGCCGGGCGCGGTAGCGCTTGCGCTCGCGATGCTCGCAGGCGAGCTCGCGTGCGACCTGGGCGAGGCGCCCGCGGCGGTCGCGTCGTACGCGCGCGCCCTCGCGCTCGCGCGCGACGATCGCGAGCGGTGCCTTGCGCAAGTCGGCGGCGCGTCGGCGCACCGGCTGTCGAGCGCCACGAAGGAAGGATTCGCCGCGCTCGACCTGGCGCAGCCGATCGCCGAGCGGCTCGGCCTCGCGCGCGAGCTCGCTCGCATCGCGTACCTGCGCGGGAGCCTGCATTTCGCGCGCGGCGAGCTCGAACGCTGCGCGGCATGGCACGAGCAGTCCCTGGCGCACGCGCGCGATGCGGGCGACGAGCAATGCGAGGCGCAGGCGCTGTCGGGCATCGCCGACGCGATGTATGCGACCGGCCGGCTTCCCTCGGCGCACGCGGCGTTCGAGCGCTGCGTGGCGCTGTGCGAGCGGCGCGGAAACCTTCGTTACTCGCTGACGAACCGGCTGATGGCCGGGCTCATCGATTTCTTCCTCGGCGAGGAGCGCCGGTCGCTCGAGCGGATCCACGCCGTGCGCGCCACCGCTCGCGAGATCGGACACGCCGTCGCGGAAGTGATGGCCGGCCAGCTCGCCGCGATGCTGCTCGTCGAGCAGGGCCGGGACGAGGAAGGCGCGGCCGCGGCCGCGCCGAGCCTCGAGCTGGCGCGCACGATCGGGTCGCGCCGCTTCATTGCGTTCGACCTCTACCACCTGGGACGTGCCGGGCGCCGGCACGGCGACCGGGATCTCGCCCGCGCGCGACTCGACGAGTCGTGGGCGGTGCTCGAGGACGTCGGTCCCGGCCTCGCCGGGGCGATGGTGCTCGGCGCGAAGGCCTGCCTCGCGACGAGCGACGCCGAGCGTCGCGACCTTCTCGCGCGCGGCGAGGCGTTGCTGGAGGCCGGCGCCATCTCGCACAACCACTTCTTCTTCCGCGAGGACGCGATCGACGCATCGCTCGACGCGGGCGACCTCGACGAGGCGCTGCGCCACGCCGATGCGCTCGAGCACTACGCGAGCCGAGAGCCGACGTCGTGGAGCCGGTTCATCGTCGCGCGTGCGCGCGCGCTGGTTGCCGCGAGCCGCGCGAGCGCCGACGTGCGCGAGCTAGGTTCCCTGCGCGACCATGCGATCGAGCACGATCTCCGGGCGGCGCTTCCGAGGATCGAGCAGGCGCTGGCCGCGCGCTAGCGCCGACCCGACGCGTTCAGCGCGGCTGCCAGAGAGCGTGGAAGTGATGGACCGGTCCATGCCCGCGGCCGACGTCCAGGGCATCGGCGGCGGCGAGCGCGGCGACGAGATAGTCCTTCGCGCGCCGGATCGCCGTCGGCGGGTCCGGCGATACGGGAAGCAGGGCCGCAATCGCGGCCGACAGCGTGCAGCCGGTGCCGTGCGTGTTCTTCGTGTCGATGCGCTTCGTGCCGAGCTCGATCATGCGGTCGCCGTCGGTCACGACGTCGATCGCATCGCTGCCCGGCAAATGGCCGCCCTTGAGCACGACCCAGCGCGACCCGTCGTGCGCCATGCGCTCGCGCAGCTTCTCGGCCGCGCGGCGCATCTCGGAAATCGACTCGGGACCGCGCTGGCCGAGCAGCACGCCGGCTTCGGGCAGGTTGGGCGTGAGCACCGTCGCGAGCGGTACCAGCGCCTCGATCAGCTCGCCGACGGCGGAGGTCTCGAGCAGCGCGTCGCCGCTCTTCGCGATCATCACCGGATCGAGCACGACGTGCCTGGGCTTCCAGTGCGCGAGGCCGTCGGCGACCGCGCGGATCACCGGCGCCTGGCCGACCATGCCGATCTTGACCGCGTCGACGCGGACGTCGCCGAACAGCGTGTCGATCTGCTCGCGCACGAACGCCGGCGGGATGCCGAGGACGCCGGTCACCGCGCGCGTGTTCTGCGCGGTCAGCGCGGTGACGACCGCGCAGGCGTAGGCGCGCAACGCGCTCATCGTCTTGACGTCGGCGAGCACGCCCGCGCCGCCGGACGGGTCGACGCCGGCGATCGTCACTACGTTCGGGATCCGGTCGGCCACGGGCATCTCCTCGCGGCCATTCTAGACGCGTACCATGTCCGGCGAGGAGGCGCACGATGAAGACCGGCGAGTTCATGCTGGACGCCCGGCAGCGGACGCTGCGCGACGCCAACGGGCGCGTGTTCGACCTCGCGTCGCACCAGTGGCGCGTCGACGAGGGAACCGTGTCGGGCCGGAAGATCGCGGCCGTCGATGCGTTGCGCTGGCTGCAACGCGACAGCGGACGTCCTCGTCGCGAGCCGGTCGCGGTGGTCGGCGGGCGTCGTGCCGGCGCCGCGGACCTCGAGCGGGCGCATGCGCTCGGCGCCGCGCTCGCGAAGGTCGGCATCGTCGTGCTGTGCGGCGGCCGCGGCGGCGTGATGCGCGCCGTGTGCGAGGGCGTCGCCATCGAAGGCGGGCTCAGCATCGGCCTGTTGCCCGGCGACTCCATCGCCGACGCGAACGACGCGGTCACCGTGCCGATCGCGACGGGCCTCGGCATCGCGCGCAACGCGGTGATCGCGCGCGCCGCGCTTTGCGTGGTCGCCATCGGCGGCAGCTACGGCACGCTGTCCGAGATGGCGCTCGCGATGCATGCCGGCAAGGTGGTGTTCGCGCTGCGCGGCGCGCCGGCCGTCGACGGCGTCGACGTGGTGGCGTCCGTCGACGCGGCGCTCGACGCGATCGCGCGCGTCGCGCTCGGCCTCGACCGCCGGGCGAAGACCCCGGTTTCGGGGGCCGACGCGTGAGCGCTCGCGCCTGAAGGCAGCGGTACAATCCGCACCGCGCGGGTGTAGCTCAATGGTAGAGCAGAGGCTTCCCAAGCCTACGACGAGGGTTCGATTCCCTTCACCCGCTCCACCGGCGTCGCTGGGTCGGCGACGGACCCCAAGCGCAGCTTGGGGATCGACGACCCGCGATTGCGATCGCCGCAGCGGCCGACACGCGATCCATCACGCGACGTGAGCGTCCAAGGGGGCCGCGACTCCCGATTTCCCCTCTTCGCCGCGCTCGGCGCCATCGCGCTGTGGGGGACGCTTGCGGCGCTCGGCGCCTCGCTCTCGCACCTGCCCCCATTTCTTTTGACCGGCACGGCGCTCGCGATCGGCGCGCTGCCCGGCCTGCTGCACGTCCGCGCGTGGCGCGTCCCGCTTCGCACGCTCGCGCTCGGCGTTGCCGGCCTGTTCGGGTTCCACTTCCTGCTGTTCATGGCATTGCGGCTCGCGCCGCCGCTCGAGGCCAACCTCGTCAACTACCTCTGGCCGCTGTTGATCGTGCTGCTGACGCCGCTGGTGCTGCCGGGCTGGACGCTCACGCGGCGGCATGTCGCCGCGGCGATCGTCGGCTTCGCGGGCGCGGCGCTCGCGATCGGCGCGGCGCCGGCGGCGATCGATGCACGCGCCACCCTCGGCTTCGCGCTCGCCGCCGGCTCGGCGCTGACGTGGGCGCTGTATTCGCTGCTGACGCGGCGCGTGGCGCCGTTCGCGTCGTGGGCGATCGGCGGGTTCGCGGCGGCGTCGGCCGCGCTCGCGCTGCTATGCCACGCGCTGTTCGAGCCGGCCGCGGCATTCGCGCCGGGTGACGCGCTGAAGCTCGCGGCGCTGGGCCTGGGCCCGATGGGCACCGCGTTCTACCTGTGGGATTTCGCGATGAAGCGCGGCGACCCGCGCGTCGTCGGGACGCTCGCGTACGCGACGCCGGTCCTGTCGACCGCGTTGCTCGCGCTGGCGACCGGCCGCGCGCTCGGCGTCACGCTCGGCGTCGCGACGGTTCTCGTCGCGGGCGCCGCGGCGCTCGCGCTTCAGGGCCGCAGGTAGGCCCAGCCGGCCTGCTGCTTCTGCATGATCTCGACGACGCCGGCCTTCACGTAGCCGATGCCGTTCAGCATGTCGTCCTTGCCGAGCTTCTGGTTGATCATCGTGTTCTCGCACGCGACGACCTTGACGCCGGCGCCCATCGCCTCGGCGATGCGGGTGGCCGAGACCGAGTCGGCCTTCAGCATGGCGAGGCCCGGGCCGTAGGCGACGATCTCGATCGCGACGTTCTGCGCGCCGAGGTCGACCTGGACGTTCTTCGCGTTGTTGAGCGCGAGGTTCCACTTCGCGGGATCGTTGTCGCTGACCTGCATGACGAGCTTGTTCGCGGGAAGCGCCTGGGCGCCGGCCGACGGGGCGGCGAGGACGGCGGCGGCGAGCATCGCGGCGATGGCGAATGAGCGGCGGTTCATGGCGTGGCTTTCGGAATGGGGGCGCTGGCCGTCGATTATAAATGCACCAAGGGGGCGGGGCGCCCCGGCGTCCATGCAGTACCATCGCCCGCGTGACGCACGAGCACCCGCATGTTCCGGTCCGCGCGGTGCTGCTGATCTGCGCCGCGACGCTGTGTTTCGCTTCTCTCGATACGGCCGTCAAGTACCTGTCGGCGCGCTACCCGGTGCCGTTGCTCGTGTGGGCGCGCTGGACGATCCAGGCGCTCGCGATCGCCGCGTGGCTCGCGCCGCGCGAGGGTCTTTCGTTCGTGCGCACGCGCCACCCGCTGCGCCACCTCGTGCGCGGCGGCGTGCTGATCGGATCGTCGCTGTGCTTCGTCTACGCGCTGCGCGACATGCCGCTCGCCGGCGTCACGGCGCTCAACTATTCGACGCCGATGATGGTCGTCGTGCTGGCGGTGATCATGCTCGGCGAGCGCCTCACGCCGATGCGCATCGCGTTCGTCGTCGCGGGCGTCGTCGGCATGCTGCTGATCGTGAAACCGGGCACCGACGTGTTCCGCGGCGCGTCGCTGCTCGCGCTCGCCTCGGCGGCGTTCTACGCGCTGTACCAGATCATGACGCGCAAGATGTCCGAGGAGGGCGCCGGCGTGCTCCTGTTCTACCCGGCGCTGGTCGGCTGCGCGTTGATGACCGCGGTGCTGCTGCTCGCGCCGGACCTGCTGGTCCCGATGCCGTGGGAGCACGTCGCGATGCTCGTGGTCGGCGGGATGGTCGGCACGTTCGGCCACCTGTTGTTCATCTTCGCGTTCCAGCGCGCCCCGGCCTCGGCGCTGACGCCGTTCACCTACGTCCACCTGATCTGGGCGACGCTGCTCGGGCTGGTCGTCTTCGGCACCTTTCCCGACGCGGCGACGATCGCCGGCATGGCGATCATCGCCGGAAGCGGGCTCGTCATGACGCTGCACGAGCGCCGCCGATCGACGTTGCCCGCGGACAAGGCCGGCCCCGTGACCGTCGATTGACGTAGAATGTAATCCCCCCGGAGCTCGCTCGCGCGAGCCTCCCCCCGAGGGGGCGAGCGCCTTGGGGCGGCCCGGCGGCGCTCAACCCCCGCGAACAATTTTTCCCCCGTCGAAAAAGCGAGAACCATGAGCGCGAAACAACGCATCGGCATCGTCGGCGCCGGCCTGATGGGCCACGGCATCGCGAAGAACCTGGTCGAGAAGGGCTTTCCGCTGGCCGTGCGCGGCCACCGCAATCGCGCGCCGATCGACGACCTCGTCAAGCGCGGGGCGAAGGAGGTCAAGACCAACGCGGACCTCGCGCGCAACGCCGACATCGTGATCCTGTGCGTGACGGGCGCGCCGCAGGTCGAGGAAGTCGTCTTCGGCGCCGACGGCCTGTCGAGCGCGCTCAAGCCGGGGCTGATCGTCGTCGACACGTCGACGTCCGAGCCCGCGACGACGAGCAAGATGCGCGAGGCGCTCGCGAAGCACGACGTGCGCTTCGTCGACGCGCCGCTCGCGCGTACGCCGGTCGAGGCCGAGCTGGGCAAGCTCAACACGATGGTCGGCGCCGACGACGCCACGTTCGCCGAGCTGAAGCCGGTGTTCGCGGCGTACTGCGAGAACGTCATCCACGCGGGCCCTGCCGGGCACGGGATCATCCTGAAGCTCATCAACAACTTCATCGCGCAGGCGATCTGCACGGCGACGGCCGAGGGCGTGGCCGCGGCCGCGAAGTCGGGGCTGTCGATCAAGAAGCTGCACGAGGTGATCTCGGCGGGCGCGGTCAACTCGGGCCTGTTCCAGATGCTGGTCGGCAAGATGCTCGAGAGCGGCGACCTGACGGGGCTCAAGTTCACGCTGTCGAACGCCGCGAAGGACCTGCGCTACTACACGCACTTCACCGAGTCGATGATGCTGCCCTCCACGATCGGCGAGGCCGTGCACCAGAGCCTCGTCACTGCCAATGCGCTCGGCTTCGGCGACAAGTACGTGGCGTCGCTGATCGAGGCGCAGGAAAAGCTCGGCAACGTTTCGATCGTGCACCAGAAACGCTAGCGCGGGAGATGTCGCCCGGCGATTACCTCGAGTTCGCCTGCCGCACCGTCGTCGCCGCGGGCGCGGCCACGCTGCCGCACTTCCGCGTCCCGATCAGGATCGACGACAAGGGCGAGGGCGACTACGACCCGGTCACCGCGGCCGATCGCGACGCCGAGGCGCTGATCCGCGCGGCGATCGCGAAGGCGTTCCCCGACCACGGCATCCGCGGCGAGGAGCACGGGTTCGAGCGCGGCGACTCGCGCTACACGTGGGTCATCGATCCGGTCGACGGGACGCGCAGCTTCATCACCGGGCAGCTGCACTGGGGAATCCTCGTCGCGCTTCACGACGGCGAGCGCGTCGTCTGCGGCGTGATGCACCAGCCGTACGTCGGCGAGACCTTCCTCGCGGTCGCCGGCGGTCCCGCGCGATTTCGCCGCGCCGGCGTCGAGCGCACGCTCGCGACACGCCGCTGCGGCGCGATCGGCGACGCGATCCTCGCGACGACGACGCCCGACATGTTCGACAACGCGCGCACGCAGGCCGGCTTCGAGCGCGTGCGCGCCCGTGCGCGGCTCACGCGCTACGGCGGCGACTGCTACGCGTACTGCCTGCTCGCGATGGGGCTGATCGACGTGGTCGTCGAGTCGAGCCTCAAGGCGTGGGACATCCAGGCGCTCGTGCCGATCGTCGAAGGCGCGGGCGGCACCGTCACCGCGTGGGACGGCGGCTCGGCGGACGAAGGCGGCGACATCGTCGCGTGCGGCGACCCGTCGCTCGCGCCGCACGTGCGGGCCCTGCTCGCCGGCGCGTGAAGTTCCTGGTCCTCGGCGGGACGCGCTTCCTCGGCCGGCACCTGGTCGAGGCGGCCGTCGAGCGCGGCCACACGGTGACGACGTTCACGCGGGGCCAGGCGGCAACGCACGAGCATCCGGCGGTTCTGCCGCTCGGCGGCGACCGCGATCCCGACAAGGGCGCGGGGCTCGCGGCGCTGGCATCGGGGACCTGGGACGCGGCATTCGACACGAGCGGCTACGTCCCGCGCATCGTCGGCGCGTCGTGCGATCTGCTCGCCTCGCGCGTGCGTCGCTACCTGTTCGTGTCGTCGCTGTCGGTCTACGCGGACACGAGCACTCCCGGTATTACCGAAGACGCGCCGCGGCTCGCGCTCGAGGATCCGGCGACCGAGGACGTGGCGGCGAATTACGGCGCGTTGAAAGCCGCGTGCGAGGACCGCGTGATCGCGACCTTCGGCGCGCGCGCGACCGTCGTGCGGCCTGGCTTGATCGTCGGCCCCTACGATCCGACCGACCGCTTCAGCTACTGGGTCGCGCGCTTCACGCAGCCGACCTCGCTCGGCGAGCGCGACGACGACGCGGCCGTTCCGGCGCCCCCCGAGCGTCCGATCCAGCTGATCGACGCGCGCGATCTCGCGCAGTGGATGGTCACGCTGGCCGAGCGCGACGTCGCCGGCACCTACAACGCGATCAGCCCGCCGCGACGCTTCACGATGGGCGACCTGGTCGACACGCTCGTCAACCACGGCACGCGCGACGGCCCGCCGCCGACGCCGATGTGGATCGACCCCGAGGTGTTGCGCAACGCCGGCATCGAGCCGTGGACCGAGCTGCCGCTTTGGCTGCCCCAGGACGAGCCGCAGTTCGACGGCTTCTACCTGGCCGACGATGCGCGAGCGAGCGAGACCGGCCTTGTCGCGCGCGCGCTCGCCGCCACCGTCGCGGACACCGCGGCATGGCTCGGCGGCCGCTGGCGCCCGGACGCGTGGCAGAAGACGCTCACGGTCGAGCGCGAGCGGCGGCTCTGCGCGCTACAAGCGGAACGCTAGCGCGGCGACCGAAGGGCCGCCCCGAGGTCGCCGGCCCCCCCGGGGGGAGGCGCGCGCAGCGCGCTTCGGGGGGATCACACTAGATCGCCGGCCGGCCCGCGTCGCGGTACATGAACGCGACGATGACGCCCAGCACGAGCATCAGCACGCCGTCGAACGCGATCTGCTTGATCATCAGCGCCTGCGGCGTCGGCTGCACGACGAAGTAGATGATGTACGTCGGCACGATCGTCAGGAGTGCGATCGCGACGCCGTAGCGGAGCCCCTGCGGGAACCAGTCGCGCGACTCGACGCCCTTCGCGTAGATCCACACGAACGCGCCGGAGAGCAGCACGTGCGCGAGGATCATCCACGGGAAGTACTGATGCGAGTCCGCCTCGGTGCGGAACAGCGTGCCTTGCAGCGCCTTGTAGTCGCCGCCGAGCAGCAAGCCGTGCACGACGAAGCTGCCGGCGAACCAGGCGACGAACAGTACGATCCAGGCGATGAAGAATCTCTTGTTCATGGCTCCTCCCGAATGGGTGTCATGCGCCGAACAGGCGCGGCAGGTTGGCAAGGCCGGACGCGTAGAACGTCCGGATCCGCTCGCGCGCTTCGTCCTCCGTGGCGCCGGGCGCCGCGGCGAAGCGCGCGTGGTACTCCAGCACGCAGCGGTCGTCGCCGCGCGGCACGACGCGCAGGCGGCCGACATAATCGGCGAACGGCGCGGGTGTGCCGCCGACGATCGTGTACGCGTATTCCCGGCGCGCCGCGTCGAACGAGACGAGCCGCTCGACCAGCTCGCGCCGGCCGGCGGTGCCGCCGACGTTCACGACGCGCCGGCCGACGCCGCCTGCCGCCGGCTCCAGCACGCTCGATGCGACCCACGGATGCCAATCGGGCAGGCCGTTGAAGTTGCCGGTCACGTCCCAGACGCGCGACGCGGAGCTCCCGAGCTCCACCGCGAGGTCGATCTCGATCATGACGCGTGCGCGCTCAGCCGCGCTCGGCCTCGCGTTTCAAGGCTTCGTTCATCGCGATGAACCCGGCGCGCGTCCTGCCGTCGATCGTCGGGCGGTAGCGCGGGACGAGCAGGCCGTTGAACATCTCGCCGTGCTCGACGACGACGCGTCCGTGCGCGCCGCTGCGCAGCCGGATCCAGTGCTCGCCGTCGAACAGGCCGGGGATCAGGAGCTTGCCCTTCCAGCGGAGCTCGCGCCCGGGTTCGACCGCGAGCACCACCGGATGGAATTTCATCGCGCGGCCGCCGGGCGGCTCGACCGAGACGTCGAGCGTCTTGCCGACCTCGAGCTCGCCGGCGATCGAGCGCACGAACGGGTTCCAGCGCGGGTAGCCGGCGAAGTCGGTCAGGATCGACCAGAGGCGCTCGGGCGTCGACGCGATCTCGATCGACGTGTCGAGCCTGTGGGTGCGGGATGCGGCCGTGAACACGGAGGCTACCGGTACTTGGCCTGGTAGAGCTGCACGCGGAAATCGCCGGGCACGCGCATGTAGGTCACGTAGCCGTAGCCGTGGTCCTCGACGTCGTGCGTGAACTCGACGCCGCGTGCGCGCAGCTCCTGGACGGTCGCGTGGATGTCGTCGCAGTAGAACGAGATGTCGCAGGTGCCGGACGGCAAGCCGCCCGCTTCGGTCGGATGCACGCCCATGTCGGCCTCGGGCACGTCGAAGATCAGCCAGCCGCCGCCGACGTCGGTGCCGCGGAATCCGAGCTTGTCGCGCAGGAACGCGCGGAGCGCCTCCGCGGCGGACGAGTAGAACATCGCATGCACGCCGCGGATCATGCGCGGCTTCCTAGCGCGCGAGCGCGCCGCGCCACTCGTGCACCGGCGGCAGGCCGCCCATCAGGACGACGACGGCGTAGAGCGCGACGACGATCGCGACGCCCGCGGCGAGCGCGCGCAGCCACGCCGCGGTCGCATGCGTCTGCTCGCCTTGCCCGTGCGCGAACGCCCACGCGGGCGCCGGGGAAAGGAAGAACGCGGCGAGCGCGAGCGGCCAGGCGCCGCGCATCGCGAACAGGAGCGCGAGAGCGGCGGCGAAGATCGCCCAGATGCGGAGAACGGGTCCCATGGCGGCTCCTTTCGGCCGGAATCATACCCCCGCCTCGCGCGCGGCGCGCGGTCGCCGGGGGACTTGACACGCCCATTCATTGGTTTTACAATCCATCCAATAGAACATCCGGAACCGCCATGACCAAGCGCTCGTACTCGATGGAAACGCGCGCCGCTCACGAAGCGGAAACGCGCGAGCGGATCGTGCGTGCCGCGGTGCGGCTGCACGCCGACAAGGGCGCGCTCCACACGCCGTTCGCCGCGATCGCCAAGCGAGCGCAGGTTTCGCCGCAGACCGTCTACAACCACTTCCCGGACATGGGCGCGCTGCTCGGCGCGTGCACCGGCCATGTCGCGGCGCGTGCGCCCGTTGCCGACGAAACCGCGTTCCGCGGCGGACGGACGGCCGAGGAGCGGCTTCGACGTCTCGCGCGTGCCGTCTATGCGCGCGTCGAGTTCTACGCGCCGTGGCTGCGCCTCGGCTATCACGAGGCCGCGTTCAGCCCCGACCTCGCGGCGATCTTCGCGTCCGGCGACGACGACGTGCGCCGGCTCGCCGTCGCGGCCCTGGCGCCCGACCGCGAGCCCGCGGCCGGCTTCGTCGACGCCGCGTTCGTGCTGCTCGATTACCCCGCGTGGAAAACGTTGACGCGCGAGCGGTCGACGGCGGAGGCCGCGCGCCTCGCCGGCGACGGCCTTGCGGATCTCGTCCCGCGCCTCACCCGACCGACCCGGCTCCGAAAGGACCTGCCATGACCCCCGACACCAACACGTCCGTCGACGAGATCGCCGACGGGATCTACCGCATCAGCACGCCCGTGCCCGCCAGCGTCGTGCCCGGCGGCTTCACGTTCAACCAGTACCTGATCCGCGACGAGGCGCCGCTCCTGTTCCACACCGGGCCGCGAATGCTCTTCGACGCGGTGCGCGGCGGGATCGCGCGCGTGTTGCCGGTCGAGACGCTGCGCTACATCTCGTTCTCCCACGTCGAGGCCGACGAGTGCGGGACGCTCAATCAATTCCTCGCGCTCGCCCCTCGCGCGCAGCCGCTGTGCGGCCAGGTCGCGGCGCTCGTGTCGATCGCCGACCTCGCCGACCGGGCGCCACGCGCGCTGGCGAACGGCGAAACGCTGTCGCTTGGGCGTCACGTCGTGCGCTGGCACGACGCGCCGCACGTGCCGCACGGCTGGGAATGCGGCTTCCTGTCGGAGACGACGACGCGCACGTTCTTCAGCGGCGATTTGTTCACGCATTACGGCGAGCGCCATCCGGCGCTGACCGAAGGCGACATCCTCGAGCCGAGCGAGGCCGGGCGACGCGGGATGGACTACTACTCGCACGCGCCGGATACCGCTTCGCGCCTCGCGCGCTTCGCCGAGATGGCGCCGACGACGCTCGCGCTCATGCACGGCCCCGCGTTCCGCGGCGACGGCGCGGCCATGCTGCGCGGGCTCGCCGCGCGGCTCGGCTAGATCTCGCGGCGCAACGCGCGGTCGACCGAGAGCGGGCCGCCGCCGTGCGCGACGAAGTAGTACGTGATCGTCGCCCACAGTATCGACAGCTCGGCGCCGGCGTAGCCCTTGCCCTGCAGGACCCAGTGGAGCCAGACGGTGACGAGCAGCACGATGGTCGTTCCGGCCGCCGCGACGCGCGTGAGGAAGCCGATCACCAGCAGGATGCCGCCGAAGAACTCGGTGCCCGCGAGCGCCGGCGACCAGATCGTGCCCGGGATGAAGCCGAGCTTCTCGACCATCTCGACGTTCTTGAACGGATCCTGGATCTTCGGCCAGCCGTGCAGGATGAACGTGACGCCGGCGAAGACGCGCATAAGCACGATCGACAGCGGCGAGACCGCGGCATAGAGGCGTGCCATCCGCGGGAACAGGAGCCGCGGCGGCGGCGCATCGGGGCGGATCGGGGCAAGCGTGGCCATGGGGCGTTCCTCGAAAGTGTTCCAGGGACGACCCGTATGACACGCGCCCGGGGAGCTGCGTTCCTCCCCGGGGACGATCCGGACGGACGCGCTACGTCGCCGTCGTCGGATCCATGACCGCGGCGACCTGCGACACCTTGTTCGCCGGGAATCCGCCTTTTTTCGCGTGCTCGCGGATCTGCGCCTCGTTCTCGGCGAGATACACGCAGTACACCTTGTCGCCGGTCACGTAGCTTTCGACCCACTGGATCGTGGGTCCCATGACTCGCAGGACATCGCACGACTTGGTCGCGACGTCTTTCAACTGGGCGGGCGACATCTTGCCGGCGCCGGGGAGGTCGCGCTCGATCACGTAGCGGTTCAGGTGGCTCATGAGGGCTCCGCGGGAAAGGGGACGACGCGACGATGCTGCCACCGGCGGGGGCCGACGACTACGCGAGAAACCCCTCAAGAGCTACTGCGGATAACCGAAGAGGTCCACGCGAAAGGTGGGAATCCGCGCTTCCTGCAATCCCATCACGAATCTCACGGTGATCGTCTGGCCCGGCAGCCAAATCCGGTTTCCGCCGACGTTCGGCGTCAGCCTCGCGCCCACCCCGCCGGGCGAGGGAGGGTCGCCGTTCACCAGCAATGCACCGTCGCTGATCGCCCTCACGACGAAGACGGGCCGGAGGATGCTCTGCGCGCTCGTGTTCCGGTACTGCGCCATCAGCGTCGCCGTTCCTCCCTTGTAGGCATCCCCCTTTCGCCTGGCGAGAACCGTCTCGCCCTTCGGGAGCGTGACGAGGGTGTTGACGATGGGCTCGAACTCGATCGCTCCGATGTCGCACGTCGCGCTGCCGTCCAGGTCTCCGTCGGCGCGCGGGAAACCGAGCTGATCCAACATCGAGCAGGCACCCGGATCGCCGGCGTCGATCGCCTGGCTTCCCGCGAGCAGGGGAATGTGGCCGATGCCGAACGCGGCGCCGCTTGCTGTCGGACGCTGGTCCGTGAGGACGCCGAGGCCGGGGTCGCCGAGCTTGTCGATGGGCCGCAGGATGATCGAGCAGCCGGCAAACGTTCCAACGAGGTTGTTGCCGTTCGATCCCACGTTGCCGGCGCAATCGCGCGGGACCGCGTTGCCGCCGGAGATCACGGTGTTCCGGGCGAGGATCGTGTTCCGGATCCGGACGTTGCCGAGGCCGCCGAGATTCAGGATGCCTCCGCCGTCGGTGCCGGCCGGGGGAGTGTTGTCCGCGATCGTGGCATTGATGAAGAAGAGGCTCCCACCGCTCGCGGACGCTCCCGCAGCCCGGTTGCGCGCGATCGTCGTGTTCACGATCGTGATGTCGCCGAATTCCGCGAAGACGGCGGATCCGAAGGGACTGACGTCCGCCTGGTTGTCGGTGATGGTGCTTTCGGCGACGAGGTTGGGCCCGCCGCCGAGCGACAGGATCGCGGCTCC
>Ga0207648_10002945_pt1 | contig 18021 bp, 14 predicted proteins | sample KBSMisM32_FD_184310 | JGI IMG/M metagenome (GOLD analysis project Ga0207648, IMG submission 184310) | Miscanthus rhizosphere microbial communities from Kellogg Biological Station, Michigan, USA - KBS Miscanthus M3-2 (SPAdes) (version 2) | ecosystem: Host-associated > Plants > Roots >...
TCGGAGTGTTCCAGAACACGCCCGGCGTCAACCAGATTGCGTCGTCGCTCGACAACACCGGTTTGCCGAGTGGCGTTCAGCAGCTCACGTGCACCGGTGCCGCCACGCCGATCCCCGACTGGACCGCGTATGGTTCGACCGCCACCAGCGTACCCAGCCGGTGCGCGGACGGCACGACGGGTACGGTGTTCTCGGACGCGGCGCCTAACGTGAGCCTCTTCGCCAACGACTACGTCGCGCCGAGGAGCGTGCGGTCGAACCTGCAGTGGTCGGGGCCCATCCTCGGCAACCGCTTCTCCACAACCATCGACGGCACCTACTCGCTGAACCTCGACCAGGGTGGCTTCGTCGATCTGAACTTCAACCCGCAGCAGCGCTTCACGCTGAGCGACGAAGCGGATCGGCCAGTATTCGTGCAGCCAGGCAGCATCGTTCCCGCAACCGGCGTGATCGCTTCGCGCGACGGGCGCGTGTCGTCGCTCTTCTCCCGTGTCACCGAACAGCGGTCGGACCTCCGCTCCGTGAGCCGGCAGATCTCACTCAGCCTCGCGCCGACGAACTACAGCACGCGTTTCACCTGGAACGCCTCGTACGTGTACTCCAACGTGCGCGAGCAATTTCGCGGGTTCAGCAGCACGGTGGCCAACCCACTCGATGTGGCGTGGGGACGTGGATCGTTCGACTCGCGGCACCAGATCGTCTACAGCGTCGGCTACAACTTCTGGGATGCGATCCGCGTGAGCTGGTTTGGCCAGTTCCGATCCGGTCAGCCGTTCACGCCCGTCATCGCGGGCGACGTCAACGGTGACGGGTACTCGAACGATCGCGCATTCATCTTCGACCCGAAGGGGTCGAGCGGCGACCCGGCCGTCGCGTCGGAGATGCAGCGGCTGCTCGCATCGGGGTCGTCCGCCGCGCGCGACTGTCTCGCCGGGCAGGTCGGCGAGCTGGCCAGGCGAAACAGCTGCCAGGGACCATGGACGTCGACGGCGACGCTGTCGATCTCGTTCAACCCGGCGAAGATCCGCATGCCGCAGCGCGCGTCGATCCAGTTCCAGCTCTCGAACCCGCTCGCGGCCGCGGACATGCTTTTCCACGATGACGACAATCTGCATGGTTGGGGTCAATTCGCGACGCCGGATCCGTCGCTGCTCTACGTGCGCGGGTTCGATCCCTCGACGAATCGCTACAGGTACGAGGTGAACCAGCGCTTCGGCGCGACGAACCCGCAGTACAGCGCGTTTCGCGCGCCCGTGACGTTAACGGCGATGGTGCGCTTCGACGTCGGACCCACGCGCGAACGTCAGCTGCTCACCACACAGCTGAACCGCGGTCGTACGCTGCCGGGCCAGAAGCTGCCGGAGCCGCTGCTGCGCGTCGTGTACGGGCAGGGCGGAGGGATACAGAACCCACTCGCGACGATCCTTCGCCAGCAGGACAGCCTTCGCCTGACGGCAAAGCAAGCCGACAGCATCGCGTCGCTCAACCGCTGGTATACGCTCCGCAACGACTCGATCTGGGCGCCCGTGGCGAAGTACCTCGGCACGCTGCCCGATCGCTACGACGAGGGCGCCGCGTACGAGCGGTACATCACGGCACGTCACGCGACGATCGATCTGCTGATGAGGATCGGGCCGGAAGTCAAAGGGCTGTTGACGGCGGAGCAGCGTCGGAAGCTGCCAGCGTTCGTGGCGAGCTATCTCGAGCCGCGGTACCTCGCGTCGATCCGGTCTGGTACGGCAACGTTCGTTGGTGGGATGTTCCCGGTGATGGGTGCGCCCGGCCCGGGCGGTGGCGGCAACGTGTTCGTCGGTGCTGGTGGTGGTACGCAGCAAGTGATCATTCGTCAGTAGGGTCGCCGCGTTTCAAGGGGTCAGAGCCCTTGAACGCGCCGGATCAAGGGCTCTGACCCCTTGAAACTCCTCTCGTGGTAACTGCAATGACACTCGGAATTCCAGTGAGATCGCTGTCGTTCGCGCTCGGGACGGCAGCCGCGTCGAGCGCCGCGGGCGCGCAGAGCAAGGGCATCACACTTCCGCCCATCCGACAGCTGGGCGCGGTCACCGCGACGGCGACGGAGCAGCTCGGCATCGTCAACAACATTCGCGCGCTCTCCGACGGGCGCGTGTACGTGAACGATCCGATGGGGCGGCGCGTCATCCTGTTCGACGCCGGCTTGCAGACGTTCACGATCGTCGCCGACTCGCTTGGCGCGAACGGGAACACGTACGGTCGTTTCGCCGGGCTCATCCCCTCACGGGCCGACTCCACGCTGCTCGTCGATCCGCAGTCGTTGTCGATGCTCGTGCTCGACCCGGCCGGGAAGGTAGCGCGCGTGATGTCGGTGCCGAACGCCCAGGACGCCATGTCGTTCGCCGGCGCGTTAGGCGGATCGGTCATGGACTCGCAGGGGAGGCTCGTCTATCGAGCCGCGCCGCGCGTCGAGTTCCGAGGCATCGGGCCAGCCGCGGGCGGGCCGCCACGGATTCCAGACATGCCCGACTCGGCCGCGATCTTCCGCATCGATCTCGCGACCCGGAAGCTCGACACGGTCGCGTACATCAAGACGCAGAAGATCAAGATGAACACGACGCAGGACGACCACGGGGGCGTCCGGATGGTATCGGAGATCAACCCACTGCCGGTGGTCGACGAGTGGGCGCTCGTGTCCGACGGGTCGGTCGCGATCGTGCGCGGGCGGGACTATCACATCGACTGGGTGAACGCCGATGGGTCGCGCACGTCGACGCCCAAGATTCCCTTCGAGTGGCAGCGACTGTCCGACGAAGACAAGGTGGCGTTCATCGACTCGGTGAAGGCGGCGCGCGAGCGCATGGGCGCCAACGCTCCGCAGATCGCGACGACCGGCGGCGGGAACCAGACGCGCAACGGCCCGCCGCCGGGCATGGACGGCGGGCCGCAGGTCATGATCTTCCGTGGTCCGCCAGGCGGTGACGGCGCCAGGCCTAACGCGGGCGGTGCAGGCACCGGCACCATGAACGTCACGCCGCAGATGAACTTCGTGGCGCCGAGCGAGCTGCCCGATTACAAGCCGGTGTTCCTCAACGGCTTCGTTCGCGCCGACCTGGATGGCAACGTGTGGATCCGCACGATCCCGACGAAGGCGACGGCTGGCGGTCCGGTGTACGACGTGGTGAACCGGACGGGCCAGCTGGTCGAGCGCGTCCAGGTTCCGGTGAATCGCGCGATCACGGCGTTCGGGCCGGGCGGCGTGGTGTATCTGACGAGTCGCGACGGGATGACGACGACGCTGGAGAAGGCGACGATCCGGTAGACGCTCGTCGCAGGAGACCGTACTCCGCCGCCGCCCTCACGAGGGGCAACCGGTCAGCGGTTGCCCCCAGTCCCCAGAGCTGCACGAAGCCGGACCCGGGGCGGTCGGGCCGGTACACGCGCACCCAGGCACTCGTCGTCCCCAGCTCGTCGACCGCGAGGGCCTGGATGGCGTCGGAGATCGCGATCGGGTAGTCGCCTCGGAAGAATCGATCGATCCCCCACCGTCGACCGGCTTCGGTGGGATGGGCGGGGTTGTGGTCGAAGTCCATCGTGCCCATCGGAACGCCGATGAGCGCTTCGGTCCGGCGCGGATTCATGCCGAGCGGGCGCCCGGTGGAATCGCGCACGAGGGCGCCGATCGGCTCTCCGCTCCAGACGACCTTGCCGCCGGCGTTCAGATACCGACGGAGCAGCACGGTGTCGGATGCCGTGGAAGCGACAACGTTAGGCAGCACATCCGTCGCGAACACGACCACGCTCGGTGCTCCGTCCGCGATCCGCGCGGCGAGAAAGCGTGCGAGCGAATCGGCGTCGAGCGGCTCGTATCCCACGCCTCGGAAGTATTCGAAAGCGAGCCGACCGCCACCGACGAACGGCCGACCGGTGGCCGTGGAGTCATAGTAGACCGCGAGCCGGGGAATCGATGCGTTTGCTTCCTCGATGGCCACGACGCCGCCGTCGTCGCACCCGACGTAGATCTCGTTGCCCACAACGACCGGCGATGACCACACCGCGTCGGCAAACGGGAGGCGCCACCGCACAATGCCCGTCGACGCATCGAGCGCAAGCAGCTCACCTCGCCCGGCATTCGTGTTCGCGGCGCCGACGACGAGCAGGTCTCCCGTCAACACCGGCGACGACAGCACGTTCGCGCCCACCGGCGTGCGCCACAGCTCGCGACCGGTCGCGACCTCCACGGAGTGAATGAAGTGGCCATCGGAGCTCCCCACGTACGCTCGGCCGTCCCGCACCGCGGGGGAGCCGACGACCCACGAGGTCTGATGGCTCGAGCGCCACTTCCGCTCGCCCGTCGCGAAGTCCAGCGCGTAGAAGCCATCGTCGCGCGAGCCCAGGAATACGTTGCCCTCGGCGATCGCCGCCGTGCTCTGGATCGCGCGCCGATCGTAGCCCTCGCGTTTGAGGTCGAGCGTGTCGCCGACGGTGCGATGCACCCAGCGTGTCCTGCCAGTGGCCACGTCGATCGCGTAGACGCGACCGTTCCACGAGCCGACGACCGCAACGCCATCTTTGACCGATGGCGTCGCTCGCACCTTCCCGCCGGTCTGCAGGCGCCAGCGCTCCTTGCCGCTCGTTAGGTCGAGAGCGTAGACGTGCCCGTCTCCTGCCCCGATGATGACCGTCCGGTCGACCACCACGGGAGACGACACGTAGAGATCCCACCCGCCCGCCGGCGTAATATTCCTGGGCAGCGGCGATCCGGTCTGTACCGACCAACGGAGCGCGCCGCTCGTCTCGCTCACCGCGAAGATGCGTCCGCCGAGCGTCGCGGCGATCACGAGGCCGTGCGAGACCGCCGGCGATGAGTGAACGGGCCCGCCCGCGGCAAACGTCCACACCGGCGTTCCGTTCGATCGGTCGAGCGCGTACAGCGTGCTGTCGCCGCTGCCCACGAACACGCGCGTGGCGCTGACGGCCGGGGTGGACCTAACGGCGCTGCGTGTCTGGAAGCGCCACCGTACGCCACCCTGGCCCTCATACAGCCGGCCCGTGGCAACGCCGGTGTGCGCGGGCGTGCCGCGGAACATCAGGCTGACGTCGGGAGCGCGAGGATCAACCGTCTGTGCGCCGGCAATGCTCGGGCCTGCCATTCCGGCGAGCGTAACGAGACGAAGCCAACGAAGCATCGCTGCACCACTCGTGGTCGAGGTACGCGAACGATGTCGGAAGTATCGGACGTCGTCAGCGACGACACGGCGAATCACGCCACGGTGCGGTGAACCGGACGCTCGGCGGGGCGAGACGGATCTAGCATCGACGCCGATTCGAGTGCACCGTTTCGCGCATGCCCAGTCAGCCGACCCAACGCCTCGCGCTCACGCGCGACATCTCCCCGGCGATCGAGGACTGCGAGCTCACGCACCTCGAGCGCACGACCATCGACCTGGCCCGCGCTCGCGCCGAGCATAACGAGTACGAGGCCGCACTCCGCGCGCTCGGCTTCGAGGTGAAACGGCTCCCGGCCGGCCCGGACATGCCCGACTCGGTATTCATCGAGGATACGGCGATCGTGCTCGACGAGCTCGCGGTGATCATGCGTCCGGGTGCGGAGTCCCGTCGAGTGGAGACCGCGGCGGTGGCCGAGGCGGTGCGGACGTATCGCCCTGTCGCGGCGATCCTCGCGCCCGGCACGATCGACGGCGGAGATGTGCTGCGGATCGGTCACCGCCTCTTCGTGGGCTGCGGCTATCGGAGCAACGATGCGGGGATCAAGCAGCTCGGCTCGATCGTCGGGTCGCAGGGCTATTCGGTCGAGGCGGTGACGTTCGAGGGGTGTCTGCACCTCAAGTCGGCCGTGACGCTCGTGGCGGACGACCTGGTCCTGATCAACCCGGCGTGGGTTGACGCGGACCGATTCCAGCCGCTTCGGACGATCGATGTCGACCCGTCCGAACCGTATGCCGCGAACGCGCTGCTGATCGACGGGACGGTCGTGTACCCCGCGGAGCATGTCCGAACGCGCGCGCGTCTCGAGGCTGCCGGCCTAACGGTTCATCCGGTGCCGGCCGGCGAGCTCGCGAAGGCGGAGGGTGGGGTCACGTGTTGTAGTCTATTGCTGGTCAATTAGCCGCCCGTTCGAGAGCGTCGGACCATCTGAGCTTGATTTGATTCAACCACAGAGGTCACAGCGCGGCTGCGCCGCAACCAAACGAAGCGCCGTCAGCCTAACGACTGCGCGCTTCGGTTGGTCAACGGCGCCGGCCAGTCCGTTCGCGATTGCGGACCGAAAGGGCGGGCGACCTACCATAGTGACCCCTAAGAACGCGGTGCTTGGCGTGGCCGCTTAACGTATTTTACGACAAGTAGTTACACCTGTCACCTAACGAAAATCTGTGTAAGAATTCCAGAAATTGAACGTTAGTAGTACAGAGTACACTGAGAACAGCCAGCGCGTTAGGCGATTCTCTGTGATCTCTGCGACCTCGGTGGTTCAATTGGCTCAGAGTGTCTCAATTGGTTCAGAGCGGCCGACCAAGCGTGGCCGCCACCGCATCGCGGAAGCTCCGGCTCAACCGCAGCTTCGCCCCGGAGTGAAGAATCGCCACATAGTCGCCGTGGAACCACGGCTGCAGCTCGCGCACGGCACCGAGCCTAACGATGTTGGACCGGTGGATCTGGACGAACCGCGCCGGGTCGAGGCGGGCCGCAACGTGTCGGAGCGTCTCGCGCGACCGCCACGTCCGGTCTCCGCAGTGCACGATGACGTGATCGTCATCGGACTCGATCCAGTCGATCAGATCCGGATCGATCAGGTGAACGCGCCCATCCATCTTGAGCGCGAGAGGCCCGCTCGGCACCGCCACCGGCGCCGGCGTGGACTGCCGGTCGAGCCGCTCGAGCCGGATGCGCTCCCGCGCGCGTGCCACCGCCTCGTGGACGCGGTCGCGACGAATCGGCTTGGTCACGTAATCCAGCGCTCGCGCCTCGAACGCGCGGAGCGCCTGGTCGGAATGTGCCGTCACGAACACGATGGCCGGGCGCTTGTCGGCCGGCAGGCGTTGGACGACGTCGAAGCCGTCCAGGTCGGGCAGCGCGATGTCCAGGAACACCAGGTCGGGCGACAACTCATCGATCGCGGCGATGGCATCCGCACCGCACGCGCTCTCGCCCACCACCGAGAGGTCTCGCTCCTCGCGAAGTATTGCGCGAAGGCCGGTCCTTGCCAGCGGCTCATCGTCGACGACGAGCACCCGCACTTCGCCGCGCGCGTCGCGTGGCTCCCGAGTCATGCGGCGGCACCTCCCGGGAGCGTCGGCGCAGCCGCCGCGAGCACGTGGAATGGCAGCTCGACCACCAGACGCGTCCAGTCACCATCGCGCACGAGCTCCAGCCGCGATTCAGTGCCGTAGAGATGGGTCAGGCGCTGCCGCGTATTCTCGAGACCGACGCCACCCCCCGACTCGGCCCGCGCGCGGGACGCCGAGGGCCCCGGCCCGTCGTCGCACACTGCGAGCGCCAGCCGCGTATCCTGGCGCCGCGCGGCGATCGTTAGGCGCCCGCCACCCGGGGATCGAGCGACGCCATGGCGAATCGCGTTCTCCACCAGCGGCTGCAGCAGCATCGGTGGCACCTGTGCGCTCGCGACATCCGGCGCCACCTCCCACTCGACGCGCAGCCGGTCTCCGAGGCGCGCCTGCTCGATCCCGACGTACGATTCCACGAGATCCAGCTCCTCGCGCAGCGACACTTCCTCGCGACGCTCAACGGCGAGAAGCGCCCTTAGCAGGTCGCCGAGCCGGCCCACGACCTCGAACGCCTCGCGATTCCGTTCGGTGATGATGAGCGCACCAACGGCGTTCAGGGCGTTGAACAGGAAATGCGGCTGCAGTTGCAGCGTGAGGGCGCGCAGTTGCGCCGAGGCGAGGTCGGCGCGAAGGCGTTCGGCTCGCAGCTGCTCCTCGCGGCGGACATCGAGCGTGTGCAGATAGTGCCCGGCGCCAAGGATGAAGGCGTAGACGATGAGCGCGAGGTGCCCGACCGCCGCGAGCCCGCCGAGCCCATGGCGCAGCACCGCCCCATACGGCGATCCTCGGCCGAGCATGACCCACGCGATGCTGGGTGCGGCCAGGTTGAGCGCGACGATGAACGCAATCGCGAGCAGGAGGTGTATCGGAACTCGCGTGCGCCACAGCTTCCGCTCGATCGGGAGTCGTTCGGCGGACCAGATGATCGCCGGGGTCGCGACTCCCCAGAGGAGCAGAAAGACGATTTGCTCGAACACCGGCGCGCGAAGCGCGACGCGGTCACCCGGTGCGCGAACGACGATCAGGGAAAGGGCGATGACGTACAGGATCGCGGCGAGCCATAACGCGACGATGACGCGGCGGGCCATTGCCCGATACGCGGTAGACATGCCGCGAAGGTAGTGTGCGGTGCGTGGCGCGACCAGCATTACCTTTTCGGCCATGGTCCCCTGTCCCGACTGCGGCGCCCCGATCGCGGACAACGGCAGCTGTCGCGCCCTGTTCGATGAGCTGCTCGCGCACGAGTACGTCTTCCCGGCGGCATTTGGAGCGGTGCATCACCTCACCGTCGCGGCGTACTATCTCCAGCACCCGCGCGGGTTCTCACGCGCGGCGATTCGCGGCTGGCACGCGATCATCGCCGAGTCGCTCGATGGGACGGCGACGCCGGCCGAATTCCTCAGGCGTGCGCGGGCACAGTCCGACGCCAAGGTGAGGATACGCGAGCGCGGTGCCGAGCCCCCTGATGGCTGGCCGCGCACGTGGCCGGTGACGGTCGCGAACGTCATCGTTCCGCCCCACGAGGTGCCTAACGCCGACGGTCACGTCCGCCGCGTCACGGAATGGGCCACGGCCATCCGCGCGACGCTCGACGCGCTCGCGCTGCCGTGAGTTGTCATCCTGAGCGAAGCGAAGGATCGCGATCTTCCTGATAGAGGGCCTTCTATCGGTGGAATCGCGATCCCTCGCCTGACGGCTCGGGATGACAACCGTGTTCAGCTCGAGTAGTACGCGGCGTTCTCCTCGACGTACCCGGCCGTGAGATCGCAGCCGTAGGCACGCGCCGCACCGTCGCCGACGCCGAGCGAGACCTCCAGGTCCACGACCTCCGCGCGCAGCGTCTCGCGGACGACCGCGTCCTCGAAGTCGAGCCGCTGCCCGGCGGCGACGACCGGATGCCCGTTGATCCAGGCGTCGGTCGCCGGCGGGCGAATCGTGCACTCGAAGCACTTGCCGACCGCCATGAGCAGACGGCCCACGTTAGGGTCCGCGCCGGCGACCATGGTCTTCACGAGTGGCGAGTTCACCAGCGATTTGGCGACGCGCTTCGCCTCGCGCGTGTCGAGCGCGCCACGGATCGTGGCGCGAATCATCCGCGTCGCGCCCTCGCCGTCGCGCGCGAGAACCTCCGTCATGCGCGTGCATCCCGCGATCAGGGCGTCGATGAACGCCGTTTCATCTACGGGACCCGCGAGCCCGTTCGCCAGGATCGCGCACGTATCGGACGTGCTCGTGTCGCTGTCCACCGACAGCATGTTGAACGACACCTCCGCGGCCTCGCGGAGCATCCGATCCAGCGTCGCCGCATCGAATGCCGCGTCGGTGAAGATGTAGACGAGCATCGTCGCCATGTTCGGCTCGATCATCCCCGAGCCCTTTGCGACCCACGTGATCGTCGCGTTGCCCACGACCGTCGACAGGGCCTTCGGATGGCGGTCCGTCGTCATGATCCCCTCGGCCCCGACGAGCGGATTGTCCTGCAGGTCGGCGGCGACACCGCGGATGCCGCGCTCGATGAGGTCGATCGGAAGCGGCACACCGATCACGCCGGTGGAGCTCACGAGCACATGGTCGGGCGAGGTGCCCAGCTCCGTGGCGGTCGCAGCGGCCATGCGACGCACGTTGTCGATCCCCAACTGGCCCGTCGCGACGTTGCTGACTTTACTGTTCACCACCACAGCCCGAAGGCGACCACCCTTGATGATCTCGCGCCCGACGATGACCGGCGCACCGGGGAAATGGTTTCGGGTGAAGATGGCGGCCGCCGCGGCGTCGACGTCGCTCGCGAACACGGCGAGGTCCTTTGCCTGCGGCTTGAGCCCGACGTTGCGGCTCGCGCAGCGGAACCCGCGCGGAAACACGGGGCGATCGTGGAAGGTGGTCGAGGACATGACGTAATCCTAACGCCCACCAAACAGTGGCACCGATGCACCGAGGCGCACGCCAACGACCGGACCGGCCCCTTTCCACGGCCCGTCAGTCGCATCCGACTCCCCGGACAAGCGATCCACGCGCGCGCTCAGGTCGAATCGAACATGGCCCACGGGAGCGGTGGTAATGCCGAAGCCGCCGCCGAACGACCAACCACTGGCGTTCGAGCTCGCGGTGTAGACGGAGCAGCAGAATGTCACGTCGTAGTCGAAGATCCACGTGACGTTCGCGAACAGGTATGGGCGGAAGGGACTCCGACTGTCGCCCCAGGTGAAGCGCGGCTTGACGTAGATGCCGGACGTCGTCGATGAGCCGTCGGACCCAACGTCGAAGCGCAACCGCTCGTAGCCAACACCAACGGCACCGCGTCCATGCTCGAGGCGCAGTCCGGCGTCCCACGACCACCCGCCGTTCTGGTCGATGCCCGGCACGATCTCGAGGTCCGAGACCGAGTATGATCCACCCCCATCGAGTGCGAGCACCCACGGATCGGGGCGATGCGACCACGGCCATCGCTGAGCCGACGCCTGCGCGCTGATGGTGATCGCGCCGAGCAAGGCGAGCGCGCTCACGCGCCACGCTGGAGTGGGACCAGCCAAAAGCGGACGACGCAGACAACTGTTGGGCATGAAGGCTCTCCTCCAGATTCACCATCGAAACCCCAGAGCTCGTGAAACCGCTCACCCGAGGTAGCATGATAACGCAACTGCCTGGAGGCGGCCCCTGAGGATCGTCGGCGGGAAGTATGCCGGCCGTGACCTCACCTCGCCGGCGGATTTCCGCGTCAGGCCCACGGCCGAGCACGTGAGAGCGGCCGTGCTCGATGCGCTCGTCGGCGACCTGCCTAACGCCCGCGTGCTGGATCTGTTCGCCGGCACCGGGGCCCTTGGGCTCGAAGCGATCTCGCGAGGCGCGCGCAGCGCAGATTTCGTCGAGTTCCGCCCCGCGAGCCTGCACGCCCTGCGGGCGAACGTCGCGGCGCTCAGGCTCCGCGACCGCACCCGCATCTTCAAGAAGGACGCCGTCCACTTCGCCGCCGCCCTGGCGGCCGGGAGCTACGACATCACGTTCGTGGACCCGCCGTACGAGTCGCGACAGCTCGACCTGGTGCTGGCGAGCTGGAACGCGACCGGCTTCTCACCCGTTCTCGTTGCCGAGCACGCCCGGACGCACACGCTCCCCGCTGGCGCGTGGGCCCGCCGCTTCGACGACACCATGGTGACGATCTATCGGCGTTAGACACACCCTGGTGCCCCGTCTACGGCTTCGCTGCAGGGCTCGCCTTTCGTTGTGTCTGGAGGGATGGCGCGTTAGGCGTATCCGGCCGTTGCCGCAAAATCCGCTTCATCGTTGTTCCCGAAAAAGTTTGCGGAACACGGAAGCCCGTCCGGACTTGCTCGACTACCCCACGCCTCGCTCGGCTGATGGCCGGTAGCCGATCACCGATGGCTCGATCTCACATCGATACCCCACACCGGGCTCCGTCACGATGATCGTCGGTGCGGCCGGCACGGTCTCGATTTTCCGACGCAGATGCGTGATGTGCACGCGAAGATTCTGCTGCGCATCGCCGAAGACGTTTCCCCATACGGCGTGAAACAGCTGCTGATGGGTGAGCGTTCGCCCGGCGTTCGTCGCGAGCACCCGCAGCAGATGCCACTCGACCGGCGTCAAGCCGAGCTCGCGCCCGCCACGAGTCGCCACACGTCGGCCAAGATCGAGCACGAGATCGCCAATCCGTATCGTGTCCGGCGCGTAGCTCCGATAGAGCTGCGAGCGCCTGAGCTGGGCCTGCACGCGCGCGACGAGCACGGGCGCGCTGAACGGCTTCGTCACGTAGTCGTCGGCGCCGGCGTTCAACACCTGCACCATCTCGCGCTCGCCATGGCGAGCAGTGAGGACGACGATGGGGACGCGCGTCTCCTCGCGCAGCCTGCGACACACGCTGGGGCCACTGAGATCGGGCAACCCGAGATCGAGGACGATGAGATCAGGCGGCATCTCCCGGATCGCCGCAAGCGCCTCGGCCGCGCTGCCCGCTCGCCGCACCCAGCGTGCGGTCTCCCGCAGGGTGTCCGCGACGACTGCCGCGATCCGCGGATCATCATCGATGACGAGAATCGAATCCACAAACGACATTGACCGGACCACCCGTCGGTTCGGCGGAATTGAGAGTCCGTTAAAACGCTCGCGATACCCTAACGACGCACGGTCGGGGCCTGTCCTCATCAGTACTGGGACTCGCGAGAGCGAATGATCGCTCGCCACGGCCTCGGTCTCGATGCGTCATGCATCGATGCGAAACACGCACCGATCGCGAAGGAGACTACCATGATCGACCTTAATGGATCATTGATGCGAACGTCCTGCTCCACCGTCGTCGCCGTCGCAGCCTTTGCCGCGGCGTCAGCCGTCAGACTCTCCGCACAGGAGGAGACGCTCCAACCACCACGATTCACCGTCGCTACGTACGCGGGTGCCTCGCTTCCGACGGGCACCCTTCGCGACTCGTTCGACAACGGCTTCCTGCTTGGCGCACAGGGCAACTACGACTTCAACAAGCACCTCGGAATGCTCGCGAGCTTCGACTGGACGAACCCGGACAACAAGCTCGTGCCGAGCGATACGCACACGAACGTCTACCAGGGTGACCTCGGGCTCGAGCTCGGCGGCGCTCGTGGCAACACGAAGAAGTGGGCGATGCGACCGTTCGTGGACGTCGGCGGTGGAGTCCGCTCCTACGACTACGCGGCGAGCACACTCAACAGCCACACCACGGGCGAAGGCTTTGCCGGGCTGGGAACGGACATCAATATCGGCCGCTCCGCCATTCGTCTCGCGGCCAAGGACAACTTCTTCTCGTATGAAATGCCCACCGCGGATGGCACGAAAGCGAACCGGAACGATGTGAGCCTGTCGATCGGGTTCGGGTTCCACCCGTAAGAGCTCATTTCCGAATCGGACCAAAGGGCGGTTGCGGGGTCGGAGTTTCAAGGGGAGTTTCAAGGGGTCAGAGCCCTTGATCCGAATGGATCAAGGGCTCTGACCCCTTGAAACCCCTTGAAACTCCTGCCCTTTGACCGCCCTCGAGGTTACACCGCGTATCGAGAGGTTACATAGGACGTTGGTCGACCCTTGGCCGTGCAGGCATACTGGACCGTCACGAGGCGCCGACCCTCGACAGGCGCTCGAGCCTCACGGTCCTTCTAACCTCCCGGCGGCATGATCGCACGAACCTTACGCGTCCTGTTTCTGGACGACGATCCGGCCGACATCGAGATGGTCACCGAATCGCTCGCGCGCTCCGGGATGGCGGTCGTGACTGAACGGGTCGATTCTCCCGAGGCCTTCACGCAGGCCCTGCGCGAGTTCGCGCCGGACGTCGTCCTTTCGGACGACGCCCTCGAGAACTTCGACGCGCGCGCGGCGCTGGAGGTCGTGCAGAACGTGCGACCGACCGCTCCGGTGATCGTCGTCGCTGGCGCGCCCGGGCGGCATTCGGCCGCATCGTTCGTTCGGGCAGGCGCCGAAGATCTGGTGCTCAAGACCTGCCTGGACCGGCTGGCGTCGACCATCGAATGTGCGCTCGCCGTGCGCCGCCGTCTGGAGAAGCTCACGCCGCGGCAAATGGAGGTGTTGCGGCTGATGGCGCATGGGCTCACCACGCCGGAGATCGCTCGCCGGCTGGCGCTGAGCACCAAGACCGTGGAGACTCACCGCGGAGAGATCATGAAGCGGGTGGGCATTCACGACCTCGTCGGACTCGTGCGATACGCCATGCGGGTCGGACTCGTCTCGCCGGCGGCGTAACACCGTAGGACGCAGCGAGCCGACGGATCAGGTGAGCTCGCGGCCCCGGGTCTCCGGGATGAACGTCCAGGCGAGCGCACCGAGCAGGTACACGGCACCCGCCACGGCGAACGCGACGCTGAACCCGTGCGATGTGGCCAGCGACCCGATGGTGAACGGCGCGGCAGCGCTGGCAAGGCGGCCGAGGTTGTAGGTGAACCCCTGCGCCGTGGCGCGAATGGCCGTGGGATAGACCTCGGCGGTCACGGCGCCGAAACCGCTGAAGAACCCGGTGCCGAAGAACGCCACGAGTGGGCCGAGGAGAAGCAGGACGGCGGGGATCTTGATCGATCCGTAGATCGGAAGCAGCACGCTGGCTATCACGAGGTACACCACGTAGACCTGCTTGCGTGGCAGGACATCGGTGATGAACCCGAACGAGACGTACCCGAGCCACATGCCCACCTGCATGGCGACGATGAACCACGACATCGTCGCGGTGCCGAGGGCCAGGCCGCCCTGCCCCTGTGGAAGCGAGAGATAGGCCGGGATCCACCCGTTCAGCGCCCACCAGCCGAACAGCGCACAGGCGTTCATGAACGTCAGCGCCGCCGTTAGGCGCAGCATCGGGACGCGGAAGATGTCGGCGAACCGGTGTGCGGGCGCCGCCGTTATGCCGGTACCAACGGACGCGCGCCGGGTCTTCCAGACGTCTGGCTCATCGACGTTGCGGCGGATCCACAAGGTGAACAGCGCCGGCAGGACGCCGACGAAGAAGACGGCCCGCCAGCCCCAGCGCGGCAGCACGAAGCCGACGACCATCGCCGCCGCCGCGAAGCCGATGGCCCACGCGCTCTGCATGAAGCCTAACGCGCGACCCCGTTGCGCTGCCGGCCAGGTCTCGGAGACCAGCGCCGCGCCGCTCGCCCACTCACCCCCCATGCCGAGGCCGAGGAGCGCGCGGAAGATCGCGAACTGCCACAGCGTCTGCGACAGTCCGCACGCGGCCGTGAACACGGAGTAGAGGAGCACGCTCGCGATCATGGCGCGGGTGCGCCCAAACCGGTCGGCGATGTGGCCGAAGATGAGCCCACCGGCGGCGCCGCCCAGCAGCGTAACGGACCCCAGCGCGCCGGCCTGGGCTTTCGTGAGCCCGAGCTCCGCGATGACCGACGCGAGCACGAGCGAGAACAGCATCACGTCGAACGCGTCGAGCGCCCAGCCCAGTGAGGCGGCGACGAGTGCGCGGCGGGCGGCGGTGGTGCCGGCGTACCACCACCCGAGGAAGCCTCCGGCTGATGCGGCGGCGGCGTCGGAGTCCGCGCGCAGCGGCTCCGTCCTCGTGGCGTCGGTGTGAACTTCCATGTGCGCTTGATCCTACCGAGGGGCACCCATGCTGTCGAGTTCTCACGCGCATTCTTCCGCGGCACCGGCACGTTCGCCCCGGCATTCGCGCGGTTCGGCCGAATTCGGGGACCCGGCTTGTCGGTGCTCGCTACGATGGATGCATGCGCTCCAGCCTTCCGATATCGCGTGTGGTCGCGGCGGTAGTCGTCTGCGTGCCGTCAGCTGCCCTGGCCCAGGCGACCCGCGCGGTCACCGACAGCATCCTTCGGCCACCGTTCTACGCGCTTCAACCCGGCGTGCCGAAGATCCCACCTAACGATACCGCCACGCTCCGACAGGACGTCGATCAGTTCATGGCGAAAGCGATGGCCGACGGGTCCGTCCCCGGCGCCGTCGTCGCTATCGTACAGGACGGCCGCGTCATCCTTCTGAAGGGGTACGGGATTTCCGACAAGGAGACCGGTGCCGCGCCCGATCCCGAGCGCACGCTGTTCCACGTCGGGTCCATCAGCAAGACGTTCACGGCCACCGCCATCATGCAGCTCGCCGAAGTCGGCAAGCTGGACATGCGTGCGGACGTGAACCGCTATCTCCGCGACGTTCAGGTCCCGAGCGCCTTCGGCAAGCCAATCACCGTGGCGGATCTGCTCACGCACACCGCTGGGCTCGATGTGCGCAACAACGGAACGGCCGCGCCCAGCGAAGCGCTCATCGAACCGTTAGGCACGTACCTCGCGCGCGAGCTGCCGCCACGCGTGCGCCCGCCAGGCAACACACTCGCCTACTCGAACCAGGGCTTCACGCTGCTCGGCCATATCATTGAAAGCATTTCAGGCGAGTCGTTCGATGACTACATGGAGCGCCACGTGCTCACGCCACTCGGAATGACGCAGAGCACGTTTCGCTTCACCGAAAGCGTCGCACAGCGAAGCGCGACGGGCTACGAGGCACGGCGTGGCGTGATGATACCGGCTCCAGTCGTCCACCCGAAGATCGTGCCGGCGGCAAACCTGAGCACCACGGCGCGCGACATGACCCGTTTCATGATCGCGCATCTCGAGGGGAGCGTGGATGGTCGGCGCGTTCTCGCCGATTCGACCCTCGCGGTCATGCATGCGCGCCAGTTCGCGCAGGACCCGCGGATGCCCGGCGTCGCGTACGGGTTCTTCGAAACGTGGTGGCGAGGCGAACGCATGCTGCTCCATTCCGGGGGTCTCCACGGATTCATCAGCGCGGTGTATCTCTGGCCCGACCAGCACCTCGGCGTGTTCGTGGTCAACAACGGATACAGCGGCCCGCTCGACTTCGGCCTCGCCCTGCACCTCATGGAGCGATGGTTCCCGTATCCAGTCGCCAGGACTACGAGCCCTCCGGGCGCACGAGAGCGCGCTGCGGCGCTCGATGGCTCGTATCGCCTCGCGAGTCAGCCGGTGACCAACCTCGAAAAGGCTGGAGCGCTGAAGAATCCGCCCCTCAGGGTACGAGTCCTCGATGATGGAGCGCTCGAGGTGTTCGGCGAGCGATTCGTCGAGGTGGCGCCGCGACTCTATCGGAGCTCGGGCAGCGAGACGATTGCCTTCGTTGCGGATAGCGATGGCGGTATTGCTCGGCGCGGAACAGGACGCCCTTCTTGGTCAGGTCACTGGCGATGTCTCTGGCCACGTCGCCTACGGCTCGACCGGTCAGCCAGCCAAAGCCGTCGATGTAGATGCCGCTGGTGACGTTGAAGGTCGTCGGCCGCTGCTGATCGGCCGGCAGGGCGTTGAACTCGTCCGCCCAGGTGCTCGGCCAGTGCATGTGGAAGTAGGTCGACGACACCTCGAGGAAGGTGTTCTGGCCGAACACCGACGTCCAGTTGGCGTTGATCAGGTTCTTCGGCGACTCCTGGTGCAGCGTGTTGATCGGGTTCGGCTGCACGGCACCGGCGTTGCGATTCGGCTGGAACTTGCGGTTGTAGGTCCAGAAGGCCGACAGCGCGTTGCTCTTGTTGATCTGGTACTTGCCGCTCGCCGTGTAGTTGCGCAGGTTCGAGTCGAACGGGTTGGTGAGCGTGCCGTCCGCGTTGACGATCGTGTACGACGGCGTCGCCTCGACCGTCGAGTAGTTGCGGAACGAGCCGAACCACCACAGGCGGTCCTTGATGAACGGTCCGCCGGCGTCGGCGTTGAAGTCGTTCAGGTTGCGCAGCGTCGGATCGGTGATGCCCTGCGCGCGCAGCTCGTCGGTGATGTTGCTGCTGGTGAAGCCGTCCCAGTAGCCCTTGCCGGTGATGCTCCACTGCGCGCTGCCCTTGACGGTGTTGCCGCCGGATTTCGGGATGACGTTGATGTTCGCGCCGCCGCCGCCGCCGACTTCGGCGCCCATCGCCGCGGTGTCGACCGACACTTCTTCGGCCGATCCGAAGTCCATGTAGTACATCGAGCCGTAGTTCTGCGGGGTGTCCGCGGTCACGCCGTAGTAGTTCAGGTTGTAGTTGCTCGCGCCGTGCGCCACCATGCCGGTGGACGTCGCCGCGTTCAGCCCACCCGGATCCTGCCGTCCCATCGTCATGCCCGGGAGCACCGTCGTGGAGCCGAAGATGGTGCGCGAGGTCGGCACGTTGGTCAGGATTTCCTGCGACAGGCGGGCGCCGACCTTGGTGTTCTCGACGTCGACGGTCGGCGACGAACCGCTC
>Ga0207648_10002947_pt1 | contig 18012 bp, 14 predicted proteins | sample KBSMisM32_FD_184310 | JGI IMG/M metagenome (GOLD analysis project Ga0207648, IMG submission 184310) | Miscanthus rhizosphere microbial communities from Kellogg Biological Station, Michigan, USA - KBS Miscanthus M3-2 (SPAdes) (version 2) | ecosystem: Host-associated > Plants > Roots >...
TTCGCGTTGGACCGATCGTATGGCTCCAACGCGAATGCGCAATCCCGCTCCGTCGAGCTCGCGCCGCAATTCGTCGGCGGAGAGGTCCGCGATGATCAAGCCGCGACGCGGGCGACGAGCCGCAATTCCGCAAGGCCCGCGAGCACGCGCTCGACTTCGTCCTGCAGCACGAGACCCTCCGCCAGTTCGACGCAGGCGTCGATCGTGCGCACTAACGCAGCGAAGTCGATGCCCGCAGGATGCTGCAGCAGCGCAAGCATCACGTACGTTCCGAGCGAAGTCAGGTGATGAGTGCTGCCGGTTGCCTCATTATAAAGGACCATGTCGTCGTCCCATTGACGCCAAGCGACCGCCTGCGGCGTCAAAGGCTGCCACAAGCAAGGCGAACTCAAGGGAGCGGGAAGCGACCGGGTGGTGCGTCAGGCGATCGTGGTCTTGATGTACGCGACGATATCCGGCGCCGTCCAGCGGATGCCCGCCGTCGGCTCGTAGTAGCCGCGGCTGATCAGATCATTCCACATGTTCCGCACGACTGTTTCGGACAGCATTGGCGTTCGTCCTGCCCTTGCATTCAGCAGCCCGGCGACGATGTAGCGGCCGAGCGAATTGAGACCGCTGCCGCCAATGATGTCGATGACCTCGAGCATCGTCGAATTGTGAAAGACACGACCGCCGAGGCCCGTGGTGGAGCAATGGTACGGCGTCGGCGAGCCATAGCTGCCGGCGGTAGAGGCACCGCCGCTCGACGCAGACCTGGTAGCCGGCCGCCGCCAGCTGCTGTTGCAACAGCGCGTTGCTTGTCGTTGTGGACTTCGGCGTCACGCTTGACGTGCTCGTCGCCGCAGCGCTCGTTCCGGAATACGGCGACGGCCATTGGGTCGCGGTTGCTTTCCACGCTTCAGGCGACAAGCCCCTTGTCGCCTGGCACTGGTGATCGATGCTGGTCTGCATCGAGATCGACTTCGCGGCCGACGCCGTGCATGCCACCTGTCCGAGCACGGGACGGCTGGCGATCGTCATCAAGACGGGGCCGGCGGCAAGCCCGCCGCGCAGGAGCCGACGACGTTCGCCGGACTTCGGCGTTTGTCGGTCATCGAAAAGCCTGCAGGTTGTTCTTCGCGTGACATCCGCTAAACTCTAAGCAAGCGCCGTTCCCGACAGTTTAGTCTATCTTTCAGACGTTAAAACAGTCGGTTGCGTGCAGCCGACTGACGGTGATGTTTCATGTGTAAAGGAAACCGACGTTTGAACAAGAAGGCAACCCGGTGATATGAAGCGGAAAAGGGTGTCTCATGACCGAACTGGCTTGGATCAAACTGGTGGTGAAACTGGTGGTTCTACCGCCGAATGGTCCGCTGATCATCATCCTCGCCGGTCTCGTCATCGCCCGCCGGCACTCGCGCCGTGGCCAACAGGTCGCTTGGACAGGCGTGGTGCTGCTGGCATTCCTTGCAATGCCGATCGTCCCGACGCTGCTGATCCGCGCACTCGATCGCACGCCGGTGCTCGACCCTGCGCGCGCGGCCGATGCGCAGGCCATCGTCATCCTCGGCGGCGGCACGCGTCGCTACGCGCCGGAGTATCGAGGCGCGACGATGAGCGGGCTGACGCTGGAGCGCGTACGTTTCGGCGCGCGCCTCGCCCGCGCGACGGGACTGCCGATCCTGGTATCGGGCGGCGCCATCGAGGGCGCACCGCCCGAGGCGATCCTGATGCGCAATGCGCTCGTCAACGAGTACGGCGTGAACGTGCGCTGGGTCGAGACGCACTCGCGCAACACGCGCGAGAACGCGGTCGCTTCGGCCGCGATCCTGAAGGCGGCCGGCGTGCAGCGAATCATCCTCGTCGGCCATGCGTTCGACTTCCCGCGCACGCGCAACGAATTCGAGGCGGCGGGATTGACGGTGGTCGGCGCGCCGATCGGCCTACCGTTGGCCGGACCTTACTCGGTGCTGGATTTCGTGCCGAGCGTCGCCGGACTGCAGGGAAGCTACTTCGCGTGCTACGAGTGGTTGGCAAACATCCTGTACCGCTTCGTTCGTTGAAGCGGCGTGTCGATGGATCGCTACTGGAAATTGCGGCGATAGACGATGGAGACGCCGCTTACCAGTCCCGCTTCGGCGCGCAGCGTTACCTGGCGCGACAGCGCGTATTCGAGGCGCACGGCACTCGTGGCAATCGATAACCCCTGCTCGTAGCCGAGCGAGAGCCGATCGCTGATCCGCTTGCCGAACACGACGACCTGCGACGCCGCCGAACCGTCACCGCCGCTGGCCGACGTCGAGCTCTTGAGCGAGATGTCGTCCACGCCGATACGCTGCGCGAGATCGGCGGTGAAGGGCTTGCCGTTCCTGCCGAGCAGCGCTGCGGAGGCGGCCGACAGGGCTGCGTAATCGACGCGCGACGTGTTGCTCAAGCCCTGGCCCGTGACGAGCCACGCAAGCGCTTCGTTCTCGGGCACCGGCGGACTCGACGTGACGCGCACCTGCGGCACCTTGACGGTCCCGCTCAACTCGACACCGGCTTCGACCTGGAGATTCTTCCGCAATGCGACGACGTCGAGCGCCGGATTGTCGAGCGGACCGTCGAAGATCAGCCGCCCGCGATCGATCGTGAGCTTCTGGCCGAATGCGACATAGGTGCCGTTGACGGCGCGAATGGTGCCGCGGCCGATCAGCGCGCCGGTGGGGGATGTCGTGACGTGGACGCGCCCGGCGAGCCCGGTGTCGATGCCTTCGCCCCGAAACGTCAGCGCGCGACCGAGATCCACGTCGAGATCGAGTGCCAGCGGCGACGTGCGCAGTTCTGCTTCGCGGCGCGATACCGGCGTTCGCCCCTTGATGACGATGTCGGGTGCGAGCTCGCCGGTAGGCATCGGATCATATTCGAGGTGGCCTTCGACGACGGTGACGCTGCCGGACAGCGCGAGACGCTTTTCTTGCAGCGTGACGGACCCCTGTCCGTCGAGCACCAGCCGCAGGTCCGGGCGGTTCGTTGCGCGGAAGCGCTCGGCTTTCCAGGTGACGCGCGTGGGGACGGTACCGCGTTCGCCTGGCAACGCGACCAGGCCCGTTGCGGTGAACGACCCGTCGCCGCCGGCGAAGTACACGTCGTCGAGTTCGATTCCGTTTGGCGTCAGGTGCGCGCGCAGTCGTCCGCGCGTCGCGTTGATCCCGTACTGCGGCGCGTCGATGCGCAGCGCTTCGCCAGTCACCGAGCCCGACCACAGCGGCTTGCCGACCGTGCCCGTTGCGGCGACGTCGAGTTGCGCCTTCCCGCCGAGTGCCGCGCTGGTGCCGAACCACGGCTGGAACACGGCGAGGGATCCGAGATCGGCATGCAGCGCGAGTCGCAGTGGCGCAGCCGGGTCGATCTTTCCGCTCGATGCGCCACTGGCGCCGATCGCGACCGTTGCGCGCGCCGTTCCCGCGCGCTCGGAGGCGAACGCCGCGGTTGCATCGAGCGCATCGTTGTCGAAGCGGCCCGTGACGGTCAGCGCGGTGATGCCGAGACCGCGCAGTTGCGTCGCGCCGTCGGTGCCGATATTCACGTCGAGATCGCCGCGCTCGCGGCGGATGGCGAACGTGCCGTTCAATCGCGGTGCCGCCGCGATCGACCACTCGCCACCGGCGACGAGCGTCGACTCGATTGGCAACTCGATGCCGGCCAGCGTCGCCGCATTCGCGACGGCGATGCCGGTGAACGCCCCGCGCGTCGTGATATGCCCGTCGTTCCAGACGAATTCGCCGATGTCGGCGGTGCCTCCCGCCGCGTCGATGTGCGCGTCGGCGAAGCGGAAATAGCCTTCACGCAGCGTGAACGTCGCAGGGGCGCGCAGCTTGACGGGGACCGTTCCGGTGTTCGCGAGCGACGTCAGTGTTCCGCTCCATGCGGCACGCGCCGGCGTATCCACATTCGCCACCGAGCCGTCGAGTGCGAGCGCGACGTCGAAGTTGGTCGATTTCAACGCAAGCGAGAGTCGGTGGTGCGACAGCGACCCTGAAATCGTCGTGTGCGCGCTGTCGATTGCCCGCCCCGGCAGCGTCAGTTGCGTCGTCGTGATGTCGAGCGCCAGCGCGCGATCCGCGAGCAGGCTGCGCGAGCCGGCCGCCGGCGGTGGCAGCGAGCCTGTTCCCTGAATCGTCTGCACACCATATGCACCGGCGTGCAGCGCCTGTCCACGGACGTCGAACGTGCCGCCGTACGCGCCTGGTGCGATCGCGATCACACCGCTGACATGCAACTCGCCACTCAGCGGTCGCGGTACCGCTGCCGGGACGAATGCGGCGACATCGGCCACGTTCGGTGCGTCGATCGCGTACGCCAGCCGGTCGCCGGCGGAACCCACCGCACCCGTCGCGTGCGCCTTGGCTGACGCGATGGTCACGTCGATCGTCGCGTCGCGCAGCGTACCCGGTGCGACTGTGCCCTTGAATGTTCCGGACGTGGCGAGACCGGCGACACGGCTGCCACTGGCGATCAACACGTCCGCATCGGCGCGCCAGCGGGGACGCAGGACGCCACGCGCGTTGACGCGGCCGTCGAGCGACGCTGCCGGCACTGCCACGAACTTCGAAGGGTCGAGGTGCTGCATCGCGGCGTCGAGCGTGAACGCGTTCGCGTCGTTCAAGTCGATCCGCGCAGTGCCGGACAGCAAGCCGCCCGGCGTCGTCGCGCGGAATCGCGATACGTCGATCCGCTCGTCGGCGATCACCGCGGCGAACGCGAGACCGATGTCACGATCACGCACGTCCCCTTCGAGCGTCTGGCGCGTGCGCGTCGCGTCGGAGCTGACGTTGCCGGACAGCCGTGTCGCGACGAGCTTCGAGTGCACGCGGACGAGGTCGAGATCGTGAACGCCGAGCGTCACGCGCACCGAGGCCTCGCCCGCGAGCGCGATGCGCGCATCGCCCCGGACACCGCCGTCGCCCGGCAGCGTTGCGTCGACTTGCTCGAGCACGAGCACGTCGCGGTCGTAAACGAAGCGCGACGACAGCGTTGCAATGGGCAGCCTGTCGGTATCGATCGGTCCCGCCACCTCGTTGACGAACGCAAGCGTCCCGGCGATGCCCGCGCCGCGCGGCTGCGCGTCGAGGCGCACGCGTGCCTCGGTGTGAGGCAGCGACGCATCGAACTTCGCGGCGTCGACACCCGTGAGGTCGGCCGTCGCCGAGGCGAACGGCGCTTCGGCAAACGGCGTGGCCGTCGCCTGCAGCGACAATTGCGCGTCGCGCAGCGTGCCCGCGCCGGTGATGCCGATCTGCGCCGCCGTGCCCGTCAGTCGCGTCGTCGCCTGCGCGCCGGCGAGCACGCCGTCGCCGGCGATCGTTGCCGTGCCCGCGATCGCGAGCGGTTCCTGCGCACCGACGGACAGATCGCCCGTCAGCCGGCCGAAATCCGATACGAGGCGCAGCTGCCGGATCCGATGAACGTGCTCGTCGCCTGCGTATCCGAATTCGAGTCCCGAAATGCGACCGGTCCGCGGGCCGGCCTGCCACGTGAGCTCGGCGACGGCGAGTCGACCGATGTCGACGGCGAGGGGCAGCCGCAGATCGGTCGGCGGCGCGGTGGCGCCCGTGGAGGGCTTGAGCGCGATATCGACGCGCCGCGCGCCGAGTCCGCGTATCGAGAGGCGCTTCGACCAAAGTGCGCCCGGGTTCCAGTCGACGACAACGTCGTCCGCAATGACGGTTGCGTCAACGCCACGCCACGTGATCCGGCGAAAACGCATCGTGCCCGCCACCGACCCGGTCGGGTCGTCGACGGTGATGCGGCCGCCCGTCTGCGCGACGATGCGCGCGACGATGTACGGCAGGCCGCGCTCGCTGAGTGCATAGCCGATCAGCGCTGCGACGGCGATGGCCAGCAGCGCGAACACGCCGAGCGTGATCTTGAGCGCGCGCCGTCGCGGCTCGTTTCGCACGGTCGTTGGCGGCGGCGTCGGCTGTTGCGTCATTCGCTTCTAAAACGCGACGCCGACGGAGAAGTGGAGCCGCACCTGTCGCGACCTCTCACCGTACGCGACATCGAGTCGGAAGGGGCCGATCGGCGTTTTGACGCGCGCACCGAAGCCATAGCCGAGCGCCGGCCTCGCCTCCGAGCGATCGTCGAACGCATTGCCGGCGTCGACGAACACCGCGATACCCCACGCTTCGCCGATCCAGCGTGTCGCCTCGACGCTCGTCGCGTAGTAGTAGCGTGTCGGCAGCACCGCATCGCCCTGCTTGATGCCGAGGCTCTCGAACGCGTAACCGCGCACCGTCGTGTCGCCGCCGGTTCGAAACAGCAGAGCCGCTGGTATGTCGTTCCGGCTTTGCGCGAACACGACGCCCGCTTCGGCGCGTGTGCTGAACGACCATTGGCGATCGATGGGGTGCCAGTACGCGTAGCGCAGGACCACGCGCTGGAAGCTGCGCGACGACGCACCGGGAATGCCGGCGCCTGCCTGCGCGAGCGCGACCCATCCCCGGGTGGGCGCGGCGATATCGTCGACGCGCCGCCACGCGCGCTCGACATCGACATACAACGCGCGCGCATCGGACTGCGGCGCGCCCTCGGGCTCCTGCAGATCGGTGTAATACGCGACGCCGTATTGCCACTGGTTGCGCTCGTCGAGCGAGCTCATCCGTGCACCGATCGAAGCGGTTTGCGTGACGAGCCCGCTGATGTCGGTGCGCTCGACCTTCGCGAACGCCGACGGCGACCAGCCGCTGGCGGATGGCGGTCTCACGAAACGCAACGACGCGTTCTGCAGCTTCGATTCGATGCGCGCGTCGATGTTCATTTGCAACGCCCGGTTGTCGACGTTGACGTCGCGGTAGCTGGCGTTGGCGCGAAACGCCGTGTCCGTCGAGTATCCGACGCCCATCTCGAGTTTCTTCGGCGGCGCTTCGATCACGGACACGCGTACCGGTGCGTCGTCCGCGTGCGCGGGATCTGCGTCGATCGCCGCGTGAACGCTCGCGAAGTAACCCGTGCCGTTCAAGCGCCGGACGAACTGGTCGAGCTCGGCGATCGAGTAGCGGTCACCCGGGCGCTGCGTCCGGTAGTTGCGGACGAGTTCGGACGGGTAGCGCGACAGCCCTTCGATTTCGAGCTCGCCAACGTGGAACACAGGTCCGCTGTCTATCCGCACGTCGATCGCGACCGTGTTGGCGTCGGGATCGACGAGTGCTTCACTGAAGCCGAGCTTGGCGGCCGCGAACGAGTCGCCGGCGACGGTTTCGACTGCCAGTTGTTTAGCAGCTATCCAGTCCGCCTGCCGGAAGGGCGTGCCCGGCGGCAGCGACCATTGCCGCTGCACAACAGCACGCGCCGCCGCGCCGACGCTGTCGTTCGTTGCAATGCCATCGATGGCGATCTGCGCGCTCTTGACGGTCGCCTGGGGACCCGGCGTCACGCGGACCGTCACGTTGAACGGCGTTACGCTTCGGTCGACGGCGACGTCGACGGTCGCCGAAAAGAATCCTTCGGTTTCGGCGGCTTCCTTCGCCTGCTCGCTCGCCTGGCGCACGAGCGCGTCGAACAGGCTGGCGCTCATCTGATCGTAGGTTTGCCAGCGGATCAGGTTGACGCTTGCTGCAAGCGTCTCGCGCAACGGGCTCGGCGCGTCGATGACGACGCGGTAGCGCAAACCCTCCGCGGGGGGCGCGGAGGGTTCGGTGGACGGCGGGGGTGAGGCGGTGGAGGCGGGTGGATCGTCAGCGAACGCCGCTGCGCTCGCGATCAGCAGCGGCAGTGCCAGCAGCGCCGGCACTGGCCATCGCAGTCGATGTGCCTTGGCTCTCATCCGAGCGCGGGGCGGGCGTCTGCGGCGCGTCGGCCGGGGCGAGGTTGTCCGAAAGCGGCAATGGGTTGCGCGTCGCCCACGTGACGCCGATGGCGGTGCGTTCGGGCCGGATGCGCCGGGGGGCCTCGACCGGGGGCTGGTTCAGGGAAGTCGGAAAATTCCAATCGATCAACTCGAAAGACGTGTCTCCCCACAGCCCATCCGACGCGCGGGAATACGCGTAATCGGCGCGTGAGTCGCGCAGCGCGCAGCCGGAGAGCATCGCCACGCAAACGAACGCGACCAACATGATGCCAGCAAGACGTTGCATCCAGACCTCCCGCAGATTTTTTGCAGCCACCGCGAACTTCGACGCTTCCGCGCCGCGCACGATGTGCGACGACCAGTCTACCGATGCCGGCCGTGGCGGGCCAGCGCGTGTGGACGTGTGGCGTTTATGTCGGTGGCATGAAAGCAACAGTTTGGCGAAGTCGTACCATCGAACGAACGTACGCTCCAGAGTCGAATTTGCCTCTAAGGTGGGAATCGACATTCATATACTGTCATAACCCGATCATTATCAAGTCATTTTTGTCTGTTGCGTTTTGTACCTAAGTCGTTGTTCCGCAATCGCAAATAGGTTGACCGGTCACGCGGATCGCACGTATAGTTCGCCGAAGTGGTAAAAAGTGGGACAAAGTGGGGTGACCGACATCCGCAGCGGATGTTCGGACTAAGCACTCACTTACCGGGCGGCGGAGGGGTGGCGTGGCGGCAGTCGGCGGAGGCGGGGACGAGCGCGGCGTGGCGATCAACGGCGGCGAGGGCCGACCCGTTTTTCGCGGCGTTTCCGAGCTTCAGCTGGACGCCAAGGGTCGCGTGGCGATTCCGGCCCGCCATCGCGAGGGCCTGGCCGGCGGCGGAGGCCGCATCGTCATCACGGCCGATCACGGCGGGTGCCTGCTCGTCTACCCGCAGGCGACATGGGAGCCGATCCAGGCCGAATTGATGGGCTTGTCGTCGTTCGACGATCGCATCCGCAGCGTGCAACGACTGCTGGTCGGTCACGCCGACGACGTCGAGCTCGACGCGGCCGGCCGCATCCTGGTGCCTCCGGCGCTGCGACGCTATGCGGGGCTCGACAAGCGCGTCGTTCTCGTCGGGCAGGGTCAGAAGCTCGAATTGTGGGACGAGGTGAAGTGGCAGGCGCAGGTCGCACAGACCATCACGTTCGCCGGCGGCCTGCCGGACGGCCTTCAGGGCCTGAGCCTCTAGCGGGCACGGATGCCGAGCGCAACCGGTGGCGGTCATGTTCCCGTGCTCCTTGCAGAATCGATCGCCGCACTCGCGCTGCGCGACGACGGCATCTATGTCGACGGCACGTTCGGTCGTGGCGGGCACGCACGCGCGATCCTCGCGTTGCTCGGTCCGGGTGGCCGGCTCGTCGCTGTCGACCGCGACCCCGACGCGCTCGCGTTCGCTGCATCGATCGACGATCCACGATTCGCGTTTCGCCACGCGCAGTTCGCCGATCTGCCCGATGTGCTCGATGCGCTGGACATCGCGTCGATCGACGGCGTGCTGCTCGATCTCGGCGTGTCGTCGCCGCAACTCGACGACCCGCTCCGCGGATTTTCGTATCGCCACGACGGACCGCTCGACATGCGGATGGATCCGTCGCGCGGCGAGAGCGCAGCGGCGTTCGTCGCCCGCGCATCCACTGCCGAATTGACGGAGGTCATTCGCGACTATGGTGAGGAACGGTTTGCTCAATCGGTTGCAAGAGCAATTGCGAAGGCACGCGAAATCGAGCCGATCGTCACGACACGGCGGCTCGCCCACGTCGTTGCGCAAGCCGTCGGCGCGCGCACGCGGGGTGATTGGAATCAGGATCCGGCCGCGCGGACCTTCCAGGCCCTTCGGATTGCGGTGAACGCGGAGCTCACCCAGGTGTCGGTGGCGTTGCCCATGCTGACGGCGCGCCTGTCCGCGGGCGGGCGGCTGGTCGCGATCAGCTTCCATTCGCTCGAGGACCGGATCGTCAAGCGCTTCTTCGCGTTCGCGTCGCGGCCGTTCGGCGGCGACGAGCGCCTTGCGCGGATGCCGATTCGCGAAGCTGCGCTGCCGCCGGCACCCCTCGCGATCGTCGGCCGTGCGATCAAGCCGGCGGACGCCGAGGCCGCGCGTAATCCGCGCGCGCGAAGCGCCGTGCTGCGCGTCGCCGAACGCACGCCGCACGCGTTGCCGCGCGACTGGCCGCGCGGGTGGGAAGGCGGCGGACGATGACGCGCGTCAACGTCCTGCTGCTTTGCGTGCTGGTCGTGTGCGCATTGTCGCTCGTCACGTCGCGGCATCAGGCGCGCAGGCTTACCGTCGAGCTCGAGCGCGAGCAGGCGCGCGCGCGGCAGTTCGACGTCGAGTACGGCCAGCTGTCGCTCGAGCAGTCGACGTGGGGAATGCCGGCGCGCGTCGAGAAGGTCGCCCGCGAATCGCTGAAGATGCAACTGCCCGCCGCGTCGCGCGTCGAGGTCGTGGAAACGGCGAACGGAAAATGAGAACGCCGCCTGCGCGCAAGCACGTACCACCTCCCGCGGAACTGCCGCGTGTGCGCGCGCTGCTGGTGTTCGGCGCCGTCGGGCTGCTGCTCGTGGTCCTGCTTGGCCGCTCGCTGTGGCTGCAGTGGATGGATAACGACTTCCTGCAGAGCCAGGGTGCGGCGAGGTTCTCCCGCGCGATCGAGGTTCCTGCGCATCGCGGCCGTATCGTCGACCGATTCGGCGATGCGCTCGCGATCTCGACACCCGTGAAGTCGCTGTGGATATTTCGCGACAAGATCGCTGCGACGCCCGAGCAGTTGCGCAATCTCGCGCGCGTGCTGGAGACAACACCGCAGCAACTGTCGACACGCATCAAGGGCGAAGGCGAGTTCGCGTTCGTTGCGCGACAACTCGCCCCCGAGACGGCCGAGCGGGCATTGGCGCTCGGAATCCAGGGATTGAACGAGCAGAACGAATACCGGCGCTACTACCCGGGTGGCGAAGTGACGGCGCAGGTGATCGGCTTCACCGGCGACAAGGACGCGGGTCAGGAAGGCATCGAGCTCGCGCAGCAGGCGTGGCTCGGTGGCACGCCTGGCAGCCGGCGCGTGATCATCAACCGCCGCGGCGACATCGTCGAGGATGTCGCCGCAATCCATGCGCCGCAGGCGGGCCGCGATCTGGCGTTGTCGGTGGATTCGCGGCTGCAGTACCTGGCGTTTCGCGAGCTGCAGGCGGCCGTCGAGCGCAATAAGGCCAAGGCGGGTGGCCTCGTCGTCATCGACGCGAAGAGCGGCGAGATACTCGCGCTCGCCAACTGGCCGACGTACAACCCCAATCGCCGCGACAAGGTCGCGCGCGACAAGATGCGCAACCGCGCGCTCACCGACACGTTCGAGCCCGGCTCGACGATGAAGCCGTTCACGATCGCCGCCGCGCTCGAGGCCGGCAAGATCCGTCCCGATTCGGTGATCCACACGGAAGCCGGCGAGCTCACGATCGGCAAGCAGACGATCCACGACGCGCATCGCGCCGGCCCGCTGACCGTCGAGCAGGTGATTCAGAAGTCGTCGAACGTCGGCGCCGCGAAGATCGCGCTTTCGTTGCCGTCGGAGACGTTGTGGCGAATGTTCTCGGAAGCCGGCTTCGGTACGCTGCCTGCGACCGGCTTTCCCGGCGAGGTCGCGGGCAGATTGCGGCCGCCGGCGACATGGAAGCCGATCGAGCAGGCGACGATGTCGTACGGCCACGGCCTGTCGGTCAATCTCGTCCAGCTTGCGCGTGCGTACACGATATTCGCCGACGACGGCGAATTGAAGCCCGTCGCCTTGTTCAAGACCGAAGGCGCGGTCGCGGGACGGCCAGTCGTGTCGGTCAAGACTGCGCGCGCCGTGCGGCACATGCTCGAACTCGCGACGCTGCCCGGAGGAACGGCGCCGCAGGCACAGGTCGCCGGCTATCGCGTCGCCGGCAAGACCGGTACGGCACGCAAGATCGAGGGTCGCGAGTACACGCGCAAATACGTGGCGTCGTTCGTCGGCATGGCGCCGGTGTCGAATCCGCGGCTGATCGTCGCCGTGATGATCGATGAGCCGACCGGCGGCGACTACTACGGCGGCAGCGTTGCGGGCCCCGTGTTCTCGAGCGTGATGGGTGCCGCATTGCGGATGCTCGGCGTGCCGACGGACGCACCGGTCGACAACGTCGTGCTGCCGCCGCCCGACGCGATTGTGCAGGAGGAAACGTGAGCGCGACGGGCGAGGCCTTGGCCGAGCCGAGGCCCGAAGGGCGCGGCGGCGCGCGATCGTTTGGAGGCCGACGCGCGATCGAATGCACGGCGTTGCGCGGCAATGAGGCCGTAACGTGAACGACACGCGCCTGCTCGCTGCACAGGCCGACGCGCTCGTCGCGCGGCTGGGGCCGCTCGCCGGAATCACGTCGGACAGCCGCATGGCGGCGCCGGAGATCGCATTCGCCGCATACCCCGGTGGCGCTCGCGATGGGCGAGCATTCATCGGCGACGCGATCGCGCGCGGCGCCGCCGCGGTGCTGTTCGAAGCGCGCGGCTTCGACTGGGACACGGGCTGGCGCGTCCCCCATGTCGCAGTGGCCGATCTCAAGGCGCGTCTCGGCTTCATCGCGGCCGCCGTCTATGGCCAGCCATCGCGCGCGCTGTGGATGATCGGCGTCACCGGCACCAACGGCAAGACGTCGTGCTCGCATTGGACTGCGCAGGCGCTCGCGCGGTGCGGTCGCCGCGCAGCCGTTGTCGGCACGCTCGGCAACGGCTTCGTCGACGCGCTGCAACCGTCATCCAACACGACGCCCGATGCCTGCGTGCTGCACGCGCTGCTCGCGAAGTGGATGCGCGATGGCGCCGCTGCCGTCGCGATGGAGGTGTCGTCGCACGGTCTCGACCAGGGCCGCGTCAATGGCGTCGCATTCGACGTCGCGCTGTTCACGAATCTCACCCGCGATCACCTCGACTACCACGGCACGCTCGCCGCGTACGGTGCAGCCAAGGCGCGGCTCGTGCACTGGCCCGGCCTCCGCGCGGCCGTCATCAACGCAGGCGATGCGTTCGGACGCACGCTGATCGCCACTGCGCGCGCGCATCGACAGAAAATCATCTCGTACGGCGCGGATGGCGCCGACATCACCGCGTTGGAGGTCCAGACAGTCCCATCGGGAATGGCGATCCGCGTAGGCACGGCCCAAGGGTCGGGCCAGGTCACCGTTCCCGTCAGTGGCATGTTCAACGTGCAGAACCTGCTCGGTGTCCTCGGCGTGCTGCTCGCAAGCGACGTGGAGCTCGAGCCCGCGCTGGACGCGTTGGCGCACGTCACGCCGCCGCCGGGTCGGATGGAGCGATTCGGTGGCAACTCGGCTCCCCTCGTCATCGTCGACTACGCACACACGCCCGACGCGCTCGAGAAGGTGCTCGCGGCCATTCGCCCGACGCTCGAGCCGCATGGCCGGCTGGTTTGCGTGTTCGGGTGCGGCGGCAACCGCGATCGCGGCAAGCGGGCGCAGATGGGCAGCGTGGCCGGGCGCTTCGCGGACAGCGTCATCGTCACCAACGACAACCCGCGCAGCGAGGACCCGCAGGCGATCGCCGACGAGATCGTCGAAGGACTGACGACATCGCCGGCCGCGTGGGCTGTCGAGCTCGATCGCCGGCGCGCGATAGAGCGCGCGCTCGAAGACGCACGTGCGGGCGACGTCATCGTGTTGGCAGGGAAAGGTCATGAGGACTATCAGGAAACGAACGGCGAGCGCGTCCCCTTCTCCGATCGCGCGGTCGTCGCCGAAACGCTTTCGCGTCGGAGCCGCGCATGATGGACACGGCGACCGCCGCGCGCGCGGTCGGTGGCTCCGTCGTCGGCGCCGCCGTTCCCTTCTCGCGCGTCACGACCGATACGCGCGGCCTCACCCGCGGCGATTTGTTCGTCGCGTTGAAAGGCGAGCGCTTCGACGGCCATGACTTCGTCGCGCGCGCGCTGCAGGACGGCGCCGCGGCGGCGCTGGTCGACCGCCGGCATGCGGCCGCCGCATCGGGCAACCTGATCGCCGTCGACAACCCACTGCATGCGCTGGCGGCGCTCGCGACGTTCTGGCGCAACCGCTTCGACATTCCGGTCGCGATCGTCACCGGCAGCAACGGCAAGACGACGACGAAGGAGATGATCGCAGCGATCTTTCGCGCTGCGGCGGGTGATGCCGCCGTTGCCGCGACGCCCGGCAACTTCAACAACGCGATCGGCCTTCCGCTGGCGGTGCTCGCGCTGCGCGCCACCCATCGGCTGGCGGTGTTCGAGATCGGCATGAACCATCGCGGCGAAACGCGCGAGCTCGCCGCGATTGCACAGCCGACGATCGCCGTCGTCACCAACGCGCAGCGCGAGCACCAGGAATTCATGCGCAGCGTCGACGACGTGGCGGACGAGCACGCGGACGCGATCGCGTTGCTGCGCGCGCATGGCCGCGCCATCGTCAATGCCGACGACCCGCGTGCAGGCGTATGGCGTGCCGCCGCCGCCGCCAACGCGGCCGACGTCGTCACGTTCGGTCTCGACGCGCCCGCCGACGTCAGCGCGCGCCAGGCCACTCATCGCGACGGAAGCGTGCTCGAGCTGACGCTGCCCACCGGTCATGCGCACGTCGTGCTGCATGCGCCGGGCCGGCACATGGCGAGCAATGCACTCGCCGCTGCGGCGGTCGCACATGCAGCCCGTTTACCGGTCACCGCCATCGTTACTGGCCTCGAAAATTTTCGCCCGGTCCGAGGCCGGCTCGCGACGCTGACGACTCGAAACGACGTCACGGTGATCGACGACTCGTACAACGCGAATCCCGACTCGGTGCGTGCAGCGATCGACGTCCTTGCGGCGCAGCCGCGGCCACGCTGGCTCGTGCTCGGCGACATGGGTGAAGTCGGCGCCGAAGGAATCGCCTTTCACGCCGAAATCGGCGCGTTTGCGCGCGAGTCCGGCATCGACCGGATGCTCTCGGTCGGCGCGCTGTCGCGCGAGGCCGCGCGCGCGTTCGGCATCGGTGGCGAGCATTTCGAATCGGTCGATGCGCTCGCCCATCGCGTCGCCGCCGACGCGACCGCCGGCATCACCGTGCTGGTGAAAGGCTCGCGATTCATGCGCATGGAACGCGTGATTGCGGCGCTGACCGGCCATGAGCACGGAGGAGCGCACTAGATGCTGCTGTGGCTCACCGAGTTGCTCGCGCGCGAGATCCGCGCATTCAACGTGTTCGGCTACCTGTCGCTGCGCGCCGTGCTCGCGACGATGACGGCGCTCATCATCTCGTTCGTCATTGGTCCGCGGATGATTTCGTGGCTGACGAAGATGCGCATCGGCCAGTCGGTCCGCGACGACGGGCCGCAGACGCACCTGATCAAGGCCGGCACGCCGACGATGGGGGGTGCGCTGATCCTGGTCTCGATCGCCGTGACGACACTGCTGTGGGCGGATCTCGACAACCGGTTCATCTGGGTTGTGCTGCTCGTCACGCTGGGCTTCGGGACCGTGGGCTGGGTCGACGACTGGCGCAAGGTCGTCGCGCGCAATCCCAAAGGACTGTCGGCGCGCGCGAAGCTGCTGTGGCAATCGGTGATCGCCGTCGTGGCCGCCGTGTATCTCGCTTTCTCGGTGTCGGCGCCCGACAACGCGACCTTCGCCCAGCTGCTGAACGCCTGGGCAAAAACCGGCTTCAGCACAGGCCTGTCGCCGAAGGCCGACCTGATCGTGCCGTTCTTCAAGACGATCTCCTATCCGCTCGGCGTGTGGGGATTCATCGCGCTGTCGTACTTCGTCATCGTCGGCACGAGCAATGCGGTGAATCTCACCGACGGTCTCGACGGTCTCGCGATCATGCCCACGGTGATGATCGGTGGCGCGATGGGGATATTCGCGTACGTGTCGGGCAATGTCGTGTTCGCGCGCTATCTCGGCTTTCCGCACATCCCGGGTGCGGGCGAGCTGGCGGTGGTGTGCGGCGCGATCGGCGGCGCGGGTCTGGGCTTCCTCTGGTTCAACGCCTATCCAGCCGACGTGTTCATGGGCGATGTCGGCGCGCTCGCGCTCGGCGCGGCACTCGGGGCGATCGCGATCATCGTCCGGCAGGAGATCGTGCTGTTCATCATGGGCGGCGTCTTCGTCGTCGAGACGCTGTCGGTCGTGATCCAGGTCGTTTCGTTCAAGACGACCGGCCGGCGCGTGTTCCGGATGGCGCCGCTGCACCACCACTACGAGCTCAAGGGATGGAAGGAGAACCAGGTCGTCGTCCGCTTCTGGATCATCACGATGCTGCTGGTGCTGTTCGGCCTGTCGACGCTGAAGTTGCGATGAGCAAGCCGGGCAAATTCGCAGACCGAGCCGAGGCGATGAGCGCGCCGGGCAACGTGGACGACGTGATGAGCGCGAGCTGATGAGCATCGGCTACCGAAACCGTCGTGCCGTCGTGCTCGGCCTCGGGCTGACGGGACTGTCGCTTGCGCGATTCCTCGTGCGGCAAGGTGCCGATGTGCGCGTGGCCGACACGCGTGCCGATCCGCCAAATCGCGACACGCTGCAAGCGGAGCTGCCGGACGTTCGCGTCGTCACCGGCCCCTACGTCGACGAGACGTTCGCGGACACCGACCTGATCGCGATCAGCCCGGGGGTCGATGCTCGCGATGCCGCGATACGTGCAGCCGTGACCCGCGGGACGGAGATCGCCGGCGATATCGAGCTCTTCGCGCGCGAGCTGCCTGCGGACCAGAAGGTACTGGCGATCACCGGCACGAATGGCAAGACGACGGTCGCAGCGCTGACGGGCGCGCTGACACGCGCGGCCGGCCTGCAGACGGTCATCGCCGGCAACATCGGCACCCCCGTGCTCGACGCGCTCGCGACGCAAACGGCGGGTGCGCCGTGGCCGCGCGTCTTCGTACTCGAGCTTTCCAGTTATCAGCTCGAGACGACGACGTCGCTGAAGCCCATTGCCGCCGCCGTGCTCAACGTCTCGCCGAATCACATGGATCGCTATGCGGGAATCGCCGACTACGCGGGCGCGAAGGCGCGCGTGTTCGCGCAGGCGACCGTGCAAATCCTGAATCGCGACGATCCGATCGTGCGGCTGATGCGGCTGCCCGGCCGGACCGCGCAGACGTTCGGCGCGAGCGTGCCGCTATCGGAAGAGGAGTGGGGTCTGGTCGAACGCGGCGGCGACACGTGGCTCGCGCGCGGCGGCGAGCTGATCATGCAGACGTCGCGGCTGACTCTCGTGGGCCGCCACAACGCGCTGAATGCGCTCGCAGCACTCGCGCTGACGTCGGCGGTGGCGAAGGTCGGCCGGCCGGTGCTCGATGCGCTCGCCGCGTTCAGCGGCCTGCCGCACCGGATGGCGCCGATCGCCGAGGCGGCGGGCGTGCTGTTCGTCGACGACTCGAAAGGAACGACCGTTGCCGCGACGCAGGTTGCGCTTGAAGGAATGCGCCGGCCTGTCGTGCTGATCGCCGGCGGCGACGGCAAGGGACAGAGCTTCGCGCAGCTCAAAGCAAGCGTCGACAACGCCTGCCGCGCCGTGCTGCTGATCGGCCGCGATGCGCCACAGATCGCGCGAGCGCTGACCGGAACCACGGCGCGCGTCGAGATGGTCGGTACGCTGGAGGCGGCCGTCGAGCGGGCGATGGCGATCGCAGTCTCCGGCGACGTCGTTTTGCTCTCGCCCGCTTGCGCAAGCCTCGACCAGTTCCGCGATTACGTCGAGCGCGGCAACCGCTTCGCCGAACTCGTCAACGCCGCGCTGGCGGAGAACGTCGATGCGTAAGCAGATCACCGCGACCGCTTTGGTGCGCAAGCCGCCGCTGCGTCCGCTGCCGCGGGAGCCGCGCGCAATGCTCGCGTTCGACGTGTCGCTCGCGTGGTCGGCGCTGCTGCTGCTCGCGTTGGGGCTCGTGATGGTTTACTCGGCGTCGATCGCAATGGCGGAGGCGTCGGCCCATACCGGCTATCGGGCGTGGTACTTCCTCGCCCGGCATGCCATGTTCCTGGCGCTCGGACTCGCCGTTGCGTTCTTCGCGTTCCAGGTGCCCGTCAAGGTGTGGCAGCGCGCCGCGATCTGGCTGTTCGTCGGTGGCGCCGTGTTGCTCGTGCTCGTGCTGGTGCCGGGGATCGGCAAGTCGGTCAACGGTTCGAAGCGCTGGCTGTCGCT
>Ga0207648_10002948_pt1 | contig 18006 bp, 16 predicted proteins | sample KBSMisM32_FD_184310 | JGI IMG/M metagenome (GOLD analysis project Ga0207648, IMG submission 184310) | Miscanthus rhizosphere microbial communities from Kellogg Biological Station, Michigan, USA - KBS Miscanthus M3-2 (SPAdes) (version 2) | ecosystem: Host-associated > Plants > Roots >...
GCCGAGCTGGCCGCCGAACAGACCGCCGTTCAGGTTGGAGTCGCTTGTCGAGCCGCTGCCGACAGGCGGAATGATCTGGATGCCCGTCAGAGGGTTGAAGAATGACAGCTCGCGGCCGGCTTTGCCCCAGCTATAGCCGCCGTTGATACCGACGTAGAAGCCGGTCCAGTTCACGACCGGGATCATGACGGGCGCGGGAGGTGGCGCCTTGTAGGGAAGATCCGCCGCAAGCGCCGGAACGGTGGCGCTGGCGAACAGTGCTGCGATCAGAAGAGTACGTTTCATGGCCGACCCCTATTTCCACTTGGTTGCCTGAATTTGTATGACGCGGCGTCGGCCGATCGATCAACCTAAAAGCGCGCCGCCGCCGCACGTTCGATGACGTTGATGCTCTGCTGCAACAGTTTCTCAGGGAAAACCCGCAGTTCCGCGGTAGTGTGGTACGCAACTGTAAGGAACTGTTAAGAACTGAAACGTGCCGCGCGTATCACGATGCAAAATCGGACACGCGCCAAGGCGTTGCGCGAACGAACGCCGGGAGCGTGTTCCATTTGAAATCGCTTGGCCCCGCGTGCGCGTGCACCAATGCCGACGCTCGCCGGGATGAAAAATGCGCCGCCGATCGCGCCCCGGCAATCCACCCTGGCGTTGGGCCGGAAAGGCATGATCGGCGGCTTGGCTGACGATCCGTGCTGGGGGGCTGAAAGAATCGACAGCAGGCGCAGCGTATCAGCGCAAGCGGACGACGCTGATCGGGCGAACACCCGAAATTGCGGCGATTCAAACCCCGAAGCGATCCTGTTCGTCTGAGCTGTGCAAGGGTCGCGGGCCGGAGCGCGTCACCCGGGCGGGCGTGGCCGCTTCCGCATCAAACCATCACCGTCTAACCTTCTCCGCCAGGAGCCCCCATGCCGGAAATCTTCGTCGCCAAAGCCTCCGACCTGCCCGACGGCGAGCGCCGCATCGTCGCGCATGGGGCCGAGGAGATCGGCGTGTTTCATTGGCAGGGCGCATTCTACGCCTACCAGAATCTGTGCGTGCATCAGGGCGGGCCCGCCTGCGAAGGCATCATCATGCACAAGGTCGAGGACGTGCTCGGTCCCGATCGCACTTGGCACGGACAGAAATTCGGCGACGAAGTGCATTTCGTCTGCCCGTGGCACGGCTACGAATACGATCTGAAGACCGGCGAGTGCGCCGCCGACCGGCGGCTGCGGCTGAAGAGCTATCCGGTGGTGCGGCGCGGAGAGGACATCTATGTCGTCGCCTGAAGCCCTGAACGACAGTGAGATCCAAGCGCTGCTCGCGCGCGCGGTGAAGCTTTATGCCGAGCGCGCCGCTGCAAACGACACGCCGCTGCCGGCGTTTCCCGAGGGCGCGCAGGTGACCGCCACCGACGCGGTGGTGACGATCACCGCGATGCTCAAGGCGGTGAACGTGCAGCTGTTCGAGCTCGGCATGTGGCAGGCGTGGTCGGGGCGGTGATGTATTTTCCGCTCGTCCCCGCAAAAGCGGGGACCCAGTTCTTGACCGAGGTCATGGCCCTGGATGCCCGCTGCAGTTTATCCCCGAAGGGGGCGGGCATGAGCGGAATATGCTTCAATGGCGGTGGCATCAATCGCCAGCCCCGCCTTGATGACGGAGACTTTGACTCATGGTCGACATCCCGCTCAGCGATTTCCGCAAGATGGCGATCGAGGAATTCGACACCACCAAGCTGCTCGCGCACGCGGCCAACCAGGCGCGCGAGCGCGGCTACGACAAGTTCCCGATCGTCGATGTCGACTCGCATCACTACGAACTGGAATCGCTCGACCAGATCCTCGACTACATGGACGATCCGGTGCTGCAGCAGCTTGCGCGCAGCGCCTCGCAGAGCGGCGGCTCGAAGGGCGTGGGCGTGCTGCCGGGCGGCGTCGGCTACCAGGACATCGGCGGACGCGTGCTGCGCTATTCGGTGCGCAAGCTCGAAAAGGTGCCGGGCGACGAGCATCGCGACGTCACGCTGACGCGGCGCTGGATGGATGCGATGGGCACCGACGTCGCGGTGATCTTTCCCTCGCCGATGCTGCAGCTCGGGCTCCATCCGCAGGTCGAGATGGAGGTCGCGTTCGCGCGCGCCTATAACCGCTGGCTGGTCGAGCGCGTGCTCGCGGGCGAGCCGCGCATACGCTCGATGCTCTATCTGCCGTTCAACGACCCGGCCGCGTCCTACCGCATGGTGCAGGAATTCGCCGGCCAACCCGGCGTGGTCGGCTTCATGGTGACGTCGGCGCGCTATCGCCCGGTGCATCACAACGACTACATGCGCACCTATGCGCTATTGGAAGAGCACGGCCTGCCGCTCGCGTTCCACGCCGCCTACAACTGGAACGACCAGGCGATGGCGATGATGAACCGCTTCATCTCGGTGCACGCGCTCGGCTTCGTGTTCTACAACATGGTCCACATGACCAACTGGATCATCAACGGATTGCCGGAGCGCTTCCCGAAGCTGAAGGTGATCTGGATCGAGAGCGGACTCGCGTGGCTGCCGTTCATGATCCAGCGGCTCGACAACGAATACATGATGCGCTCGTCGGAGGCGCCGGCGCTGAAGAAGCTGCCGGGCGACTATATCCGCGACATGTATTTCACCTCGCAGCCCATGGAAGTGACCGACCTCGGCGCGCTCGAGACCACGTTCCGCATGATCAAGGCGGAGACGCAGCTGTTGTATTCGTCGGACTATCCGCACTGGGACTTCGACCTGCCGAGCACGATCTACGATCTGCCGTTTCTGAGCGAGACGGCGAAGCGCAACATTCTCGGCGGCAACGCGGCGCGGGTGTTCGGACTGGAGCTTGGCGCGAAGCTCGCGAAGGTGGCGTGAGTGTGAGGGACGCACGCTCTCTCGCTCCCTCCCCCTGAAAGGGGGAGGGTTGGGGAGGGGGTCGATACGACACCGGCAGTACAGATAGAGAGTTGAGACTGAAACGAAGCTGACCCCCTCCCGCCGCGCTTCGCGCCATAGCCGATGCTTCGCATCGGCGTAAGATGGCGGCATGGCCGCCTTTTGCTCCCCCTTTCAGGGAGAGGTGAGCAAGAGCCGCAACAGCGTCGAGGGGGATGGAGAGGGAGGGAGCAAATGATCAAAGCGCTCGCTGCGCTCGGCGCAGCAATTTTCGTGTCACTCACATCATTCGCTTCCGCCGAACCTTTGAAGGTCGCGATCTCGCAGCGCGGCTTCTGGGATTCCTCGTTCGTGGAATTCGCCGAAGCCGCGGGCTTCTTCAAGGAAGCAAACCTCGAGGTCGAGCCGTTCTACACCGACGGCGGCGCCGCGACATTGACCACCGTGCTGTCGGGCAGCGCCGATATCGGGCTGTCCAACGGGCTGCTCGGCGTGATCGGCGCCTACGTGAAGGGCGCGCCGGTCAAGGTGATCTCGGCGCAGATGACCGGGGCGGGCGAGCTTTACTGGTACGCGCGCACGGAGAGCGGCATCAAGAGCCTGAAAGACGCGGCCGGAAAGACCGTTTCGTTTTCCTCGCCCGGCTCGTCGTCGAACCTGATTTTGCTGGCGCTGCTGCGCCAGGGCGGCGTCAGCGCGAAAACCATCGCGACCGGCGGCGCGCCCGCGACCCTGACGCAGGTGATGACCGGGCAGATCGACGTCGGCTGGGCGGCGGCGCCGTTCGGCCTGCAGAACGTCATCGACGGGCAGATCACCGTGATCGCGCGCACCGGCGATGTGCCGCAGCTCGCCAACCAGACGATCCGCGTCAACATCGCGAACCCCGAATCGCTCAAGACCAAGCGCGCCGCGATCGAGCGCTTCATGCGCACTTACGCGCGGGCCATCGAGTGGGCGTATCAGAACCCGCGCGCGGTCGAGATCTTCGCCACGAACATGAAGCTCGCGCTGCCGATCGCGCGCAAAGCCGTCGACGAGTTCTATCCGAAGGCCGGACTGCAGATCGGCGAGATCAAGGGGCTCGATCTGACCTTGAAGGACGCGCTCGACTACAAATACATCCCGGCGGCCAGGAGCGAGCAGGATATCGCCGGGCTGTTCGACATTTTGTACAAGCCGGAGGCGAAGTAGACAGAGTCCGGTTTTCTGGAAAAGATCGTTTTTCGCCAATAGCTTGCGGGACGAGACCCGTGTTTTCGACTCTGCGCGAACAGAGTCCGGTCCGGGGCCCTATCGCGTCTCGGTTTTGAATCCCTTGGCAACGATGCGCCAGCCGTCCTTCGTCTTCAGCAAGGTCAGATAGTCGACGAAGAACCGCGGCGGCAGCGCGCATTCGACTTTTGCAAAGGCGGAGCCCGGGCCGGACTGATCGATGGTCACGATGCGGTCGTGCCGCGCGAGCCCCTGCGACTTCGCCGAGGGACGGCTGCGCACCATGTCGAGCCATTTTTCGCGTGGGACATCAACGACTTCGCCGTTCGCTTCGGAATACAGATGCGACACCGGGTGGAACGCCTGCGCGATCTTGTCGGCATCGCCCTCGTGCAGTCCGTCGAGATAAGTCCACAGCACCTTCTCGATCGCGGCGGTTTCGCTGGTCATCATGTTCTCCCTCTCTCTCCGGTCCTCATGGTTCTTTGCATGGGGTTGTTTTTGCAGATTTTGTTCCTTGCATGGGGTTGTTTTGCAGATTTTTTTCGGCAGCCCGGTGGGGCTATGCGACTTTCGCCGCCGTGGCCTTGCGGACCAGCGGCTGCACGTGCAGCGCCGTGATGCGGTTGCGCTCCTTGCGCAGCACGCGGAAGCGGAATCCGTGGAACGTGAAGCTCTGCCCGGCCTCGGGGATCGCACGCGCCTCGTGAATGACCAGCCCCGCTATGGTGGTCGCCTCCTCGTCCGGGAGGCTCCAGTCCATCAGGCGGTTCAGGTCGCGGATCGGCACCGTGCCGTCGACCATCACAGAGCCGTCGGCCTGCGGCTTTGCGCCGGTCACCACCACGTCGTGCTCGTCGGTGATGTCGCCGACGATCTCTTCCAGCAGGTCTTCGAGCGTGACCAGGCCCATCACCTCGCCGTACTCGTCGACCACGAGCGCGAAGTGGGTCTTGCGGCGGCGGAACGCCTTGAGCTGCTCGGAGAGCGGGCGGATGTCGGGCACGAACCACGGCGGACGCACGATGGTGGCGAGGTCGATCTTCGACAGGTCGCCGTCGACCGCCCGGACGGCGCGCAGCAGATCCTTGGCGTGCAGGATGCCGACGATGTTCTCCGGCGAGCCGCGCCACAGCGGGATACGCGTGTAGGCGGCCCTGAGCACCGCGGTCACGATGTCTTCCGGCGGATCGTCGGCGTTGACGGTGACCATTTCGGTGCGGTGGACCATCACGTCGGAGACTTCGAGCTCGCCGAAGCGGAAGACGTTCTGGATGTACTCGGCCTGGCCGATCGCCATCTTGCCGTGCTCGGCCGACTCCTCGACCAGCCCCTCGATCTCGACGTCGGTCAAAATCTCGTGCTGCGAGGATTCGCGGATGCCGAGCCATTGCAGGATCGAGCGCGACGACGTGTTGAGCAGCCAGTTCAGCGGATAGAGGACCACGTAAGTCACGTGCAGCGGATACGCGATCCATTGCGATACGGGCTCCGGCTCGCGGATCGCCAGCGTTTTCGGCACCTGCTCGCCGACGACGATATGCAGCGACGAGAACACCAGGAACCCGATCAGGAACGAGGTGAAGTGCAGCGCATGCTCGGACATGCCGAGCGGCAGAAGAACCGGCGTGAGCAAGGCCGAGACGGTCGGCTCGCCGACCCAGCCGAGGCCGAGCGACGCCATGGTGATGCCGAGCTGGCAGCAGGCGAGATAGGCCTCGACGTTCTGCAGCATCTTCTGCAGCAGCTGCGCGCCGAAGCGTTTCTCTTCCGCCATCGTGTCGACGCGGAAGCCGCGGCTTTTGACCAGCGCGAATTCCGCGGCCACGAAAAACGCGTTGGCGGCGAGCAGAAAGAGCGCGAGCAGCAGGCTGGTGATCGTGGCAGTCATCGTGGTTTGCGCGGCGCGGCCGTCATGCTTGCGACAGTTTCTGCGCGAGGAAGTCGCGCACCTGCGCGGGATCGACATCCGGCGCGACGAACGCGTTGCCGATGCCGCGCACCAGAATGAAGGTCAGCTTGCCGCGCTTCACCTTCTTGTCCTGCGCGATCAGCTCCATCAGGGCGTCCGCATTCGTCGACAAGGCCGGTACGTCCCGTAGGTGTGTCGGCAGGCCGACGGCGGCAAGGTGATGCGCGACGCGACCTGCGTCGTTGGTCGAAAGCAAGCCGAGACGGGTCGAGAACTCGAACGCGCAGACGATGCCGAGCGAGATGGCTTCGCCATGCAGCAGTTTGTCGGAAAAGCCCGCCGCCGCCTCGAATGCGTGCCCGAAGGTGTGGCCGAGATTCAACAGCGCGCGCTCGCCGGTCTCGCGCTCGTCGCGCGCCACGATCGCGGCCTTGCCGCGGCATGCGATCGCGATGGCGTGCTCGCGCGCCGGGCCGCCCGCGAAGGCGTCCTGCCAGTTCGCCTCCAGCCAGGCGAAGAAGCCCGCATCGCCAAGCAGGCCGAATTTCGCGAGCTCGGCGTAGCCGGCGCGGAAGTCGCGCTGCGGCAAGGTGTCGAGCAGCGCGGTGTCGGCGAGCACGAGAATCGGCTGATGGAACGCGCCGACGAGATTCTTGCCGTGGCGCGAATTGATTCCGGTCTTGCCGCCCACGGACGAATCGACCTGCGCCAGCAACGTGGTCGGCACCTGCACGAAATCGAGACCGCGCCGCACGCTCGCGGCAGCGTATCCGGCGAGGTCGCCCACGACGCCGCCGCCGAAGGCGACGATGAGGTCGTTGCGCTCGATCTTCGCGGCGATCAGCGCATCGCAGACGCGCTCGAACGAGGCGAAGCTCTTCGACCCCTCGCCCGGCGGAACGACGATGCGCGCGACGGTCATTCCGGCGGCGGAAAGCTGCGCCTCGAGTGAGTCGAGATGCGCGCGCGCGACGTTCTCGTCGGTGACGATCGCGAGCCGCGCGCCGGGCTTGAGCGCGGCGATGCGGAGCCCAAGCGATGCCGCGACGCCGCGCCCGATGACGATGTCGTAGGCGCGGTTGCCGAGCGCGACGTTGACGGTCGTCGGTTCGGAGGGGCGCAGCGCGGCGGTCATCATTCTGCAGCCTCATCGGATGGTCGCGCGATCCCAAGGCGTGCGGCAAGTTCCGCGATGATCTCGTTCACGATCGTCTCGTGCGCGACCTCGCGCGACATCACCGTCATGTCGGCCTGTGCGTAGATGGGATAGCGCTCGTCCATGAGGTGGCGGATGCGCTGCGCCGGATCGCCCTGCAGCATCGGGCGATCGGCGGTGGAGCGGCGCTTCACCCGCTTCATCAGCACCTCGAAGTCGGCCTTGAGCCAGACCGAGATACCTTTCTGCGCGACGACGGCGCGCGTCTCGGCGTTCATGTAGGCGCCGCCGCCGGTCGCCAGCACCTGCGGGCCTGAGTCGAGCAGGCGCGCGATCACCCGCTGCTCGCCAGAGCGGAAATAGGGCTCGCCATAGGAGGCGAAGATCTCCGCGATGGTGACTCCGGCATGGGCCGCCTCGATCTCGGTGTCGGCATCGACGAAGGGCAGGCCGAGGCGCTGCGCCAGCCGCCGTCCGATCGACGACTTGCCCGCGCCCATCATGCCGATGAGCACGATCGAGCGCCGCCCGAGCGCTGCCAGAAGCGCGCCCTGCTGCGGGACCGGATCCTCGGCCATCTCCATCGGCGTTCCAGTTTCGGACGGCTGCGGCGAGATCGCCGCCGTTCACGGTGGCCGATATACCGCGCCCACGCGCCCCTTGCCAGTTCCGGTGGAAAGTGATGGTTAGTGGTTCGCCGCTGTCATCCAACCCGGCGGAATCACGGTATATATTTGGCTGCGGAAGGCGACAGACCGCTCCCGCCGTTAGAGTTGCGCCGATGCCGAGTTTGATCCGTCTCATCATGGTCCTCGGACTTCTGGGCGGCTTGGCCTACGGCGCGATGTTCGCGCTCGCCAATTTCGTGCAGCCGAAACAGCGCGAGATGACCATCACGATTCCGCCGCAGAAGCTGAAGCAGAACTGACTCACTCTCTCTCTCTTACCTCCCCGCTTGCGGGGGAGGTCGCGATGCGAAGCATCGCGGGTGGGGGCGTTTACTTCTTCTCGTTACGATGGCCCCCACCCCAACCCTCCCCCGGGTCAGGGCGTTGACGCCCGTCTTCGACGGGCTATGCGGGGGAGGGAATACAGCGGAGCTTGCGGAAACGATTCGCATGGCGCCATCCGACGAGCGGCTGATCGATCTCTATCTCGACATGCTGGCGGCCGAGCGCGGCGCCGCCGCGAATACGCTCGATGCCTATCGGCGCGATCTTGGCGATTTCTCCGCCGATCTGGCCGACCACGGCGGCGCGATTGCGACCGCGGGCAACGAGGAAATCCGCTCGTATCTCGGACGGCTCTCCGGGCGCGGCTTTTCGGCGGCGTCGGTCGCGCGGCGGCTCTCGGCGATCCGGCAGCTCTATCGCTTTCTCTATGCGGAGGGCACGCGCAAGGACGATCCTGCTGCGGCGATCGAAGGGCCGAAGCGCGGGCGGCCGCTGCCGAAGGTTCTCTCCGTCAATCACGTCGACCAATTGCTCGCCACGGCGCGCGAGGGCATCGACGATGCGGAGCGCCCTGTGGCTGAGCGGCTGCGCGCCGCGCGCCTCAACTGCCTGCTCGAAGTTCTGTATGCGACCGGCCTGCGCGTGTCCGAACTGGTGACATTGCCGGCGTCGGCGGCGCGGCGCGACGAGCGCATGCTGATCGTGCGCGGCAAGGGCAACAAGGAGCGGCTGGTGCCGCTCAACGAATCGGCCAAGACGGCGATGCGCGCGTATCTGGCGCTGCGCGAGGAGGCGTCGCAGGAAACGAAAAAACAGACGAAGAAGGGATCGCTGAAAGCGTCGAAATGGCTGTTCCCGTCATTCGGCGAGAGCGGTCACCTGACGCGCCAGCATTTCGCGCGCGACCTCAAGGCGCTCGCCGCCGAGGCGGGACTGAAGCCCAGGCAGGTCAGCCCGCACGTGCTGCGCCATGCCTTCGCGAGCCATCTCTTGCAGAACGGCGCCGACCTGCGCTCGGTCCAGACGCTGCTCGGCCATGCCGATATCTCGACCACGCAGATCTATACGCATGTGCTGGAGGAGCGGCTGAAGAGCCTGGTGCGCGACCTGCATCCGCTGGGCGAATCGTGATTTCGCACATTCGCCATGACCGGGCTTGGCCCGGCCATCGGGGTGTTCACGCCCGTCTTCGACGGGCTATGGGGCGGGCATGACGGAGCGTCTGATATACCAGCAGTTTCCTTGACTTGGCCCACTCAAGCGGCCAGTTTCCGCCGCCCGCGCCCACGCGCGGTTTCATCCCTATATTGAGACGTGATGCGCTCCTATCTCGATTTCGAAAAGCCGGTCGGCGAGCTCGAGCAGAAGATCGAGGAACTGCGCGCCATGCAGGCGAGCGGCGACGTCTCGGTCGCCGACGAGATCGCGCGGCTCGAAGCCAAGGCCGCGCAAACGCTCGCCGAACTCTACGACAATCTCACGCCGTGGCAGAAGACGCAGGTCGCGCGCTGGCCGACGCGGCCGCATTGCCTCGACTACGTGGCGCAGCTCATGACCGAGTTCACGCCGTTTGCCGGCGACCGCAAGTTCGGCGACGACGATGCGATCGTCGGCGGCTTCGGCCGCTTCCAGGGCGAAAGCATCTGCGTCATCGGGCAGGAGAAAGGCTCGACCACAGAGAGCCGGCTGAAGCACAATTTCGGCATGGCCAAGCCGGAAGGTTATCGCAAGGCCGTGCGGCTGATGAACATGGCCGACCATTTCGGCATTCCGGTAATCGCGCTGGTCGACACCGCGGGCGCCTATCCGGGCATCGCGTCGGAAGAGCGCGGACAGGCCGAAGCGATCGCGCGTTCCACGCAAGCCTGCCTTTCGCTCGGTGTGCCGAACATCGCGGTCATCCTCGGCGAAGGTGGCTCGGGTGGTGCGATCGCGATCGCGACCGCGAACCGCGTGCTGATGCTGGAGCACGCGATCTACAGCGTGATCTCGCCGGAAGGCGCGGCCTCGATCCTGTGGCACGACACCGCCAAGGCGCAGGACGCCGCCACCAACATGAAGATCACAGCCGAGGACCTGATGCGATTCGGCGTGATCGACGAGATCGTGCCGGAACCGGTCGGCGGCGCGCACCGCGATCCGGCGGCGGCGATTGCGGCGACGGGCGCCGCGATCAGCAATGCGCTGCAGGATCTGTCCGGGCTGGACCGCGACGCCGTGCGGCGCCAGCGGCGGCAGAAATTCCTCAATATCGGCAGGAACCTGTAGAGAATCTCTAGCGATTTCAGCCGGGTTTGACCCGAGTTTACCTTTCGTTCACGATATTCGTGCTTGGGACCGATGCCGAAGGTTTCGCCTGCCTTGCGATTGCCGCATCTTTAAGGATAACGGGTGGAGTAATACGGGCGGGGTTTCCGCCGGGGAGCACGGGGTCTTGAAGTTCAGTCGCCACGTCCGGGGCCTGCTGACGTCCGCGGCGCTTTGCGCCGTCGTGGCGCTCGCCGGCTGCGACACCGACGGCCTGCAATACGGCAAGGCGATGAAGTCGCTCTCGCCCGAGATGGTGGCTCAGCTCCAGCAGAAGAACATGCCGACCGAGTCGCCGATCCTGGTGCGGCTGTTCAAGGAAGAGGCCGAGCTCGAAGTCTGGAAGCAGGACGCGGCCGGCCGTTACGATCTGCTCAAGACCTATCCGATCTGCCGCTGGTCCGGCGAGCTCGGGCCCAAGGTCAAGGAAGGCGACCGGCAGGCGCCCGAGGGTTTCTACACGATCACCCCGGCGCAGATGAATCCGAACTCGCAGTTCTATCTGTCGTTCAACATGGGCTTCCCCAACACGTATGACAAAGCGTGGGGGCGCACCGGCGCGCACCTGATGGTGCACGGCGACTGCTCGTCGCGCGGCTGCTACGCGATGACCGACGACCAGATCGGCGAGATTTATGCGTTGGCGCGCGAATCCTTCTTCGGCGGCCAGCGCGCGTTCCAGGTGCAGGCCTTCCCGTTCCGCCTCACGCCGACCAATTTCGCGCGCCATCGCAACAATCCGAACATCCCGTTCTGGCGCATGCTCAAGGAAGGCAGCGACCACTTCGAGGTGACGCGGCAGGAGCCGAAGGTCGACGTGTGCGAGAAGCGTTACGTGTTCAACGCGGACGCGCCGCAGATGTCGACGGCGTCGAGCGGCATCAAGCTCGGCACGCCATGGGGTGGCTTCCAGGAGCAGAAGGTCCAGCAGGCGTCGCTCAAGTTCAATCCGGTCGGCAAATGCCCGGTCTATGAAGTGTCGTCCGACGTGATGGCCGAGGTGAAGGCGAAGCAGCGGACCGACGACCAGCAGATCGCGTCGCTCTCCTCGCGCGTGTCGCTCGCGCCGGTCCGCACCGGGCGTGACGGCGGCATGCACCCGACGTTCCTGGCCAAGCTCAAGCCGCAGGAAGTTCGCGAGTCCGACGGCACGATCCGTTACGTGGTCGACAAGAATGCCGCCAGCAAGCTCGGCTCCTACGTCAATCCGCCGCTCGAAACCTTCCCGGAAGAAACGAGCGGCACCGCGGTCGCCAGTGCTCCGGCCGCGAAGCAGAAGCCGGATACGAAAGGCGCCAGCTACGCGACGGCGTCGGCGGAATCGAAGCCCGCGCCGGCTCCCGCGCGCGCGTCGAACGCGACCGGGTCTGCGAGCCTGTTTGCGTCGACCGCCGACAGCCGCGACGACGGCATCTTCAGCCGCATGAAGAACTCGGTCGGGCGCTTCTTCGTCGGCGGCGACGACAAGCAGGTGCCGTCGGCGCCGGCTGCTGCCGCCGCCAAGACCACCGCTCCGGCACCGAAGCCGGCGCCGCGTCCGCAGACCGCCGCGAAGCAGACGCCACCGGCGCAGCAGCCCGCGCCGCAAGCGCAGGAGCCCGTGGTCGCTCAACCAGCGCCGAGCCCGACGCCCGCGCGCCAATCGGCAGCGAGCGGCGCGAGCCTGATGAACGGCGCGACCCCGACAGTTCCGACCGGCAGCTTCGACGCGCGCTGGGGCGCGGTGCGCTAGACGATCCTCAACTCGGCATTAGGGCGATGATCGTCTGGCATTCCGTCATGGCCGGGCTTGTCCCGGCCATCCACGTCTTGATGCTCGCAAGATCATCAATCCTTAGTGATGAACTTTGCCCGATCAAATAATTCGTCGAAAGTAACGATCTCCAAGGTTCGGCTGTCGCGGCGAAAGAGTTCAAAAGTGTCATTCATGACTGCTTCGTCGCGTTGATTGCCTAATTTGGCAAACTCCGCTCGATTGCCAATAACAAGAATTGTTTTTGCATTTCGCGTTCTGGCTTCCAAGCGACGCATTCCTGACTTGTCAAAGTGGTCGCCGGACTGGGCTGCGCTGAGCCACTCTGCCTTTTGCTCCAGAGCCTGTGAGACTGCATCCATGAACTCTACACTGAACCGCCATGTACCTGCGCGACCAGATTTTCGCGGTTGGAATATTGGCGTGTCAGGCCGCTTGATTTCGACAAGCACCGTGTAGCGAGTGAAGGTCATTAGGAAATCGACTGTCGGCTTATTGCGATTATCCGTGCCGGCCGTGCCAACGACCACCGTCACGGTTCGCGAGCCCGACCCAGTTTCAGTCGAAACGTGTCGCCACCCGGGACCTCGAGTTCGAGGGACGTCCGGTTGCGCGTGGCCAGGCCGTCATGACCGTCTACGCCGCAGCCAACCGTGACCCATCCGTCTACAACCAGCCCGATTGCCTCGACATCACCCGCGGCGGCCCGGCGCCCATGCTGACCTTCGGCGGCGGTACCCACTACTGCCTTGGCAGGCACGTCGCCCGGCTCGAACTCGCCGAAGCTCTCACCGCGATCACCCGACGAATGCCCAACCCCCGCCGTCTCGCCCCCGCACCCTGGAAGGGCTTCCTGCCCATCGAATTCGACGCCGGACAGTGACCCGCGGCGCTGCCGGCCGCACTAGGCAAACGCCGGTACGGGGGCGTCTGGCTCCGGCTTGCCGGTGCGACCACCGGGTCGCGGTTGCGAGGGTTGGCCGGATTCGCTGAGGCCGATTCGCTCGTGCAGCGCTACCAATGGCCGCGGCGCCCACCACGCCGCCGTGCCGAGTACCCGCATGAATGCCGGCACCAACACCATCCGGACCAGGGTGGCGTCCACCAGGACCGCCACAGTGATGCCGACACCGAACATCTTCGAGACCGAAACCTGTCCGGAAATGAGAGCCCCGAAGGTCACCGCCATCAGCGATGCCGCAGCCGTCACGACACGGCCGGTGCGCGCCAAGCCCAGCGCGACGCTCTCCCGGCTGTCAGCCGCGGTTCTTGCTGACGCTAGCCAGAACTCACGAATCCGCGAGAGCAGAAACACCTCATAATCCATCGACAACCCGAATGCCAGGCAGAACAAGAGCACCAAGACGCTGGCCACCATGGTGCCGGTGGCCGTCGCGCCGAAGGCACCGAGGTGACCCTCCTGGAACACCCACACCAGCGCGCCGAATGCGGCTGTCAGCGATAACACGTTGAGCAGTAACGCTTTCAGCGGGAGTACGACACTGCCGGTGAGCATGAACAGCAGCACTGCGGTGATCATCGCCATCACCGCCAGCACAACCGGTATCCGGGAGGTCACTGCCCGCGCGCAGTCGCGATTGATCTGCGCCGAGCCCGTCATTGCGACCGCTGTTCCCGCCGGAGTGGCGACGGCGTGCAGCCTATCCAGCTGATCTTCCGATGCCACCGAGTACAGCGGTGTGGTGGAGTGGACGGTGACGAACGCGCTGCCCTCTGCCACACCCGTCGCCGCGGAGGCGGGTCCGATGCTGACGCCGTTGACGAAGGTGCCACCGGGCGACGACACCGCCGTGACATCCGGCACCCGGGAAAGGCGGGCGGCGTAGGCGTCCACGTCATCCGGCGTCGCCGTCCCCACGCCGGGAATCACCACGACGACGTCACTGATCGAATTGGTTTCGAAGTCGGAACGCAATCGGTCACCAAGGTCGCGTGACGACGCAGACTCAGGTAGCAACCGGTCGTCGGGGAAAGCCCATTTGATGCCCAAGAACGGGGAACCGAGCATCAGGAGCAGCGCGACAACCGCTAGCCCAACCGGAATCGCATGACGCATTGCACCTTTGGCCCATCGGTACCAGAAGCTATGCTCGACTGGCCGCACCGAGGGTTCTGGTCGACCGAGCACGCGTCGGACCAACCGCCGCGCATCCAAGGCGTCGAGCCGGTCGCCGAGCAGAACCAGGACCGCCGGCGTGACGATCACCGAAGCAGCGGCGGCAAACGCAACCACCGCGATCCCCGCGTAGGCAAACGATTTCAGGAAGTAGATCGGGAACAAGATCATGGCGACCATGGCCAGTGCCACCGTCGTCGCCGAGAACAGGACGGTACGACCCGCGGTGAGCATCGTGTGCACCAGTGCCTCGTCACGTGTTGCCCCGGAAGCAATCTCGTCACGGAACCGGCTGATGATCAACAGCGTGTAGTCGATGGCCAACGCAAGCCCCAGGGCCAGGGACAGGTTCAAGGCGAAGACCGACACATCGGTGACAAAGGTGACCGCGCGCAGTACCGCCATCGAACCGACGATGGCGAACAACCCGACTGCAACCGGCAGTGCGGCGGCCAGCACTCCGCCGAAAACCCACACCAGCACAACGAAACTCAGCGGGACAGCGATGACCTCCATCACCATCAGGTCCTTCAAGGATTGCTCGATGATTTGCGCATTGATGATCGCCTCACCGCCAGTGGTGAGGGTGACTCCCTCGATGTGCGGCAGCATCTTCTCGATTTCGGTCGCTTGCTTCTCCACGACGGTTTCACTGCCCGTCAAGCCGACGACAATCAGGCCGGTCTTCCCGTCCCTGCTGATCATGGCCTGCGCGGCCTGCGGCGACGCCGTCCATGGCGACTGCACGTCGGCGACGTAGGGCAGGCCTTTGAGCAGCGCGACCACCTCGTCGCCAGCGGCCCGCGCCGCGTCGCCGTGCACCCCACCGGCCTCGGTCAGCGCGATCACCATCGACATGTCGCCGCGGCCGAACTTCTCCGAAAGCACCTGCGAGGCACGCGACGATTCCGATGCCGGGTCCTTGAAACCACCGGTCTGCAGACTGTCCGCGACTGGGAGTCCAAATATCGCGGCAGCCACCATTACCAGCAAGGCGATAGCGACGATGCGCCGCGGGGCGACGAGAGCGCTTCTAGCGATTGCATTTAACACGTCAGTTCCCTCCCCGAACCAGAAACGATCTCGTCGCCGGACCCACCGCGAGGTGGGTCCGGTACTGCTCACCGATAGGACGAACCTATGAAGGGCAGGTGCTCAAGGCGCGCGTAGACGAGTACCTGTGTTCGGTATCACACGCGTTAGTAGCGGTAGTACGGCGCAGTCTCTATCGATCTCGACGAGCTGATCACCGAGCACTACGGGATCACGCGCGCAGAGGTGGCCCCCGAGCTGGAAAGTCTGCCGTCGATCCGACCCCGGGGCGGCCGCGCCGTCTTCGACGCCCTCTCCGACGACGTTGCAACGCTTTTCGCGCGACGCGCCGCAAACTCCCCTGGTCGGTGCGGGTTGCGGGAGGTCACCGGACACACCGGACACTGACCGGACAGCCGCCGCGTGGCGTTAGTTAGGCCGCATCGCCGTCGGTCGTAGGGTTGCCGTTTCCCGGCCTGATCCGGCTGGCACCGGAACCACGATCGGACGAACGCCGGCACGCAGCGGCGCGTGAGCGCTCATGAACGCCTGCGCGGAAGCGTTTCTCGCGAGAAACCAATCGAGACACGATGCCATCGAGGACAGGGTCGCGTCGGGATAGTGCAGTGTCCGGTGGCGCAGCAGGTCGAGAGCCCCTGTCTCGAACTGCCAGTCATGTGTCGAGATCTCGATGTTGGCCTCGCCAAACTCCACCAGCAGACGCTGTGGCTCGTCGAGCGATGTGCGGTCGAGGTCCGATAACTGGTCGTAATAGTAGACCTCGGCCGGTCGACCACATGCCTCCATCCACAGGTGCCAGCACTCGCGTGCCGTGGGGACGGCAGCCCTGCGCGAGACGAGGTGAACGATCGCGCCAGCCGGCAGACTCTCGAACGCCGCGTAGAAACCCGCCTGAACGGCATCTTGGTGCACGACGTTGAGAGGCACCTCAGGCGCGACGACGTGGATCACGTTTCGGAATCGGTCACAGAGGAAGCGGCAGAGGCCGGTCCAGATCTGGTAGGCACCGTAAGGCTTTCCCGAGTAATACCCGTCGGTGCTCCGGCCAACCACGACCGAGGGCCGGTGGATCTGGAACGGGACACCGCTCGACGCCACGATCGACTCGGTGCGACGTTTGGACTTGGTGTACTCGTTCGGATCGGATGGCGGATCTCCGTGGAGAGCCTCGGGGATCGGCTCGTTCTGATACCCCGAGCAGAACGCCGTCGATAGGTAGACGAACATACCAACGCCAAGCGTTCGCGCCAGCTCGAGCATGAGTGTCGTGAGCTCTTCGTTCCCCTCGCGCAGCTTGGCTTCGTTGAAGTAACTGAGGCAACCGGCGGCGTGGACCACCGACACGAGCTCGTACTCGTTGAGCGCTTGCAACAGGTGTGGCACGAGCTGGGTTGCAAAGCTGCCGGTGGGTGGAAGGGGCAAGAATACGAGGCGATCGAGCATGCGAGCACGAACGTCTGCATCTCTCGTCGGTAGCTCGTCCGCGATCAGCGAGCGCAGCTTCGCATGGTCGTGATTCGCTCGGATCGGTGCGAGGATCGTGGTCGTCTGTGGCTCCCGCTCGAGCAGCGTCGCCGCGATCAAGCGCCCGATGTAGCCGCTGGCGCCGGTGACCATGATGGATGGTTTCCGGGGGCGCATCGTCAGATCCCCATGAGCGCGCCAGCGAGATGTGACATGACCTTGCGGCGGTCCATGCCGAGCTTCCCGCAGGTAGGCACGAGATCGGCCACGAAGTCGCCGATGATGTCCGCGAATCGCAAACCGAAGCGCGAACCGAATACCTCGTCTACCCCTTCTCCAACGGAGTCGAGCTTGTGGAGCACGTCATCTGAAGCCTCGGCGAACATTGAGAACGGCTGCTGTCCTCGGCCGCTGGATGCGGACGCGAACAGCGGTGGAGCGAGCGCGACGGTCGCAGCGCTCGCGGCTTGCAGCACTGCGGTCATCGACCTCGAACGTTCCGACAGCGTGTCGAGTCCCGCGAGGTTGGAGTACACGACCTGACGGACGCGCTCGAGCACCAGCCCCTGGATCACCAGGATCTCGCCTTCGTGGCGAGCCTCGCTCGCACTTGCCACCAGCGCCTTCATCGAAGCACCAAGCACGCTTCCGTCGAGGAGACGATCATCCCCTGAGACCCGGATGAGCAACGCGCCTATTCCGTCCTTCGGTACCGCAAGCTGGGGCGTGTGTTCTCGATACTGGGCAATCGCTTGAACCTCGAACGTCCGCATGATTGCCCAGAGGAGAAGCTCGTCGCCATCGAGCTCATCGTGCTGGGCCGCGGCAGCTGCCGGGGAATGACTCACTTCGTCTTCTCCCCACGGCGATACTTTCGAACGAGAGGAATGAACAAACTCATCACGTTCTTCATGGCACGCCGCTCCTCGATGCCGACGCGTTCGAGGAGGCCCGTGTATTCGTCGGTCATCGCGCCGGCACAGTCGGCGCCCGAGACCCCGACGCATGCGAGGTAGTCCGTGATGTTCATCAGGGTTCCGCCGACGCAGTCCACTCCCTGCGTATTGACGCGTTCGACGAGCGCGACAAAGTCGGCGTCGCGATCGAAGAAACGCAACCGCAAGTAACGTGTCACCCAGTCCACGTGGTAGCGCTCTTCGTCG
>Ga0207648_10002950_pt1 | contig 17994 bp, 16 predicted proteins | sample KBSMisM32_FD_184310 | JGI IMG/M metagenome (GOLD analysis project Ga0207648, IMG submission 184310) | Miscanthus rhizosphere microbial communities from Kellogg Biological Station, Michigan, USA - KBS Miscanthus M3-2 (SPAdes) (version 2) | ecosystem: Host-associated > Plants > Roots >...
AGTCCGGATCGCTCTCCAGCGCGGTCCGGCCGCGATCGGACAGACAGACTTTGCCCGATTCCACCTGAAACGGGCGCAGGTGCTGATACTGCTTCTTCAACGCCAGCGCGGGGCGCAGCGTATCGACGTTGGCGCGCCCGAGCAGCGCGCGGAGTCGGGGCAACGTGTCGGTCGTCGTCTGCACGCCGAGCGCGCAACTGAACGCACCGAGGATCCCGTTGGTGGAGACGTTGTCATCGGAGAGCGCCATCGCCCAGCGCGGCGTGCCTTCGAGCGCGCGTGTGGCGCGGAAGATCGCCATGTCGGCCGAGAACCGCGCATCCCCTGCCGTGGGCGCGCCTGACGCGGGCCGTGGCTTTCGCGATCGTCGGCGCGGCGCCTTCGGTCGCTCGCCCTCGGGCTGACGTCGCTTCGGTGCCTGCAGGTCGAGTGCATCCGCATCGACCACGATCTCGCCGCGTCGGGGTGCGAAGACGCGGATGAAGGCGCGGACCGCTGGCAGGTCGAACGTGCCGAACCGCTCACCGCGAACGATGTAGACCTCGTTCTCCCCGACCCGGTACACGTCCTGGACGACGCCGAGGTCGGCGCCGTCGACGTCTCGGACGACCGCCCCGACGACCTCGTGCCAGTAGACCTCGCCGCGTGCCAGTTCGCCGGCCGGATGCACCTCGGACTCGAGATACGCATCCCGGAGCGTGTCGGCAGCTTCCCGGCTCCCGACCTCCCGGAAGCGGAGCCGCCAGCCGGGTCCGTCCGCGACCGCCTCGGCCGACGCGATCGTCAACGGGTCATCGGACCCTTCGCGGTACAGGATCGAGCCGGGCCGGTAGCGCTGCTCCGGCTTGTCGGTCAGGACCTCGACGCGCACGGCGCCATGGAGGCCGTGCACGCCACGCACGAGGGCGACGACGAGGCGTTGGTCCCGTCCCGCCTCGTCGCGTGTTCCAGCGTCGGCCACGCGGGGCCGTCCGCTCAGACGATCTCGAGCTGGACCGGCTCGCCGTCGCGGGCCGCGGTCACCTTGAGGAGCGTTCGCAGCGCCTTTGCGACGCTGCCGTTGCGACCGATGACCTTGCCCATGTCGTCATCGGCGACATGGAGCTCGATGACGGTCGCGCCGTCCTCCTCGATGACATCGACCTTGACCGCGTCGGGATCATCGACCAGCGACTTCGCGACGTACTCGACCAGATCCTTGGCTGCCATCTGGTGCTCCTACTTGCCGGCGGGCAGGATGCCCGCCTGCCTGAACAGGCGGACGACGGTGTCGGACGGCTGTGCCCCCTTCGCCAGCCACTCCTTCGCCTTGTCAGCGTCGACGTTGAGCTCGATCGGCTCGGTACGCGGGTTGTAGTGACCGATCGTGTCGATCGCGCGGCTGTCGCGCGCACTGCGCGAATCGGCGACGACCACCCGGTATGTCGGCTGTTTCGTCGCACCGACCCGCGTCAGGCGGATACGGACTGCCATGTGCTTGGTGTCCCTCCTTGGACTATCGGCGAGGCTGGGGGCCTCGCATATCTCGCATCACTTGACCGTGATCACCGAGTGCGTCTGATCGGTGCTGCCGCCTGTCGCGCCCGTCGCGATCAACGCGTCGAACGGGGTCAGGAACGGCTTGATCGACTCCTCGTATGCGGCCTTCTTGGCGGCCGGGGCGTCGGCCATCGAGCCTTCGATGAGGCCGCGGACCACGGTCACGTCGACGAAGCTCACGCTGGTGTGCTTGGTGTCGACTCGCTTCAGGAGATCCTGGAACCGGGCGTCGTCGGCGAGGGACGACCCAGCGCCGGCATCGAGCACTGCCTTGACGAAGTCAGGCGAGCTACCGATCGCGACGACCTGGTCGTTCGCGACGAAGGCGATCTTCACGCTCACGTCCGGGATCCCCGACGGGGCCGCCGGCATGCTCGACCCGCTCAGGCCGCCCGCCATCCCGGCGAGGGATCGCAAGTCGCCGAGGTCGACGACCGTGATCGTCTGGCCGTTGTAAGTCTCGTCAGTGACGGTGATCCCGGAGTTCGGGCCGGCCAACTGGACGAAGCTGCGGAGCGACGTCAGGAGCTGTTTCGCCCCCGCGGCATCGGCCGGGATCGACACGATCCCGCCCTGGACGGTGTTCCCCTGCTTGTCGATGACGATGCCGGTGTCGCCCATCCAGCCGACGATCGCATCGATGCCGCCGAGCATGCCGGCAACCTGGTTGATCTGGTCGTAGATCTCCTTGAGCGCCGGGTCCTTCTCGTAGAGCTCGGCCGTCTCCTTGAGCGTCGCGCCGTAGTCGTTGCCGGCGACGAGCGCGATCGTGGACGGCGGTGCGAACCCGGCGACCGCATTCGTCCGGTTCTCATCCGGGCCGGGGTTGCCATCCTTGTGCTGGACGACGCCATCGAGCCGAAGCGCATCGCCCTCAACGCGGATGCGGGCTGCCGCCCATTCCGGGATCAGGTTGGTCACCGCGGCGGGGATCGACGGCACGGAAGCGCCGGCTCCATCGAGCGACGCTCCGAGCTTGGCGGCCGCATCGGCGATCGCCTTGAGGTCCACGAACATGAACCCGAGGCTGTCGCCGGTCACGGATGCCTGCGCCGCCGAGACTGCTTGGCCGCTCGCGAGCGGGCTGGTGCCCTTGGTATCGACCGCGGCCTTGACCGAGTCGACATCACCGACCAGGGCCACCTTGCCGTCAATGATCGTGTAGGCCGCTTGCGTCTCCGGCATCTTCGGGGCGGCGAAGACCGTGAGCTGCGCGCCGTTGTAGGTCTGCGTCGTGCCGCTGCCGCCCTCGGCCTTGAGGGTCGAGTCCAACCACGTGCTCGCCAGCGCGGCGTCCTTGACCGATAGCAGCACGAGCGCGCGTCGATCGGGCGACGCAGCAGCCGCGCCGCTCCCGCTCCCGACCTGGATCGGCCCCATCGCGAAGCCCAGCTGGCCGCTGAACCACGGCTTCACGTCCTTCGTGTAGGTCTGCTTGTTCTGGCTCCCCTCGCCGACGATCCGGTCGAGGACCTCATCGAGCTTCGTGTCGAGGGCCGCCTGGTCAGCGAAACCCGGGAACTTCGAAAGGAAAGCGCCGACGTTCTGGCGCTGGTCGCCGGGGAGGTCGAGCCGGAGCTCACCGTAGGCGACGCTGTCGCTCGGCACATAGCCGAGCACGACCGAGGTCGCCTTCGTGCTCGTGAGCGCGAACGTGGCCATCCCGGTCACCGCGATCACGACCGCGATGAGGACCCCTGCGGCGAGCCAGCGCCCGCGGCTCGAGCGAGGCGACGCAGCCTGAGCCGGCGGACTGATGGCCGTCGTCGGCACGGGTGTCGCCGTCGTGTCGGTCTCGGGCTGCGTCGTGGTGGTGTCGTTGAAGTCGGTCATCGCGTGGTCTCCCCCGGCGTCAGTGCCGGCCCCCCGTCAGGCCGGCAAGCGCTGCGCGCCGACCGCCTCCGGATAGCTGCTTCATGAGCTTCTGCATCTCGCTGAACTGCTTCACGAGCCGGTTGACTTCCGGCAGCGTCGTGCCCGCGCCGGCCGCGATGCGGCGGCGGCGTGAGCCGGTGAGGATCGTCGGGTCGCGACGCTCGGCCGGGGTCATGGCCCGGATGATCGCCTCGGTCCGTTTGAGCTCGCCCCGGTCGACGGCGGCCTGGGCCTCGTTGGCCATGCCGCCCATCCCGGGGATCATCGACATGATCTGGCCGATCGGGCCCATCTTCTGGACTTGCTGGAGCTGGTCGAGCATGTCCTCGAGGGTGAAGCTCGCCGTGCGGAGCTTCTCCTCCATCTGCTGGGCCTGCTTGACGTCGAAGGTCTCCTGCGCCCGCTCGACGAGCGTGAGGATGTCGCCCATCCCGAGGATCCGGCCGGCCAGGCGGTCCGGGTGGAAGGGCTCGAGGGCATCAGTCTTCTCGCCGGTGCCCAGGAACTTGACCGGCAGCCCGGTGACCGCCGAGATGCTGAGCGCGGCGCCGCCGCGGGCGTCGCCGTCGATCTTCGTGAGGATGAGTCCCGTGACGGGCACCGCCTCGACGAACGCCTGCGCGACCGCGACGGCTTCCTGCCCGGTCATCGCATCGACGACGAGGAGCGTCTCGATCGGCTTGACCGCGGTGTTGACCGCAGCGATCTCCTGCATGAGCTCCTGGTCGACGGTGAGCCGCCCGGCGGTGTCGAGGATCACGACGTCACGCGTCTGGCGCTTGGCGGCCTCGACGCCCTGACGGGCGATCTCTGGAACGGGTGTCCCCTGTGGTGCGCGGTAGACCGGGATGTCCAGCTGGCGACCGAGCGTCTCGAGCTGGTCCGCAGCGGCTGGGCGGTACGGGTCGGCGGCGACGAGAAGCGGCCGTCGGCCGAGCTTCACGACGTGGCGCGCGAGTTTGGCGGTGCTCGTGGTCTTGCCGGAACCCTGGAGACCGACCATCGCCACGACCGCCGGGTTCCCGCTCAGATGGAAGACCCGATCGCCCTTGCTCAATAGCTCGACGAGCTCGTCGTGGACGATCTTCACCACTGCCTGCCCGGCCGTGAGGCTCGCCAGGATGTCCTGACCGACAGCCTTCTCGCGGACGCGGGCGACGAAGTCCTTGACGACCTTGAAGTTGACATCGGCCTCGAGCAGCGCGAGGCGCACCTCGCGCATGGCTGCATCAACGTCGGCCTCGCTGATCCGGCCGCGGCCGGTCAGGTTGCCGAGGGTCGTCCGCAGGCGCTCACTGAGGGTGTCGAACACGGTCGGATCCGGACTCCGTTCGAGTGGTGGACCGGCCAGACGGTCGCGGGTTCGCGACGACGAGCCGGGTGGTGCGCGAGTTCTGACGCACCGAGGCGGCCGAAGTGTAACGCAGGGTCCGTCGCGACGCCCCCGAGACGATGGTCCGGGGGCACGGCGCATCGTCGCGCATCGACTGATCCCTGGCCTGCGCCGGAGCACCTGCGCGGACGTATGCTGCGCCGTCGTGCGGAACCCCTTCGCCTCGCCGCTGTGGTCGAACCACGCCTTCGTCCGGGTCTGGTCGGCGGCGACCGTATCGATCTTCGGCTCGCTCATCACGCGGTTCGCGCTTCCGGTCATCGCGATCCTGACGCTGCATGCCGGACCGTTCGAAGTCGCGGTCGTCCGAAGCATCGACCTCCTATCGGCGCTGCTCGTGGGTTTCGTCGCCGGCGCCTGGGTCGACCGGTTGCGGCGGCGACCGGTGCTGATCTGGGCCGATCTCGGTCGCGCGGTGCTGCTGCTGACGATCCCCGTCTCGTTCGTGCTCGGAACGCTCGCCCTCTGGCAGATCATCGTGGTGGCCGCGCTCGCCGCGGTCCTGACGACCTTCTTCGACGCGGCCGACAACGCCTACCTGCCGACGATCGTCGAACGTGAGCGCCTGATCGAGGCGAACAGCGCGCTCGCTGCGAGCGGCTCGGTGGTCGAGTTCGTCGGCTTCGGGATCAGCGGCGCACTGGTCCAGATCCTGACTGGCCCGATCACGATCCTCATCGACGTCGCGACGTATCTCGCGTCGGCGTTCCTGCTGTTCACCGTCAAGACGCCCGAGGCACCGCCGCCGCCGGCCGCGGATCGCGAGCCTGTGGTCAGCGAGATCAGGGCGGGGATCGGACTTGTGCGCCGAGATGAGCTGCTTCGACCGTTCCTCGGTTCGCAGATGCTGATGTCGACGCTGTGGGGGATCTTCGGCGCCACCTGGTTCCTGTTCGCGCTCGAGGAACTCGATCTCTCGCCGGCGCTCATCGGAGTCATCGCCGGCCTCGGCGGGGCGTCATCGTTCGTCGGCGCGGTCGTGGCGACCCGAGCCACGAAGCGCTGGGGCGTTGGTCCGGTGGCGATCGGCTCCATGGTGCTCGCCGCGATCGGCAACCTGTTCATCCCGCTGGCGCCAGCAGGCGCTCCGTTGCTCGCGGCGCTGTTCCTATCCGGACAGCAGCTCCTCGGTGACTCGGCGGTGACTGCATACGACGTCACCGAGACATCGGTGAAACAGGCGCGCGTGGCTGATCGAGAACTGGGCCGCGTGTCGTCGATCTTCCATGTCGGGTCGGCGGGCGCGCAATTCGCCGCGGCGATCGGGGCGGGACTCCTGGCAGAGGTGATAGGTCTGCGGGCGACCGCGTTCCTGGCACCGGTCGGCGCGCTGCTTGCGGCTGCGGTTCTGTACTGGTCGCCGGTCCGCTATCTCCGCGATCTGCCGGTCATGGACAGTCGTCGTCCCGCGCAGGTCGTCGTCGACGTCGAGCGCGATCAGCCGGTCGGTGCCTGACCCGCGGGTGACTCGTCGAAGAGGGCGTCGACGAACGCTTTCGGGTCGAACGGCAGCAGGTCGTTGATCCCCTCACCCACCCCGACGAACCGCACCGGCACCTTCAGCCCGTCCTCGATCGCGAAGACGATCCCGCCCTTGGCGGTCGAATCGAGCTTGGTCAGCACGATGCCCGTCAGCCCGACCGCCTCATGGAAGGCCTTCGCCTGGGAGAGCCCGTTCTGGCCGGTCGTGGCATCGAGGACGAAGAGCGTCTCGGGCTTGGCCCCGGGCAGCCGCTTGTCGACGATACGGCGCACCTTCGTCAGCTCGTCCATCAGGTTCGCCTTCGTGTGTAGACGGCCGGCGGTGTCGGCGATGACCATGTCGGCTTGCCGGGCGATCGCCGCGTCCAGCGCGTCGTAGACGACCGCGCCAGGGTCGGCGCCCGGCGCATGCGCGACGACCGGGACGTCCGCCCGGTCGGCCCAGATCCGGAGCTGGTCGATGGCCGCAGCCCGGAACGTATCTGCCGCGGCGAGGATGATCGTCCGCCCCTCCCCGATGTAGCGAGCCGCCATCTTGCCGATCGTCGTGGTCTTGCCGGTGCCGTTGACACCGACGACGAGCACGACCGCCGGACCGCCGGCCGCCGCGGGCTGGGGCGACCAGTCGGGGTCACGGTCCACGAGCAGGGCCGCCAGCTCATCGCGGATCGCGGCCTCCGGGCCTTCGGGGTGGTGCCGGCGCCGAGCACGATCGACGAGATCGATCGCGAGCGTTGCTCCGACGTCGCCGGCGATGAGCGTCTCCTCGACCTCGTCCCAGGCCGGGCCCTCGGCCCCACCGAGATAGCCGCGGAGCTGGGTCATGAACGTACCGCGAGTCCGCTCGAGACCCTGGTCGAGGGTGTGGGCCGGGGCGACCGCGAGGAACGCGGTCGGGTCGAACGGGGCGTACGCGGGTGCCGCGGCGGCCGGTTCGTCGACGACGGCCCGCTCTGGTTCGGCCGACGACGGCGGATCCTCGATCGGGGCCTGTGGCATCGACTCCGCGACGGGCTCCGGCTCGACCGGCACCTCTGGCTCAGCTGGCGCCTCCGGCACGGTCGGCGCCTCCGGCTCGACCGGAACGATCGGCTCTGCCTCTTTCGGCTCCTCGCGCCGACGTCGCCAGAACGCCATCAGCCCGCCGCGGTCAGCTCGCCGCGCCGCTCCGATGCCAACGCCTGTGCCTCATCGAGGCGCAGGCTGATCACGCGGGACACCGAGTCGTCGCCGACCGTCACGCCATAAAGCGCGTCGGCGGCCTCGATCGTGCCGCGGTTGTGGGTGATGACGATGAACTGCGTCGTATCGGCCAATGACCGCAGGGCATCGGCGAAGCGGCCGATGTTGGCCTCGTCGAGAGCCGCGTCGACCTCGTCGAGGACGCAGAACGGCACCGGCCGGACCTCGAGCATCGCGAACAACAGGGCGACCGCGGTCAGCGCACGCTCACCGCCCGACAGCATCGCGAGTGCCTGCGGCTTCTTGCCCGGCGGCCGCGCGACGATCTCGACGCCGGTCGCGCCGAGGTCGCTCGGGTCGGTCAGGGAAAGCCTGGCGAAGCCGCCCCCGAACAACTGCTCGAAACGTCGCTCGAATGCCGTCTCGAGCGCCGCGAAGGTCGTGCGGAACTGCGTCGCGATCAAGAGGTCCAGTTCGGCGATCAGCTCGCGCGTCTTCGCGATCGCGGAGCGCAGGTCCTCGCCCTGCCCCTCGAGCGACTGGAGCCGAGCCTTCAGCTCGTCATATTCCTCGACCGCATACGGGTTCGCTGCTCCGAGCTCGTGATATCGACGCCGCAGCTGGGCCACGCGCCCAGGCGCCGGTGCATCGGTCGGCGGCGGCTCGGTCGCCCATCGCTCGGCGATCTCGGTCAGGGCGCCTTCGAGAGCACCCGCGTCGGGGGCGTCACCCTCGCCATCGAGCGCTTCGTCCAGGACGTCATCGGACGGAGGCGCGGCCGGACGGATCCCGAGGCTGGCAAAGCCGAGGTCGCCAAGCCCCGCAAGCTCGACGAGCACGCCGTCGCGCAGCGATTCGAGACCGAGCCGAGCCTCGAGTTCGGTGTGATCCGCGGCGCGAACTCGGTCGTCGGCGGTGCGCAGGCGTTCTCGGGCCGCTGAGGCCTCGCGTTCAGCTTCGGCCAGTCGCGACCGGTCGGCCGCATCCGCCGAGTGAAGCGCAGCGAGTGCCTCGCGCGCATCCCGTTCTCGCGTGGCGGCAACTGCGATGTCGGTCCCCAGGCGGTCACGTTCGGCGCGGAGCGCCGCCTCGCGTTCGACGAGCGTCGCCGATTCGCGGTCGGCCCGGGCGATGCGTTCCTCGGCCATGGACACAGCGGCCTCAGCCCGCGCTCGGCCGTGTTCGGCATCCCGCCGCATGCCGTCGCGCTCGGCGAGTCGGGCCGCCATACGATCCTGTCGCTCTCTGAGCTCGCCCGCGCGCGCTTCCCAGGTCGCGATCGCGGTCGCGTCTTCAGGGGCGTTGCTCGTCGCGTTAGTCGCGACCGGGTCGGCCGGGAGCGCGTCCCGCAACCGGGCGACATCGGCATCGAGTCGTTGCTGCTGGGCCGCATGCCAGCTGGCCTCGCGGGTCGCGGCCTCGGTCTCGCGAACGGCCGACCGTTCCGCCTCCTCCATCTGCCGACGCTCGCCGGAGAGGCGTGACACCTCGGCGCGGGCAGCGTCGAAGGCCGAGCGCGCCTGCTCCGCGGCCCGTGCCGCCCCATCGGCCTGTGCCCGGAGCTCGCCGAGCTCACCGTCAAGGCGTTCGAGGTCGGTCGACAGACGGCTGTGCTCGGCTCGTCGTTCGAGAGCGCCCTCCGATGCGCCGAGCGCGATCCCGGTGTCGTCGACGACCGCTGACCCGTCACGCGGGACCGCCAGCCAGCCAGCTGGCATCTGCGCCTGCAGCGCGAGACAGGCGGCAAGGTCCGGCAGCCACACGGTCCGCTCGAGCAGCCGGCGGACGCCACCCGTCGCATCGCGCCGGACGACATCCACGAGTCGGCCACCACCGGCGCCGGCGACGGCGTCGAGCCATCGTCGGGTCGCGGCGTCCTGGCCTGTGCTGCCACCGGTCAGGCGTTCCTCGACCACCAAACGACCTCGCTCGCCCGCGAGATCCGCGATCGAGGCCGATGCGACGAGATAGGCGCGGGCACGATCGGAAAGGGCTGCCTCGACAGCCGCACGGAGCTCCTGATCGACGACGAGGTCCTCGTCCAGCCGCCGGCCACCGACCTTCCTGGCTGCGCGCGCGATGGGACGTCGCTCGTCCTCGTCGAGCTGACCACCGAGGGCCTCGACCCGGCCGCGGAGTGCGGCAGCTGCCGTCGACGACCCCGCGAGCCGTTCCGCGGCACTCGACCGCTGCGCATCAGCAGCTTCGAGCGATGTGCGCGCCGTCTCGGCGGCGGTCTGGGCGGAGCGCTCGGCGGCGACCGCGAATTCGAGCGCGCGGCGTGCAGCTTCGGAGCGTGTGACTGCCTCGTCGCGACGCGTAGCCGCTGTCTCGGCCGCGGACCGTTCGGTAGCGGCCTGCCGCTCGGCCTCGGCGAGTCGGCGACGTGCGGTCTCCGCCTCTGCCGCTCGAGCGGCCTCCGCGCGTCGGATGGCGGCGGCCTCCTCGCCACGTGCCGTCGACTCGGAACGCAACGATGCGAGTTCCGAGAGGGCGTCGGCTAGCTCCCGTTCCGCGGCACCGACGGCCGCCTCGAGGTCGAGATCCCGGGCCGGGACCGGCGCAACGACCGCTCGCCGATGGTTCGCGAGGTCGGCGTCCGCGGTCGCCCGCTCGTCGGCAAGCCGGACGCGATCGCGTTCGATGGCGTCGAGCTCCGATCCGAGTCGCCCGTCCCGCAGCTGCAGATCGGTCAGGGCGGCCCGTGCGGTCTCGTGGGTCTCGCGGCGTTCTCGCTCGGCATCGGCACGCGCCGACAGCTCGCCCGCCAGCGCCGCAGCGACCGCCTCCGCCGACGCGAGATCGGCCATCGCTCGTGCGGCCTCGGCGTCAGACGTGACACGCCGCTCGGAAGCGACGGAAAGCCGGGACGCAGCCTCGTGCCAGCGCGCGTGCGTCGAGGCGAGCAGTGCCGTGGCGAGCTCGTCGGCGATCGACGAGCGGGCGGTCTGCTGCTCGGCCTGCGCCGCGAGGCGACGGGCCTGCGGGCGGAGCTCGGCAAGGATGTCATCGACCCGCGCGAGGTTCGCCTCCGATTCTGCGAGCTGCTCCTCCGCCTTCCGTCGCCGGCGCTCATGGCGCCGGACCCCCGCGACTTCCTCGAATAGCGGACGCCGCTCCTCGGGTCGGAGCGCGAGCGCCTGGTCGACCATGCCCTGTCCGATGAACAGGAATGCGTTGTCGGCGAGATGCGCGGCGTCCAGCAGGTCGACGAGGTCACGAAGCCGGATGCGCTGCTTGTTGAGGAGGTACTCGTTCTCGCCGCTCCGGTACAGCCGCCGCCCGAACTCGAGGACCTGGAAATCGACCGGCAGCAGCGCGTCGGCGTTGTCCAGGACGAGCGTGACATCGGCCATGCCCTGGGCGGTGCGCTTCTCAGAACCGGCCCAGATGACGTCCTCGGCCTTGCGCGACCGAAGCGCACGACCCTGCTCGCCAAGCGCCCAGCGGAGGGCATCGGCGAGGTTGCTCTTGCCCGACCCGTTCGGGCCCACGACGGCGCTGATCCCCCCGCCGAACTCGACGTTGGTCCGCTCGGCGAAGGACTTGAAGCCCTGGACCCGGAGCGCGAGCAGCCTGGGCGGTGCCGGGTTGGTGGTCATCAGGCGGGTCGACGTTCGCGCTGGGCTCGGCGCTGACGGCCGTCGCCACCGGACGAGGGCCGTTCCGCATGCGCGAGTCTGTCTGCTGCCCGCTCGGCGCGGATCCGCTCGATCGCCTGCGCCGCCGCCGAGGTCTCGGCGGTCCGACGTGACGGCCCCTCACCGACCCCGAGCTGCTCGCCGTCGACCCACACCTCGATGCGGAAGGACTTCTCGTGGTCCGGCCCAGACGCCTCGACGAGCCGGTAATCGGGTCGCTCTCCGGATCTCCGCTGTGTGTATTCCTGCAAGCGGGACTTCGGGCTCTTGAGCGAGAGGACGGGTGCCGCGAGCGACAGCTCTGGTTCTGCGAGCGTCTGCAGCCAGCGCCGGACGACGTCGTAGCCGAGGTCGAGATACAGCGCGCCGGTCAGCGCCTCGAACGAGGAGGCGAGCAGCGATGGTCGACGACGGCCGCTGCGCTGCGACTCCCCCTCGCCGAGGAGGAGATAGCGCCCGAGCTCGATCCGGCCGGCTAGGCGGGCGAGACCGGTGGTCGAGACGATCGCGGCACGGCGGGCCGACAAGGCGCCCTCGTCATCGTCGGGATGACGGGCATACAGCGCCTCGGAGATCGTGAGGTTGACGACGGCGTCGCCGAGGAACTCGAGCCGTTCGTTGTGTCCCCTGGCTGCGTCAGGGTGCTCGTGCAGCCACGAGGAGTGGACGAGTGCCTGTTCGATGAGATCGACGTCCCGGACCGGGAGTCCGAGCCGCTCGACGACGGCGTGTCCGGGACGCACCTCGGACGTGACGGACGACCTGCTAGGAGGAGTGCTCGTCGATGTAGTCGACGGCGTCTTGGACGGTGCGGATCTTCTCTGCATCCTCGTCCGAGATCTCCGTCCCGAACTCCTCTTCCAGGCTCATGATCAGTTCGACAAGGTCGAGGGAATCCGCGTTCAGGTCGTCGACGAACGACGCCTCGGGCTTGACCTCATCCTCGTCGGCGCCGAGCTGCTCGACGACGATCTTCTTGAGCCGGTCGTAGGTTGTGGCCACTGACTCCCTCCTCGGAGCTGGGGGTAGGTGAGATCGTGCCGAGAACACCGTTCATGAGGCGCCGCATCGCCTCTCCACTGTAGACGCGTGCCAGCTCGACCCACTCGGCGATGGCCACCCGGGCCGGCGTCGCGGAGTGTAGCACCTCACCGATGGCCGATCGGAGCAGGGCGCGGTCCATCTTGGCCAGACTGGTGACCGGGTGGCGGGGTGCCGTCTGGTCGATCAGGGCGTCGATCTCGTCGCGGTAGCGGACCACCGCCGCGACCAATTCGCGCGCCAGGTCGGCGGCCACGGGATCGCGTTCCGACTCGGCCAGATGGCGCTCGAGGATGGCCTCCGCGGTCCGTTGCCCGAAGTCCGCCTCGAAGATCGCCGCCAGCGCGAGTCGACGTCCGGTGCGTCGTCCGCGCTGCCTGTCAGCCTCCGACGCCATCGACGATGATGGTGACCGCCCCGAGATCGAGCCCGAGCAGTCGTTCGACCGTCGCGGCGACCGCCGTCCGTACCTGTGCGGTGAGCGGACCGAGTGCCTGACCCGGGCGCGCGACCACACGCAGACGCACGAGGACACGGTCGTCGACCACGCGGACGCGGACGGCGGGGCCGGCGAGCCAGGCACGCCAGCGCGGTCCGCCGTAGCCGACGCGGACGACGCCCGGGACCTCGAATGCGGCGGTCTTGACCAGTTCCTTGATGACACCCTTGCCGACGGTCAGGACGGGTCCACTCATGAAGCCACCTCCTCATCCGTGGGTGTCTCGGTCTTGGTCGTGGGAGCGGCCGTGGTCGCGGCCGCGAGCTCGGCGAGTCGTTGACGGTCGGCAGCGAGCGCCTCGGCGATGAGCTCGGGCACCCGAGCCGTCGCCGTCCGCGTCGCCACGTCGCAGGCGAACCCGATCATGCGCCGCTTCGCGCTGCCGTGGGTGATGATCAGGGTGCCCTTCACGCCGAGCAGCAGCGACCCACCGTGGGTCTCGTAGTCGAAGATCGAGCGGATCCGGCCGATGCTCGGGCGCATCAGCAGGTACGCGAGCTTGCCTCGCCAGGTGGCGCGGAACTCCCGCCGCCACAGGTCGAAGATGAACTGGGACAGGCCCTCGAAGAACTTGATCACGACGTTGCCGGCGACGGCATCGGTGACGACGACGTCGGCCGTGTGCTTGGTCAGGTCGCGACCCTCGACGTTGCCGACGAAGCGCAATGTCGATGCGTCCAGGAGCTCGGTGGCGCGCTGGATGCGCGCGTCGCCTTTGCCCTTCTCCTCCCCGATGCTGAGGAGCGCGACACGCGGGTCGCGGACATCGAGGACCTTCTCGGCGAAGATCGCGCCCATCCGGGCGTATTGGGCGAGGTTCTCGGCCGTCGAGTCCGGGTTGGCGCCGATGTCGATGAGCACGAACGGACCCGTGTCAGTGACCATCTGGACGGCGAGCCCGGGCCGGTCGACACCGGCGAGCCGTCCCAGCTTGAGGATCCCGGCGGCCATGCCCGCGCCGGTGTGCCCGGCGGTGACGACGGCGTCCGCCTCGCCATTCCTGACGAGCTCGGCCGCGACGAGGATCGAGGCGTCCTTCTTCTCGCGCATCGCGAGCGCGGGGTTGTGCTCGTCCATGTCGATGACGGAGCCCGCATGGACGATGCGGATGTTCGCGGGCAGCTCGCCGGCGAGGTCCTTGATCGTGTCGGTATCGCCGACGAGGATCAGCTCGACGTTTGGGTGCGCGCGGGCGTAGTCGATGACCCCGGGGACGACCTCGGCCGCGCCGTGGTCGCCACCCATCGCGTCGAAAGCGACGCGGACCATGGGATCAGCGGTCGGCGTCGCCGCCGCTGCTGCTCACCGGCTTCGGCGGCACGGCCAGCCGGCCCTGGTAGTAGCCGCAGTTCGGGCAGACGCGGTGCGGCAGCTTCATCTCGTGGCAGTGCGAACACTCCTCGAGGTCGGGCAGGTCGATCGCGAGATGCGAGCGTCGCTCGCCCTGGCGGGCGTGCGAGACGCGTCGCTTGGGTACACCCATGGGCTCTCGTGGGCTCCTTGTCGGTCTGGTGGCGAGCGATCGGGGGACGGCGCTCGGGGTCGTGAGCGCGGGTCGCGCCGACGGCGGAGTCTACCGCGAAACGGTTCGGGCCGTCAGCCCTCGGGCGGGCGGTCCTGGGCAGGTCTCGACCCGTCGCGTCCGGCCTCGTTGTCACTTCACGTGTTACGACTGGCGGCGGAACGGCCGCGATCAGGCTGTCCAGCCGCTCCCTGGAACATGGCGCGTTCCAAATAGCAGCTGAGCGGCCATTCCTTCGTCAGTCGCTACAGGTGATGGTCCAAGCGCTCGGTGGCGAAACGGCCCGCTGTCAGTCGACCGGCCGAAACCCCTTGAGGGCCTCCAGCCGCGGGTCGATGTCGTCGTCCGGATGATCGTGGTCGCCTTCGTCAAGGGGCAGCCCGCACACGACGCACAGACCCGGACAATCGGGCCGGTCCAACGGGGCGATCGGTTCGGCCAGGGAGATCGCATCGCGCACGGACGGCTCAAGGTCGAGCTCGTGATGGTCGGTCAAACGGAGCGCTTCCGGCTCGGCGTCGGTCTGGACCGGCCGGCCCGACGTCAGATCGACCGACGGGAGGTACTCCTCCTCGAGCTCGAAGTCGATGGGTGACGTGAGCGGCCGCAGGCATCGCGCGCACTCCCCGGCGAGCGACGTAGCGAGCCGCGCTCCCACCAGGATCCCGCGGTTCGTCCGACTGAGACGCACCTGACCAACGATCGGCTCAGCCAGCTCCAGGCCCTCGGGCAGCTCGATCGAGACGTCGTGCACGTCGTAGGTCCGGGTGGCACCGACGCCATCGGCCAGGAGGCCCGCGACGTTCCAACTCAGCGATCGGTCGCCGGACGCGTCGGTCATCGCGAGCGGCTCAGCTCCGGGCAGGCGCTGCGGTCTCCTCCGCCTGGTCGTCCCAGTGGTCGCCATCGACCAGCTCGCCGTCCGCCGGCGCCTGCTCGTCCTCGGTGAACGGTGACGGCGTCGCGAGCAATGTCGCCCGGCGCTCGTCCAGGAGGCCGATGCCTTTCTGGATGCTCTGCAGCGTCCGCTGCACGTCGCCTTCGAGACCCTCGAGGACGCTGACGGCGTAGTCATCGGCGCCAGCACGGATCCGATCGGCGTCGGCGTGCGCGTCCTCGATGATCCGCTGGCTCTCGGCTTCGGCCGCCTGGGTCAGGCCACGTTCGTCGATGAGGAAGGCCGCCTGCTCCTGGGCTCGCCCGACGATCCGCTCTGCCTCTTCCTGCGCCTTCTCGATGATGCGCTCGCCCTCGGAATTGATCCGCTTGGCGGCGCGGACCTCTTCGGGGACGGCGACACGGAGCTCATCGATGAGTCCGAGGGCGGCGTTTTGGTCGACGACAACGTTCGTCGTGAGCGGCAGCTTCTTGCCGTTGGCGATCAGCGACTCGAGGCGCTCTACGAGGAAGATGATGTCGATGTCGTGAACCTCCTGCGTCTTCGATTATGGCACGAGCCGATGCGTCGGCCACGCCCTACGAACGTTCGAATGCCCGTCGTAGCGCGTCCTGGGCGGCGGCCGGGACCATCGTGGAAACGTCCCCGCCGAAGGACGCGATCTCCTTGACGAGGCTCGAGCTGACGTAGCTGTTCGGAGCCGACGTCATGAAGAACACCGAGTCGACCTCGGGCGCGAGGACGCGGTTGTTGTGAGCCAGCTGCAGCTCGGTCTCGAAGTCGCTGATCGCGCGCAAGCCACGGACGATCGCGCTCGCTCCGCGAGCCCGAGCGAACTCGACGGTCAGGCCGTCGAAGGAGTCGACATCGACCCGGTCGTCGGGCACGCGGTGTGCGGCAAGCGCCGCGCGGATGACCTCGATCCGCTGGTCGACCGAAAAGAGCGGCGCCTTCCGCGGGTTGGCGAGGACCGCGACGACCACGGTGTCGAACACGGCGGCGGCGCGCTCGACGATGTCGAGGTGGCCGTTGGTGATCGGGTCGAACGAGCCGGGATAGACCGCGACGCTCATGCGTCCTCCGTGGGCCGGTAGAAGGTCAGCGCGGTGTCGCCGAACCGGCGTTCGCGCTCGGATGCTAGCAGCCCGACCGTCGGCGGCGGCGCTGTCCGCCAGAAGTGTTTCGCGACGACCCGCGCGTTGCGTGTCACGACCGCCGAGACGCCCTCGAGCGCCGTCATCATCGTCTCGACCTCGTCGTACGGCGGGTCGATGAGCACGACGTCGTAGGGTGTCCCGGCGACCCGATCCGGGTCGCGCAGCCAGACCAGGGCATCGGCGCGAACGAGGGTGGCTCGATCCGCCCCGTCCAGACCCGTCCGGGCCAGGTTCGTCCGGATGGTCCCGATCGCCCGCTGATCCCGCTCGACGAACGTGGCATGGGCCGCGCCACGTGACAGCGCCTCGATCCCGGCGGCGCCACTGCCCGCGAACAGGTCGAGGAAACGCGCTCGGGGCAGGTCCGGTTCGAGGATCGCGAAGAGCGTCTGCTTGACCCGATCGGCAAGCGGTCGCGTGCCGGGACCCGGAGCGTCGAGCCGGATCGACCGGGCTGTGCCTGCGATCACGCGCCCGGCGTCAGGCACGCAACGACCTTCGCCTCACGACCCGCTCGCCGGATCCGCCGCGACGAGCCGCCGCAGCCATCCCGAACGAAGCTCGCGAGCGAGCGGGGCAAGGTCGGCCGGGTCATCGACCAGGCCGGCGTTCTCGTCGAGCAGTCGCTCGGCCGCCGCTCGGGCACGGACCGCCAGATCGCGATGGTCCGGGCGCGTCAACGAGGCGACGCGCAGTCCCGGCAACCCGCTCTGGGCGAACCCGAGGACATCGCCTTCGCGACGAAGCTCGAAATCGCGCTCCGCGAGCTCGAACCCGTCGGCGATGTCGGCTGCGGCGCGGAGACGAGCGACCGCCGTCTCATCGGTCGAATCCGATACCAGGACGCAGAACGACTCGGCCGTTCCTCGGCCGACCCGGCCACGCAGCTGGTGGAGCTGGGCGAGCCCGAATCGGTCGGCGTTCTCGATGATCATCATCGTCGCCTCGGGCACGTCGACGCCGACCTCGATCACGGTCGTCCCGACCAGCACGTCCAGCTCGCCATCGCGGAACCGTGCCATCTCCCCGTCCCGATCGAGCGGCTTCATCCGGCCGTGGACGAGCCCGACCCGGAGTGGCATGAGCAGGTCGGCCAGCCGTACCGCCTCGGATTCCGCGGCGGCCGCGCCGGTCGCGCTCCCGTCATCGATCCCCTCGCTCCCCTCCTCGATCAGCGGCACGACGACGAACGTGCGGTTCCCGGCGGCCGCCTCCTCGCGGACCTTGGCCCAGGTCGGCTCGAGTCGGTCGGGCGTCCGGATGCCGGTACGGATCGGGATCCGGCCGCTCGGTGGGGTTCGCAGGTCCGAGACGTCGAGGTCCGCGTACAGCACCTGCCCGAGGGTCCTCGGGATCGGCGTCGCCGTCATCAGCAAGACGTGGGGGCTGACGCCGCCGCCGGCTTTCGCCTCCAGCTGGCCGCGTTGCTCGACGCCGAAGCGATGCTGCTCGTCGATGATGGCGAGGCCGAGTCGCGCGAACGCCACGGATTCGCTCAGGAGCGCGTGCGTCCCGACGATGACTGACGCCTGCCCCGAGGCGATGAGGTCGTTCGCGTGGGACCGGTCGCGGGCGTTGAGCGAGCCCGTCAGCAGCAGGACATCGACCCCGACACCCTCCAGCAGCGCGCCGACCGTGTCGCGATGCTGCCGCGCGAGGAGATCGGTCGGCGCTAGCAGCGCTCCCTGGAACCCGGCCTTCGCAGCAGCCGCGAGGGCATACGCCGCGACCGCGGTCTTGCCCGACCCGACGTCGCCCTGGAGCA
>Ga0207648_10002952_pt1 | contig 17989 bp, 17 predicted proteins | sample KBSMisM32_FD_184310 | JGI IMG/M metagenome (GOLD analysis project Ga0207648, IMG submission 184310) | Miscanthus rhizosphere microbial communities from Kellogg Biological Station, Michigan, USA - KBS Miscanthus M3-2 (SPAdes) (version 2) | ecosystem: Host-associated > Plants > Roots >...
TAAATATTGTAATGATCCTGGCGAGGCAATAATATCTTTTTGCTAAAGAGAACAGTACTCCATCCAAACCAGAATGGTATCTGAACGGGGTTGACCGCACTCATTACCACTCCCAATACAAAACGGGGAAGCGTGCTACTCAGGATCACATTTTTTTCAACCCTGGGATGAAGGGCAGCATAAAAACTTGAAACAGCCAGCGCAACAACAATAATCAGGGTTAGCCACTCCAGCATTTTAAATATTCTTTGTTGCTTTCTTACCCAATCCATGGCAACCAGGGAAAGACGCACATAAACTATCTCAACCAATAACGAACCACAGGAAAACATCAATGCCTTCACTACCCCATCAGTAATGGATATTTGCATGGCTGCAATATTCAGTGTACCCAAAGGAAGAGACCCCAGGAAACTGACCAGCAAACCCATGCAGAAAACTCGTAATAGTGGAGGCATGAAATCGAAAATAAATTATATTAATTATAAACCCAGCTGTCTAATCATATTTCTCAAGCATTTTAAAATGTCTTCTTGAATCCCTGAGGTATTTTCTTCCACGACTGAACGACCAGTAAGGTGTGCCATTCTTATGATTGTAACGACTGATGAGAAATAAGGCTTTCCAGTGTTGAAGGATCACGCCATAGGCCTTCCAGATACTCATGCCACAATCGTAAATATGATTGGGTTCTGCACCACAGCCATTGAATTCAAGAATGCTGAAATTCTTACCCTGCTTAAGATCTTCAATTGAAGTGGTTTTAATATCATAACGGCCGTAAAAGAATTTATCTGTATAATGACTCAGGTCATCAAAGACCTTCAGCAGGCTCTCGTCTATTTCTTTATGGAGATTGGTAAAATGAGCGCCCCGGTTATGATTACCAGCGTAGGATAGATAAAAAACCTCTTCTGCCGGAATCACCCTTGTAAAGCGGTGGCCGTGCCTGTGTTCCATCTCTTCCATCCGATGCCTGGCCCGGGGATGTTTTTCCACCAGTTGTTTCAGTGTATCAGTTCCATTTCCTACTACATGAAGCAGTTCTTTATGAATAAAACCGCTCACCACTCCTTTCTGTTCCCAGGGGTAGCGATAATAAAATACACTCACTTCCACGGGCATTGTGATCAGGTCCTGCACTATGTATTCTACCGGGATCCTTTCATGGTATTTTATAAGTTGTTCTTCGCTTTCAATTTTACGGAACAGGATGCCCTTCATTCCCACATCCGGCTTTACAATGAATGGATAGGTGAATCCCGCTTCCTGAACCTTTTGCTTTACCTGGTCATAAGGCCAGTCGTGCATCACGTAAATAGTTCGGGGAACAAGATGAGGGGGTAATTGGTCATACATCTCTTTTTTCCCTTCTCCTTCAAATCCTCCAAATGTGATGGTAGGATTAGATGAACTGAAGTACCAGAAAGACCAGCTGCGGATACAATACCAAAACCACACAAAGCTGATCGGGAAATAGAGTACGTAAAAATTCCAAAGTTCCCAATGCGTTAATCGATGAATAAATTTCTTCATGCCTGTGGGCAAATATAAGTTTAAGAGGTTAAAAAGTTTAAAAGGTTTAAGAAGTTAGACACCCATTACCGGGAGAAGGTTATTGGTGAGAAATAACCTGTTACACCTCTTAAACTTCCTAAACCTTTTAAACTTATTTATATTTGGAACAAATTGGTATCGATGCATATTCCTACAATGGCTGAATTAACGGCCAATGGCCAATCTCCGGAGATATTATTTTGGGTAGGCTGTGCAGGCAGTTTTGACCAACGGGCCCAAAGGATCACTAAAGCCTTTGCAACAATTTTAGATAAGGTAGGCATGTCCTATGCAATTCTTGGTAAAGAAGAAATGTGTACGGGTGATCCTGTTAGAAGAGCTGGAAATGAGTTCATGTTCCAGATGATGGCCTATCAAAATATCCAGACCCTGAATAATTATAACATCAAGAAGATCGTGACTGCCTGTCCGCATTGCTTCAATATCATTAGTAATGAATATCCTGCATTGGGCGGTAATTATGAGGTGATTCACCATAGTGTTTTCCTGCAGCAGTTGATCCATGAAGGCAAAATAAGAATGAAAGAAGGAGGAAGCTTCAAAGGCAAAAGGATCACTTACCATGATAGCTGTTACCTGGGCCGCGCAAATGATATTTATGAAGCGCCTCGAAAGGTGCTGGAAATCCTGGATTCAGAATTGGTGGAAATGAAGCGATGCAAATCCCGGGGATTATGCTGTGGAGCAGGTGGTGCCCAAATGTTCAAGGAAGAAGAGAAAGGCACCATTCGTATTAACCTGGAAAGAACCAATGAAGCTATAGCTACTGGCGCTAATGTAATTGCAGCCGCCTGTCCTTTTTGCAATACCATGCTTACGGATGGAGTTAAAAATGCAGAGAAGGAGGAAAATGTTAAAGTGATGGATATTGCAGAACTGATTGCACAATCAATGGAATAAACCTATCCATATAGCAACCAAAACCCTCTGGTAGTATTCAAAGATTCCAGCAACACAATAGCTTCTCTTAATTTACCTTTGGGCACGGGAATGATCAATTCTTTAGATTCACCCTTTTTTGATTCATATACGATTTCCAGCACATTCCTGTTATACATTTCTTTAAGATCTGCTTTGCGCAGCAACTTTCCATCGCCATTGAAAATGGTGAGTTTGCCATTCACATTCACATTATCGGAAGTAATAATGATCTGAGGAGGTTGCGGCTGCTTCCATTTCACCTGGTACTTTGAGAAGAAATAGCAGAACACACCAAACAGAATTGCTGCTAAGCAGGTGACTGTTAGTGTGGTAATCCATAATGTGTTTACACCATACCGGGCTACAAGAAAAGAAATAGTACCTGCAATCAAAAACCCTTTTAAAAAACATTTGTACCCTTTGTCTTTTTCACAGGTTATAAAACTTTCCCATTCGGACACGGAATAATGCCAATGGACCAGAACGCTTTTTTCACTTTGATGGGGCATCAACCAAAATTCAGGTGTAATTTAGCTCCATGAATCTCGAATATAAATACCTTCTGGACGGTAATTTTCATCCCTCCTCCAGGGTGTGGGTTTACCAGGCAAGTCGGCTTTTTACAATGAGCGAAGCGATTGAAATTGAGGGCCTTCTGAATAATTTTTCCACCCAGTGGAAAAGTCATGGTACACCCGTAAAAGGAGCAGGTTACCTGTTCTTTGGCCAGTTTGTGATCCTGATGGCAGATGAAACGGCATCCGGGGTGAGTGGTTGCAGCACGGATAGCTCAGTTCGTTTGATCAGGGATATTGAACAGCGATTTGGGGTTAATATGTTTGATAGGACAACCCTGGCTTTTATTGTAAAGGACAAGGTGCAATTGCTTCCGCTGTCTCAACTGCAATATGCATTTGATAACCAGTTCATCACTGCAGACACATTATACTTTAATAACCTGGTGGCAACTAAAAAAGAGCTGGAGGAAGACTGGTTGCAGCCTGTTAAGAATAGCTGGCTGGCTAAAAGGATATCCAATTTTCAATCCGTTCCGTAACTTAGGAGTATTGCGGAAGTAGTCCGCCGCGGCGGATCCGCCGAATCGGTCTCAAGCAGTTGGCGCCGCATGTTTTAAGCGGAAGTAGCTCACCTGGTAGTCCGCCGCGGCGGATCCCAAGCTGTAGGTAGCGGGTTCGAGTCCCGTCTTCCGCTCAAATCGGGATCTTCCACTCTCATTTCTGGGTGCTCACAACTTTAATGTTGGCTTCTTCGCTGTTTTGTAAATATTGTAAGCGAGGCTTAACCTGAAATTGCGCGTATGCGTCAGGCTGAAGCTTTCATGATTGAAATTGGTTCCATAAGTAAAGAACCTGCGCTCATTATTCACGAATGGATCAATTGCATTCGCGGTGATAACAAATTTCTTATTGAATAATTTCTTTTGCACTCCAAAATTCATGCTGCTGTTCCATTTGGCATATCCCTGCGGATTGGCAAAACGATTAAAAGTAAAGCTGCCCGTGAAATTCCAGGTATCTGTTGGCGTATAGGTTGTATTTAAATTGGATGTAAAGGAACTTCCATTGCGATAACGATTAACGATCTTGTCAAAGCTGCTATACTGGTTATAGGTATAGGTAGCGCTGATATTCGACTTTAAATTCTTAGTAATGGAAAGGCCACCCCATGTACTCACCTCATATTCTTTCCGTCCACTTATATTTTCCCAGGTGATCTGGGTCTTTCCATCTGGTAAAAGTGTCCTTACACGTGAGAAGATATCCCGTACAATATTATATCCAACACCCAGGTTGATATAAGTTCCTCTAATCGTATTACCCACAACTATATCAAAATTGTCTGCCGTAGACGCCTCCAGTTTCTCATTACCAAAACGGATATTATAGGGATCGGTATAATCGATAACCGGATTTAACTCATTGATGGTAGGCCGGCGAATGCTCCTGCGCCATGATCCATTCAATGTCCACTGATCATTCCAGTTTTTATTCAGGGTTGCAAATGGCAACCAGGTCAGGTAATTGTTTTTAGCTTCCCTGTTCTCCTTAAATAATTCAAAACGGATCAGGGTTCCCTCTGCTGCTATTCCACCCGAAATACTGAAATTCTCAACTATCACCTGCTTCAGCGAGATCCTGGAATTCAGGATCGTCTGGTGAAATTTGAAATCATTGCTTAATAAATCAGAGTGAGTCAATAAATTACCTGGTTTCTTCAAATATGCTGCATCCACCGTTATATCACTGTGGTTACCGGTATAATAAGAACCAACAGAAAGGAAAGTTTTGCCAGCCTTCAATGGCTTTGTGTAATCCACACGGAGATTATATCCATTGGTAATATCATCTGTCAACTGTTGTTGCGTGGAGTCAATACCATTAGGTGTATGATCTGGATTAAAGAATTGCTGATAGAAAAAGCGGTTGCTGTTATTGGAGGATAAGTTTGCCGAACCTGTTATCCTTAATACCTCACCAGGCATTCGTGTAATAAGCCTGTAAGAAAGATTCAGATTGGTATTGGAACTATTACCCTCATTCCGGATATCTCTTTCACTCAACCGGTAAATATCATTGAATTGATTGATATTGGTATAGGTTGTAGCGCTCTGGTTCCTAAAATCATTGTAATTATACAGCAAAACAAGATTGAGTGATTGATACTTGCTGATATCGTAATCCATATTCACTCGCAGGTTGGGCCTCCAGTTCTTGCTGTTATTTTTGTTGGCCGTATTGAAAAAATTGGAAGAATCAGTATAGATATTATTCCGGATTGAATACCCTTCTCCATCAAACTTATTGTAACTGTTCCCGGCATTAATATTCAGGGCAAATCCCTGTTTTCGATAGGTAAAGCTTCCATTGACCCCCGCCTCTCCCCTTGTTCCACCATAAACACCCACTCTTCCACTACGACCTACCTTACCTTTTTTAGTAACGATATTGATCACTCCACCCTGTTCATTCGCATATTGAGGGGGAGGGTTGGTCATCACTTCGATCTTTTCAATAGAACTTCCCGGCATGGACTCCAAAAGGTCCTGCAATTGCTGAAGGTTCAATTCTACCGGTTTATCATCTATCAATATCCTGGGTTCCTTTCCACGAACAGAAAGTTTTCCATCTGCATCTTTTGATACCAGTGGAACACTTTGAAGGAGATCGCTCACATTGCTTCCAGCACTTAAAGGAGATTCTGCTGCATTGAAAGTAACATTACCATCTTTAGATTGGATCAATGGCTTTTCAGCAAAAACAATTACTTCTCCAAGAGATGAGGATTGCCTGGGCTTTAAGATCAAATCAGATAAAGTAAAAGAAGGCCGCTCTTCCCGGAGCCAGATACTGTCCACCGTCAGGACCTGGAGACCCACATAAGATATCTTCAAACGGTAATAGCCAAAAGGAATAGTCGAAAAGGAAAAAGAGCCGTTTTTGTCGGTAATTACTGATCTTTTATCGAGGGTATCCGATACAGGGCCCAGTTCCACACTGGCCTCCGCCAGGGGTTTGCTGTTCTCGTCCATCACATTGCCTTCCAGCACCCCCTTCGGGGCGCTCTGGGAAAAAACGTTATAAGAGGTCAGTAATGCTATAATTAATGCTACAATCAGCAGGGTTCGTTTCAATACGGTTCGTTTGCGCAAAGATAACCATCGTCCCCATGCCATCCTGTCACAAATCCCGGGTTTGATGTATATTTGCAGCCCGGTTCTAAACACGGACCTATTAAAAAGGATTACTCAAATGCTTGACGTTGTGACAGAAAAGGCCTTTCAGCCGAATGTGGATGATAGACATGATGAAACCCGCCAGGGTGAGGCTTTTGCGCCATTTGCCCAGGATCAGAACGTCTATCAGAAGCGCTTTTATATTGAGAGTTACGGGTGCCAGATGAATTTCGCAGACAGTGAAATTGTGGCTTCCCTGTTATATAAGGAAGGATTTGGTGCTACCCGGAATGTTGAGGAAGCAGACCTGATTTTTATAAATACCTGCTCAATCCGTGAAAAAGCGGAACTAGCTGTACGAAAAAGGCTGACTGAATTCAGGAAACTGAAGGAGGATAAGAAGTCGCTGCTGGTGGGTGTACTCGGCTGTATGGCTGAACGACTGAAAGCAAAATTCCTGGAAGAAGAGAAACTGGTGGACCTGGTGATCGGCCCCGATGCTTATCGCAGTCTTGGTTCATTAGTAAGAGAAGCGGAAGGTGGTCAGAAAGCTGTAAACGTATTGCTCAGTCGCGAAGAAACCTATGCTGATATTTCACCAGTAAGACTTGATAGCAATGGTGTATCAGCATTCGTGAGCATCATGAGAGGATGTAACAATATGTGCAGCTTTTGTGTTGTTCCATTTACAAGAGGTCGTGAAAGAAGCAGGGATGCAGCATCCATTTTACGGGAATGTACAGAGCTTTTTGAAAATGGATTTCGTGAAGTGACCTTACTTGGACAAAATGTAGACAGTTATTATTATACTCCGGTAGAAGAAAACACTGCCATCACGTTTGCAAGACTGCTGGAACTTGTTGCTCAAATATCACCTGATCTGCGTGTACGTTTCTCTACTTCCCACCCCAAGGATATTACAGATGATGTTTTGCACACGATGGCCAGGTATGATAATATCTGTAAGTATATCCACCTGCCAGTGCAGAGCGGGTCTTCAAGGATATTGCAATTGATGAACCGGACCTATACGCGAGAATGGTATATGGCTAAAGTAGATCGCATCAGGCAGATCATGCCGGATTGCGGGATCAGTTCTGATATCATCGCGGGATTTTGTACCGAGGAAGAACTGGATCACCAGCAAACCCTGGAGGTCATGGAATATAGTCGCTATGATTATAGCTATATGTTCTTCTACAGCGAAAGACCCGGCACATTAGCCCAAAAAAGGTATAAAGATGATGTACCGGAAGATATTAAGAAGAGAAGATTACAGGAAATAGTGGAAGTTCAGAACAGGCTTTCCCTGCAAAACAATAAACAGGATATCGGCAAAAGTTTCAAAGTCCTGATAGAAGGGAATAGCCGTAAAAGTGATGGAGACTGGATGGGAAGAAGTAGTCAAAACAAGGTAGTAGTTTTTTCCAAAGGGAATTTTGAACTAAAAAAAGCTGATTACGTTACAGTAAAAGTAACGGATTGTACACAGGGCACGCTATTAGGCCATGTGTTGCAATAATTAACAAAAGAAGAAATGGATATTCAATCTATAAAGAACAGATTTGGGATCATAGGCAATTCAACGGCATTGAATTATGCATTGCAGGTAGCGGCTCAGGTATCCAATACTGACCTCACTGTACTGATCATTGGTGAGAGCGGTGTGGGTAAGGAAGCATTTGCACATATCATTCATGCATTATCAACCCGCAAACACAATGCATTTATCGCGGTGAATTGCGGTGCAATACCGGAGGGCACTATCGATTCGGAATTATTTGGTCATGAAAAAGGTTCCTTTACAGGAGCCGTTGATAGTCGCAAAGGATATTTTGAAACAGTAAGTGGCGGTACCATCTTCCTGGATGAGATCGGGGAAATGCCAATGGGCACACAGGCGCGCTTACTACGCGTTCTGGAAAGTGGTGAGTTCATTAGGGTGGGATCAAGCAAGGTGCAGAAAACCGATGTGCGTGTAATTGCAGCAACTAATAAGGATCTTTTGCAACTGGTGCAGCAGGGTAAATTCAGGGAAGACCTTTATTATCGCTTAAGCACTGTTCCTATCAGGGTTCCTGCATTAAGGGACCGAAAGGAAGATGTGAATCTTTTGTTCCGCAAGTTTGCTTCGGATTTTTCTGATAAGTATAAGGCCGCTTCGATACAACTGGATGAGGACGCCAAAAACCTGTTAATTAACTATCCCTGGCCCGGCAATGTGCGGGAATTGAAGAATATTGCAGAGCAGATCTCAGTTCTTTCACAGGAAAAAATGCTTACGGCCAACGAACTGAATAAATACCTTCAACCTTATTCCAATAACCGGTTGCCGGTATTGGCACACAGCAATGGACAGGGAGCAGACGGACAAAACTTTGCCAATGAGCGGGAGATCCTTTACAAACTTTTCTTCGATATGAAGAAAGATGTAACGGAATTGAAACGCATGTTCCTTGATGTATTGCAGAATCCCGGCATCATCAGCAACAATCCTTCCTTTATTAATGACCTCAAGGAGTTGAAAACGAATGACGCCCTTAACATGACACCAGTACTGGTTCAACCGTCAACAACTTACCAGCCTGCGCAACAATCAACCGTTGCATTGAATTCGCACGATGATATTCATGAGCATGAGGAAGTGGAGGAAAGCCTGAATATTATGGACAAGGAAAAAGAGCTGATCGTTAAAGCACTTAAGAAACACAAAAGTAAACGCAAGGATGCAGCGCTTGATCTTGGCATCAGTGAAAGAACGCTTTACCGGAAATTGAAAGAATATAATATTGATGAATAAAAAGTCCGCATACCGCCTGGTTATTATACTTCCGCTGGCAGCATTCTTATTCTTTACCAGTTTGGTGAATAGCGGCTGCGGTATTTATAAATTCAATGAAGCTGTTGTTCCTGATAGTATCAAAACCATCAAGATTAACTTTATAGAGAACAAGGCTCCTTATGTAAATCCCACATTAAGCCCCCGCCTTACAGACAAATTACGCCAGAAGATAGTGGGACAGACCCGTCTCAAACAAACGAATAATGACAATGCAGACTGGGTCATAAGCGGAAATATTTCCAGCTATGGGTTCAGTACTTCCGGCATTTCTCAGCAACAGGTTGCCTCCAACAGGTTAACGGTTGGCGTGCATATCACCAGGATAGATCAGAGATCAAATGTATCTAAAGACTATGATGTAAGCCGGAGCTTTGAATTTGCTGCTTCCCAAACCATCCAGCAGGCAGAAGCCTCATTGGGAGATGAAATTATCCGCAGCTTAACAGATGACATATTCAACAAGATCTTCTCCGCCTGGGCTGACTGATTATCACCAATTAAAAAAAGGCACCCGTTTTGCTATAAAGCAGCATTACGCTTAAATTGTGGCCATGAACAATGCCATCAACGAATTGGTACGGTCTATTGTTAAAAAGAATTCCCTCGCTGAATGCAGCGTGAGTGAATTGCAGCGGCTCACAACACAGTATCCCTATTTTGGGCCTGTGCAATTTCTGCTGGCCAGGAAATTGAAAGAAGAGAACTCTTCGCAATACGCAAAACAATCCCAGAAGGCAATACTCTATTTCCAGGATGATCTCTGGTTTGATTACGTAACCAGTAGCAGGCTTAATGAAGTTGTATTTTCAAAGAATACTGAGAAAACAGAAGTTGTTCCTGTTCAGCCATTGATGTCTACAAAAGAAACAACAGCAGAAGAATTCGAAAGGGCAGAAGTAGTTGCTGAACCTTTGGTAGAAGAAATTATTGAACCTACAATTGGAACCATTCAACCAACAGAAGAAAAAGAAGAGTTGGCGGGTGAAGAAGTTCACCAACCTGAAGAGATTTCAGAACCTGCAGTTGAAGTTGTTGAAGTAAAAGAGGAAATAGCTGAACCTGAAGTTGAATCGGTAGAAAGAGTTGAAGAAATAGAAGAACCTGCACAACCAGTCATACACGAGAAAGCTCCTGTTGAATATGATGATGGAAGTAACTATTCCTCAGAACCTGAAATAAAAGTAGCTGAAGCTGTACATGAGCAACTCGTTGAACCCATGGGTTCAGAAGATATGAACAGTGAAGAAGAAGAAGAAGAAATAACTCCTGTAAATACTGATCTCCCTCCCCTTCCCGGCTTAAAGATTGAACCCTTCAATCCGGAAACGGCCAAACTAAGTTTTGAGCCCTACCATACGGTTGATTATTTCGCTTCACAGGGTATTAAATTCAAAGAAGAGGAAAAGCCAAAAGACCGTTTTGGCCAGCAGCTTAAGAGCTTCACGGAGTGGTTAAAGACTTTGAAAAAAGCACCGGAAACAGCCGCTGGTTCAACGCCTACGGCAACAGGACCTGAGGATAAAAAAGTAACCCAGATGGCGGCCCATTCTCTTGCTGAAGGTGAAGTGGTTACAGAGGCGATGGCGGATGTTTGGGAGAAACAGGGAAATCATGATAAAGCCATTGAAACATACCGTAAATTAAGTTTGCTCAATCCCTCCAAAAGCGCTTATTTTGCTGCCAAAATTGATCATTTAAAGCAGTTGTGACATGACTATAATTTTTGTGATACTGATCATACTGGCTTCCTTCATATTAGGACTTTTTGTATTGATCCAAAACCCCAAGGGTGGCGGTCTTGCCGGAAATATAGCTGGTTTCAGCACGCAGTTCATGGGCGTTAAGCAAACTACGGATGTGCTTGAAAAAGGCACCTGGATCTTTGCTGCAGTGATTGCTGTGCTCTGTCTTCTGTCCACTTTCTTCCTTAACGGTAGTACAGGTGGTACGGCTCCTGCAACTGATGTTAGAGGTGCAGCGGTGCCTACGTCACAGGGTGCACAACCTGTTACTCCTTCAACACCCACCACAACTCCCAAACCAAACGCAGTGCCTTTTGATGCCGGTAGGTAATTACCCGGTCATAATATTTAGTAAAACCCTGTTTCAAAGACAGGGTTTTTTATTTAATTTGTTTTGAAATAAGAATAATCCAACCCTGGAAAAAAGCTATCCCGATAGCTATCGGGACCAAATCGTATGAAAAAAAAGATAATTCTTTCGGCCCTTGTTCTACTGATTGCGATTGCCGGGTTCTTTGCCTGGAAGTTTTTTGGCCCAGCAGTGAAGGTGGTCGATTCACAGGATGAATATCTCTACATCCATACAGGTTCCAGCCTGGAAGATGTAAAAAATCAATTGCAGCAGAATAATTTTTTAAAAGGCACGGGTTGGTTTTACAGCACTTCCCGTTTATTAAAATACAATACTGTTAAGCCAGGTAAATATAAAATGAAGCCAGGCATGAGCCTGGTGAACCTGGTACGGATGCTGAAGAACGGAAGCCAGACACCTGTCAATTTTGTAATCACCAAACTCCGAACAAAAGAAGCACTTGCTTCAAAAGCAGGAAAGAATTTTGAATCTGATTCACTTCAATTCATCAATTTCCTGAATAGTCCGGATTCACTGAAAGCTTATGACCTTGATACCAATATTGTAATGACGGCAGTGATGCCTTTTACCTATACCATTAAATGGAATAGCAGGCCCGGGGAGATCTTTGAGCATTTCTATACCGCGTATAAAACTTTTTGGACAGAGGATAGAAAGCAGAAAGCAGCGAAATTGAATATGTCGCCGGCGGCGGTGTCAACCCTTGCCTCCATTATTGATGAAGAAACAAATGCCAAATCTGACAGACCAAATATTGCCAGCGTATACCTGAACAGGATAGCCAAAGGAATGCCTCTGCAGGCTGATCCAACTATTAAATTTGCCATGCGGAATTTTGAGTTACGCAGGATCCTGAATGCATACCTTGATACTCCCTCGCCGTATAATACCTACATAAATAAAGGGCTGCCCCCAGGGCCAATATGTACTCCTCAACTGGAAACGATTGATGCCGTATTGGACTCACCAAAGACTGAATATATTTATTTTGTGGCCAGTCCTGCATTTGATGGCACCCATGTATTCACCACCAACTATGAGGATCACATGAAAAATGCGAAACTTTACCAGCAGGAATTGAATAAACGGAATATTAAGTAGAATTTTGGGATATGCATTTACTAACCCGGATAAAAAGAAGATTGCTGGTATCACCGCCATCTAAACTAGTTATCAGGAAAAGTAAAAAGATATTTTTGCCGGGGTTCCAACGCATTCCGCTTTTTGATGTTGTAGGATTTTTCTTTCAGCAGGCGCAGCGCTCCGGTTTTACAGAAAGAGCTTCTGCGATCGCGTATAATTTTATCATGACCATTCCGCCAACGGTCATCTTCCTGTTCACCCTGCTCCCCTATCTTCCCATACCCAAAGATTTTATCCAGGAAATGTTTACACTTATAAAGGATGTGGTACCTGGTGAAAAAAACAATGAGGGACTGATCAAATTCTTATCGGATATTTTGAATAACCAGCGGACGGCTTTATTGTCTACCGGTTTTCTATTGGCTATGTTCTTTTCTTCCAATGCGGTGATGGGTATCATGCGATCATTCAACAAGAACTATGTTGGGTTCCGGAAAAGAAAAACATTTGCCACCAGATGGGTGGCCATCCGCCTCACTTTCATATTATTCTTACTGTTCTTTGCAACAATAATCACCCTGATCATGCAGGGAGCGGTATTACGTTGGCTGGGTATCACTAACAAAACCCTGATCTGGCTGATCGTAAATTTCAAATGGGTAGTGATTGTATTGCTCTTTTTCTTTTCAATTTCATTCATCTATCGCTATGCGCCGGCAGTTCATAAGAGATGGAAATTCATCAGTCCCGGTTCCATCCTTGCCACCTTTCTTATGATCATATTCACCGCAGGATTCTCTTATTGGGTAAACAATTTCTCGCGCTATAATGAGCTGTACGGTTCCATCAGTACCCTGCTGATCCTGATGTTGCTTATTTACTTCAACTCTCTTGTGTTACTAATTGGATTTGAGCTGAATGTGAGCATTAATTCCCTAAAACACCAGGTGGATGAAAGGAATAAAAATCTGGCAGGTGGTATCCATTCCTTATAAAATTTCCGGAAATTTGTGTACACCTTAAAATAACCAAGTATGAAAAAGACTATGTTTTTGGCATTGCCAGCTCTGGCGCTTGCTGTACTGACGCTAGCCCCTGCTGACCCACTTCCCATCGGCGCATCGCTACCCAATCCAGAAGTAAAAATGAAGGATATCTCCGGTAAGGAAGTTTCTTTCAAGGATGCCTCCCGGAAGAATGGTTTGCTGGTTATGTTCAGCTGCAATACCTGCCCGGTTGTAAAAGGATATAAGGCCAGAACAGTTGCAGCAGCAAAGCATGCATTGGATAGTGAAGTTGGTGTGATACTGTTGAATCCCAATGAAGCCACCCGCGGTGATGGTGATTCATTTGACGATATGAAAGCCTATGCCAAACAGTCTGGATATAATTTCAACTATGTCATAGACAATAATTCAAAAATGGCTGATGCATTTGGAGCCAACCGTACCCCGGAATGCTTCCTGTTTGATAAGAACGGAAAGCTGGTCTATCATGGTGCCATTGATGACAATGCCGGGGATGCAGACGGCGTTTCCAAACAGTACCTGATCAAGGCCATTGACGAGGTAAAAGCAGGCTCACCTGTTTCCGTAAAGGAATCCAGGTCTGTTGGCTGCGGAATTAAGAGAGTATAATTTTGCCCGTATTAAAGGATAAAAGATTAATTGACCTGTTCATATTATCGCTCTGCCCCATGCTTCTAGCGGGGGCAGAGCTTTTTTTTGGGATTTCTTATGAAATTTTTGTGGAATTATTTTATGGACTCATCCCATAAATGAGTTCCCCATTCATAACTTCAAAACCCAGCTTATGATCCACAGACCAATTTTTCAACGCCTGCTTATTATTGGCTTTATGGTATTGGTAGGCTTTTGCCTTGCAAAAGGTATCTATTCCCAGAGTGCAATTGCTGTTGTCCTGGCAATCATCAGTCTTACGGCAGGTATTTATTTTGTGCATCTTCTCCAGCGTGCGAAACATGACATGGAGCTGGAAAAAAATACCGGGTCAATTCCGGGGAAGTAAAATCCCAATTAATTAAGTGTAGCCATGATTTCTTTCTTCAGGGTTTCCCTGGAAAGGGCATCTTCGTAAAATTTACGATAGCCTGTTTTATTATTAATAAACAGAGTGGCTGGTAGTACACCAGACCATTTAGGATCAACTTTTGGGCAGAAATAATCTGCATCAGTCTCATTCAACCATAGAATGGGGGCGGTAAACTTGCGGCTGGCAGCAAATGATTTTATCTTCTTCGGATAATAGGATTTCAGGTCCAGGCTCACCAGTATTAATTGTACTCCGTTCGCTTTCTGCTTTTTTACTTCCTCCTGGAAATAGGGGATCTCTGCCACACAGGGCTTACAATAGGTAGCCCAGAAATTGATGACCAGTGGCGTCTTACTTTCCGCTATGGTTTTTTCCAGGTCAGTGATCTTTATTGATTTTATTTCCTGCGCAGTCAGGCATTGTACTGCAGACAATGCTATCAACCCCATCATCAATTTAACTATCGACATAATTTGAAGCTTAGCTGTTTTCTTCATAAATATTCCATTCTTTCAAGAGCCCCTGTTTTATGACGCTATCCATACCAGCCTGGTTGTAATGACCGGCCTTATTCTTTTGCCGGTAAGCCTCGTATAAGGTAACGGCACAGGCCACACTAATATTTAAGGAACGGATAATACCTACCTGCGGAATGATAAAGTTACCATCTGCCAGTGCCCTTATCTCTTCACTCACGCCGCTATGTTCATTCCCAAACACCAGCGCTACGGATTTGGTAAGGTCCAGTTCATACAAACCTACAGCATCAGTGCTAAGATGCGTAGTTAAAATGGTGGAATAGCGTTGCCGAAGCGATTTAAAGCATTCATCTGCCTGTTCAAATTGATGAACGGTTAGCCATTTGGCCGCACTGGAAGAACTGCGGGTACCCCATTTCTTGTGGCGGGGGATCTTAGTATTTAAAATATAGATATCCTGCACTCCCACTGCATCACATGTACGCATTACGGCGGAAATATTATGTGGATCAAAAACGTTTTCCAGTACAACGGTTATATCGTTTTGTCGTTTGGAAAGAACATTCAATAATTTTTCCTTTCGTTCCGGTGTCATGAATTTATATTAGTACGAATTTAAGTATATTTATAGGTGCTGTATTCAGCTCCTGAGAAAAAGTAAAATATAACAAATGAAGTACGATCCTATATTAAACTATATCAATGGGAAATTCGTAAAGCCACACTCTACCCGCACACTTGATGTGATCTCCCCTGTTGATGGCGCCCCTCTTTCCAAAGTTCCAATGAGTTCAGCCCTCGATCTTGATGATGCTGTGGCTGCAGCCAAAGCGGCATTCCCAGCCTGGAGCAAAATGCCCATCAAGGAAAGAGTGCAGGTTTTCTTCCGGTATAAATATTTGTTGGAAAAGGCAAGCAAAGAACTCGCCGATCTCTGTAGCGAAGAAAATGGCAAGACCTATGGTGAGTCAATGGCTGAAATTGAAAAATGTATTGAGCTGACTGAATTCGCCTGTTCACTTCCTCAATTGGTCACAGGTGAGGTACTGGAAGTAAGCAAAGGCGTGGAATGCAGAACGGAACATGTTCCTTTGGGTGTAGTGGCCTCCATTGTTCCATTTAATTTCCCAGCCATGGTTCCTAACTGGACCATCCCCAATGCCATTGCACTTGGCAATTGTATGATCATAAAGCCATCTGAGAAAGTACCTCTTTCCTGTGGACGTCTCGCACAATTATTAAAAGAAGCGGGGTTACCGGATGGCGTTTTCAATATTGTACATGGCGATGTTGAAATAGTGGAAGCCATCTGTGATCATCCTGGCATTGAAGCCGTTTCATTTGTGGGCAGTACTAAAGTGGCGAAGATCGTATACCAGCGCGCTACCAGCAATTACAAAAGAGCTCTCGCTTTGGGAGGTGCCAAGAACCATTTGATGGTATTACCTGATGCCATTCCTGGAATGACTGCACAGAATGTGGCTGCTTCCATGAGCGGTTGCGCCGGCCAGCGTTGTATGGCTGCCTCTGCAATGGTGGGTGTGGGAAATGTGGATCATATCATCGACAAGATTTGTGAAGAAGCAAAAAAAATAGTACCAGGTGAAACCCTTGGTGCCGTGATCAGTAAGGAATCTAAAGAAAGAATTGAAAAATATATTACTGAGGCAGAAAGCCAGGGAGCAAAAATTCTGGTGGATGGCAGACATACTACGGTTAAAGGAAAAGAGAATGGCACTTATGTAGGGCCCACCGTCATTGATTATGTAAAACCGGATATGTCTGTTGCAAAGGAAGAAATATTCGGACCCGTGATCAGCATTATGCGCACGAATACTGTTGATGAAGCACTTGCTATTGAAAATGCAAATCCTTATGGGAATGCGGCTTCTGTATTTACGCAGAATGGCGGTATGGCGCGTTATATCATTGACAGGGCAAGTGCAGGAATGATCGGTGTGAATGTGGGAGTTCCGGTTCCGCGTGAACCTTTCTCCTTCGGCGGTTGGAATGAAAGCAAGTTTGGTGTGGGTGATATCACGGGAAAGAGTTCTATTGAATTCTGGACCAAGCTTAAAAAGAGTACTACCAAGTGGAATCCGGAAGCAGGAATAAACTGGATGAGTTAGACTTCTAAAAAAATAATCATGCAGACAAAGACACTATCCGAATCAACAAACATCATCCAGGACAATCTCGATTATACCCTTTTCTCCTGGAGTAAGCAGAAAGGTATTGCGCCGATTGCTGTGAAGTATGGTGAAGGTGTTTATTTATACGATTATGATGGCAAACGCTATATTGATTTCTCCTCCGGATTAATGAATGTGAATATTGGTCATGGCAACCAGCGGGTCACAGATGCTGTAGTTAAACAGATGCAGCAGGTTGCCTATGTTACGCCAAGTTGCGTAACAAAGGTGCGTGGAGAATTAGGAAAGAAATTGTCCGGGATATGTCCGGGTGATCTCAACAAGGCATTCTTTACTCTATGCGGTGCTACTTCCATTGAGAATGGTATAAAGCTGGCAAGAATGTATACGGGAAGACATAAAGTACTGGCACGATATCAATCCTACCATGGATCTACTTATGGTGTGATGTCTGCAGGCGGCGACCCACGTAAATTACCCGCTGATGCACAGCAGGCTCCAAACTTTGTCCATTTTGATCTGCCTTATTTATATCGTTGGCCGTATGGTGAAGAAAGTTTGTTGACAGAATCCATTGCGCAACTGGAACGACTTATTGCTTATGAAGGTGCGGCCAGTATCGCGGCGATTTTGCTGGAAGGCGAATCAGGTTCTTCCGGTTGTTTACAATATCCTGTTGGTTATCTTAAACAGGTTAAAGAGATCTGTAACAAATATGGAATACTCCTGATCATTGATGAAGTAATGAGTGGATTTGGCCGAACCGGTAAATGGTTTGGTTTTGAAAACCACGGTATCATTCCGGATATGATCGCCATGGCTAAAGGATTGACCTCAGGTTATCTTCCTTTTGGTTGTTTGATGGTATCAGACAGGATCGCTTCCAAATATGATGATACCATGCTTGCATTGGGACTTACCTATTCCGCACACCCGGTAAGTTGTGCAGCGGCACTTGAAATGCTCAGCATATATGAAGACGATAACCTTATTGCCAATGCAGCTGCAATGGGCAAATACATGAATGAGCAGCTGGAAAAATTAAAGAAGAAACATCCCAGCATTGGCGACT
>Ga0207648_10002953_pt1 | contig 17987 bp, 17 predicted proteins | sample KBSMisM32_FD_184310 | JGI IMG/M metagenome (GOLD analysis project Ga0207648, IMG submission 184310) | Miscanthus rhizosphere microbial communities from Kellogg Biological Station, Michigan, USA - KBS Miscanthus M3-2 (SPAdes) (version 2) | ecosystem: Host-associated > Plants > Roots >...
TCGCCACGCGCCGCCCGCGACCGACGGCGGCCGCTCGGGACTGATGATCCTGATCGGCAACGGTGTGCACAATTTCTGCGACGGCATCGTCATCGCTGCCGCATTCATTGCCGACGACGGGCTCGGCATCGCAACGACGCTGGCGATCGTCGCCCACGCGGTTCCGCAGCAGGTCGGCGACTTCGCCGTGCTGCTGCACTCGGGATTCACGCGCGCCAAGGCCTTCGCGTACAACATCGCGACGGGGGTCGCGACGCTCGCCGGCGCGCTGGCTGCGTGGAGTGCGCTAGCGCACATGCAGGAACTGCTGCCCACCGTGCTCGCGATCGCATCGGCAAGCCTGCTCTACGTCGCCGTCGCCGATCTGATCCCGAGCCTGCACCGTCGCTCGGAGCCGCTGGAAACCGCGAAACAGATGTTGTGGATCGCGCTCGGCATCGCGATCATCGCGACGACTCACCTGTTGCTCGAGCCCGCGTAACATCGACGATACCGAACCCGCGACCTCGACCGTCTCCTGCCGCATGCATGCATCCGCGCCTCACCCTTACCCGTTCGATTCGCAGGCGCTCGTTGCCGTCCACGAGTCGTTCAAGCTTCGCTTCGCGCAGCTGTGGGCAGCCGCGGCGAGCGCACTCGCGACGCCGGGTGCGGCGATGCCGCAGATCGTCGCCGACGCGCCCGGTGACCGCCGCTTCAGCTCGGCCGTCTGGCGCGAGCAGCCTTTCTTCGCGTGGGTCAAGCAGTCGTACCTGCTCTATGGCGAATACCTGAAAGCGATCGCGTCGCTGGCGACGCTTCCGGCGGCGGAAAAGCGCCGGCTCGAATTCTCGGTGCGGCAGTTCGTCGACGCGATCGCGCCGACGAATTTTCCCGCGACGAATCCCGACGTGCTGAACCGCGCGTTGGAGACCGACGGCGCCAGTGTCGTCGCGGGGCTCAACAACTTTGCCGGCGACATCGGCAAGGGCCGGATCACGATGAGCGACGAGTCGGCATTTGCGCTCGGCCGCAACCTCGCCGTCACGCCCGGCAGCGTCGTCTTCCGCAACGCGCTGATCGAGCTCCTGCAGTACGACGCGACGACGGCGAAGGTGGCGAGGCGACCGCTGCTGATCGTGCCGCCGTGCATCAACAAGTACTACATCCTCGACCTGCGACCGGAGAACTCGTTCGTCCGCCACGCGGTCGCGCAGGGCCATACGGTGTTCATGATCTCGTGGCGCAACGTTCCGGCCGAGCTCGGCCGCCTGACGTGGGACGACTACCTGCAGCAGGGTGTGCTGGCCGCGATGGATGCGGCACGCTCGATCGCCGGATCGCGAACGCTCAATGCACTGGGATTCTGTGTCGGCGGCACGCTGCTCGCGTGTGCGCTCGCCGTCCTGGCAGCGCGCAAAGAAGCGCGAGTTGCCAGCGCGACGTTCCTGACGACGATGCTGGATTTCGCCGATCCCGGCGAGATCGGCGTCTACATCGCGCCCGAATCGCTCGCAGCGCGCGAGCCGGCGCTCTTGTCCGGGCAGCGGGTGCAGGGCAGCGAGCTTGCCGGCGCGTTTGCGAGCCTGCGACCCAACGACCTCGTGTGGAACTACGTCGTCAACAACTACCTGAAGGGGCGCACGCCGCCGCCGTTCGACCTGTTGTACTGGAACGGCGACTCGTCGAATCTGCCGGGACCGATGTACGCGTACTACCTGAAGAACATGTACGTCGGCAACCGGCTGCGCGACCGCGACGCGCTGACGATGCTGGGCGAGGCGATCGATCTCGCACGAGTCAAGACGCCGGCCTACGTATTCGCGTCGCGCGACGACCACATCGTTCCGTGGGCCAGCGCTTACCGGACGCCCGCCCTCCTCGGCGGCGCATCGACGTTCGTGCTCGGCGCGTCGGGCCACATTGCGGGTGTCGTCAATCCGCCTGCGGGCGGCAAGCGCAACTACTGGACGAGCGACACGCAAGCCACGAACCCGGACGACTGGCTCGCAAGCTCGACGAGCCATCCCGGCAGCTGGTGGCCACACTGGTACCGGTGGCTCGACACGCACGCGGGCGCCAAGCGTGCAGCGCCCTCTGAGTGCGGCAACGCCGAGTACCCGCCGCTCGGCCCGGCGCCGGGCGGCTACGTCGTCGAGCCGTCCGCTTAGAGAGCCGAACGGACCGGCGTTGCGCGAGTCTCGCTATTCGCCCGGAATCTTGACGACCTTGATCTCGATCGCCGAAAAATAAGCGGCGAGGTTGGCAACGTCGGCTTCCGACAGCGTCGACGAGACGACATTCATCGTTTCGCTCTTCCGCGTTCCGGCCTTGAACGCCGCGAGTTGCAGCGCGAGGTAGCTTTCCGTCTGCCCCGCGATGTTCGGCGCGTCGGGCACCTTCGACAATCCGTCCAACCCGTGACACGCCTGGCACATCAGCGCCTTCGCGCGACCGGCCGCGACATCGGCCGCGAATGCGCTGCTGCCCCCGACGAGCAGCACCAGCGCGGCGATGGCCCTGCCCGTTGCCCGGGCCATCGCTGTCTGCGGCCTCACTTGCCGTCGTACCAGATCCGATACAGCGCGCCGACGAGATCGTCGGAAACGAGGATCGAGCCGTCGTGCATCTGCGCGACGTCGACGGGGCGGCCCAGGTAGTAACCGTTGTCGTTCCACCCCTCGGCGAACGGCTCCGATTTGCCGGCGACATGACCATCGGGCTTCAGGAACGTCACCATCAGCCGCGCACCGACCGGTACCGTGCGATTCCACGAGCCGTGCTGCGTCGAGAAGATCGCACCCCGATACTTCTCCGGAAACATCGTGCCGGTGTAGAACATCAGTCCAAGATCGGCCGCGTGCGCCGCCTGCTCGACTTCGGGAAACACCACACCCGCCGGCGGCGTGTCGGCCTTGTATTCATTCGTCCGAACCCGGCCGCCGCCGTACCACGGGAAACCGAAGTCGAGGCCGCCCTTCTCGATGCGATTCATTTCGCCGGGCGGCTGGTCGTCGCCCATGCCGTCCACCTGGTTGTCGTTGCTCCACAGTGACTTGTCCTTCGGATTGAAATCCATGCCGACCGGATTGCGCAGGCCGGTTGCGTAGACCTCGCGATTCTTGCCGTCGCGGTCCATGCGGATGATGCCGCCGATGCCAAGCTTCGTGTACATGCCGAGCTTGTCCTTGCCCGGAACGTTGTACGGCTGGCCGAGCTGGATGTAGAGCTTGTTGTCGGGTCCTACGCGACACGGCCGCGCCGTGTGGTTGTAGCTCTCCTCACCCTTCGGAATGAGCTCGCCCTCGGGAACGATCGCGTTGGGAACGACGTCGGGGCTTTCGTAGAAGAACTCGGCGGCCGGATACTCGACGACACGGTTCTGCTCGACGACGTAGAGAAAACCGTCCTTCGAGAAGCATGGGCCATTGGGAATCTTCTTCGGCAGCGTCGGTGCGAATTCCTTGACTTCGTCACCGACGCCACCGCGCGAGCGATCGGTCACCGCGTAGACCTTGGTCTTGCGCGTGCCGACGAACGTCACGATGCCCTGCGGACCGATGGCGATGTGGCGCGCGTCCGGCACCAGCGCGTACAGCGAAATGTGGAATCCCGGCGGCAGCTTGATCTTGGACAGGTTCTGCTTGACCTGGTCGGCCTTTGCGCCCGTTTGCGGAATCGTCGGCCAGTCGATCGGACTCGTCGGGTGCATCGCACTGAGCGTCTCGAGCTCGGCGGCGTTGCTTGCCGCGGGTGCCAATGCAAGCGCCAACAGTACGACCGTCACTTTCGGATGAAATCTCATCAGTGCCTCCCGTGAACGAATTGCAGGATGTTGCGCCGGTTGAAGCTGACGACCCGCGACGAGTCGCAGCGAACGCCGAAAGACTCTAGTCCGTCGACCGGGAAACTTCAACCGCACGCGCGCCGCGCCGCCCCCTCGCCCAGCATCGGTCGATTGCGCTACCATGATGCCGCGTCGTCCTGACGCACGCGATTCTACGGAGACTCCCATGACCGACATCGTCATTGCCGGGGCGCTGCGCACTGCAATCGGCAAGTTTGGCGGAACCCTGGCGAAAACACCCGCCCCTGAACTCGGCGCCACCGTGATCCGCGCACTGCTTGAGCGCAGCGGTGTCAAGCCGGAAGCGGTATCCGAAGTGATTCTCGGTCAGGTCCTGACCGCCGGCAGCGGCCAGAACCCGGCGCGGCAGGCATTGATTCGCGCGGGACTGCCGCATGCCATTCCCGCGATGACGATCAACGTGGTCTGCGGATCGGGATTGAAAGCGGTGATGCTCGCCGCCCAGGCAATTCGCTGCGGCGACGCGGACATCGTCGTCGCCGGCGGGCAGGAGAACATGAGTGCCTCGCCGCACGTACTGCCCGGATCGCGCGATGGATTCCGGATGGGCGACGCAAAGCTCGTCGACACGATGATCGTCGACGGCCTGTGGGACGTCTACAACCAGTACCACATGGGTACGACCGCCGAGAACGTCGCGAAGAAGTACGAGATCTCGCGCAAGCAGCAGGACGAGTTTGCCGTCGCGAGCCAGAACAAGGCGGAGGCGGCACAGAAGGCGGGCCGGTTCAACGACGAGATCGTTCCGGTGATGATCGCGCAACGCAAGGGCGATCCCGTTGCGTTCGCGCAGGACGAATTTCCGAAGGCCGGCACGACGCTCGATTCGGTCGCCGGTCTGCGGCCCGCGTTCGCGAAGGACGGCAGCGTCACCGCCGCCAACGCTTCCGGCTTGAACGACGGTGCCGCGGCTGTGCTCGTGATGACCGCGGAACGCGCGAAGAGCCTCGGCCTTGCGCCGCTCGCGCGCATCCATGCGTTCGCGACGACCGGCATTGATCCGGCGATCATGGGCATGGGTCCGGTACCCGCGTCCCGGCGCTGTCTCGAGAAAGCCGGATGGACGCCGGCGCAGCTGGACCTGATGGAGATCAACGAAGCGTTCGCCGCGCAGGCCTGCGCCGTCAACAAGGAAATGGGCTGGGATACGTCGAAGATCAACGTGAACGGCGGCGCGATCGCGCTGGGTCATCCGATCGGCGCGTCCGGCGCGCGCGTGCTGGTGACGCTGCTGCACGAAATGGCCCGACGCAACGCGCACAAGGGGCTCGCATCGCTGTGCATCGGCGGCGGCATGGGCGTGGCGCTCGCCGTCGAGCGCTAGCGCACGGGCGCGGGCCGCTGCGGCCAATCCAAGATCACGGGGTCCCTGACCCCACACCTGGAGGAAGACCATCATGGCAACTCACCGCATCGCGCTCGTGACGGGCGGAATGGGCGGGCTCGGCGAAGCGATCTGCATGAAAATGGCGGCGCTCGGCTATACGGTCGTCACCACCCATTCGCCGGGCAATGCGAAGGCGAACGAATGGCTGCAGTCGATGAAGGGACAGGGCTTCACGTTTCGCGCCTATCCGTGCGACGTCGCGAGCTTCGATTCGGCGGCGGCCTGCGTGAAGCACGTCGGAACGGAGCTCGGGCCGATCGACGTGCTCGTGAACAATGCGGGCATCACGCGCGACATGACGTTCAAGAAGATGGACAAGGCGAACTGGGACGCCGTCGTGCAGACGAACCTCGACTCGTGCTTCAACATGACCAAGCAGGTGTGCGACGGGATGGTGGACCGCGGCTGGGGCCGGATCATCAACATCTCGTCGGTCAACGGCCAGAAGGGCGCGTTCGGCCAGACCAACTATTCGGCGGCGAAGGCCGGCATGCACGGCTTCACCAAGGCGCTGGCGCTCGAAGTGGCGCGCAAGGGCGTCACCGTCAACACGATCTCGCCCGGCTACATCGGCACGAAGATGGTCATGGCGATTCCCAAGGACGTGCTCGACAGCAAGATCGTTCCGCAGATCCCGATGGGCCGGCTCGGCAAGCCCGAAGAAGTCGCCGGGCTGGTCGCCTATCTCGCCAGCGACGAAGCAGCATTCCTGACCGGCGCCAACATCGCGATCAACGGCGGCCAGCACATGTACTGACGCAGCGGGGGGCGCGCGCGAGGCTTCGCGTGGAAAGCATCGGCACTTCCCTGCCGGCGGCGTGGTTGTCGCGGCGGCAGGCCGCGCGGATGCCGCCGGCAACGCACGTCATCGCCGGCTCCCTTCCCGAGTCGTTGCTCTCCAGTCGAGCGCGCGGCTGGGACGGGCTCGTGGTCGAGCTGTACAGCTTCAGCGACCTGGACGTGGTCGTGCAGGCGCCCGACCATGTGATCGCCGTTCACCTCGCGGGCACGGTGACGCTGCGGCGCACGCTCGCGGGTAGAACGCGCACGCGGAAGGTGACGAGCGGCGACATCACGATCACGCCGGTGGGGCCGCGCGTCCGGTGGCAGCAGACAAGCCCGAGCCTCGTCATTCTGCTGCGGCTCGCGCCCGAGTACGTGCGGCACATGGCGGGCGACGAATGTGCGATGGACCCCGATCGGTTCGAAATCCAGAATGTCTTCGCGACGCGCGATGCCATCATCGAGAACCTCGGCCGTCGCCTGCTGGCCGGGCTCGAGCTCGAAGGGGTCGACAGTCATTTCTACGTCGACACGCTGACGTGCGAACTGGCGCTGCATCTCTTACGCCACTACACGACCACCCCCGCCAGCGACTGGCCGCGGACTCGCCTGTCACCGCACAAGCTGCGGTGCGCCGTCGACTACATCGAAGAGAACCTTGGCAACCCGCTGACCCTTGCCGCCATCGCGTGTGCCGTCGCGCTGAGTCCCGGTCATTTCGCCCACGCGTTCCGCGAGGCGACGGGCGTGACGCCGCACCGCTACGTCGTCGAGCGCCGCGTCGAACGCGCGAAGAACCTGCTGCGGCAATCGGCCCTGCCGATCACGGAAATCGCCGACCAGGTCGGCTGCCCGAGCAACAGCCATTTTTCCGTGCTGTTCCATCGCGTCACGGGCGTCACGCCGCGGCAGTTCCGTGCGCTCGACTCCGCGAGCGCGTCACTTTGAGCTGACGTTGATCGTGCCGGTCATGCCGGCCTGATAGTGGCCGGCGATGAGGCACGCGAAGTCGAAGCGGCCGGCGCGATTGAATTTCCAGACGATCTCGCCCGTCTTGCCAGGCGGCACGTGCGCCGCCGACGGCTCGTCGTGCACCATGCCGGACGACATCATCGTGGCCGCGTGCCGGTCGAGATCCTTCCGGGTTCCGATGACGAGCTCATGAGGCAGCTGGCCGGTATTCGTCAGCACGAGGCGCACCGTATCGCCCTGTCGCACATCGATCCGATCCGGAATGAAGCGCATTTCATCGAGCATCCGGATTTCGAACGTCCGGGAGACGTCGCGCGCTTGTCCAGCGATGCCGAACGGCGTCTGCGCGATGTGCACGTGGTCGTGCGCCGCGGCCGCTTTCGCGGCATCGGCTGCGGCCGCATCGCTGCCGCAAGCGACCACGGCGAGCAGCAACACGCCGCCGATCGCCTTCGCGCGCTTCATCCTGCCTGAGTCGTTCATCGCATCCCTGAAAAGCTCCGCTGCCTGCGGCGCAGCCGGCTGCGGCGCATCCAGTGCCGCTTATTGCCGCACGTCGCAACGCAGCAAAAAATCGCCAGCCGGAATGGTAACGCGTGAAAGGGAACCCGCACGTCCAGACATTGCCTGCGCGGCGCGCGAGGGACGCGTTGCGAGAGGCGTTTTGTTGCACGGAACGCCAACGCAACGAATCGCAGGATTTCTAAATTTTCAGCAAGCGAAGGAAAGCGCAGCCTTGCGCGCGTCGCTACATTGCAACGCACGCAACAGCGAGGTCCAAGTCCGCGATGCACGCTCGCGGCACGGACGATGGCGCAAAACCGGGGCTTCCCCGTATACCGTCGACAGCGACGCCAACACTCCGTCACGATGATGACGCGCGCTCTTCTCTGCATGGCATTCGCGCTGCATGCGGCCGATGCCCACGGCGAAATCTACCGATGCGCAGGCAAGCGCGGCATGACGGTCTATCAGAACTTTCCGTGCACGTTCGACTCGCTCGGATCGGTGTCTGCGGACGCGGCATCCGAAGCGAAGCCGGCTGCACACCCGGCGCCACCCAAAGTGGTGCCGGCGCCAGCGCGTGCCGCCGCTACGCCCACCGCGGTCAGCAAACAAGCGATTCAGCCAACGCCCGCAGGTGCGAGCAACCCGCAGCCCGGCATGAACGAGGACGGTGTCCGCAAGGCGTGGGGAGAGCCCGACGAGATCATCCAGGACGAGCCGCCGAGCGGACGTGTCGAGATCTGGAAATACAAGGATGGCCGTTCGGTGCAGATCAACCGTAAGCATCGCGTGGTGGCGGTGCAACTTTGACGGCGCGAGAAGGTTCGCGACGGTGTCGTGTGACGAAAAAGTCAGCAAATGGAGGAGTCGTGATGAGCAAGCATCGGGAGTTTCGCATCACTGCGCTGTCAGTCGCGGTATCGCTGGCGCTCGGAGCAGGAACGGCGCAAGCCATCAATCAAAGCGGCGAACAGAAGGACATGATTCGGCTGGGGCATACGGACCTGCAGGGGCGCCCGTCCTATCAGCCGAATGTCATCCAATACCCGGATGGCCGTTACATCGCGTTCGTGGGCATGCACAGCGGCGTTCCGAGACCCGTCCCGGCGTGCGCATCGTTCCTGCCGAATCCGTTGAACGGCGGCGCCTGCGAGAACAACGGGACGATGATCATCGACGTCACCGATCCCAGGAACCCGGTCGAGAAAGCGCTGATCCCGGCCCCTAACGGCGGGCAGGCGCAAATGGCGCGGATGTGCCTGGGCTCGCAGCTGACAAAGGATAAGAACAACAAGAAGGTCTACCTGATGCGCAATGTGCAAACCAATAACAACCTGGCGATCTCCGGATATCAGGTCTGGGATGTGACCGACGTTGCGCATCCCGTCAAGGCGTCGGAGCTGACCGGCATTCGGTCGACGCACAAGCAATGGTGGGAGTGCGACACGGGCATCACCTACATGCCCGGAAGCCTGAGCACGGGACCACTGTGGCTGCAGTCACAGTCGATGCTCATCTACGACTGGAAAAACCCCGATGCGCCGCCGGTCTTCATCCGCTCGTTCGGATTGCCCGGCGCGGAACCGACCGGCACAGGCGCGACACCGGCCTCGCTCCACGGTCCGATCTCGGCCCACGAGCATCCCGACAAAGCCAAGCCACTGGCGCGCGCCGCCGGCCCGAACGACGTCATCGGCAACCGGATCTACGCGGCGTGGGGAGTGGGTGACGACGGCGTGATGACGATCATCGATCGCAAGAAGCTGCTGCCGGTCACATACGGCGGAAGCTGGGTGCCGGCAAATGCCGACAGCGCGGTGTCACCCACGAGGGACGAGTTGATCGGCCCCAAGTCGCCGACGGTTGGGTACTTCCTGATGTCGCCCGACCAGGGCGGTCATACATCGATGCCCGTCTTCGGCATGAAGCCGCCGAGCTACACCAAGTTCAACGAGTTCTCCACTCGCGACATCGTGCTGCTCGCCTCCGAAGCGACCGCCGACGGCGAGGACGGCCGTTGCGACGAGGCACCCCACTGGAGCTTTATCGTCGACGTGACCGTCGAGAACTCGATGACGAGTCCACCCGGCACCCGCGTCGAGCAGGATCCGTATCACGGCCCGATGGTGCTGTCGACGATGTCCGTCGACGAACGCTCCGGCGCGAAATATGCGCGAGGCAACTACTGCGGCCGCGGCGCACGGTTCGGCGTCCACTCGAGCGAAGAGAACTTCAGCAACCCGCTATATGGCATGCTGACGGCGATTGCGTATTTCAATGGCGGCGTGCGCATCTGGGACATCCGCGAGCCGCAGGCGCCGAGAGAAGTTGGCTTCTACGTGCCCGAATCGAATGCGAACACCGACCCGGACGGGTACATGACCAACAACGTCGAGATCGACAACCGCGGCTACGTCTACGTCGTCGACCGCAATGGTGCGGGACTGGATATCCTCGATCTCACGGGGTGCGCCAAGCAGATCGTCGACAAGGCGCTCGATGGCAAGGTCCACGTGTGCAACGACCTCGGCAACAACAACGCCGCCGGCAACAACGACAAGTAGGAGCGATCGACAGGGGCCGCGCTCTCGATCGGCGCGTTCGACGAAAGCGCTGCCCGCCTCAATCATGAAGTCAGGGCATGCAGCTTAAGCATGCCCTTTTCTTTCTCGCGCCTACGTTCGGGCACGAGGCCAATGAAGCCACATGAAAACAGGCCTGCAGAAATCGATCTCGACGGAAACGGGCAACGCGATCGAGCGGCAACGATCCGGGCGGATGCCGAGCGAAGTCTTCCGGCGCAGCGGGCGCGAGCCGCCGCATCGCATTTCGATCGTCTTGATCGCCGCGCTGGCGACGTTACCAATCCCGGCGCTCGCGCATGAATGTCGGGTCGTGGGCAATCCGTACTTGCGAGGTCATTACCACGGGGACTGCGACGAGGGGTCGGAGACGGCGCAAGGCCGAGGGGAGGCAACGGGCGCGGACAGTTACGTCGGAAGTTTCTTGAAGGGACGTCCCGACGGCAAGGGTCTCTACACGTGGGAAAACGGGGCGAAGCTGGAGGGAATCTTCAAGGCCGGCAAGGCCAACGGGCCCGGGCTTTACATTTCCGCGAAGGGCGTCCGCTACGATGGACGGTTCGAGAACGGCAAGCTCAATGGCGCCGCACCTGACGACTGTCCCGTCACGAAGGGCCCACTCACCTGCTGACGCCTTGCTCGCGCCACGCCGCGAGACGGACATCAGGCACAATCAAGCGAAGGCGCGTTCACGCAGTTTCTGCGCGGCGCCGGTGCCGGCGGGTCTGGGCGCTTACGCTCGCACCTGCGAGTCGCTTGTTCCGCGGTTGCCCAATCGAAGGATGATCATGTCGCCTCTCAAGCGTTCGGTCACGCTCGCCGCCACTCTGGCCGTTGCGCTGGTGATGGGCGTCGCGTCGGCACAGGATGTCTATCCGTCGAAGCCGATCACGCTCATCGTCCCCTTTCCGCCAGGAGGCGTTGCCGACATCGTCGGCCGGCCGTTCGCCGAGGCGCTGTCACGTGAATTGAAGACCCCGGTGATCATCGAGAACAAGCCGGGTGCGGGCGGCGGCATTGGCATGGGTGCCGTGGCGAAAGCCAAGGCCGATGGCTACACACTGCTGATGGCGCTGTCGTCCATCTCGATCCTGCCCGAAGCTGACAAGGTGCTCGGTCGGGCCCCGCTGTATCAGCTCGATCAGTTCACGCCGATAGCGCGGCTCACCGCCGACCCGACCATCCTCGCCGTTCGCGCGGACAGTCCGTGGAAGACGCTGCAGGACTTCGTCGCCGATGCGCGACGCCGTCCGGGGGCCATCACGTACGGGTCCTCCGGCAACTACGGCACGATGCACGTGCCCATGGAAATGTTCGCGCACCGGGCCGACGTCAAACTGCTGCACGTCCCCTTCACCGGCGGCGGGCCCGCAGTCGTCGCACTGCTCGGCGGGCAAGTCGATGCGTTGTCGACGGGCCCTTCCACGGTGTTGCAGCACGTAAAGGCCGGCAAGGTGCGGGTGCTCGCGTCATGGGGTGACCACCGCCTTGCATCGCTACCCGACGTCAAGACGCTGACCGAGTCGGGCTTCGATGCAGTCTTCTTCCAGTGGTGCGCACTGTTCGCGCCCGCCGGCACGCCGGAACCGATCTTGTCCCGCCTGCGCGAGGCTGCGCGTGTCGCGGCCGCTGACCCGCGCTTCGTCAATACACTGGCTACGGTCGAAACACCCGTCCAGTATCTCGACGCGCCGGAGATGCGGCGCTTCTGGGAGGCAGACGCAAAAACACTCGCCGAGGCCGTGCAGCGGGTCGGAAAGGTCGAATAGAGGCCGAGAGTAAGGGCGGCGGGCGAAGCCGAGGCCGAGTAGCGCAATAAAAAACCCCCGCAAGCAAAGCTCGCGGGGGTTCAAAGCTGTATCAATCAGGAGGAGAGAATTGATACAGTGGAGACACCACCATCCCCGACTTGGGGACCGGTCCCGCTCGATTCAAGCGGGACCCGGGTCGACGATGCGGCACCCTAACCGCGGCGCCGCCGGCGCTATTACGCAGCGCGCTTCGTCTTGATGCTGGTCGTAACCTTGCTGGCGTTGGCGGCCGCGGCACGGACGCTCGCGTCGGCGAGGTCGACGACTTGCTTCGTCGCCTTCTGGAACTGGTCGAACGCAGCGGTCGACGCGGCAAACGTGGACTTCAGCGCGTTGACGGCGACGTCAGAGCCGGCCGGCGCGTTCTGGCTGGCCTTCTCGACCCAGGCGGCGACGCCCTTCGTGTACGACGACCACGACTCTTCGGCGAGCGCCGAGAAGCCGGCTTGCGCTTGCGACGACAGTTCGTACAGCGTACGCGAGTAGCCCGTCGCGCTTTGAACGCCCACTTCGGCGAGCTTCGCACGCAGCGACAGCAGTTCCTGCACGTCCTTGGCCGACGCGGCAGCTTGCGCGCCTTCGACGGCTTGCGCGATCGCGAGCTTGGCGGCGTTGATGTTCAGCTGCACCAGCTTTTCCGCGTTTTCGATCGACAGCGACGCGAGCTTGATCGCGCTCGAGACGCTGGCCTTGTTGATTTCCGAGAATTGTTCGGTTGCGTTGTACATGGTTGCCCTTTCAATGGCGGGTAGCGAGACCCACTTGTCGTTGGCAGGACCGGTACATTCGCCCTTCCCGCCCAGAATCGGTGACTGTTACGATCCGCCCGGTTGGTTCCCCGATCGAATGCTGCACCGCACAAAACCAATTGTAGGGATGGCACGAAGGTAAGTCAAGAGTTTTTTGTGCACCGCACCATGTTTTTCGGGACCGCCGGACCCGGCTTTTCAAACCCTCTAAAAATCAGGGGTTTATAATCTTGGCTTCCCCGAAGGAGCTCTCGTCGATGGCGTCCGAAGTACGCATGATCAAGAAGTATCCGAACCGTCGGCTGTACGACACGGCCAACAGCGGCTACATCACGCTGGCGGACGTCAAGCAGATGGTTCTCGGCGGCATCGAGTTCAAAGTCGTCGACGCAAAGACCAACGACGACCTGACGCGCGCGATCTTGTTGCAAATCATTCTCGACGAGGAAGCGGGCGGCATGCCGATGTTCAGCTCCGAGATGCTGGCCCAGTTGATCCGCTTTTACGGCACCGCACAACAGACGATCATGGGCCAGTACATCGAGCAGAACGTCCAGGCGTTCCTGGCGATCCAGAAGAAGCTGCAGGACCAGGCGAAGCAGGTCTACGGCGACAAGATGATGCTGACGCCGGAACTGTGGAAGCAATTCATGCAGATGCAGGCGCCGGCGATGCAGGGCATGCTCGGCAACTATCTCGAGCAGAGCGCGAAACTGTTCATGGACATGCAGCAGCGGATGCAGGACCAGACGCGAGGCATTTTCTCCGCGTTCCCGTTCCCCGCGTTCGGCGCGCCCCCCACGACGGCACCGGACGACGACAAGAAACGCTGAGCGCGACGACGCGCCGCAGCATCCGCCGCGCGCAGTGGGCGCTGCTGCGCCGCATCAGCACCGCGTCACCCGCATCGAGCCCGCAGCGATTCCCATGGCAGCCCCGCGCAAACGTCCGTCCACTACGCCACCGCGCGTAGGCTTCGTGTCGCTCGGCTGTCCGAAGGCGCTCGTCGATTCCGAGCAGATCCTGACGCAGCTGCGCGCCGAAGGTTATGCGATCTCTCCGTCGTACGACGATGCGGACCTGGTCGTCGTCAACACGTGTGGCTTCATCGATGCCGCTGTCGCGGAGTCACTCGACGCGATCGGCGAGGCGCTGCACGAAAACGGCAAGGTGATCGTGACCGGCTGCCTCGGCGCCAAGGAAGGCGGCGACTTCGTTCGCGACGCGCACCCGAAGGTGCTCGCCGTCACGGGCCCTCACGCGACGCACGAGGTGATGACGGCCGTGCACTCGCACCTGCCGAAGCCGCACGATCCGTTCGTCGATCTCGTCCCACCCCAAGGCGTCAAGCTCACGCCGCGTCACTACGCGTACCTGAAGATCAGCGAAGGCTGCAATCACCGCTGCACGTTCTGCATCATTCCGTCGATGCGCGGCGACCTCGTCTCCCGCCCGCTCGGCGACGTGCTCGCCGAAGCGGAGCGCCTGCTGCGTGCCGGCGTGCGCGAACTGCTCGTGGTGTCGCAGGATACGAGTGCCTACGGCGTCGACGTGCGCTACCGCACCGGCTTCTGGCGGGGTCGGCCGATGAAAACGCGCGCGCTCGAGCTCGCGAGCGAGCTTGCGGCGCTCGCGCAGCAACACGGCGCGTGGGCGCGGCTCCATTATGTTTACCCTTACCCGCACGTCGACGACATCGTGCCACTGATGACGACGTCGCCCGCGGACGGCGGCCTCGTGGCCTATCTCGACGTGCCGTTCCAGCACGCGAGCCCGCGCATCCTCCGGCTGATGAAACGGCCCGCCGCTCCGGAGAAGGTGCTGGACCGCGTGCGCGCGTGGCGCGCCGAGCGGCCCGACATCACGTTGCGCAGCACGTTCATCGTCGGGTTTCCCGGTGAAACGGACGCCGAGTTCGACGAGCTGCTGATGTTCCTGCACGAGGCGCAACTCGACCGCGTGGGCTGCTTCGCCTACTCGCCGGTTGAAGGGGCAGCCGCCAACGCGCTGCCCGATCCAGTCCCCGAGCGCGTGAAGGAAGAGCGCCGTCAGCGCTTCATGGAAGCGCAGGCGGCGATCAGCGCTGCGCGGCTGCGCGACAAGATCGGCCGGACGCAGCACGTGCTCGTCGATTCGATCGACGACGGCATGGCGATCGCGCGGTCGACGGCGGATGCGCCTGAGATCGACGGCACCGTGCGGATCGCGAATGCTGCCGATCTCGCGCCGGGAACATTCGCGCGTGTGCGCATTACTCGAGCCGACGCACACGATCTCCACGCGGAAATCACGTAAACCGAGCGGTGACCGCCCGGCGTCAGCGCTTCGGCAAAGGTGTGCGCGCGAGATCCTGCGCGAGCTCGGCAACGATTTCGCCGAAGGCAACGTTCAGCGCATCCGCGTACGCCACCGCAGAGCCGTCGCGCATCGACGCATGGCGCGTGTATTCGTGCGTCCATACGGGTGTCTGCTCGGCGCCGCCCACGGGCGTCAGGTAGTAGGTAATCGACAGCTCGGCGACGGGCTTGCCCGCGTCGCGCGTGTCGGCGTATAGCGCGGAGGCGAAGCCGTCGAGCACCCAGTCCGCATCGGCCGCAGCCCCCGGCCCCGCGATGCGCGCAAACGGCCTGGCGCTGACGAGCGCGCGCGTCGTCTGCTCGGTCAGCATCGCCGCCGGCGGCACGAGGAACTCGACGTAGAAGTCCGTCTCGAAGCGCAGGTCGCCGAGCCGGTACACGAAAGCCTTGCCGCGAAACGGCGCCGCGACGTTCACCACCCCCACGCGCAGTGCAGCCGGCTGCGGCTGCGCAGCTGCCGGCGGCATCTTAGGCTCGAGCAGGAACGTCTGCCTCACCGGCGCCGGCCGCGTTACCGCCGAGCACCCGGCCAGGAACGCGACCACGGCGAGCGCCGCAAGGATTCGGATCTTCATTACGGACGCTCCAGCGGGCGCGGCGGTTCGCCGAACAGCACGTTCGCCGGATAGCGCTTCGCGTCTTCGGTGAGGTCGCGCAGGTTGTCGGTGATCTGCCGCAGGTTGTCGAACGTGGTTCCGAGGTCAGCCTCCCCGGCGCCGAAGATCCGGTCGAGCCGGCCGAGCGTGCGCTCCATGTGCGCGATCGACTGCGGCAGCTTCGGGTCGCTGACGAGCGTGCGTACGCTGGCCAGCGCCGCCGACGTGTCGTTCGGCAGCTTCGCCAGCGCGGGATTGGCGAGAAACCCCTTCAGCTCGGTGTTGGTCTGGCGCAGCTCCGCCAGGAGTCCGACGGCCTCGTCGGACAGCTTCTTCGCTGCGACGGCGTCGAGCGTCGACTCGATCTTCGCCAGCGTGCGGTCGGCGCGCTTGGCAATGCCGGAAACGTCCTTCGAGATCCCCGTCGTGTCGAGGCTGGAAACGCGATCCGTTGCGGTCGTCAGCAGCTTGTTCAGATTCGCGAGCGTCGTTTCGATGTCGAGTCGATGCAGGCGATCGACGATTTCCGATGCCGCGTTGACGAACGTCGTCACCGTGGACGGCGTGCTCGGGATGTAGATGTTATCGGGCACCCAGTCGATCGGCAGCACGGCGGCCGGCAGCGAATCGACGTAGTCGAGCTCGAGGTAGTTGGTGCCGGTGATCCCCTGCGGCGCTAGATGCACGCGCAGGCCGCGCTCGACTTCGATCTTCGTCGATTCCGGACTCGCGATGTCGTTCGCCGCGCGTCCGCCGACGAGCCGCGGCTCGAGCTGCGCCTCCACCATCACGTAGCGCTTGCGCTGCGTCATCGGCTTGTCCTGCTCGTACTTGACGTACGTGAAGCTGATGCGCGTCACCTCACCGATGACCACGCCGCGATATTTCATCTTGGAGCCGATGTCGAGTCCCTGCACCGACTCGTTGAAATACGTTTCCATCACGGCACGCGGCTTCAGCCAGCGCCCGGTGCCGATGATCAGCAGCACGGCGACACCCGCGGCAACCGCGCCGATGACAAACAGCCCGAGCTTGAAATAGTTCGCTTTCTGGCTCATGCGGCGACGGGCTCCGCCTCGCGGTTGAAGAACTGGCGCACCCACGGATCGTCGCTCTCGTCGCGCAGCTTGCGCGGATCGCCTTCGGCGACGATCCCCTTCTTGCGGCGGTCGAGCATGATCACGCGGTCGGCGATCGAGAAGATGCTCGGCAGCTCATGCGTGACGACGACGAACGTGACACCGAGATTGCGCGCGAGTCGCTTGATCAGCGCGTCGAGCTCGGCGGATGTGATGGGATCGAGGCCCGCGGACGGCTCGTCGAGGAACAGGATCATCGGATCCAGCGCCATTGCGCGCGCGATCGCCGCGCGCTTCTGCATGCCGCCCGAGATCTCCGCCGGCAGGTGGCCGGTGAACGCACCGAGGCCAACGAGCGACAGCTTCATCCGCGCGATCAGCTCGATCTCGTCGGACGTAAGGTCCGTGTACTCCTCGAGCGGCAGCCGCACGTTCTCGGAGAGCGTCATCGAGCCGAACAGCGCGCCCGACTGGTACATGACGCCGATCTTGCGCAGGATCGCGCGCCGTGCGTCGCCTTCGGCGGCGATGATGTCGTCGCCGTCGATCGCAACACTGCCGCTCTGCGGTGGCAGCAGTCCGATCATGTGCTTCAGCAGCGTGCTCTTGCCGCTGCCGGAGCCACCGAGGATCACGAACACCTCGCCGCGCCGGACGTCGAAGCCGACGTTTTCGAGCAGCACGACGTCGCCGTAGCCGGCGGTAAGACCGCGAACGCTGATGATCGGATCGGCAATGGGTGCGGGTGTTGTCATGCGGTCAGATGTCGAGCACGAAGTAGAGCACGGCGAACACGCCGTCGACGACGACGAGCAGGATGATGCCCGAAACGACGGCGCGAGTCGCCGCATCGCCGACGGCCGACGCGCCCGCAGTGGTTTGCAGGCCGCGCAGGCAGCCGATGCCGGCAACGAGGATCGCGAAGACGAACGACTTGACGAAGCCCGCCATGAAGTCGCTGAAGTTGACGATGCCCTCCACCTCGTGGACGAACGTCACGAACGGTATCGAGAAACTCTGCAGCGTCATCGCCCCGCCGAGCAGGCTGATGAGGTCGGCGAACAAGGTCAGCAGCGGTGTCATCAGAAGCGCCGCGATGATTCTTGGCGTGACGAGGAAACGCACCGGATCGAGCCCCATCGTCGTCAGCGCGTCCACCTCCTGGTTGACGGTCATCGTGCCGATCTCGGCGGCGAACGCAGCGCCGGAGCGGCCGGCGAGCAGGATCGCCGTCATCAGCGGGCCCAGCTCGCGCAGCATCGCGAGCCCGATCAGGTCGGCGACGAAGATCTCCGCGCCAAACTTGCGCATCGGGAT
>Ga0207648_10002954_pt1 | contig 17980 bp, 16 predicted proteins | sample KBSMisM32_FD_184310 | JGI IMG/M metagenome (GOLD analysis project Ga0207648, IMG submission 184310) | Miscanthus rhizosphere microbial communities from Kellogg Biological Station, Michigan, USA - KBS Miscanthus M3-2 (SPAdes) (version 2) | ecosystem: Host-associated > Plants > Roots >...
CCGTCAGGCCGCCGAAGCCGATCCGCTGATCGCGATTGCCGGAGGCGGCGGGGTAAACCTGTTCAATTCGCAAGGTAACGCCTGGACCGCCGATTACCTCAAAGTCACAGGCGAACTCGACGTCGACCTTCGCAGCAACATCGCAGCCGAGGCGCGCGCCAAGATCGTCTACGAGCGGCTGATCAATTTCTGCGACGATGCCGGCACCAAGGACGCCCTGCAGTTCCTGATGACGCGCGAAATCACCCACATGAAGGCATTTTCCCTCGCGCTCGAAAGCATGAGCAAGCCCGCCTTCAGCATTGGTCGCATCGCACCGACGCCGGGACTAGTCGACCAGTTCTTCAATGATTCCACTGGCACCGGTGAACATGGTGAGATCGACACGCGGGGGCCCTGGAACGAGGGCAACGGCTGGGTATTCATGGAATCTCCGGCCATTCAGGCCGAACCCGGCGGGGCTAGCACAATCGTCACGGAAAGTTCGCCGCCGGCCGACGAGGCAGGGCTAAACGATCTGTTGATCGACGAGCTCCGCGACATCCTGCATGCGGAAAAACAGCCGACCAAGGCGTTGCCAAAGATGGCCGAGGCTGCGCGTTTCGATCAGTTGCGTGAGCTGTTCGAGCAGCATCTCGCCGAGACCGAAAACCAGGTCGAGCGCATCAACGAATGCTTCGACCTGCTTGGCAAGACAGGGCGCGCGAAGCCCTGCAAGGGCATGATGGGTCTCGTAGAGGAAGGTCAGGAGGTTATGGCCGAGGGCGAAGGAAAGGAAGACGCTGCGGCCGACCTCGCACTGATCGGTGCCGCGCAGCGCGTGGAACACTACGAGATATCGGCCTACACCACCGCGAAGAACCTCGCTCAGCAACTGCGCCACAGTGCGGTCGTGGCCTTGTTGTCGAAGTCACTGGCTGAAGAAGAAAACTCGGATCAGCTACTGAATCAGGTGGCGCGGTCGCTGATGTCGGTGGCAAGAATGCCGGCCGCGATCGAGCGGGCTGAATAGCGCTACTTGCAGGCCTCTTGCGGTCCGCCGGGCCGCAAGAGTCTCACGATCTGTGTGGATCGTTAGGGGTGGAGCGCGGTGGAGGCGGCTCGAGAGAGAGCAGGGTTCTAAGAACACTCCGTCCCCCGACCTGGCGTCGTCCTTCATATCGGAGGTCGATGACCGGGACATAACAACGAGCGATTGCTACCTACAGCTCCTGCCCAAAGGAACGGGAAGTTCGCAAGGGCGTTTTCGCCTCATGTCTGAAACGGTGTCAATATTGGTTGAAAATTCGTTTTGGGTTGCCTGGGACTACCTTGAGGTAACGGGCGGACTCGGTAATCCAGATACGGCGGCTCGTCACCTGCTCGATACGATCGAGACTATGATACGTCACGGCGAGCGCCGGCGGCTGCTGCTTTCGAACACAGCCATTGCCTCCTACCAACGGTACAGAGCGAAACAGGGACCATGTCTGTACTCCTAGACACCAGCGAGCCTTCTGAGCACCTCGCCTACTGAACAGACCTCGCGATAAGCTCCGGTTGCGCTTCCTCAGTGGCTGGATTGTCGCCAGGTCGTCCGACGGGGACGGGCAGCGTCATTTGCATTCTACAAGGCCTCGCAAACACTCCGATCGGGAACCTGGAGCACTTATCGAATAATCCGAAATAGGCGCTTGCCCCATTTGACGGCGGTAATCATCTGGCGCGGCGAGTTAGAACTGAGCGAATGCTACAGACAAGGGTACGTATAGTTTTTCTCTGGAAAAGGGGGACTTGTTGCGTGGTTGAATTAGCCGGAGCCTCGGTCGGAACGTCATTCAACCTCTTTTACCAGAGGCAGGTGTCGCCAAACCTTAGGACTGGCAAGCTGACGGGCCCCACCGAGGTCCGTCACTTGCCGTCGCGAATGTTTCGAAGACGGTTTAAGACTTCCGGTTCTGCCACTTACCCGACTTGAGTCAAGTGATGGATTTCACAAAGCCGGCAATTAGTGACCTCAGTTCATCCAACGATGGAATGTCCATGAGCAGAGCGACATAACCGCCGATCTCCTTCTGACGGATCTCGAACTTGATATGCAGGAACAGGACGAGCCTTGAGGTCGCGCTCTCGAACATATGGTTGCTGTCGCCGCGAATAACGATCGGCAGAGACATTTTAAGCGCGCTCTTTAGCAGATTGGCGATCGTCGCGACCCAGCTGTTCAGAATAATATTGCCGGTTTCCGCCAGGGCTTCATCTTCGAGATCCACGATGTCTTCCAGCGGAAGTTGTCGGCCTACCACCGCGCGGACCAATTCGAGGCTATTTCGTTCCGGAAAGATAAGCATCGCCCGGCCCGAGAACGCGCCAGCGAAGTCTTGCCGCACGGCAACCAACTTGGGATTGTCCGGCTTGGCTACCAGTTGCGTTGCCGCGGCGCTGGTGAGGATTTCGACTGAGGGAACTGACAGTAGAACCTCGTTTTGAATCATCTGACGCAAGCTGTTGGCCGCTTTAGCCATCGCAATATTTGACAATTCGGCCAGGGCATCCCGCTCGAGGTCGCTCAGGGGAACAAACGGATCGGACGTCATGAAATCTGGTCCATTCTCTGCTCAGACGATCTGCGATCGCCTATACGTGTCCGATTGACTTCCCAGGAGCACAGTGGCGCCCTTGATGCCGGTTCCCAATTCGGGACACGCAGGGAGCCGTTGTTTCGCCTTGTATCGGCTTGTGCAGACCGCGTAGTTTATCGGTCGAATACTGATGCCAAATCCATTGGCAAACTTCAAGAATACGGATTTCCAATGCGGAAAAAGCCTGCCACGAGCGGACGCCCCAAGTCTCAGTCTAGGCGACTGAGCGAGGTCGGGAGCGTGCTGCCATCCGCAGCCGCGGCTCAGGACCCGGCCGGCGCAGCTGCTTCCAAAACGCTGGCGGCCAGCGGCCCAAAATCGCTGATGAAGACTTCTGAACTAGGGTCAGGCAGGGGGTCTCCGCGCCGCTTGGGGTCGCAGTCAGCTTCGAATCTGACATCGCCCCCGACGCGCCGCAAGCCGGCGCCATCCAAGATCTTGAGCAGCCAGCAACAGAAAATTGAGGAGCGGATTGCGGCAGCGACGGAGGAACTCTCGGCGGGAATCACCGAGGCAGCGTCCGCCGTCGAGGAACTGCGCCGTTCGATGGAGCAAATCGCCAGCGGAGCGGAGGAAGCTGCCAGCGCCGCACAGGAAACCCTCGCGGTTGCCACCAACACGGCAGCTACACTGGTGCAGGCGCGCGATCGCGCCGAAGGCGCACGTCGCCGAACCGAGGCCGTCGAATCTCTTTTGCTCGAGACGTCGAGCCAGATCGGAACTTGGGCCGGCAATATCAAGCACAACGGCGACCGGCAGGCCGGGACCGTCGACATCATGGCGCAACTGAGTGAACAGGCGGCCGGCATTGGCGATATCACCAAGACCGTCAGCCAAGTCTCCGACCAGACCAATTTACTGGCGCTGAATGCGGCGATCGAGGCCGCGCGTGCCGGCGACCACGGCCGTGGTTTCGCAGTGGTCGCCGACGAAGTTCGGGCACTGGCGGAAACCTCGGAAAAAAGTGCGCGGGACGTGCAAGGTCTTGCCGCGCAAATCGAAACCCAGGTGGCTTCGATGGCGTCGATCATCAAAACGGCTGCCACCACGGCAACGGCTGAGGCCCAAAAGAGCCAGACCGTCATTCTGGCACTCGGCGAACTGCGCAAGGAAGTCAGCGCTTTGGCCCAGGGCAGTCAAACCATCGCTGTGGCGACGCTGGAAGCTGAATCGGCCGCTCGCGAGGCGCAAAAGGGCGCCGAGATCATTTCCTCGGCTGCCGAGGAGCAGGCTGCTGCTGCTGCGGAAGCGCTCCGCAGTGTCGAGCAGCAGGCCGGCGTGCTCGACGAGAGCCAGGCCGCCTCCCGATCGCTGTCGGTACTTGCCACCGACATCAAACTGGCTTCGACCAGCGATGCCAGCGCCGATCAGCTCGCCTCCGCGGCCGAGCAGCTCTCCTCCGCTGTTCAGGAAATGTCGGGGTCGGCGGCGCAGATCATGACTGCAGTCGATCAGATCAGCCGTGGTGCGCAACAGCAGGCTGCCGCGACCCAACAAGCCAGCGCAGCGATGAACCAGGTCGAAAGCACCGCCCGAACGTTCCGCGAGAGCGCCGCCGCATCGCTCGACCGCACCAAACGGATGGATGCGATGCTCGGCGAATGCCGGTCGCAGATCGCCGATCTGTCGCAGGGGGTGATGCGGTCGATCGAAGCGACGCGTCAAAGCCTGGATATGATCGCCGGCCTTGAAAACATCAGCGCGAGCATCGACAAGATCGTTGATGGAATCAGCATGGTGTCGATACAGACCAACATGCTGGCGGTAAATGGCTCGGTCGAAGCGGCGCGTGCAGGCGAATTCGGCAAGGGTTTTGCTGTCGTATCGAAGGATATACGCGGCCTCGCCCGCGATTCCAGCGAGAACGCCGCGCGCATCAAGGAAACGATTCGCGCGATCCGGGGTCAGATCGCAGCCGTGGGCCGCGAACTGGAGCGCGTGATAGTCGCCGCTGAGACGGAAAACCAGAAGACCGACGCTGTGCTGGCCAGCTTTGACGTCGTGCAAAAGGACGTTGCGCAGATCGCTGCCGGCAATGACCAAATCGGCACCAGTGCCGAAGCTATCCTCGGCTCGATGAAGGATGTCGCTCAAAGCGCCCGCCAGATCGCGTCGGTCGCCGAGGAGGCATCGAGTGCGTCAGCCCAGGCGGCAGCTGCTGCCAGGCAGCAGGCGACAGGTGCAGAGGATCTCGCAGCGGCTATCGAAGAGATTGCATCGCTCGCCGAAACCATTCAGCGTCGCAATGGCTAACAGACGAGAACAGACCCGGAAGAATTCCGATCTTTCCACGGACAGCGGTGCGCGTGCCGCGTCAGATACCGCTGTGGTACTCGAGGATCTGCTGGTGTTCCGCCTCGCGGGAGAGTCCTTGGGGTTGCGGCTTGTCGCCGTCGCTGAAATTATCCGGCCGCCTGATCTGGCCCATATGCCCCTCGTGCCGCCGAGCCTGCTCGGATTAGCCAATCTTCGCGGCATCGTGATGCCGGTCGTGAGCCTGCGGGCTCTCCTGCATCTGCCGGACGTAGCAGCGGACAAGTCGACGCGGGTGATCGTCATGCGCGGCGATACTCCGGTCGGATTCGTAGTCGACGGCATCCACCGTCTATTGGCAATCGCCACGGATCAGATCGAAAAAGACGATGCCGGTGCCGGTACTATTGATCCCACGCTGTTGGACGGCATCATCAAGGGCGCCGAAGGCGAGAGCCCGATCAAGTTGTTGAGCCCGTCGCGTCTTCTGGACGGGCAATTCGTTCGGCTCGGTATTTCCTCGACGCCGGCGGCAAGCCAGACTTTGCTTTCCAAAGGCTCTTCCGTCGCAGCGCCAGCGAAAGCTCTGCTCTCGCTGTTGAGCTTCTGTCTCGGCGAGCAGGAATATGCGTTGCCCCTTGACCGAGTGCGAGAGATCGTTCCGCTGCCGGATCACGTCTCGGAACTGCCTCGTCCGGAAACCGCGGTGTTGGGGGTGGTGACGCTGCGGGACCGCCTCCTGCCGTTGGTGTCTCTGCGCGCATTGCTGGGTCTGCCGGTCGGTCAACACGGACAGCGCGGCAAGGTCGTTGTAATGTCCATTGGCGAAGGCACGGTCGGTGTTGTCGTCGATGCGACCCGGGAAATTCTCCGTCTCGATCCAGAAATCGTCGACCCGGCGCCGACTTTGTTGACCCGTGGAGAGGGGGATGCGGAGATCACCGCGATTTGCCGGCTCGACGGTGGACGGCGACTGGTCGCGCTGCTGTCTCCGGACCGGTTGTTTCGGTCGGAACTAGTTGAGCGTATCCTGGATGAACAGGGAAACAGCGGACCCGGGTTGCAACCTGAAACGAACGCCATGGCAGACGAGCAGTTCATCATTTTCCGTTTGGGCAATCAGGACTACGGCATTCCCATTGCCGCGGTCAGCGAGATAGCGCGCCCTCCCGAGCATATCACCCGGTTGCCGAAATCCCCCGCTTTGATCGACGGGGTGATGAACTTGCGCGGCAGCGTCGTACCGATCGTGGACCTGCGGCGTCGGTTCGATCTGAACGGGACGGAACAGTCAGGTTCGCGGCGCATTCTTATGCTGGCCATCGGTGGGGTAATCGCGGGATTTCTCGTCGACAGTGTCTCCAAGATCATGAAAATATCAGTCGATGCCATCTGCCCGGCGCCCGAACTGTCACCCGAGCAAATGCGGTTGATCTCGCGGCTGGCTAATCTCGAGGATGATGGAGGGTTGATCCTGCTTGTCGACCCCACACAGTTGCTCGATCAGATCGAAGCTGACCTTCTCGCCAAATTCAAACTTTCCAAGCTTGACGCACCCGTGACCGCTTCGTGATCCGGCTCTTGATCGCCGACGACTCGGCCCTGATGCGGAAATTGCTCGAAGGCATCTTCCTGGAAGAGGGCGACTTCGACATCCGTCTGGCTCGTAACGGCAACGAAGCGCTCGAACTGGTTCATGCTTTCGACCCCCAAATCGTAACGCTCGATGTCCAGATGCCCGGAATGGACGGCTTGACCTGCCTAAGCCGGATCATGATCGAGGCGCCGCGTCCGGTCGTGATGATTTCCTCGCTGACGGCGGAAGGCGCCGAAGCAACGCTGGAAGCGATCGAACTCGGTGCTGTCGATTTTATCGCCAAGCCGAGCGGGGCGGTTTCACTGGAGATTGACCGTTTGCGACCTTTGGTGGTGGAAAAGGTTCGCGCTGCCGCCGGCGCCCGGATCCGGCGTACCCTGCGGCTGACCGAGCGCGTTCGCCATCAGATCCGCAGCGCAGGGCTGGTGTCGCGACCCCGGCCAGGCCGCGCTTCACCGTTGCAGAGCGCCAAGATCAAGAAGGGCGGTATAAAGCTCGGGAATGATATCCTTCCGGGACTCGTGCTGATCGGCACCTCGACCGGAGGCCCGGCCGCGCTGGATATGGTGCTGCCGCAACTACCGCCGGACTTTCCGTGGCCAATACTGGTCGCCCAGCATTTGCCGGCGAGCTTCACCGGCGCCTTTGCCAAAAGACTTGACCGGGAATGCCAACTCAATGTCGTCGAGGTCAACCAACCGATGCCCTTGAGGCCTGGCACCATATACATCGGGAAGGGCGATGCCGACGTGATGGTGGCACCTAGGGCGGCCGGCGTCATAGCGATGCCGGTGCCTGCGAAGAGCAGTTATTTATGGCATCCGAGTGTGGAACGCATGGTGGCCAGCGCGCTTGATCACCTCGAGGCCTCTAACCTGATCGGCGTATTGATGACGGGAATGGGTAATGACGGCGCCGAGGCGATGAAGCGACTGCGGCTGACCGGCGGGCATACCATTGCGGAAGCCGAGTCCAGCGCCATCGTCTGGGGCATGCCGGGTGAATTGGTCAAGAATGGTGGTGCCGAAGTGGTGCGACCGCTGGAAGATATTGCCGAAACGATCCTCGAAATGGTGGGTTCCAGTGCCGCTAATTAGAGGCAGCAAGGACGTGACAAGCCGCGAGACTTCAGCGCCGTACCGGGCAGCGCTTGACAGTCCCGATGCGGAAAGCCGATGGACGGCGGCCCGCGCGCTCGCCGGTCAGGCGGATGCGGTGCCGGCGCTCGCCGCGGCTCTCGGCCGCGAGCCGACGCCGCGCGTACGCGAAGCCATGATGACGGCGCTGATCCGCATCGGCAATGCGGCGAGCATCGAGGTCATCTTGCCGTATCTGCGGTCGCAAGACGCCGGTCTACGGGCTGCCGCGATCGAAGCGCTGCAAGCGTTGCCGGAGGCTATCGCGCCGTTCATGGAGCCGCTGTTGAGCGACGACGATTCCGATGTGCGCCTGCTTGCCACCGAGCTGGCGCGCAACATGGAGGCCTCCGAAGCCACCCGCCTGTTATGCGAATTGATCGAGCGTGAGCATCACCCCAATGTCTGCGCCGCAGCGATCGATGTCCTGACCGAGGTTGGAACGCCAGAAGCGCTTCCAACGCTGGAAAAGTGTGCGGTGCGCTTTGCGGCAACGCCGTTTCTGCCGTTTGCGATTTCGGTGGCGATGAGCCGTATATCGGGCGCAGAGAGCTAGACCAGATGGACGATTCAAAGGGAGGATCGTCACATGCCACGCATATTTCCCCGGAGCAGGTCCAGCGCTTCTGCGAATTTGTTTACCGTCGGACCGGCATGTCATTTACGGAGAGCAAGCGATATTTTATCGATCGCCGCCTCGAGGATCGCATGGCGGCAACCGGCTCGTCATCGTTTCAGGAATACTTCTCGCTGCTGAGAACCGATGCCGACCACGAGATCGAGCATCTGATCAATTCCTTTACCGTCAACGAAACCTATTTTTATCGCGAGGATCACCAGTTTCGCTGCATGACCGCGAGCCTGCTAGATGCCATCGTCCATCAAAAGGAGCCGGGGGGCACCGTGCGGATCTGGTCGATCCCGTGCTCAACGGGGGAGGAGCCGTATTCCATCGCACTCTGGTTGATGGAAAACTGGTCGCAGGTCGACAATTACAACATCGAGATCGTCGGGTCGGACATCGACACCCGGGCGCTCAACGCAGCCTCCGAAGGCGTCTATGGCGATCGCGCCCTGATGCGACTATCCCGCGACGTCGTCAGCCGCTATTTCAGGCCGATCGCCGGAGGCTATTATCAGATCGACGAGGGCCTCAGGAATTCCATCGAATTCACGCGTGCCAATCTGATCGATCCCCAGGATATGAAGCAGTATCGCGATTTCGATCTCATCTTCTGCCGCAACGTCCTGATCTATTTCGATGACGCTTCGCGGCGGCTGGCGGCGGAAAATCTCTATGACTGCCTGCAGCCGGGCGGCTACATTTGTCTGGGACATTCGGAAAGCATGAGCCGGATCTCACCGCTGTTTCGTGTATCCCGGTTTCCCGACGCGATCGTCTATCAAAGGCCGGAGGCAGATCATGGCTGATACGGCAACGCCGGCCAAAGCAAGGGTCCTGGTGGTCGATGATTCCTCGTTGGTGCGGCTTTATTACCGAACTGCGCTAGAGAGGGCTGGCTTCGAGGTCAAACAGGCGATCAATGGCATCGAGGCAATGGAGAAGGTGTTGTCGGAACCGTACGATCTGGTGATCGTCGACGTCAATATGCCGCGAATGGACGGCTTTACCTTTTTGCGGTCGCTGCGATCCGGCGCGGCCGATGTGGCGACGCTTCCGGCGCTGATGATTTCGACCGAATCCGGGGTGCAGGATATCGGGGAAGCCAGAATGTTCGGTGCGAATTTCTACCTCGTGAAGCCAGTGGCGGAAGCCGAACTGGTTCGACATGTTTGTGTTCTCACGGGAGCCACGCTGTGAGCGCTCTAGAGGAACAATTCGTTACAGAAGCGCGCGAACTGATCCTACAGGCTACCGACAATCTCATCGCGCTGGAGCGCGATGGTGGACCTGAGCGGGTCGATAGCGTCTTTCGTGCGTTTCATACGCTTAAGGGTTCCGCTGGCGTAGTCGAACTGCCCGCCATAAGTATCATGCTCCATGCCGCCGAGGACCTGCTGGACAGCGTACGGCACGGTACACATGGAGCCGGCGCTGAGATCGTCGATGCTGCGCTGGCCTGTCTCGATCAGGTGTCGCGTTGGGTCGACAACTTCGAGGCCGCCGGTGCGTTACCCTCCCGGGCCGGCGAAGACGGACGCGCGATGGCGGAACGATTGCGATCGCTTCTGCCGGGCCGAACTGGCGAGCAGTCAGTGCTCCCTGCGCCAGATCGTCTGAAGGAAGGGGGCCGAGGCGCGTTGCCGGAATGGGTTTCGCACCTGATCGCGGCGGAGCGCGATGCGATGACGTCGCGAATGCCGGACGGGCCAATGTTGGCCACGGCAATTTCCTACGAGCCTTTGGCGGGTTGTTTCTACAATGGAGACGATCCGTTGCAGTTAATGCAGCAGCTTCCCGACCTGCTGGCATTTCACATCGAGCCGCGTGAGCCTTTCGTCCCGCTCGCGGATATTGATCCCTACACCTGCAATCTGCGCTTGCGGGCCATTTCGGCCGCCAATCGAGACGAAATCGCCTCCATATTTCGGCTGGTGCCGGATCAGATACAGATATTCGGCGTTCCGCCAGAAGCGCTTCCTGCCGCCGCGAAGCACATCACACCCAGCGAACTGTCCCTGGTCCAAAAAGTTATCGAGGCGCAATGCGAGTTGCTGCGCGTGCCGGGTCGAACGGACGGCTTGGCCGGTTGCGTTGGCGCGGCGGCACGCGTGGCGGAAAACGCCTTGCGTCACGGCCGGCATCTGCATTTGGCCGATACCGTAGGGCGCGCCGGCGCTCTGGCGCTGGCGCAGCACGATGCCGGACCATTGTTGTCCGCGCTTGAAGCGACACTTGCGGCCTTCGCCAGTTTCCCCTCAACGATGGTCCCGGACGGAGATGGCCGGCCCAATACCACGGCAACCTCCGAAAGACCGACCGATCGCGTGCTCCGCGTCAGCGAGGCGAAAATCGAGGCCCTCGTTAATTTGACGGGCGAACTCGTGGTCGCAAGAAATGCCCTGTCATATTCAATCAGGCAATTTGACAAGGACCTTGGCAGGGAAGTCGCAAGGTCAATCCAACGCGACCGTGACGCCATCGACCGCTTGGTGACCGAATTGCACAGCACGGTCCTGCAGTTGCGGATGGTGCCGGTGGCCCAGCTCTTCGGGTCTTTTCCGCGGCTGGTGCGCGACGTCGCCAGGCAGCTCCACAAGAAGGTCGAGCTGGTTACGCACGGCGAGACCGCAGAAGTCGACAAGACCATTATGGACCGTCTTTTCGAACCCATGGTGCATCTGGTGCGCAATGCCGTGGATCACGGTGTCGAAGATCCCGAGCAACGACGAGCAGCAGGAAAATCAGAAGCTGCAACGATCTCGATCGCGGCATCCCGGAGCGGCGACCGTCTGCTGGTGGAAGTTACCGACGACGGCCGCGGTATCGATCCGGCGGTCGTACGGCGCACGGCCTCCGAGAAGCTGATATTGTCGCCCGAGGAACTGACCGCACTGACCGACGAGGAGGTCGTCGATCTGGTTTTCGCGGCCGGATTTTCGACCGCATCATCGGTATCGGATATTTCCGGTCGCGGGATCGGAATGGATGTGGTCCGCACTGCGATTGAACAAATAGGTGGTAGGGTTTCACTTGAGAGCAAAGTCGGGATCGGTACCACGGTCCGGCTCGACTTGCCGACGACCATCGCGATGTCCCGGATCATGGTGGTGGAGGCAGGCGGGCAGTCGTTTGGCATTGCCATGGACTCGGTGTCCGAGACGGTCCGCGTCAAGCCCGACCGGGTGAGCACGATCAAGAACAATGATGGGTTCGTTTTTCGCGACCGAGTTGTGCCGATCATTTCGTTGGCCGAACTGATGAACCTGCCTGGGCATAAGAGGGATGCCGCCCAATCACGGCTTTTGGTCGTCATGGAGACTGCAGGCAGGAGTGCCGCCTTCGAGATCGACGCGATCCGCGACCGGCTCGATGTGGTGCTCAAGCCGATGCAAGGGCTGCTGGCCGGGGCTCGCGGCTATGCCGGAACGACATTGCTGGGCAACGGACAGGTCCTGCTGGTGTTGGACGTGAAGGAGATACTGCCTTGACGGTTCGTCGTAGCGATACAGGTACCGTGATCCTCGACGGCGTGTGCGCTGTGGAGGATGCAGAGCCCCTCTTGCAAATGTTGCAAGCAACTCCGGCGGCGGTCGTCGACTGGACCCAATGTCGCCAACTCCATACGGCGGTGCTCCAGGTCATCCTGGCTTCGGGCATCGCTCCGATCGGCCCCTGCGGCGACGTCTGGGTGAAGCAGTGGCTGGCGCCGGAACTCCCTCAAAAGGAGGCCGGCGGATAGTCTTTGTCCCTGTCGCCCCAATGGAACAAAGTCGGCAACCCGACCATTTACCCCGTCTCGACAAGAGGTTAGAGCTAAAGCCCTGAAGCCTTCAGCCGATGACCAGACGCGTAGCCAAGAGAAGCCTGAAAATGCAGTACAAAGTCTTGATCGTCGACGACAGCAAGCTCGCCCGAATGGTGATGGCAAGCGCCCTCCGCCGTATCCGACCGGATTGGGCCTTGGTAGAGACCGCCAATGCCGACGAGGCCTTGGCCGCTGTTTCCGGAGGCACCGTCGACATCGCGCTGATCGATTTCAACATGCCGGGGGTCGATGGACTGGAATTGGTTGCAAGTATCCGCAAGACCCATCCCAGCATGCCGGTCGCGGTTGTCTCGGCCAATGTCCAGAATGAAATCATTGGGCGCGCCCGGGAACTGAATGCCGGATTCGTTTCGAAGCCCCTGACCGACGAAGCCCTTGCCGCATTTCTTTCGGGCGCAGCGCTTCGGCTGAAGAAAGTGACGCCGTGATCATGGACACAGGCGAACTCACCGATCTTGAGCAAGATGCGCTCGCCGAAATCGCCAACATGGGTGTCAGCCGCGCCGCGAGCAATCTCCGACAGATGGTGGGTGAGCAGGTTTTCCTGTCTGTCCCTTCCGTCAAGATCGTAACACGCGAGGCAGCATCGAGACTGGTCGAGCGTGAAAACGTGACAAAGCTCGTCGCAGTGCAGCAGTCTTTCGAAGGACCATTTGCTGGCAGGGCACTCCTGATCTTTCCCGAAGCGCAAAGTCTCGAGCTGGTCCGCTCGATTGTTGGCGACCAGCATTCTTTGGAGGATGTCATTGATCTGGAGCAAGAGGCTCTCGCTGAAACGGGAAATATCATTCTGAACGGATGTTTAGCGACAATCGCGAATGTCTTGCACCGGACGATGCGGATGTCATTGCCATCCATCGTTCGAGGTGACGGAGCCTCCTTGTTCGAGGTCCAAGGGACTGCCTCGGGAGGACAATTTGTTCTGTTTCTTTTTATCGATTTCAATATCAAGAAGCGCGATATTCATGGCTTCATTGCTCTGCTGATGGATTTGCCGTCCATCGCCGCTTTAAAGACAATCGTGAACGACTTCATCAGCGCCATCGAAAGGCAACCGTCCGGTCATGTTGGATAACGTCTCCGATCTTGTGTTTGGCCCGGTGTTTGACACTGTCGACATCGGCCTCGTCGTGATTGATGCAGACGGACGTGTCGTTGGGTGGAACGATTGGATGGGTCGCATCGCGCGGCGGCCGGCAAAGCAAGTTATCGGCACGTCTTTCTACGAAATATTTCCCGAAGCGGCGGGCACCCGTTTGCCGGGCGTCATCGAGGATTCATTTAAGGTCGGCAGCTCCAGCATTCTGACGCACACGTTGAATGCGTTGCTGCCGCTGCAAGGCGAAGGCGGTGAACCGATCCTTCATAATATCGTCGTGCGCCCTGTGTCATCAGTACATACAAATTATTGTCTCCTGCAGATTACCGATGTCACCGTGGCCGTGACGCGAGAACGCGTATTACGAGAGCGTCAAAACGCGCGGTATCACGCGATCGTCGATTCGGCGCCGGACGCGATCATCACGATCGATAACGACCGCAATATCCAATGGGTCAACGGTGCGGTCGATCATGTCCTGGGCTATGGACACTCCGAGTTGCTTGGGCAGAAACTCGATATCCTGCTGCAACCGGACAATCCGCTGCTCCCCGCGCTGGCGGAAAGTTCAGTCGATCAGAAAACCGATTCCGCAGTATCGGTTGTCGGTCGATATAAGAATGGAAAATTCGGCCACTTCGATATTTCGCTGGGTCACTGGCGAGCTGATCAGCGCGATTTCGTCACGACAATCTGGCGCGACGTTACGGAGCGCGTTGCTGCCGATGCCGCCCTGCGGGATGCACGCGACGCGTTGCAGAGAACTAACGATGAACTTGAAAGCCGGGTAGACGAACGCACACGCGAGCGAGAGATCGCGCTAAGGCAGCTGCATGAATCCCAGAAGATGGAGAGCATCGGGCAGTTGACGGGTGGGGTTGCGCACGATTTCAACAACTTGTTGGCTGTCATATTGGGCAGCCTGAGCCTGCTGAAGAAGACGGTTCCGGAAGAACCGCGGATATCCCGATTGCTGGACCGAGCTATCCAAGGGGCCGAACGCGGTGCTACCTTGACCTCGCGACTGCTGGCATTTGCTCGACGGCAGGAATTGCAGGTCGAATTTGTTGCCCTGCAAAGGCTGATCCCCGAGATGTTGGATTTCTTGCGGCATTCCGTCGGTCCAAACATCGTCATTCATGTAGAGATTTCGCCAGAGGTCTGCGCGATCGAGGTTGATGCGAATCAGCTTGAACTCGCTCTAATCAATCTCGCCGTCAATGCCCGAGACGCGATGCCGCAGGGCGGCTCGCTGACGATCGCTTGTCACAACGAGGAGAACGGTAAGAGGATCGGGCTGCCGCGAGATCCCTTCGTTTGCATCACCGTGACCGATACAGGTGAGGGCATGAGCGAAGCGACGCTGGCACGCGCACAGGAGCCTTTCTTCACCACGAAAGGCGTCGGCAAGGGTACTGGCCTCGGTCTCTCGATGGTACACGGATTCACGGCGCAGTCCGGCGGCGCGATGCGGATCAGGAGCCAATCGGGCGAGGGTACGTCGGTCACAATTTGGTTGCCGCGTGCGAAGGAGGGAAGCAAGGCAGCGGACGCGGACATACCGCTTACGCCGCCGAAAGAGGTGCGAAGCCTCCGCGTATTGCTAGTCGATGACGACATCCTTGTGAGCATGGGAGCAGCTGACATGTTGCTCGATCTCGGTCATAGCGTTACCGAAGCTCAATCCGGACCACACGCTCTCAAGCTGCTGGAAACCGATGCGCCGTTCGACATCGTGGTGACCGATTACGCCATGCCGGGGATGAATGGATTCGAACTCGCTCAGAAAATTAGGCAGAGAAATCCAAAATTGCCGATCATCCTCGCAACCGGATACGCCGAGTTGCCGGCCGACCGATCGATTGAATTTGTGCATTTATCCAAGCCTTATACGTCAAAGGACTTGGCTGGAGCGCTAGAGAAAGCGGTGAATTAATGCTGGATGCTCGTTCCGCTATGACGCTCGTGCGGATGCGCGCGTCCAAAGTATGCGGTCAACAGCAACGTGGTTCGGTGCCGTGGGCTGGTGTGGCGGCAAGTCATTAGCTTGTAGCCGAATTTCCGCAGCTGCGAATGTGGCGCGCTCGGCGGTAATGGCCGAACGCAAGCCTATGAGAAGGGGTCGGATCGAGTTTCCAAGGAACCGAAATAAAGTGGAAAGGTTGGTTTCAAGTGGTTTGATCGTCAATCGACGCCGAGATGCTGAATGGGCCTGCTCCATTATCTAACTGTCTTGATCGTGAGCCTCGTACCGATGGCCGCTCTTGCGGACAACACGGAGTGGCGGAAATACGTTATCCCCGATACCGGCGCTAAAGTTGATATCCCGGTGAGTATTTTCACCGAGGATGCAGGGCCGCCGAAGGGGGGTACGGGGCGGCGCTTCTTCACAAGTGACCATCGAGCAGATTTGACCCTGCAGTCAGTTCCCAACCCCGAGAAGGACTCGCCTGCCACCTTCCTTGCGAAGCGGCGGCCGCCCGCTGGGATTCAGTACAAACGGGTAACACCACGTTTCTTCGCGGTATCTAGCATTCGCAATGGACGAACCTGGTATAACCGCTGCAACCGGGTGAACGAATACATGAATTGCGTTCTGATCAATTATCCCGCCGCGGAAGAACGTGAGTGGGATGCTGTCGTCACTCGGATCAGCCTCTCGCTCGGCAACTAGCAGGAACCAGTGGCAACCCAGCGCTCGTCGGAACATTTCCACGCTATAGGATATTGCACTGCACGAATGACCTTCGTGGTCGACTCAATCAATCCTTGGAGTGTCATATGAGTAAACGTAACCCCGGGCTGATGTTCTTCAGCAGCCGCAGCGGCATGACGAAGCTGCCGATCCCTTCAGGCAAAAGCGAGAGTCACCTGACAAGTAAGACCGGCGAGCGCTAGATCGGGCGGCCGGCGCGGGGCGGGGGCTGTCTCACAAATTCCGGCTTGCGAGACACCAGGCAACGGTCTCGCGCCGCGCTCACTCTCTCAAGGAGGTTGTTTCGATGAGGGCGGAGACCCTGAGGACAGGTCCCTCGCGGTCGCGGACCTCAATCACCACCCGTCCATCTGAGTGGTGAAACGTCAAGTCCTTAACAGCTTGACCGACAGTCTCGAGCGCTTCCTTCCGCGCGATGGCCGCGCTGGGCAGTTCCTCGCCAGCGCCGTCTACAAAGATGCCACCCGCATCGTGGAAATCAAAAAAGAACCTTGCCATTCGCTGCTCTGCGCTCCGAGCCATTGTGTTTTGTTATGGTTCTTGGGCGCACGTCATCCCGCGCCCCTGAGATCTGCTACGTTATTCGGGTAATAGTTTAAACCTAAAATAATTGTCGGATGTCGCCAGGATTTTGCTTTTGCAAGCCAGCGGAGAGGTCAGTTGGGGGCGGCGGTATGCACTGCGCTTCTACACGGGCCTCCGCCGCGCATAATGCGGGAACGTATCCAGATCAGGAATGGTTGCCCCCATGGATGCCGAGACCGGCGATCGTCTTGCGTAGATTCGGCGGCGGCGCAATCGACGCGCCTGAAAGTGAGACTTCGGGAACGCGTCTTCGTGAACCGGCGAGAGTTACTGCGGACCACAGGCAGGGCACGAGCGATCTAAGAGGCCTGCTTCACCGGTGCGCAGGCGTTGTGCCGAATTTTTCCATCGTCAGTGAACCTGAAATGTAATCGAACCGGGCTTCGATCGAAGGCCCGGACATTGCAGAACACCGTCGTCAAGACCTATCCGGCGGTGAGCCAGTTCTGGACCTACGGGCCGGACGAATTCCTCAAGAGCCCCGTCTATTCGCGCGACTGGACGCCGGCGAAGTAATTCGCATCGTCGGGAGGGATCCGCATGAATTTCTGGCGCGTTTTCCGGACCTGAAACTGATGGCTGTGCATGGTGGCGGTTATCTGCCGGCGTATTCGGGTCGAATCGACCATGCATGGGGCGCACGGCAGGATTCCCATGGTGATCTACTGCTGCAGCCGACGACGTATTTACGTCAAGTCTATCTCGACACCGTTGTCTTCAGCTATCACCAACTGGCTTATTTGCTCGCCTTGTTCGGTCCCGATCGGATCCTGATGGGTACCGACTATCCCTATGACATGGCCGAATACAATCCGATCGGTCATATCGCCGGCGTCGACGGCATGGACGAGACGACATTGGCGCAATTGGCCGGCGGTAATGCGATGCGGCTGTTGCAACTCGCTTCTTAGATCATCGTCGGTACATGAACGACCCCTTCTGGCGCAAAGCTGCCGTTCATTGGCATGCCCCTCCTGGGGAGTGAAACGGAAGTGGGATTTCGGACCTTCAGGTCCGTTGATGACCCACAGCTGGCGCGCTTATCCATTCCTCGGGGCTGAACGCACTTCATCGCAAATCGTCGAAGTCTTCCGGCGCAAGCCGGAGGGCGGCCGCGAGCACATTTTCTTCTAAGTGATCGATGGATTGTGTACCGGGAATTGGCAGCATAATAGGTGATTTGGCGAGCAGCCACACAAGGGATAAAGCTGCGTGCGTGAGACCGCAACGCGAGGCGACTTGTTTTATCTTGACTGCCTTTAGGCCGCGTTTGCCGCCCAGGGGATTCCAGGGCAGAAAAGCAATTCCGAGACGCTCGCACGCGGCGAGTACATCTTCGCTGGTTCGCTTTCGCAGACTATAGAGGTTCTGGACCGACACGATCGGTGCAATCGAGCGCGCCACCTCGAGCTGCGCGACCGTGACGTTCGAAATACCTAAATGGCGAATCTTGCCTGATTGCTGTAAATCAGCCAATGCTCCAATCGACTCTGTGAATGGCACATTGGGGTCCGGATGATGG
>Ga0207648_10002957_pt1 | contig 17963 bp, 13 predicted proteins | sample KBSMisM32_FD_184310 | JGI IMG/M metagenome (GOLD analysis project Ga0207648, IMG submission 184310) | Miscanthus rhizosphere microbial communities from Kellogg Biological Station, Michigan, USA - KBS Miscanthus M3-2 (SPAdes) (version 2) | ecosystem: Host-associated > Plants > Roots >...
CTCCGCTTCGATGCGCAGGCCATTGGCGCGGACGAGCGCGGTACCGCCCTGGAGCGTTTTGTGAAGCTCGGCTGGATCGAGGAGGACCTGAAGAAGTCGGTCCGCGCAGCCGAGCTTCTTGTGAGGCCTCCGGAGGCGATCAGACGGCTGAAGGATTTCGACTTCTGCGTTCTTTACGTCGCGAAGAAAGATGCGCAGAGGGTCACCATGTCCGCGAGCTGGCTGCGAACCATCATCGCGATGGACTTTTCGCCACCATTCGATCCTGCGGTGCCGGCAGCGCCGAAGCCGGCAGACCCGGCACCCCCCCAATCGGCGCAGCGTGAAAGCTGCATTGGCCGCTTTTTCGGATGGTTGCTAGGCCGCATGAAGCGTGCCCGGCAGAGACAGACTGGCAGCTTGACGTTTTCCGCGACGCCTGCATCGCAAGCCGGTGGTGCGGCCCAGCTCCCGCGAGCAGTCGCCGTCGCAGTGATTGATGAAGGAATTGCGTTTGCGCACGAGTGCTTTCAAGGCGCGCTCGGACCACGGGTCGGCTACCTCTGGAAGCAGACCGGCATAGTCGGAAATCCGGTTGGCCCCTTCGGTCCGGGCACTGAACTGACGGCCGCGCAAATAGCGACCGAGATGGGCAAGCACCCGGCCGGACCAGCGGGAGAAGACGCTACCTACCGGGCCATCGGCGACCTTGACTATGGCGTCGATGGCTACAAGGCCCTTGCGCGCAGGCGCTCACACGGGTCGCATGTGATGTCCATCGCGGCCAAGATGAGTGCTGGCATCGGCGCCAACCAGCGACCGATCATTGGAGTCGAATTGCCCGAATTCGCGGTGGGGGATCCGGTTGGGAGCAACCTGTACGCGTACATCTTTCTGGGTGTCGTCTATGCGCTAGACCGCGTCCAATTCAATCTGTCGAGCGGCAACCGGATGCCGCTCGTTTGCAATGTCAGCTACGGACCGCACACCGGACCGCATGATGGTCACCACATCTTGGAAGACGCCATCGAAGCGATCATCCAGTCATCGTGGTGGACGAGTTGGCCTCTCGAGGTTGTGCTTGCGGGCGGCAACTTTCGCCAGTCCCGCGTGCATGCCGCACTCGCTGTCACGCCGAGGCATGCCCGGACATTGCAATGGCGCGTTCAGCCCGAGGATCGCTTGCCGAACTTCGTGGAGCTCTGGGTTCCGCGCGCCGACATTGCTGCCGTGACCGTGACCGTGACGCCCCCGCTCGGCGTTTCGCTTGCAGTCACGGCCGCGATGTTGCAGAACCAGCAGCCGGGCCCGAACGGTCCGGTGTTCTGGATGTGGCTCAAGCCGTGGAACGGGCTGTCCACGCGACAAGCGTTCGTGATCGCGGTGCAGCCGACCGCAACCGATCCGCCTCTCGATTCCGCGCAACCCACAGCACCCTCGGGCGTGTGGACGATCACAGTCTCGTCCACCGTTCGCACGAAGGTCGAGGCGTGGATCGGGCGCAAGGCAAATCCAGGCGGCCGACGTTTGCGCGGTCGCCAGTCCTACTTCGATGATCCGCGCTATGTGCGCTTCCAGCAGAATTCGCGGCCGCAGGAGCTGGATCCCGGGTTCACCTCGAGCTATGTGCTCCGGAGAGGGACATTGAGCGGAATCGCGACCTGTCCGTCCACTCGCGTGATCGGCGCCTATCGTCGATGGCCAGGGCTGCCCGACGGGCCGCCCAGCTATGCGTCGATGGGTCCACCGTCAGGGGGGCCGCGTGTCCAGCCAGACCCGGACATGGTTGCTGCCGGTGACGATTCGACGTGCATGCCAGGTGTGTTGGCCTCTGGTACTCGCAGTGGATATTCCGTTGCAATGAACGGAACGAGTGTCTCAGCGCCACAGTTCGCTCATTGGCTTGCCGAGGCCATGGCGTGGGGTCCCGCGTTGCCCATTCCCTACGACCCAAAGTTGTACCAACCTCCGCTGGTCGCGAGCGCACCCCAGGCGGCGAGCCTCGTTGGCGGCGGCTACTTCGTCTACCCTCAGCCTTGGTACCGCGTTTGGCGCCAGGATCGTCCAACGCTGTGCTGAGCTTCGACGACCTGCACTATCCCTTCAGCACGCCGTCGAGGTGCTCGATGTCGTTGATTACGCGCCACTCGCGCGCGCCGGCGGCCTCGACGCGCTTCTGCCAGGCCTCGAGCCGTCCGAGGTAGCGCCGCGGATCGACGTTGTCGGTCCTCAGCTTGACCACGTTGACGGCCACGACGCGGATGTCCTTCAGGGTGATCGGAAAGTCGCGCACCGTCACCTTGTCGAGTTCCTCCTGCATGTCGGAGAAGATCAGGATGGTCTTGTGCCCCGCGCCGGTCTCGGTGAGGAACATCGAACCCTGGATCAACCCACCGGTGATGTCGGTGTAGGCGCTGCCGCTGTGGCTGCGCGTGAAGGCTTCCATCTGTTCGCGGAACACGCGCTTCTGCGCATTGGCCTGCGAAGGCCGGTTGTCGAAGGTGGCCTTGGCGACGATGTCCTTCTCGCTGAACGAGCGGCTCTTCACGCGCGCCACCGCCAGCGAATCGCCCGGCTGCAGCGTGCCGAGCAGGTAGTTGACGATGAGTTGCGCCTTGTTCACCTCCTCGGCGTAGGTGCCCGAGGTGTCCACCAGCATGTACACCGCCTGCGAATGGCTGCGCGGGTCGGCGCAGCCCGCCGCCAGCGCCGCCAGGCCGAACCCGAAGTGGCGCCGCTTCATGACGAACGCTCCACCGCTTCGAAGCCACTCAAGGCAGGGGTCGGCGTCGGCGCACGCCGGTCGCGCACCAGCCGCTCCAGCAACAGCGGCAGCACGATCAGGATGTCGTAGAGCGTGACCAGCACGCGCGCCAGCTGGCGCACGAAGCTCCCGGCCAGCCGCAACGACACCGCCAGCAGGCGCATCACCATCACCAGCACGGCGCCGCCGACCGTGCGCGCCGAAGCGATGAACGACTCGAGCGGGATCGCGACGAAGGCCAGCGCGAACGGCAGGATGAAGCCGAGCACGATCTGGCCGATGGTGGGAATGCGGGCGAGCCAGCTGTCGGTGGCCGCCGCGGCATGCGCCGTCGCCGCCAGCGACTGCATCAGCGCCTGCTTGTCGGCGATCAGCATGTCGCGCATCAGCGCCAGGGCCGCCTCGATGCCCGCCAGGGTCAGCAGCAGGGTGAAGGCAATCCACAGCATGCGCTTGCGCATCGGGTCGGACAGCGCGTGGATCTTCGGAAACAGGTGCGTGATGCGCAGCGTCTCCATCAAGAACAGCCCCATGGTCGCTTCGACGAAGATGATCACCAGCGCGGCCACTTCGGAGGTGCGCAGCGAGGCCGTGAGGTAGTCGCCCGCGCCCACCATCTCCGACATCGGCAGCGCGATCAGCTTGAAGTTGATCAGCGCGCCGCCGGCGGCCACGACGATCACCAGCGTGGCAACGAAGAACTGCGTCAGTGCCGAGACGGTCAGCGCATGCTCGGCGCGCTCGGTCTTGCTCACGATCTGCTCGAAGCGCGCCATCTGCGCATCGATGGCCGCCGCGCGGTCGGTGAGGCTGGTCATCTTGCGGTCGGCCTGCGCCAGCGTCTTGTCCAGCGAGCGCCAGAACGGCATGAAGCCGTCGAGGATGCTGTGGCGCTCCTCGTAGGCGCGCCGGTACTCGGCCAGCGTCTTCTCGTGGATGTCCTTGATCGACCGGTTGATCTCCTCGAGCAGGCGCGTCACCAGCTCGTTGCCGCCGGACTTGACGTTGGCCACCGCGTTGATCGCGTCGATCCAATCCGGTGGCGGCGGAGGCACCTCGCCGCACTTCTTGTAGTCCTCCTCGACGCGGGTGATCTCGTCGAGCAGCCGGCGCTGCAGCGCGGGATAGCCCTCGAGGTCGCGCGTGACGAGCAGCGACACGCGCTCGAACTCGCGCGCGATCTGCTGCCCGGCCTCTTCGCGGCCGTGCGCCAGCAGCACCTGTCGGTTGCGCTCACGCATGTCGTGCGCGGCGCCCAGCAGCCAGCGCGAGCTCGACCGCAGCGGCCCACCGGCCAGCACACCCACCGCGTGCAGCAACTCGTGCACCGGCTTGCGCGCGGCGTACAGGAACGGCATCGCGATCACGAACCACACCAGCGCAGACAACGCCGCGTTGCCCGGCACGATCATCCAGAACGGCGACTCCATCATGGGTGCCCCTTTTCTCGGCGAAAAGATGGCCGCTAAGGTACGAGCTTTGGTGCGCGCGACAGCGCTGCATACGGCACTATTTGGCTGTAACCGGTGCCTCGCATGCGACTGTCAACGGTTGCAACCGGCCGCTCTTGCATGCGCTCACACAGCGGGAAAATTGGAAACGTGTGACCGCTGCGGAGTGCGAGCGCGCGACGGCAACTGCGCTCGAACATCGGAGCCGCGTTGCGGTCCACCTGTCGCGTGCCGGGGTGAGGGCGTCGCGCTTGCGCCCAAGAACGTCAGGCCCAAGGGCTGATCGCATCGCGGGGTTCGACAAGATGCGAGATTGACCGCACCGTGCGCCGGAAGTACCCTGGCTCGGTGAGTTCACGTCGTCAAGCGATGACTGCCCTCGGGGCGTGTGGGTTCGCCGCGTCGCTTGGGGCGATCGCTCAGGGCACCCGGGTGTACCGAGTCGGATGGATCTCGCTCGGCAGTCCCAACACCCCGTCGCCGTACCTGGATGCGTTTCGGCAGGGACTCAAGGAGCGCGGGTACGTCGAGGGAAAGAACGTCGTCGTGGAAGCGCGCCTGGCCGACGGCTCGGCCGAGCGTGCCGACCAGATGGTCACCGAGCTGGTCCAGCTGAAGGTCGACGTCATCGTCACGCAGGGATCCGCGGTGCGCAGCGCCTTCCGTCAGGCCGGGGCGACGCCGGTCGTCATGGGGTACAGCGGTGATCCCGTGGCGGCCGGGTTCGTCGACGCCCTCGCGCGGCCCGGAGGCACTCGCACGGGCTTGAGCTTTCTCGCGCTGGAGCTGGTGGGCAAGCGTCTCGAGGTGCTCGCCCAGGTGCTGCCCTCCGGATCGCACATCGCCATCGTGGCCAATCCGGAGCACCCGGGAGAGCAAACGGAGTTCCGGCGTTCGCAGCTCGCGGCGCAAGACCTCGGCATGAAGCTCAGCTACTTCCCGGTGCGCACTCCGGAGGAACTCGACGCCGCGTTCAAGTCGATATCGGGCAATGGGGCGCAGGCAGTCGTCGTGTTCCCGGATGCCTTCACGGTCGATCAGCGCGAGAAGGTCGCTGCGTTCGGGCTCAGTCGTCGCCTGCCCACGGTGTCGGGCTGGAGTACCTATGCCGACAGCGGCTTCCTGATGACTTACGGGCCCAACCTTGGCGCCTCGTACGCGCATTTGGCCACGTACGTCGACAAGATCCTCAAGGGCGCGAAGCCGGCCGATCTGCCCGTGGAGTTGCCCACGTCGGTCGAGTTCGTGATCAACGCCAGGACGGCCAGGGCGATCGGTGTGAAGCTCCCGCAAGCGATGCTGTTGCGCGCGGATCGCGTCATCGGCGAATGACCGCGCAGCCCTCGGCGCCGCGCGGTGCGATCGGTTCGAGGTGGAGGTGGCGGCCCAGATCACCGGCAGCACCTCGAGGTTGATCGAGTGATCGCAATCTCGTGAAGGGAGACCGAATGGGCGCGCAAGACCACCCTTACCGGGAATTCGAGCGTGCTGGATGGGCGCGCGCCGCATCGTCCTACTCGGATTCGTTCGAGACCATCACCCGCCTGTTTGCCAAGCCACTCCTGGATGCGGTTGGCGCCCGGCCAGGATCGAAGCTCCTCGACGTGGCATGCGGCAGTGGCCTCATCGCGGCCGCGGCCGCGGCCGCTGGCGCGAAAGCCGAAGGCGCCGACTTCTCGCCCGCGATGGTCTATGCGGCCACGAAGCGATTTCCGCAGTTGATCTTTCGGCAAGCGGACGCCGAGGCACTGCCGTTCGCGGACCACACCTTCGATGCCGTGGCGATCGGCTTCGGCGTGCACCATTTTCCGTTCCCGGTGCGGGCATTGGCCGAGGCGCGCAGGGTGTTGCGCGTGGGTGGACGGCTGGGCTTCACCGTTTGGGCGTCCACCGACCAGCACAGGGTCCAGAAGGTCGTCGTCGATGCCGTTCGCGCGATCGGCGATCCGGCGGCCGATCTGCCGCGACCGCCAGCAGGTGATGTCAACAGCATGGAGACGTGCCTGGGCCTGATGCACGCGGCGGGCTTCGACCCGTCCGCCACGCGCGCAGAGGTGGTCGAGTCGCGTGCATCGGTGGCGTCGGCACGCCAGCTGATCGCACTGCTGACGCATGGCACGGTGCGGATGTCTGCCGTGATCAGTGCATTGCCGGCGGACAAGTCGGCGGCGCTGCTGGCGGGGGTGGAGAACGCCATCGCACCGTATCTCGAAGGCGGCGTGTTCAAGATTCCGGCAACGGCCGTGTTGGCCGTTGGCGTCAAGCGGGAGTAGCTTTCAAAAGCTCAGCTTGGTCTTGACCAGCAACTGCACCTTCGCGATGTCGGCCGTGGCGTTCAGCGGAAAGGCGACGTCGACGTGCAGGACGCTGCCGCTGGCGGAGCGCGAGGAGACGACTCGCAGGCCGAAGCCCACGTCGCTGAGCCAGCCGGGGTTGCTGGCATTGACGTTGTCGCCGCCCCAGGCGCGGCCCGTGTCGAAGAACGCCGCGCCGCCGATGCGGAACAGGCGCCACAGGTAGATGTCCGTGTAGAACCGCTCCTCCGCGGTGAACAGCGCGCGCCGAGTCCCGCTCTGGTAGCGCAGCGGGTAGCCCCGCAGCCCGTTGTCACCGCCCAGCAGCAGGGTGTCGTTGACGTCCGGGTTGGTCAGCACGTCGGCTGCACCGGCCGCGTAGAACAACCATCTCTTGCCCTGGGGCCGGTAGTACTGGGCTGCGGCGCCCGCCTGCTGGCGCTGCACCTGCCCGTTGGTGTACTGCCCGGAAAGGTTGGCCTGCGTCATCAGCGTCTGTTCAGGACCGGGTTCGAATCCGCGGCTGATCGAAGCCAGGTAGAGCAGCGCATCCTGGCTCGATCCCAGGCTGGTGGCGGCCCACCCCAGCTGCACCGTCGAAGCGAGGCCCAGCGCAAAGAATTCCGGTCGTCCGATCAGGTTGCGGTTCAACTGCTTCTCGAAGCGGTCCTCCACGAGTTCGAAGCGGACGAACGGCCCGACGAGCTTCTGGTCGGTCGGCAGCCGGCCCGGCGCGACCAGGCCGGGTTCCGATGCGTAGGCATCGTCCTTGGCACTCAAGCCGAGCGAGTAGCGCTGCACCCAACCATCGACCAAGCCGGTCGACCAGCCGCCGAAGACCTCCGCCAGGCTCTGGCGATGACGGTACTGACTCACCACGTTGCCGGCGTTGTAGATGGGATCGATGCGGTCGTACTTCGATGCGGTGACACCGGCGGCCCAGCGCGCGTCCAAGGCGTAGAAGGGCCGGACGATGGTTGCCGCATCGCTGCTGCCGTCGCTGTTGACGGCGTGGCTGTAGCTCAACGACGTCCAGGTGCCGAAGGCGTTGTCGTTGGAGATCAGGAACTCGTTGCTCGAACGATCGACACTGTTGGAACGACCGAAGCTGAGGGTGGTGCCGGTGCCGAGCAGGTTTCGCTCGGTGATCGCAACGCCGCTGGAGTTGGCACCACCGGCGCGACTGGCGCGCACGCCGAAGCCCAGCGACCACGTGTCGCGCGTCGCGACTTCGATGTCGACCACGCCGTCGTGGTAGGCGATCGGTCGGAACTGGACGTCGTAGAGGAACGCGTTGTTGCTGAGCAGAAGGCGCTCGGTTTCTTCGAGCGCGCGCACCGAGAGGGCGTCGCCGGACTTGAACAGCAGCGCGCGCCGGATCACGCTGGGTCGGGTCTGGATGTGCAGCGCGTTGGCCCATCTGAACAGCAGATAGTCTTCCTTCGGGTCCGTGGTGTCGAAGATGTCGTGCGTGACGACCCGTATCTCGCCGATCACCGCGCCGGCAGCCTCGAGTTCAGCGAACGACGGCACAGACGCAGGGGCGTCCTGCGTCTGTGCCGCGCCATTCGTGGCCAAGGCCAGCAGCACCACCACGGCGCCGATGTGCGCCCTCGGCATCCAAGGTCGGATCCGTGTGGCCCAGCGGGAGAGTCCCGTCATGCAGATGTACAACGCCGCGCGTGCACCCCGATGATCCTCGATCGGCAGAGGGTCTACGCTACACCAGGCTGGAAGGTGGCCTCGGCGGTGCGGGAGCTCGACGCGTGCGCGGCCTGCACGGCAGCGCCTGCGCTCAGGTGCTGCGCTGCGGGTCGGGGTAGAGCAGGCGCCGGACGCCGCTGCGTTCGAAGGGGCGCCATTCGCCCTCGGGTTGCGCCAGGCGGTCGGCCAGCGCGTACAACGCCAGCGGGTTCACGCCCAGCCCCACGTGGCTGGCTTGCACTTCGATGTTCTCGACCATCGGGCCCGGTGTTTCCACGCTGCATTGCCACGCCACGATGCCGTCGGTGCGGGTGTAGATCGACGTCGTCGGCACGGGCGGCGGCGTGCGCAGGTCTTCATGCCGGTGCGCCGATTGCTGGCGGCCGCGCTGCAGCCACTCGTAGGTGCGCCGCGCGTTGCTGGCCTCGCGCGGGCCGGTGAACGGGCTGCCGAGCGTGACCACCGCGCGCACCGCCTCGGGCGCCATCTTGGCGAGCTCACGCGCGTACAAGCCGCCGAGACTCCAACCCACCAGGCTGACTCTGCGTCCGGTGGTCGATTGCACCGCGCGCACGTTCTGCAGCGCTTGGTCCAAGATGCCGCTGCGCGCGCCGTTGTTGCGCCCCTGGCCCCAGCCGCGCGCGTCGTGGCCCAGCGTTCGCAGCAGGCGGCGCAACGGCCGCGTGCTCGCGTCCGATGCCAGCAGGCCCGGGTACACGATGACCGCGTGACCGTCGCCGCGCGGTGCACTCAGCAGCCACGGCGCGGCCAACAGGCTGGCCGCATATTCGAACGGCGCGCGCGCCTCGAGCAGCAGCTTGCCCAGGCCCGGGGGCGGAATCGATTCGCCGGCGGCGGCGTCGCTCTTCATCGGGTTCGGCACACCATCGGTCGCGTCAGGCCGCGCGGCGCCGCGCACGTGCGGGTGCAGCGCGCGGCGTCTTGATCGGCGCCTTGACCGGCGCGGTCTTCACCACCGCCAGGCGCGGCTTGCGCCGTTTGGTGGCGGCCGGCACGGTGGGCGCGGGTGCCGCCGCCTCGGCGGCCGCAGCGGGCAGCGGCAGCGCACGCGCGGCCTGCATGGCGCGCTCCAGTTGAGCAGCAAGATCCTTCACGTCGGGCATCGCGCGGCGGCACGCGATGAGGCCGAAGCACAGCTGGCCCATGTAGCTCTGCACCGTGATGTTGAGCGCCAGGCCGTGCCCGACGATCGACAGCGGATACAGCCCCGCCATCTGCGCACCGGCCAGGTACAGCGGCACCTGCGGACCGGGCACGTTGGAGATGGCGACGTTGGCCACGCGCAGTCGACTGGCCAGCCCCGAGCGGCCGTACAGCGAGGCCAGGCCGCTCAGCAACCACGGCGAGCCGAGCGACGGAAAGTCCTTCGGGATCAGATCGCCGAAAGTGCCCATCTGCGCCTTCATCGCACGCGTGCCGTCCATGATGACGGCCAGGCGCTTCAACGGATCTTTCACCTGCGTGCCGAGGTCGATCAAGGTGCCCGACACCTGGTTGTTGCTGCTGGTGTCGCCCTCGGCGCGCAGCGAGATCGGCACACCGGCGACGAGCGACTTGTCCGGCAGCTCGCGCCCCTCGGCGAGGTAGTCGCGCAGCGCGGTGCTGCACAGCCACAGCACCATGTCGTTGATCGACGCGCCGTGCGCCTTGCCGATCGTCTTCACTTCCTTGAGCGGCAGCGCCACGCCGGTGAAGGCGCGCTGGTTGGTGATCGGGGTGTTGAACGGCGTGGCCGGTGCCAGCTTGAAGCGCGAAGGCAGGGAAGACTTCACGCCCACGCGCCGCGCCGCCAGCGCCGCCTTGGCCGCGCCGACGGCGGCGCCGGCCAGCGGCGGGATCAGCGCGGCGAACCGCAGCACCTGCCGCGCCTGGTTGGTGAGCGCGGCGCCGAGCAGCTCGGCCACGCCGAGCTGGTAGCGGTTGCTGCGCACCGCGCGCGGCGGCTTCACGCGGCGCGGCTCGGGTGTCACATCGAAAATGCTGTTGGCCAGTGCCACCGCGGCCTGGCCGTCGACGGCGGCGTGGTGCACTTTCGAATAGAAGCCGAGGCGGCCGTCGGCCATGCCCTCGATCACGTAGAACTCCCACAGCGGACGGCTGCGGTCGAGCAGACTGGAGTGCAGGCGCGCGCACAGTGCTTCCATCTGCGCCATCGTGCCGGGCTTGGGCAGCACGAGGTAGCGCATGTGGTAGTCGAGGTCGATGTCGTCGTCGTGGATCCACACCGGGTTGGCGAGGTCGAACGGCATCAGCGCCAGCTTGCGCGTGAACACCGGCGCCAGGTGCATGCGGCTCGCCACGTGCGCCTTCACGGCCTCGTACCAGGCGCCGGCGCCGCCCGGCGGCGCGTCGAACAGCGCCAGGCTGCCCACGTGCATCGGCATCTCGGGGCTCTCGAGGTGCAGGAAGGCACCGTCGACGACGCTGAGGTGTTTCATGTCGCTCATCGCGCTTTCTCCTTCGCGAGCCACGACATGGGACAACTGGCCCGGCGCTCGCGGCGAAGGGCGATTCTCGCCCAGGCGAGTGGGTGCTGGGCGTCGGCGCGATCGAGGGCGGGGCGGCCTGCGGCCGGCAGATGCTCGCGATGTTGCCGGCGCCGGCGGCGCCGCCGGGTCAAGGCAGCGCGCGCGCAGGAGTCGAGTTCATCTGGCGGCCACGGTGCGGCGCTGACCGCACTGATCCAGCGGGTGCCACGGCCGCCGTAGAGCGGGATTTAGCGGAGGAGGCGGTCGTCCAACCGATGCCCGCAGGCCCGTCTGGATCGCGCGACACAGCCTCCTCGCCTTCGGTGAGCTCGGCCGCTCGGGCTAGGCGTGCTGCGCCGCGCACTCGAGCATCGCATCGAGGTGGGCGAAGCCCAGCTGCCAGCCGCGCTCGTGCCCGACGCGCGCCGCTTCATCGTAGAAGCGGTCGTGCACGAACCGCAATTCGGTGCCGCCGGCTCGCTGCTGCAGCTCGATGCTCACGCGCGACACGCGCTCGGGTGTGCTCTTGAAGGCCCAGGTGAACACCAGCCGGCTGTTCGGTACCACTTCCTGGTAGGTGCCGGCGACCTCGTTCATGTCTCCGCTCGCGCCTCTGAACGCGATGCGGTAGCGCCCGCCCACGCGCAAGTCGACCTCGGCGGTGGTCGCCGCAGGGGTGCCGGCGCCAAACCACTGGCTCAGCGCCTGCGGGTCTGTCCACGCGCGCCAGACCTTTTCGGGCTCGACGCCGTAGTTGCGGCTGATGCGGACTTCGGCGGCAGCTTCTTGGTGAGGGATGGCTCTTTCCATGGGGTGACTTCCTCTTGGTGATAGAGATAGCGTCCGAGCGCGTCGAGCCGCTCGGCCCAGAAACGCCCGTAACGGGCAATCCACATCGCCGCCTCCTGCAGGGGCGCGGCGTCGAGCTCGCAGCTCACCACGCGGCCTTCTTTCGAGCGCGCGATCAGCCCCGCCGCCTCGAGCACGGCCAGGTGCTTCATGAAACCCGTGAGCGACATGTCGTGCGGCTGCGCCAGCTCGGTGACCGTGCTCGCGCCGCTCTCCAGCTGCCGCAGCACGTTGCGACGCGTGGTGTCGGCCAGCGCGGCGAAGACGCTGTCGAGTTGCGAATCCATAAGCTGAACCATTTGGTTCAGTATGGGCGAGACTGCATGACCCTGTCAAGCTCCTGCACGCGCGATGCGTGCGGGCGGGCCATGGCGCTCGGCGCGGGGCTCCCGTCGGTCACCTGTGGCACCGCCTGACCGGCCTGAGCGCTGTAGACGAACAGCTTGAACGGATTGAACTCCTGGTACTTCTCCATCAGCTTGGCGTACGCGAGCGCGCGCGGCGCCGCCAACGTCGCGCTGTCGGGATGCCGGGCCTGTGCCGCATCGAGCACGGATGCGGCCAGCTCGTGCCGGCCATCCTTGATCATGCGTTGTGCTGCCGCCGCGATCTGCGCGTCGGACAGGCCGAGGTAGTCGACCAGCGCGGCACCGTGGTCGGCATCGGTCAGTGCATCCAGCCCCTGCAGGCCGTTCTGCCAATAGCCGCTGCGCTGCTGGAACACGCGGTTGATGACGTTCTCGCGCAGCAGCAGATAGGCCAGGTGCACTTCCGACGGGCTGGCTTCGAGCGTGGGCGGCATCAGGTTGGCCTGCTGGATGGCGGCGCGCGGCGTGCCGCGCTTCATCGCCGCCAGCACCTCGTCGCGCAGCCATTGCAGGTGCGGGCGCAGGTCGTCCAGCATCGCGGTGGAGGCGAAGGCGCGCGTCAGCGGCTCGTGTCCGTGCAGCAGCACCTGCGGCTTGAGCGCATGCACCTGGTCGATCGCCGCCAGCAGCCCGTCGACGCTGCCCTCGGGCTGGAACGGCGCGCCGAGGTACGGCATCAGGATGTCGCCGACGAACAGCACGCCCTGATCGGGCATGTGCACCAGCATCGCATCGTCGGTCTCGCCGCCGCGAGTGGGCAGCAGGCTGAAGCGCGTGCCGCCGATCACCAACGCAGTGGCGCGATCGACCGTCACGTCGGGCTTGTAGCTGAGCACGTCGTCGAGCCGAAACCGGTCGCCGAAGAACTCCCGCAGCCCAGCCGGGTTGGCCATGGCGTCGATCGCGAGCTCGTCCTGGTAGTTGCTGCGGCCGATGAAGCGCACGGCCGGATTCAGGCTGCGAAAGGTCGAGTGCCCGCCCACGTGGTCCCAGTGGGCGTGGGTGATCAGCACGGTGGTGAGCGGGGGCAGTGACGGCACGGCCGCCTTCAGCGCCTCGTAGGCCGCGCGCGCCGAGTCGGGCCGCGTGCCGGCGTCGATGGCGATCAGCTCGCGCCGGTCGGCCGAGATCACGAAGGTGTACTCGGTGAACTCGAAGCCCGACAGCACGTAGACCGAGTCTTTCACCACCTCGCGAATCGATTGCGGCGCAAACGTGCCGCCCGCCGACGCGCCGGTTCCGAACGGCGTGGTGAACATCGTGGGGCGGCTTTCGGTGGTGTAGCCGCTCAACGCGAGGTCACGCGCGGCCTGGGCACTGTCGCCGCGTGCGCGGTGCACGTCCGCCAGCTTGGCATGCACCTCGCGCAGCCAGTCACGATGCGGTGCCAAGGCCGCGTGGTCGACGCACCATTGCAGATCGGCGATCGCCGTGTCGCCCTGTGCAAGAAACGCGGGCAACTGCGCGCGCACCACGCCCGACATCCAGCGCGAGACGAACATCTGGCGGCCGGTGCTCAGGCGCTTGGCCTCGTCGAGCAGCCCGATCGTGTCGCGCACCCAGCCCACGCGCTGGAGCAAGAACACCTCCTTGGCATGACCTGCGCGCAGCGACGCGATGGCCAACAGGTACTGCGCCTTGCGGTTGTCGTCCAGTTGAGGGCCGAAGCGCTTCAACGCATCCTCGAAGAAGGCGATGCCTTCGACGTGACGTCCGGCGTTGGCGAACTGGCCCATCAGCAAGAAGTGAAGCTGCGGATCGGTGGGCGGCCGCCACTGATTCACCTGCTTCAGGTAGGCCAGCTCGGGTGAGAGGCCGCTGGACTGTGGCTGCGCCTGCGCACGCGCCAGCGGCATGCTGCCGAGCAGGATCACGACGAGCAACGACACCAGGCCGACCCACAGGCCGAGCGTGGTGAGTTTGCGAAGGGGAGGTTTCATGGGTGAGGCCTTTCGTTGTGACTTGCACAATGCTAGTCACTAGCCAAAGAGTAGTGACTTGCTATTGGCAAGTCAAGCGACTATTCTTCGGCATGGCCAAGAGCTACGACATCCCCGATTGCCCCGTGGCCCGCACGCTCGACCTGATCGGCGAGCGCTGGACCATCCTGCTGCTGCGCGACTTGCTGCTCCAGGGGCCGCGGCGCTTCCAGGACTTTCAGGCGTCGCTGCCGGGTGTGGCGCCCAACATCCTGTCGGCGCGGCTCAAGGCGTTGGAGGACAGCGGCCTGGTCAAGCGCCAGCTTTACAGCGAGCGGCCGCCGCGCCTGGAGTACCTGCTGACGGCCAAGGGCAAGAGCCTCGGGCCGATCGTGAAAGCGATGCGCGACTGGGGGACGAAGAACCCTTGACCGCAGGCCGCACGTTCGCAGGCCGAGCGGGCTATTGAAGCTTCTTGCCGCCGTCAGTGACGACGTCGAGAAACGCAGCCGTCTCGCGGTTGATGAACTCCACGTCGGCCGCGAAAGCGCCACCGGCCGATGCGTGCCCCGTCACCGAGCCGGGCCGGATCGTCAGCACCTTCACGTCGCGCATGCTCTTGGCGGCCTCCTGCGGCTCCCATTCGGGATTGAGCAGGTCCTTGGTGCCGACCATGATCAGCGTCTTCGCCTTGATCGCCGCCAGCGCCTTGGCTGTGTCGCCGTTGAAGCCCGGCGTGGTGCCCACATCGTGGCGATCGTAGGCCCAGGTCTGGTAGATCCAGTCGTTGGCGTCGAACGCCTTGATCAGGTTGCTCTCCTGCTGCTGCAGCCAAGGCAGCAGGTCGGCCGCTGTGGGGAACTGCTCGCGGTACATCTCGGGGCTGCGCGCGGCCATGAAGGTCAGGATGTCGCGCCACAGGCGGATGCCCTGCTCGGGCGGGCTGGTGTAGTTGCCTTGGTTCCAGGCCGCGTCGAGCATGATCGCCTTGCGCGACGCTTCCGTCACCAGCATGGACCAGGCCGGCGTCTTGGCCAGCGGGACGAGCGCGACCAGGCCGTCCATGTAGTCGGGTTGGCTCACGCCCCACTGCAGCGCCTGCATGCCGCCCATCGACGGCCCCACCACCGCCACCACGTGCGCGATGCCGAGGTGCTCGGTCATCAGCCGGTGCTGCGAGGTGACCATGTCCCGGATCGCGAACTTGGGGAACTGCATGCGTGGCTGCGCCGTGCTGTTGCTCGGCGACGTGGTGAGGCCGTTGCCGATCGCATCGGTGCAGACGACGAAGTACTTGTTGGTGTCGAGCGCCTTGCCCGGGCCGATCATGAAATCGAGCCGATGGTGGTTGCCGCTGATCGCAGTGACCATCAGGATCGCGTTGGATTTCCTGGCGTCGAGTTTGCCGTGCGTGACGTAGGAGATCGCGAAATCCTTGATCGTCTCGCCGCTTTCGAGCTTGAGGTCCCCCATCTTGTAGAGCTGATGAGGGGGCTGGTCCGGCCCATGGGCATGGCACAAGCTGCCGGCGAACAACAGGGCTGCAATCAGGCAGCCGAGCCGGATGGACATGGAGTGGTCTCCTTGCTGTGACGGCCAGGAACGAGGCGCGAAGAACGGTAGCACCGCGCTTCGGATGCGCCGTCGGTGTGAACCCCCAAAGGCCACGCGCGACCACGCGTGTCGTGGCGGACGGATCAGTGTCAGCCCGTCTTAGCGCTCAAATTCACCCATCACCAGGCCAGCCAGCGGCGCATCGGCGCGCACGCCATCCTCATCGGCCACTTGCCGCCCGTTGACCCACACCCCGCGCACGCCCAGCGCATCGGTGTGCAAGCGCGGCGCGCCGCCGGGTAGATCGAACACGCGGTGGCTGCGCCCGCGGCCCACCGTCGCTGGATCGAACAACAACAGATCCGCCGCATACCCCTCGCGCAACAGCCCGCGCTCCGGCAGCCCGAAAATCGCCGCGCTCTGATGCGTCAGCCGGCGCACCGCGTCTTGCAGGCGCATCGCGGCGCGCTCGCGCACCCAGTGGCCCAGCAGGTGCAGGCCGAAGCCGGCGTCGTTGAAGAAGGTGAGGTGCGCGCCGGCGTCCGAGAGGGATATCAAGCTGTGCGGGTGGTTGAGCAGGCGCGCCACGGCGGCCTCGTCGCTGTTGAGCAGCTGCGCGGTGAAGATGGTGGCCAGGTCTTCGTCGAGCGCGAGGTCGAGCATCGCGTCGAGCGGGTCCTTGTTGGCCTGGCGCGCGATGTCGTGCACGCTGCGCTGCTCCAGGCTGCGGTGGCGCGGCTGCGCCACCTCCACCACGTGCACCTTGTCCCACTCGCCGTTGAAGAGGCGGAAGGCCGACGCTTCAGCCAGCTCCTGCCGCACGCCCTGCCGAAACGACGGGCTGGCCAGCACGGCGCACAGCTGCTTGCCTTGCAAGCCGAGCGCGGGCTTCCAGCTCGCCAGGCCTTCCACGGGGTAGGGCGACGCCATGGTGTAGTCCATCGTCAGCGGGCAGCACGACACCTGACCGATCAGTCGGTGGCCGCGCTCGTTGGCAGCGCTGATCGCATCGAGGTCGGCGAACACGGCACCCGGGTTGGTGCCGTTGTGCAGCAGCGCGGCGATCATCACCGGGCGGTGGGCACGCGCGGCCATCTGCTCGAGCAGCGCCACCGGCATCTGTGCGCCCTTGGTCACCATGTAGACGCCGCGGCCGCTCTCGCCCATGGCCTCGACGAGCGCGAGGTGCTCCTCGTCGCTGGCCAGGCGCGAGGGCATCGGCGCGCCGCCGGCGCCGTTGTGCGCCGGGCTCGTGGAGCTGGCCAAGCCCACCGCGCCGGCGGCCATGGCCTCGCGCACGAGCGCGGCCATCTGCGCGATCTCGTCGGCGCTGGCGGCGCGCTGGTTGGCCGCGGCGCCCATCACGTAGGTGCGCAGCGACGAGTGGCCCACGTAGGCGGCGATGTTGATTGCGCAGCCGGTGCGGCGCAGCTGCGCCAGGTATTGCGCAAAGGTCTCGAACTCCCAGCGCACGCCGCGCTGCAGCACCTCGAACGACATGCCCTCCACCTGCGTGAGGTTGCGCATCGTCAGCTCGCGGTCCTGCGGCCGGCACGGCGCGATGGTGAAGCCGCAGTTGCCGATCACCGCCGTGGTCACGCCCAAGCCCGGCGAGGGGCGCGCATAAGAGTCCCAGGTGAGCTGGGCGTCGTAGTGCGTGTGGCTGTCGATGATGCCGGGCATCAGCGCCAGGCCCTCGGCGTCGACGACCTGCTTGGCGTCTTGGGGTAGCGCTGGCGCGACGGCGCAGATGCGGCCCGAGCGGACGGCGAGGTCGGCTTGCACGGGCTCGGAGCCGGTGCCGTCGTAGAGCGTGGCTTGGCGGATCAGGAGGTCGTCCATGGAATGCAGCCTACCCGCTCTCGATCCGGTTTTTCAAGCCTGCGAGCGCCCCATTTCCCGGCCCATCGCAGGAGCTCCCATTGGGCATTGGGCTTTCGGCGATTTTGCCAGCGGGTGGGCCCCGCTGCTTCGTGCGGAGCTAACCCAAGCTCGGCGCCGTCGATCGCGCCGGCGATAGGATTTGCAGGCCCACGGCCTCGGCCACTTCGATGCCGTCGACGCCGGCCGACATGATGCCGCCGGCATAGCCTGCGCCTTCGCCCGCCGGGTACAGGCCGGCCACGTTGACGCTTTGAAGATCCTTGCCGCGCGCAATGCGCAGCGGCGACGAGGTGCGCGTCTCCACGCCGGTGAGCACGGCGTCGGCCATCGCGAAGCCGGGGATCTGCCGCTCGAAAGCCGGCAACGCCTCGCGGATCGCGCTCAGCACGTCATCGGGCAAGCTGCCGCGGCCCGGCTCTGCCAGGTCGGTCAAGCGGACACCCGGCGTGTACGAGGGCAGCACGCGGCCGAACTCGCGCGCACACGCGTTGCCGTGCCGGCCGGCCACGAAGTCGCCCACCAGTTGGCCGGGTGCGTGGTAGTTCTCACCGCCCAGCACGTAGGCGCGCGATTCCCAGTGGCGCTGAAACGCGATGCCGTCCAGCGGCGGCACCGGCCCGCTCGCGTGCGGGTCGCGCCGATAGTCCTGCGGCTCGATGCCAACCACGATGCCCGCGTTGGCGTTGCGCTCGTTGCGCGAATACTGGC